>LNFM01006366.1_pt1 | contig 19484 bp, 15 predicted proteins | sample 596031 | NCBI WGS metagenome assembly LNFM01 (sample SAMN04254537, study PRJNA301005) | activated carbon metagenome | isolation source: dual media filters at the Ann Arbor, Michigan drinking water treatment plant | place: USA: Ann Arbor | reverse complement strand
TATGATCTACTTTTTTAACATCTTTAATAGCGACAGCATAGTCACTTATTATTTTGTTATTCTTTAAAATATTGAATTTAAAAGAAGTAAAAAAAAGATTATTTGTTATGGTGTCAGCAAAAATTTGACCTGTAGCATGATTGTTTTCCGTTTCAAAATTTTTTCTGTTACAAGTTTTTTGAAATTCAATTTGTAAACTAAATCTTTCTCAGCTCCAATATAAATTTCGTTTTTACCAAGAGATAATGTTAACGGTCTTGGTTGTATGTCAATGTAATTATTTTCGAAATCTTCTATAAATAAAATTCCTTTATTTAATGTTGAAATCCAATAATTTTTGTGATTATCTCTAAAAAGGTAAGAGATATTTTGGTCTGCAAAATAGCTTATAGTTTCTTTAGAGTCTAAATCATTTTTGATAATTCCATTTGTAGTGCAAATCCAAATAGTGTTATTTACAATGGAAGTATTTTGATTAAAATTTGTAGTAGTATTGAGTGCGTTTCTTGTAAATTCGCCATCCTTAAAACTATAATAAATATTGTTTGATTTTGAATTTATAATTAATTTATGGTCCCAATAGTTCATAATAGAACCATTAATTTCGTCATAAAATTTATTTGGCAATGGATGTTTTGTATATGTTTTCGAATCATTGAATTCATACAAAGAAGCACCTAGAATATAAAATTTTTCTGGACTAGCATAAGAGAAACTTATTTGTTTATCTGAAATTTTGATTTTTGATTTTACTTTTAAAGTTCTCAAATCATATACTAAAACCATGTTAGGTTGTAATAAAAACAATTCATCTTTGATTATTCCAAATCTAAAGTATCCTAGAGAAGTTGGCTGTTTCAATGATTTCAATACGTTTTTTTCTACATAATACAAATAGCCATCAAAATTGGAATACCAAATTCTACCGAAACCATCTTCTACTAGACAAGAACCTGATTTAGAGGTTTGTTCATCAGAAGAAAATGTTTTAAAAGTAGAACCGTCATAACGACAAATTCCTTTTCCAGTTGCAAACCACATAAATCCTTTACTGTCTTGCAAGATATCGTAAACACTATTAGAAGGTAAACCAGAAGTTTTATCTATAGAAACATAAAACGGATTTTGACAAAAGCCAAGATTCGTGAATAAAAGAATAAATAAGAAAGCAAAAATTTTCAAACGCTTTTGATTTTAAACAAATGTAGAAAAAAGAGAAACAGTATTCATAATGAAGTTTACCAAAGTGGGTTTTCAATTCATAAAAAGAATATTCATTTAAATATAAGATAATTCTAATTTTTGTAAACTCATAACGGCATTTTATAAACTAAGTAATTGTTTGGCTTTGTACTAAGCTACTTTTGAATAAACTTTAAAAGTTAAAGTATAAATAAAATTACCTTTACCAAAGGAGCATTAATTTTAAAGGCTTCAAAAGATATACATAGAAAAGTTCAACTGTTAAGTATGATTTAAAGATAAGTAGTTTTTTAGTTTTTTTTCTTGGCGTTGTCAAGTAAAATGGGAGATTTATAAAATAAACCCCTTTTTACTTGACAACGCCTATTTCACAATCGTATATTTGCACTCGATTTAATTTTTATGATTTCAATATCTAAAATTTAATATCTAATATCTAAAATTTAATTATGAAATTATCTCATTTTCAATTCAATTTACCAGTAGAATTACTTGCTGAATATCCAGCAGAAAACCGTGACGAATCTCGTTTAATGGTTATCGACAGAAAAAAAGGAACTATCGAGCACAAAATGTTCAAAGACGTTATCGATTATTTCGGTGATGGCGACGTAATGATTCTTAACAATACCAAAGTTTTTCCTGCACGTATGTATGGAAACAAAGAAAAAACAGGTGCAAGAATTGAAGTTTTCTTACTAAGAGAACTAAATGCAGAGCAACGCCTTTGGGATGTTTTAGTTGATCCTGCTCGTAAAATCAGAATTGGAAACAAATTATATTTTGGTGATGACGATTCATTAGTAGCTGAAGTTATCGACAACACAACATCTCGTGGAAGAACGTTACGTTTCCTTTACAATGGTTCTTACGAAGAATTCAGAAAAAAATTAACAGAACTTGGTGAAACTCCAATCCCAAAATACATCAATCGTGAAGTAACAGAAGAAGATGCAGAACGTTACCAAACAATTTATGCAAAAGAAGAAGGTGCAGTAGCAGCTCCAACCGCAGGTTTACACTTCTCAAAACATCTTTTGAAAAGATTAGAAATCAAAGGAGTTGACTTTGCGGAAGTAACACTTCACGTAGGTTTAGGAACTTTTAATCCAGTTGAGGTTGAAGATTTATCTAAACACAAAATGGATTCTGAAGAACTAAAAATCACTCAAAAAGCTTGCGATATTGTTAACAATGCTAAAGCTAAAAAGAAAAAAGTATGTGTTGTTGGAACAACTTCAATGCGCGCTGTTGAAAGTTCAGTTTCATCACAAAGAACATTAAATCCTTTTGATGGTTGGACTAACAAATTCATTTTTCCACCATACGATTTTAGTATCGCAGACGCAATGATTACCAATTTTCACACACCAAAATCAACATTATTAATGATGATTTCAGCGTTCTGTGGACACGATTTAATGAAAAAAGCATACGAAGAAGCCATCAAAGAAGGATACAAATTCTATTCTTATGGCGATGCCATGTTAATATTGTAATCAAGTATTTCAATAATTTAAAATCTCATCAGTTATGGTGAGATTTTTTTTTACCCACAATTTTGTCATTCCGTAGGAATCTAATTAAGAGCGAATCACTAGGAATTATTACAAACCATTTTCCTGCTGCTGAAACTCGCTTTTTTCTAATGTTGCCTGAGGTTTTACATTGAGCTTGTCGAAATGCTCTCGAAGGCAACATTAGAAAAAGAGCTCAAACAATTTCAGCATCAGGGCTAGTTGGCAATTGTCTTACATCAAATCAACTTTCACAACACAAACTTTTAAACGACTAAACTTTTAAACTTTTAAACTTTTATCTACATTTACACCACAAACAAATTTCACAATGACCTTTCAAAATACACTAGAATTCGCAAAACAATTAGATTCACAAGACGAATTAAAAAAATACAGGCAAGAATTCATTTTTCCACAACATGATGGTAAGGATGTAATCTACTTCACAGGAAATTCATTGGGTTTACAACCAAAATCTGCTAAAACCTATGTTGATGAAGTAATGAACGATTGGGCAAATCTAGCTGTCGAAGGTCATTTCTATGCAGATAAACCTTGGTGGGATTACCACGAGCGTTTTGCTGAACCATTAAGCAAAATAGTAGGAGCAAAACCTTCAGAAGTTTCAGTAATGAACACGTTAACTATCAATCTACACTTATTGATGGTTTCGTTTTATCGTCCAACTAAGTCGCGTTACAAAATCATTTGCGAAGAAAAAGCATTTCCGTCAGACCAATATATGTTTCAATCGCAAGTCAATCATCACGGTTATAAACCAGAAGATGCTATTGTTGAAATTAAAAGGAGAGAAGGCGAAAATAACATTCGTTTAGAAGACATTTTAGCTAAAATTGAAGAAGTTGGTGATGAATTAGCATTAGTTTTATTTGGTGGCGTGAATTACTATACTGGACAAGTTTTCGACATGAAAACCATCACCGAAGCCGGACACAAAGTAGGAGCAAACGTTGGTTTCGACCTTGCGCACGCAGCCGGAAATATAAAATTAGAATTACACAATTGGAAAGTAGATTTCGCTGCATGGTGTTCATATAAATATATGAATTCCGGACCAGGAAATGCGTCAGGTGTTTTTGTTCATGAAAAGCACCATCATTCTAACTTACCAAGATTCGCTGGTTGGTGGGGACACAACAAAGAAAGACGTTTCAAAATGGAACCAACTTTCGATCCTGTTCACGGTGCTGACGGTTGGCAAGTATCTAATTTACCAATTCTATCACTTGCACCATATTTAGCATCAGTAGAACTATTTGCTGAAGTTGGAATGGATAAACTAATAGCAAAAAGAAATCAAATAACAGCTTATTTAGAATTTATTCTTCACGAAATAGACAAAGAAGTAGATAGCACATTTGAAGTAATTACACCATCCAACCAAGAAGAAAGAGCTTGTCAATTATCAGTTTTTCTTCATGGAGAAGGCAGAAGTTTATTTGATTATTTAATGAGCAACGGTGTCATAACAGATTGGCGCGAACCAAACGTAATTCGTCTTGCACCAGTTCCGTTATATACTTCGTATGAAGATATGTACAACTTTGGACAGATTCTTAAACAAGGAATTCTAACATTACATAAATAAAATTTTTGCGCCTTTGTGCCTTTGCGAGAAATTATGACAAAACAAGAAATAATAAACAACTTCGATCCGTCACAACCAGGATTAGCCGATGCAACTATTTTCGGATTACCATTTTCATCAGAACAATCAGAAATCATTATAATTCCAGTGCCTTGGGAAGTAACTGTAAGTTATGGAGCTGGTGCTTCAGAAGGTCCAGAAGCTATTTTGGATGCTTCTTTTCAAGTGGATTTGAATCATCAAGATTTTCCAGAATTATGGAAACTCGGAATGTATTACGCAGAAATTCCAGATTCATGGAAAACCAATTCTGATAAATACAAAGCATTAGCTCAACCCATTATAGAAGCTTTGGAAGACGGTCAAGATGTGTCTGAAATTCCTGTATTGAAAGCAGATTTAGATATAATAAATACTGTTTGTAGAGATTTGCATTCAGAAGTTAGAGAAACTGTTTTGCATTGGATGAACCAAGGTAAAAAGGTCGTTCTTCTTGGTGGTGATCATTCAACGCCACTTGGTTATTACGAAGCTTTGGCAACAAAACATGATAATTTCGGAATTTTACACCTTGATGCGCACATGGATTTGCGTATTGCCTACGAAGGTTTTATTTATTCGCATGCATCAATTATGTACAATGCGTTACAAATTCCGCAGATTTCTAAAATTGTTCAAGTTGGAATTCGTGATTTCTGTGAACAAGAAGTTGACGTTGTAAAATCACAAAACGGAAGAGTTTTAGTTCACACAGATTCCGATTTGAAAAAAGAAACTTTCGAAGGCAAAACGTGGCAACAACAATGCGATGCCATCATAGCTTCACTACCACAAAAAGTTTGCATTTCATTTGATATTGATGGAATGTATCCTTGGTATTGCCCAAACACAGGAACTCCAGTTCCAGGCGGATTTTCATTTGAACAAGCCACTTATTTATTCAACAAATTATCCGAAAGCGGTAAAGAAATTATAGGTTTCGATTTAGTAGAAGTTGCACCAGGTGAAAATGATGATTGGGATGGAAATGTAGGAGCAAGAATGTTATTTCACATGTGTGGTGTTTTAGCCAAAAATAACGGATTGAATGTTGGGACAAAAATAGAGTTTCCAAGAAAATAAGTTTTAGGAAACGTTAAATTAAACACCTTAAAAAACTTATCAGCTAGTAATAACGTACCTTTAAAAAAATATAAAAAGGTACATATGAGGAATTTATTAGTTTCGGTAACAATTTTAGGAATGATGTTTTTTACTTCTTGTAAAAATTCAGACAAATCTGGTGTTGTAGATTCAGAAAAACAAGTTGTTATTGATTCAATGAAAGTTGTAGCAGAAAAACAAAGAATTATTGATTCGATGAAAGTTGATGCTGCTAAAATTGCAAAAGAGAAAGAAGTAATTGTAGTTAATAATGCTTCAAGAACTCAGTCATCAGGTGCAACAACTACAGCAACAACAAAAAGAAAAGGATGGAGTGGAGCAGCAAAAGGCGCTGTAATTGGAGCTGGAGTTGGTGCAATAACTGGTGCTGCAATTAGCAAGAAAAAAGGTGAAGGTGCCATTATTGGCGGACTTGCTGGAGCTGGAGTTGGCGCTGGAACAGGTGCAATAATTGACAGTAGTAAAAAATAAAAATTTAAAATAAAATTTTTAAAATCCGCAGCAGTAATTGTTGCGGATTTTTTATTTAACTTTGAGTTTTATCTTACTTTATGAAAAAATTCAAAAAAGCATTACTCATTTTTGTCGCACTACTACTTCTAATTGCACTTTCACTTTACATTTATCTTCAAACAACAAAACCTCAATACGAAGGTGAAGTTGACATAAAAAACATTTCTAAAAACACAGAAGTTTTCTTTGACGAATATGGAATTCCACATATTTATGCCGCTAATCAAACCGATGCTCAAGTAGTTTTAGGTTATGTTCATGCGCAAGATAGATTATGGCAAATGGAATTGTTAAGAAGAATTGCTGCAGGAAGATTATCGGAACTTTTTGGGAGTAAAGTTTCTAAAACGGATATGTTTTTTGTTGGTTTAGGTATTGATGAAAATTCTGAAAAAGCTGTGGCGAATATTGATAAAAATTCAGAAAGTTATAAATTATCAATGGCTTATCTTGATGGAATAAATCAATACATTGAAAACGGAAAAACTCCAGTCGAATACACTTTATTAGGTTTAGAAAAGAAACCATTTACTCTAAAAGATGTTTATAATATCTTCGGATTTATGTCATTTAGTTTTGCAATGGCTCAAAAAACAGATCCTTTAATGACCGATATTCGTGATAATTTGGGTTCAGAATATTTGAAAGATTTTGGACTTGATGGTTCTTTTGGTGCTGTTCAATTAAAAAGTTTTGAAGGCGAAGTTTCCAATTATTCCGAGATTTCTAAACAAGTAGCAAGTATTTTAGACAATTCACCAGTTCCAGCATTTATTGGAAGTAATAGTTGGGTAATAGGTTCACAAAAAACCAAAAATGGAAAAGTAATTTTTGCCAACGATCCGCATATCGGTTTTGCACAACCTTGTACTTGGTATGAGGCACATATTTCTTGTCCAGATTACGAAATTTATGGCTACTATTTGGCAGGAACTCCATTTCCACTTTTAGGACATAATCGAGACTATGCTTATGGATTAACGATGTTTGAAAACGACGATATAGATTTGTTTCAAGAGGAAATTAATCAGAAGAATGAAAATCAATACAAGTATAAAAATGAGTTTTTAGATTTTAAGAATCGAAAAAAAACCATCAAAGTAAAAGACAGTTTCGATATTGTTTTAAACATAAAAGAAAGTATACATGGACCCATTATGAATGGAGTTTTGAATACTATTTCTATCGATAAACCTATTGCACTTTCGTGGATTTATACACAGCAAAAAAATCAAATTTTAGATGCAGTTTATCATTTAAGTCATTCTAAAAATATAACCGATTTTAGAACAAATATTGAACTTATTCATGCGCCAGGATTGAACATTATGTATGGCGATGCTCAAAATAATATCTCATGGACTGCCGCAGGAAAATTGTATAAATTACCAAAAAATGTCAACCCAAATTTCATTTTAAATGGAAGTAATGGTGAAGATGATAAAAAAGAGTTTCTTGATTTTTCTAAAAATCCAACAGCCTTAAATCCGAGTTGGAATTATGTATATTCTTCCAATAATCAGACAGAAGCCGTTGATGGTTATTTGTATCCTGGATATTATTTACCAAAAGATAGAGCAATGAGAATTGAAAGTATACTTTTTCCAAAAAACAATTGGACTTCTAAGGATGTTGAAAAAATGATTTTGGATAATACTTCAACCAATTCAGCAAAAAATGCCATATCAATTGTTTCAAGTTTGAATACCAATGATTTTTCTCGTTTAGAAAAAGACGCAATGTATTCTTTAGTAAAATGGGATGGCGAAAACGAATTAACTACTATTCAATCAACTATTTATAATAAATTAATCTATAGATATTTAGAAAATACTTTTCAAGACGAATTGGGTAAAGATAAATTTTCGGCTTTGCTTTCAACACATGTGATTAAGCAAATAATTGAACCTCAAGTAGCTAACGAAAATTCAGTTTGGTGGGATAATTCTAAAACTAAAGATAAAAAAGAAACTCGTAAAGAAATTCTAACAAAATCATTTAGAGAAACTGTTGCCGAACTCGAAAAGCAACTTGGAAATGACATTTCAAAATGGACTTGGAATAGGGTTCATACTTTGGAACACGTTCATCCAATTGGTCAAATTGAACTTTTATCTTCATTTTTTAATGTCGGAAAATTTGAAGTAGCAGGAAGCAATGAAGTGATTAATAATTTAGCAATGGGTTTTTCTGCTAATGGGAAATATGAGGTAAAATCTGGACCATCAACAAGAAGAATTATCGATTTTTCTGATGTTGAAAATAGTGTGAGTATTTTGCCAACAGGAAATTCAGGAAATCCAATGAGTAAGCATTATAATGACCAAGCCGAAATGTACAATCAAGGCAAATTCAGAAAAATGAAGATGAATAAGAAAGAGATTATGGAAACATCAACAAAGTTGGTTTTTGTCAGTAAGATGTAAATATAATTCGATAAATTTGCAAAACCGCTTATAAAAAGATAATGCAAACTCCCAAAAAAATAGCCATTGTAGGTTCAGGTTTAGTAGGAACCTTATTGGCAATCTACCTTAAAAAACTTGGTCATACAGTTCATGTTTATGACAGAAGTCCTGATATTAGAAAAATTAATTTTTCAGGTCGTTCTATTAATCTAGTACTTTCTGATAGAGGAATAAAAGCACTAAAAGATGTTGGTTTAGAAGATGAAGTGCTTGGAATAGGTATTCCTGTTGAAAAAAGAGCGATTCATGTTGGTGTAGATACTGTAAACGAGCAATTTTATGGTAAAGATGGTGAAGTAATTTATTCGCTTTCAAGAGGATTGTTGAATAAAAAAATGGTAGACTTAGCGGAACAAGCCGGAGTTGATTTTTACTTTGAGCAAAAGGTTTGGGATGTAGATTTAAACACTGCAACAATTTCAATTGGTGAAACCGAAAGAGGCGAGTGGTTTACTAAAGACTATGATATTACTTTTGGTGCCGATGGTGCGTTTTCAAGAATTAGACATAGAATGCAACGCCAGAGTATGTTTAACTATTCACAAGAGTTTTTAAATATTGGTTACAAAGAATTAAATATTCCTGCAAATCCTGATGGAACACATAAGCTAAATAAAAACGCATTGCATATATGGCCAAGAGGAAATTTCATGCTTATGGCATTAGCAAATCCTAATGGAAGTTTTACCTGTACATTGTTTATGCCTCACGATGGAGAAAATTCTTTTGAAGAATTAAAAACAAAGGAACAATTAGTTGAATTTTTCGCAAAACATTTTCCAGATACAAAAGAAGTAATTCCAAATCTTGTGGAAGATTTCTTTAAAAATCCAACGAGTTATTTGGTTACTATGAAATGTTTTCCATGGACTTTTAGTGATAAAGTTGCTCTAATAGGTGATGCTTGTCATGCTATAGTTCCATTTTATGGTCACGGAATGAACGCCGGATTTGAAGATATTACCGTTTTAAACAATATGATTGAAAAATATGGTGATGATTGGGCAAATTTGTTAAACGATTACGAAAACTCTAGAAAACCAAATACAGATGCTATTGCCGAACTTTCCTATAGAAATTTCATGGAAATGAGTTCGAAAACCGCTGATGAAAAATTTCTTCTTCAAAAGAAAATTGAAAAATGGTTTTCAGACAAACATCCTGACAAATGGATGCCGCTTTATAGTCGAGTAACTTTTAGTTTGCAACCTTATTCTGAAGCATTAGCCATAGGTGATTTTCAAAATAAAATCATGGAAGATATTTTGAAAATAGAAAATATTGAAAATAAATGGAATTCAGAAGAAGTAGAGAACTTGATTCTACAAAAACTGAAAACTGAAAACTGAAAACTGTTTACTAAATTTCCTCTCTATTCACTTTTGTGAAATCGAATGCCGGTTTGCAAATTGCAATATATTCACAAGGTTCATCAAACGGATTAGAATATTGAACTCTTGTATTTGCTTCAATTTTTATAGATTGACCAGTTTCTAAAACAACAACTTCACTTTCAATAATGAATTGCTTTTTACCTGAAATAATATAAGTGTATTCTTCAAATTCAGGTGTTTGAAACGGTTCACTCCATTTTGGTGGTGCAATCATGTGAGCAATTGAAATGTCATTATTATTTGTAGCGACTTTTCCATGATGTTCTTCAATCAATTTGCCATCAGTAGTTGGAACTACAAAAGGTGTTTTTTGGATTAAGTATTTTTTCATAATATCATTGTCTAAATTCTTTTTCCAATTTAGTTACTTTCTAAAAATCTTCATCAAAATTCCAAAAACGCCACGAATGAAACTTGCACTCGTAACCACTTTAGTAACCGATTTACCGATAACTTCTGCAGTACTAGGTTCGTTGCTTTTCTTTTCTTCTACTTCAGTTTCTTCAGCTTGTTCAAATGCTTCTTCAATTTTTTTAGTTAGAATTTCGTAAGCACTTTCTCTGTCGATTTCTTCGGCATATTTTTTTACAAGTTTTGATTTTGCATTGATAGCTTCAATTTCTGAATCCACCAAAATATCCATTCTACTTTGAGGAGCGCGAAGCATTGTTGCAGCCAAAGGTGTTGGAATTCCTTTTTCATTTAATGCAGTCACAAAAGCTTCTCCAATTCCAAGCGAAGTCAAAACTTCATCAGTTTGATAGTAATCAGAAGTTGGATAATTATCTGCAGTTTGTTTGATGGCTTGTCTATCATTTGCTGTAAAAGCTCTCAATGCATGTTGAATTTTCAAACCTAATTGAGCCAAAACACCTTTAGGAATATCCATAGGGTTTTGTGTAACAAAGTAAACACCAATTCCTTTTGAACGAATAAGCTTGATAATTGTTTCTATTTGATCTAAAAGTACTTTACTAGCTTCGTCAAAAATTAAATGTGCTTCATCAATGAATAAAACTAATTCTGGTTGATCAACATCACCTTTTTCAGGCATTTGTTGATAAATTTCAGCCAATAAACTCAACATAAATGTCGAGAATAATTTTGGTTTATCTTGAATATCTGTTAGACGTAATATATTAATGTATCCTTTTCCGTTTTCGTCGATTCTCATTAAATCATCAATTTCGAATGATTTTTCTCCAAAAAAGAAATCGCCTCCTTGTTGTTCTAGTTCAATAATTTTTCTTAGAATTGTTCCGGTAGTAGCCGTTGATATCTTTCCGTAGTTTTCAGAAATTTCATCTTTTCCCTCTTCAGTTATATAATTAAGGACTTTTTTGATGTCTTTTAAATCCAACAAAGGCATTTTGTTATCATCACAATATTTAAAGATAACCGCCATCACTCCAGCTTGAGTATCATTTAAATCTAATATTCTTGAAAATAATACAGGTCCAAATTCAGAAATGGTTGCTCTCATTCTCACACCATCTTGAGCAGAAAGTGTCATTAGCTCAACTGGAAAAGAACTTGTAGAGTAGGGAATATTAATTTTTGCATGACGTTCTGTAATAAAAGGTTTCTCTTCACCAGGTTGCGCTATTCCAGAAAAATCACCTTTGATATCCATCATTAAAACAGGAATTCCAAAAGAAGACAATTGCTCAGAAAGTACTTGAATGGTTTTAGTTTTTCCAGTTCCAGTTGCTCCTGCAATTAATCCATGACGGTTTAATGTTTTCAGTGGAATTCTAACTTGAGTTTCTCCAACAGGTTCGGCGTCTAATATTGCAGCTCCTAGAATTATACTTTCTCCTTTAGAAGTGTAACCTTCTTTAATGTGCTGAATGAAGTTATCTTTTTTACTCATTATTATGAAAATTAGAATGATTTTTTAATTTAAAGCGAATATAATACATTTTTTCACTTCTCTAAATGTCCCTATATGATTCATTTTTTTACCTCTTCCCAACCTTTTCTGCTTTTTTCACCTCTATAATAATAATAAATGCAGTTAATTAAACGTTATTAAGATTAGGATTTATTGAGTTTTTAATTAGTTATAATTGAAACTTTTAAATATTTAACATTAAAATTAAATTTTCAATAGAATAAATTCTATGAATTTGTGTGATTAAAGATAATGTTATAAATAACAAAAAAAGTTTTTTTATTTAAACTAAAAAATTAAATTTGCTCCTATTCAAGTTTACTTACAACTAAAACTTATAAATTATTAAAAACTTAAAATTTTAAAAAATGGCAAACGTTAAAAAAGACAACGGTTCAAACGGAGGAGGAATGATTTCTGGAATTATCATCGTAGCATGTATTTTTGTTGGATGGATAATTTGGCAATTTATTATGGGTAATGGTGCAAACTTCGAAGGAGGAGTTAACACAGGACATCCACTTCCTGGAAATTATTTAGCGATGGTATACAAAGGAGGTCCAATTGTACCAGTCTTAATGGGATTATTATTAATGGTAATCGTTTTCTCTTTCGAAAGATATTTCGTTATTTCTAAAGCTGCTGGAAAAGGTAACTTAGATGCTTTTATGAAAAAAGTTCAATCTAGCATTGCTGGTGGTAACATTGAAGATGCAATTGATGCTTGTGATAAACAAAAAGGTTCAGTAGCAAATGCTATTAGAGCTGCATTAGTTAAATACCAAGACGTTAAAAAAGAAGGTTTCTCAAGCGAAGAAGCTGCTGAAATGATTCACAAAGAAATCGAAGAAGCTACTTCATTAGAAATGCCAATGTTAGAAAAACACATGACTATTCTTTCTACATTAGTATCTTTAGGAACTCTTGCAGGATTATTAGGAACAGTAACAGGTATGATTAAAGCGTTTGGTGCATTAGCAACTGCTGGTACTCCTGACCAAGCTTTATTAGCAAATGGTATCTCTGAAGCACTTATCAATACTGCAACAGGAATTTCTACTTCTGCTTTAGCAATTGTTACTTACAACTTATTTACTTCTAAAATCGATACTTTAACGTATTCTATTGACGAAGCTGGTACAGCAATCGTTAATACTTACAGAAGATTGAGAGGAAGTTTAAAATAATAGTAACTTTTTTTTAGCACAGATTAAAATGTGTTAGATAAAAAAATATATAACAAATGGCAAAAATAAAAATGTCTAAAAAGGCGGCATCTATCGACATGACAGCAATGTGTGACGTAGCTTTCCTTTTGCTTACGTTCTTCATTTTGACAGCTACAGCAAAGACTCCTGAGCCATTGCCTGTAGAAACGCCAGCGTCAACAGTAGAAGTGAAACTTCCTGAAACTGGTTTAGTGACGTTGACTGTTGGTAAAAGTGAAGGAAAAGATAAGGTGTTTTTTGGAATGAAGGACAGAGATGTTCGTGAAAAAACACTTGAGTTAATGGGTAATAAATATGGAGTGAAATTCACACCAGAAGAATCAGCTCAATTTGCTCTAATCGATGAGTTTGGTGTGCCAATACAAGCACTTAAACAAATTATTGCTATGAAAGGCGCAGAAAGAAACAAGGCTGGTTTACAACCAGGAATCCCGATGGATTCTTTAGACAATCAATTAAAAGATTGGATTTATACTGCGCGTCAAGCAAATATTGAATTAGGTAAAGAAAAAGATCTCGACTTCGCCATTAGAGGTGATGCTAAACAAGAATATCCAAACATCAAAAAAATTATGGATATTTTACAGGACCAAAAAATCAATAGCTTTAATTTAGTTACTGGTACAAGAGGTAAAAATTATTAATTCAAAAAAGATAGTACAAAATGGCTGAATTAAATACTGGCGACGGTGGCGGTAAAAAAGGCGGAGGTAAGGTAAGAAGTAAAAAGCAAAACTCTAAAGTTGACTTAACTGCAATGGTGGATTTAGCATTCTTATTAATCACGTTCTTTATGTTAACGACATCGTTATCTAAACCTAAAGCAATGGATTTGGGTTTGCCTGATAAAGAAACTGATGATAAACCACCTGTTGATATTAAAGTTGACCAAAGGAGGACAGTTACTGTTATTCTAGGAGATAATGATAAAATCAAATGGTTTCATGGACTTATTGAAACTCCAGAACCAGGAGGAAAACCTCAAGATATTGGTTATGGAAAAGAAGGAATTAGAACTGTTTTACTTCCTAGAGTTAAATCAATTCCAGAGGTAACAGGTGACAAGGATAAAGGTTTAATTGTAATTATCAAACCTACTAAAAAATCAACTTATAAAAACTTAGTTGATATCCTAGATGAAATGGCAATATGTAAAGTGCCTACTTATGCAATAGTTAATGATTTTTCTGATCCAGAGAAAAAATTAGCTGAAGAACTTAATAAAGGTGCTAAATAAGTACTAACAATAAAAAGAAACAAAATGAAGTTAGACCTATTAAATAATAAATGGCTAGACATCGTTTTTGAAGGACGTAACAAAAGTTATGGTGCTTATGAATTGCGTAAAGACAATACTAAGACCAATGTTCGTGCTTTAATAATTGGTGCGGTTATTTTCTCTTTTGCAGTGGCAACTCCATTATTGATAAATTTAATCCCAGATTCTTCTGATGATGATTTGTCATTAAATGAGAAAATTACAACTGTAAAATTACCACCAAAAGAAGAAAAGCCTAAAGAAAATCTTCCGCCACCTCCACCGCCTCCACCAAAAGTGGATCAAGTGAAATTTGTTAAACCAGTAGTGGCAAAAACAAATGAGGTAACAGAAGAGCCACCAAAAGTAGAGGATATTAAAGACAAAAATCTTGGTAAAGAAGACATCAAAGGTGATCCAAATGCCGATTTAGTTTTAACACCTCCAGGTGATGGACCTAAAGGTCCAGCAGTAGTTGAAGAAGATAATACAATTTATAATTCAGCTGGTATCGAAGTAAAACCTGAGTTTCCAGGTGGTATGGCTAAATTTTATAAATTTATCGAAAACAACTATAACGTTCCTTCTGATAGTCCGGGTGGAAAAGTTTTTATTCAATTCGTAGTTGAAAAAGATGGTTCATTAACAGATATCAAAGTTTTAAGAGATATTGGTTATGGAACTGGAAAAGAAGCAGAAAGAGTATTAAGAAAATCTCCAAAATGGACTCCAGCTGAGCAAAATGGTAAAAAAGTAAGATGTTCTTACCAATTGCCTATCACGCTACAAGCTCCTCAAGAAGAATAGTAATGATTAAGAAATTAATTTCAAACTATAAGAAGAAATCGCTTAACGAGCGATTTCTTCTATTTATAGGATTTTTGTTTTTTTTGATTTATTTAACATTTGGTATTGTGCTAATTTTTTGGACTAGTTTTCCAATACGATTGCAACCACAATATAGAATAGCTCTAGGTATATTATTAATGGCTTACGGTTTTTTCAGATTCTATAGATATTTTAATACTAACAATGATGAAGAATAAAAAGATTTTATTTTTGATTTTAGTTCCAATTCTTATTTTAGGAATTGTAATATCATGTGTGAAAAAAGATAAAAATGATCCTAAGTCAGACACAATCATTGAAGGAAAAACTACAATTTTAGTAGATGAAACTTTAATGCCTATTGTTGAAGATCAAGTAACTATCTTTGAGACACAGTATGATGCAAAAATAACTTTACTTCCTAAGTCTGAAAAAGAAAGTATTATTGATTTTACAAATGAGAAATCAGGAATTATAGTGCTTTCTAGAGAATTGAATAAGGAGGAAACCGCTATTTTTAATCAGAAAAAAATTAAACCTAGAACAACAGCATTTGCAATAGATGCCATAACATTTATAAAGAATAAAAAATCAAACGATACTTTGATTGATTTAAAAGAAGTAATTGATTATTTAAAAGGAACTAAAAATAGCATAAAAGGATTGGTTTTTGATAATCCTAACTCAAGTACAGTTAGCTATTTATGCAGATTAGCAAAGATAGAATCACTGCCAAGTGAAGGTGTTTTTTCATTCAAAACTAATGATGAAGTAATAAAACACGTTTCAGAAAATGACGGAATGATTGGTGTAATTGGAATAAATTGGTTAACACAACCAAAAGCAGCAATGCAAAAATATGTAAATAGTGTAAAAATTTTAAGTGTGAAAACTGCTGATAATAAGTATGTTTACCCATCACAAGAGAACATAGGAAGTAGAGCATACCCTTTGGCACGTGTTTTGTATATTATCAATTGTCAAGGATATGAAGGATTAGGAATGGGCTTTGCTTCATTCATAGCCGGAGAGATAGGACAAAGAATAATTACACAATCGGGACTGTCTCCAATGAGAGAACCAAGCCGAAACATTAGAATTAGAAATCAAATAGAAAACAAGAAATAAATTACAATAAGATGAGCAAATTTAAAATTTTCAGTATTGCTTTGTTAGCTTCAGCCGCAGTGAGCCAAGCACAAGACTTAGATCAAGCTAGAAAAGCGATTGATGCTGAACAGTATGAAAAAGCTAAGTCATTATTAAAGAGTATTATTCAAACCAAAAGTAATGGTAGAGCATCATTTCTTTTAGGGAATATATATCTAACTCAAAACATCGAGGATTCTGCAAAAATTGCTTTTGACAGAGGTTTATCTTCTGAAGAAGGAAAAATCAATAACATTGGTCTAGGTCAATTAGAATTGAATAGTGGTAATGTTGCTGCTGCAAAATCTAAATTTGATTCAGTAACCAAAGATCTTAAAAAGAAAGATGTTGAAGAGTACATCTATATTGCAAAAGCTTATATGAATGCTGACAAACCTGACTATAAAGCAGCGATTGAAGTTTTGAATAAAGCTAAAGTTGCAAATCCAACTAATGCCTACATACAATTAGCGTTAGGTGATGCTTATTATGGTGAGAAAAATCAAAACGAAGCTTATGCTGCCTACAGAAACGCATACCAATCAGATAGTTCTTTAATTAGAGCTAAAATGCAGTTAGGTGTTTTGTTGAAAGGAGCTAAAGCTTACGGTGAAGCAATTAAAGCGTATGATGAAGTTATTGCAATCAACAAAAGTTATGGTCCTGTTTACAGAGAATTAGCAGAGACTTACTATTTGTGGGCTAACAATAAACCTTCTACTTATACAGAAAACATCAAAAAAGCATTAGATAGCTATAATGAGTACATGAAATTAACAGATTATTCATTAACATCTCGTATGCGTCATGCAGACTTCTTAATCTTAGCAAGAGATTATGTAGCTCTAGAAGCAGAAGCAAATGAAATGAAAAAACTAGATAAAGTTAATCCAAGAATTCTGCGTTATTTAGGTTATTCTGCTTATGAAAATGGAAATACAGAAGCAGCTATTACAGCACTTAATGAGTTTATTGCTAAAGGAACTAAAATTATACCTGGTGATTACTATTACTTAGGATTAGCTCTTGTGAAAAAATCAATTGGTGCTGATGGGAAAACGGTTGACGCAACAATGTTAAAAAATGGAGCCGCTGAGATTCAGAAAGCACTTAATATGGAGCCAGTTTTAGCAAATGGTCTGAACGAAATTGGTAAAAAGTATTTTGGACAAAAGTTGTATGATGTTTCTTCAGCTATTTTTGAAGCAGCAATTTCTAACCCAACGTCTAAAAACTATCTTGAAGATAATGTTTATTATGGTCTTTCTGTTTTTACAATTAATAGAGGTAAAGATGCTAAAACTATTGATGTAGTAAGTTTAGAAAAAGCAGATAAAGCTATGGATAATGTAATTACAGCATCACCAACTTATCAAGAGGCTTATTTATACAAAGCAAGAATTAACAGTTCATTGGATAAAGATGATGTGATGGCAGCTACTTATCAAAAATATTTAGATATCGTATTACCTAAAGGTGACGAAGAGATAGCTAAAAATAAAGCAAAAGTTACAGAATCTTATAACAGTATTGGAGCGCATTATGCTAATACTGATAAAGTAAAAGCAAAAGAGTTTTTCAGCAAAACTTTAGCTTTAGATCCAACAAATAATTATGCTTTAGAGTCTATGAAATTGTTGAAATGAGGAGCGGACCCAATAATACCCGAAACTAAAGCTCCTGTAACTACCAAGAAGAAAGTTGTAAAAAAGACAACTAAAAAGAAGAAATAAAAATAAGAAACGTCCAAGAAATTGGACGTTTTTTTATTTACATATGTTAAAGTTTTGTAAGAAATTATTTCTTTAAATACTAAAGTCTTTATTTCGCAGTTATTTAGAAAAACTAACCAATAAATTTATGCCTAAAACGTTCTACGTCGTACTTGCAATTCTATTCTGCTCCTTTACTTATGGTCAAAACACCTTTAATTTAAAAGGAAAAGTAATTGATGAAGTAACCAAATTACCTATTGAATCTGCAACAGTTTACCTTTCATCAGCTAAAGATTCTACAGTGATTGATTATACGATTACAGACAAATTTGGAAAATTTGATTTCAAATTAAAGAAAATAGACAAACCAGTTTTTCTAAAAATCTCTTTTGTAACTTATGATGAATATAAAATACCTTTAGAGAATGTGTCTGCCGACAAAGATTTTGGAACATTAGCATTAAAAGTTGCTATAAATAATCTAGATGAAGTCATCATCAAGAAAGAAACTCCTCCAATTAGAATTAAAAAAGACACTTTAGAGTTTAATGCATCTTCATTTAAGGTGCGTCCAGATGCTAATGTAGAAACTTTATTGAAACAATTGCCTGGCGTAGAAATTGACGCTGATGGAAAAATAACGGTAAACGGAAAAGAAGTAAATCAAATCCTAGTCAACGGAAAACCATTTTTTGATAAAGACGGAAAAATTGCACTTCAAAATTTGCCTTCAGATATCATCAATAAAGTTCAAGTTTCTGACACTAAAACTAAAAAAGAAGAGCAAACAGGTGCTGCAGCAAGTGCCAATACAGCTAGTATAAATCTAACCATTGACGAAGATAAAAACAAAGGATTTTTTGGCAAGTTCATGGGCGGACGCGGTTCTGATAAGCGATATGAATCTAGTACTTTAGTAAATTATTTTAAAAATAAACGAAAGATTAGTGTCTTAGCATCATCCAATAATATCAATGCAACTGGATTCTCAATGGATGAAGTTTTTGATAATATGGGTGGCGGAAGAAATAGGAGTGTATGGATTGGTGACAACGGTTCGTTTGGGATAAACGGAAGAAGTTTTGGAGGAAATAAAGGGATTACGCAGTCTAATTTAGTTGGATTGAATTATTCTGATGAATGGTTTAAAGATGCAGAAACTTCTTTGAGTTACTTTTATTCTGGAGCAAATTCTAAAAATACCAATAGAACAAGTTTGACTAATTTCTTACCTTCAGGAAATTTCTCAACAAATTCAAATTCAAATACAAACGAAGACAGATATGTTCATAATGTAACTTCATTATTTGAATTTAAAATAGATTCATTAACAACAATATCATTAGAGCCAAATTTCACGAAGTCGAATAACAAAAATAGAAATGTTGCTTCTCAATCTTCTTTTGATGCGGCTAATGCTCTTTTAAACGAAAGTAGTTCAAATAATTTCTATGAAAACAATAATGACTCGTTCAATAATACTTTGTCTTTTACCAAATCATTTAAAAGAAAAGGGAAGAGTCTAAGTTTTGTTTTTGAT
>LNFM01014253.1_pt1 | contig 19485 bp, 19 predicted proteins | sample 596031 | NCBI WGS metagenome assembly LNFM01 (sample SAMN04254537, study PRJNA301005) | activated carbon metagenome | isolation source: dual media filters at the Ann Arbor, Michigan drinking water treatment plant | place: USA: Ann Arbor | reverse complement strand
ACAAGAAGCAGCGCTTCCGCTGGGCCTACGGCGCCATGCAGATCATGAAGGCGCATGCCGGCAAGATGTTCTTCGGCGATACCAAGCTGACCTTCTGGCAGAAATACCATTTCGTTGCCGGGTGGATGCCCTGGTTCGCCGATGCGCTGAACCTGATCTTCACCTGGGCGGGGCTGGCCTGGGTGCTGGCGGTCGTGGTGCCGCCGATGCTCGGCATGAAGCCGGTCGGCCTGCCGCCGGCCGAGTTCATCGCCCCGACCATCGGCATCTTCGTCTTCAAGCTGCTCTATTCGTTCGGCCTGTATTTCGACCGCGTGCGCTGCACCTTCCGCCAGAGCATCGGCGCCTCCCTGGCAGGGCTGGCGCTGACCTACACGGTGGGCCGGGCGGTGATCTACGGGCTGGCGACCAGCCGCCTGCCGTTCATGCGCACGCCCAAGATGGACGAGAGGGCTACCTTGGGCATGGCGCTCGGCATGGCGCGCGGCGAGGCGATCCTGGCCGTGCTGCTGTGGATAGCGGCAGCGGTTTTGTGGTTCGGCAACGGTGTCGTCGACCCCGAGGCCCGCCTGTGGTCGCTCTTCATGATCGTACAGTCGCTGCCCTACGTGGCCGCCGTGTACGTCTCCATGGTCAACGCCGTGGAGCAGATGCGGCATGCCGAGCCGGTGTTCGAGGCGCCGGCTCCGGCGCCTGCGACGGACCCGGCCATGCAACCCGCGCAATAGGGAGCGGCTGCTTTTTCCTGTCGACTTGGAAAGGCGTCTGTTAGCGTTCCGCCATGCCCCCGATCGAGAATCGTGACGACCTCGGCTCGCGTGCCGGCACTGCCCTTTTCCTGAAACGCTGGCTGCGCCGGCCTTTTGCGGTGGGGGCGGTCGTGCCGAGCGGCCGGCTGCTGGCCGAGGCCATGGCGCGGACGACCTTCACGGAGATGAAGGGCCGCGAGGGCCACGTGATTGAGTTGGGCGCGGGGACGGGCGAGGTCACCAAGGCGCTTCTGGCGGCAGGCATTCCCGCCGACCGGCTTGCGCTGGTCGAGCGCGATCCCGAACTCGCTTCGTTCCTGCGGCGGCACTTCTCCGGCCCCCGGATCGTCGAGGGCGATGCCGCCCGGCTGACCAGGATCCTTTCGGAGCAGGGGATCGGCTCGGTGTCGGCGGTGGTGTCGAGCCTGCCGCTGCTGTCGCTTCCCGCAGACGTCGTGCGCGGTATCGTGGAGGGCGTGTTCGACGCCCTGCCGCGCGGCGGGGCGCTGGTTCAGTTCACTTACGGTCCAGCGCAGCCGGTGCCGCGCAGCCTTTCCCAGGCGCTGCGGCTCGTCGGCACGCGGGGGCCGCGCATCTGGCGGAACATGCCCCCCGCCGTCGTCTGGACATTCCGGAGACCCCCCGGCCCGTGAACCCGATTCGCTTGGATGAGGCCCTGCGCGCCCGGGTCACGGAGCATCTTGGGCGCTTCGACCTGCGCCGTCGCGTCGATGCCGGCGGTCTCAAGCGAGCCGCCGTGGCGATCGTCATCGCCGAAGGCGACGAGCCCGGCGAGGCTGCCTTCCTGCTGACCAAGCGTACCCCGAGACTGCGGGCCCACGGCGGCCAGTGGGCCCTGCCGGGCGGGCGGGTCGACCCCGGCGAGACGATCGAGCAGACCGCTCTGCGCGAACTGCACGAGGAATTGGGCGTGCTGGCTTCCACCGACGATATCCTGGGCACACTCGATGACTATCCGACCCGGTCGGGCTACCTGATCGCGCCGGTGGTGGTCTGGGCGCCGGGCGTGACGCTGATGCCCAACCCTTCAGAAGTGGCAGGCGCCTACCGCATCGGCTGCGGGGAGCTCTTCCGCGACGGTTCGCCAGAGATTGTGGCGATCGAGGAATCAGACCGTCCGATCATCCGCCTGCCTTTGCCGGTGGCGACGGTGAACGCGCCGACGGCGGCGGTGCTGTTCCAGTTCCGCGAAGTGGCGCTGGCCGGCCGCGACACGCGGGTCGACCACTACGAACAGCCGGTCTTCGCCTGGCGTTAGGCCGCGGGGCGGCGCTTCAGGAAGACCGTCGTCTCCTGTTCCATGACCTGTTCGCCGCGCTGGTTGATCGTGACCTGGCGCAGCCGGGCAATGCCGCGGTCGGGCCTGGAGGCCGAGGGCCGCAGCTGGACGATGTCGGACACCACGCGCAACGTATCGCCTGGCCGGACGGGACGGGGAAACTGGACCTCGCCGATCCCGGGAGAGCCCAGGCTGCAGGCGCGGAAGATGCCGAGATCGAGCCACAGGCGCAGCGTCGCCGCCATCGTGTGGAGCCCGGAGGCGATCAGGCCACCGAAGGTCCACTTCGAGGCGAAGTCGGGATCGGTGTGAAAGGGCTGTGGATCCCACTGGCGGGCGAAGTCGATGATGGCGGCCTCGGTGATCGTCATGCCGCCGCTCATGAAGCGGTCGCCGACCTTGAAATCCTCGAAGAAGCGATCGGTCAAAGGACCAGCTCCATGTAGACGGTGCCGGGCACCGGACTGGGGTAGTAGGGCGCGATCTCGGTGAAGCCCATCGTCCGATAGAGCTTGATCGCCGCCTCCATTTGGGGGCCGATTGTGTCCAGCCTGAGACGTCGATGACCGCAGGCGCGCGCCGCCTCGACGATGCGAAAGGCGAGCTCCCGCCCGATCGAAACGCCGGCCTCGGTGCGCTCCCGGCGAAAGCCCGGCCTGACATAGAGCCGCTTCATCTCGCCGATGCCCGTCTCCAGTTGCCGAAGCGCCACGGTGCCGGCCGGGTCGCCGTCGACCCGCGCGAGCAACAGGGCCCCGCCGGGTGGGCCATACTTTGCGCGGAGGTCGCCGAGTTCCGCCTCGAAGTCCTGATATTCGAGGGAGAAGCCGAGCGATCCAGCATATTCCCGGACCAGTTCGGCGATGGCGTCGAAATCCGACGGTTCGCGGGGCGGAGCGATATGGATCGTGCGTGTCATGCGGTCATTTTCCGGGGCATGTGCTACCCTGTCACCCGAAACGAACTGGGAGGTTCCAGAAATGAATCCGACGCGTCGCCATGTCATGGCGCTCGCTGGCGCGGCCGGCGCAACGCTTGCCGCACCGGCCACCGCGCAATCCGCGTGGCCCAACAAGCCCGTGCGCTTCGTCGTGCCGTTCCCGCCCGGCCAGGCCGCCGATATTTTCGCGCGCCTGATGGCCGAAAAGCTGTCCGAGAAGTGGAAGCAGCAGGTCATCGTCGAGAACAAGGCCGGCGGCAGCGGTATCCCGGCCACCGAGTACGGCAAGATGGCAGCGCCGGACGGCTACACGCTGATGGTCGTGTCGAGCGGCACGTTCGGCGTCAATCCCAGCCTGTACCCCGATCTGCCCTACAAGCCGCTGACCGACTTCCTGCCGATCTCCAACATCTTCCTGGTGCCGCTGGTCATCGTGGCGCATCCGAGCCTGCCGGTGAACACGCTGGCGGAGCTGATCGCGCTCGCCAAGAAGGAGCCGGGCAAGCTTTCCTACGCCTCGGCGGGTCCCGGCACCTCGCAGCATCTCAGCATGGAGCTGTTCAAGCTGAAGGCAGGGGTCGACATCGTGCACATTCCCTACAAGGGCAGCGGGCCGGCGATGGCCGATCTGCTCGGGGGGCACGTCAAGCTGATGATGGACAGCACCGCGTCCGCGCTGAATCACATCAAGGACGGTCGCATCAAGGCGCCCGCCGTCACGACGTCGCGTCCCGCGCCGGCGCCGCTCGACAAGATCCCCCTGATCGCCGCAACGATTCCGGGCTTCAACGCGGCCGGCTGGTCGGGCCTCGCGGCGCCGGCGCGCACGCCACTGGAAATCGTGGCGAAGGTCAGCCGGGACATGCAGGCGCTGCTGAACGACGATGCCGTAATCAAGCTGATCGAGCAGCGCGCCGCCCTGCCGGCACCGGGCACGCCCATCCAGTTCGCCGAGTTCATCAAGAACGAGATCGACACCTGGGGCGCGGTGGTGAAGGCGACCGGCACCAAGCCGGGGAGCTAAAGTCCCGCGGCTCGCAAGCCGTAGATCAGGCTGACGACCAGCAGGCCGACGAAGATCGTCTCGGTGATCAGCAGCATCACCGGGGCCATGCCGATGCGCACCAGCGCCAGAAGCGACGTCTTCATGCCCAGCGCCGCGATGGCGGTGATGATGAGGAAGGCGGAGATCTGGCCGACGGCGTCCCGCACGGCAGCGGGAATGACGTCGAGCGAGTTCAGCGCGGCGAGCGCCAGGAAGCCGAACAGGAAGACCGGCGGCGCCGGTCGCGCCGAACTCTGCGGGCCGCCGCTCTTCGCCACCCACCAGGCGATGCCGGCGATCGCGGGCAGCAGGGCCGCCACCCTCAGCAGCTTGGTAACGACCGCGTCGCTCAGCACCTGCTGGCCCATCGTCTGGCCGGCGCCCGCGACCTGCGCCACGTCGTGGATTGCGCCGCCCAGGAACACGCCCATCTCGAACAGCGAGAAGCCCAGGACCTCGCGCAGTGTGGGGTAGATCACCATCACCACCGTGCTGAGGAAGTTGACGCCCATCACGGTGAAGGCGAGGTCGCGGTCCGAATTCTCGTGCTTCGGCAGCACGGCCGACGCGGCCAATGCGGCCGCCGCGCCGCAGACACCAGTGGCGCAGCCGGTCAGCAGGCCGAAATTCCGGCTGAGGCCGAACAGGCGCGCCGCCCACGCGCCGAACACGATGGTGCATCCGACCGCAGCGACGGCCACGACGATCGGCAGCGCGCCACCCTCGACGAGATTGCCGAGGGTCAGGCGCGCGCCCAGCAGGGCGACGCCGCTTCGCAGGAGCGTGCGGCCGGCAAATTCGAGGCCGGGCTTCAGCACGGGCCTGGCCGACAGCGGCTGCAGGGCCATGCCGATGACCAGAGTCAGGATCAGCGGCGGCACCCAGACCGCGCCGAAACGCAGCAGACTCCTCGTGTCGGCGTAGTAGGCCACGGCCGCGATGACGGCGCACAGGGCGACGCCCGGTGCCGAGCGGCGGAGATTGTCGGGAGCCCAGAGCTTGGCGAGGTCGGCAGCAACGGCGCTGTTACGCATCCAGCACGGCGACGAGCTGGCCTTCGCCGATGGCCTCGCCTTCGCTGACCTTGAGTTCCTTGATGATGCCCGCCTTGGGCGACAGGACGGGGATTTCCATCTTCATCGATTCGAGGATCATGATCTCGGCCTCAGCCTCGATCCGATCCCCTGCCTTGACCTGGATCTTCCATACATTGCCGGCGATTTCGGACTTCACGTTGACGACGGCCATGCCCCAGGTATCTCCCGTTCAGCTTTGTCCTGACTTTTCGGCCAGCGTGCGCGGGAGTGCAAGCGCGGAGCCTCCCACCCTCGCGCCAAGCCGGTATGCGGTGGTGTTGACCTCGGAAATCGTTCCGTCCTGCAAAGTCGATCGGCCATCTCCGATGCGTGCCGACTGCGCAGCGACTGCGATGGCGGCGATGCCCTCCTTGTCGAGTTCGGGCAGGGCCAGCACGCCGCCGCGATCGGCGCCGAAACCCGCGTCGTTGAACATCAGCAGCAGCGGCCGAAACGGCGCCGTCGCCTTGTAGGAGTTGAATGCGCCGTGGCTGCCGGTCGCGATGATGCGACCGCGATCTTCGGGGACAAGCAGCGTGGCCGAATCGGCGCAGATGGCGCCGTCGATCTCATGACGGCTTTCGCCCTTGGCGGGCGGCATCGCGTGCGGCCAGGGCGCCTGCTTCAGCCGTTCGGCTGCCTCGCGGGCCGGCATGCCGGGCGCCACCCCGCAGGCCGTGGCGAGCCGATTGGCCCGGCTGATGATGCCGCGGGCCTGCAGGTCGGCGCCATCGCCGATGCGGGCGCTTGCCGTCGCCACGGCCGCCATCGCCATGCCGAGATTGTCGGCATAGGCCAGGCCGCCGACCCCGGCCTCGTCCTTGCCGATGCCGGCATCATGGTGGATCGCGGCGCGGCAGCCGAACTTTGCCGACATGTAGGCGGCATAGACGGCGGCGTGGCTGCCGCCGATGACCACCGCACCGTCCGCTTCGGGCGGCAGCTTGGTCACGCTATCGAACACGAGGATGGCTGCGGACATCGCGTAACCCTAGCGGGGAGGCTATACGTCGGTCATGACTCAGCCGGTGGACAAAAAGGTCACGATTCTCGTCCTGCAGCACCCGCAGGAGCAGGACCGCGTGCTGGGCACGGCGGGCCTGCTGGCCGGTTCGCTGGCCAACGCCAAGGTGGTTGTGGGCCTGTCGTGGCGCAATCTCACCCACGCTTTGGGCGCGCCGGCCGAGCCGCGCGACTGGGGTGTGCTCTATCTCGGCTCGACCCAGACGAAGGGACAGGCGGCGCCGCTGGTCGCCATCGATGGCAAGGGCCAGCCGCTGGCCGACCAGGAAACGGCGCGCGCGGGCCTCAAGGGGCTGATCGCGCTCGACGGCAACTGGGCGCAGGCCAAGGCGCTGTGGTGGCGCAATGCGTGGCTGACCAAGCTGCGCCGCTTCGTCGTGGTGCCGGATGGGCCGTCGCTCTACGGCGACCTGCGGCGCGAAGCACGCCCCGACGCGGTCTCGACCCTGGAAGCGGTGGCGCTGGCGCTGCAGGTCCTCGAAGGCGATGCTGCGGTGCGGGAGAAACTGCTCGTGCCGTTTCGCGCCCTGCTGGCGAAGGCGCGGCGCGAGGGTGTTCGCGATTCCAAACGGGATCGTCGCGTCCGGCGTTAGCCACCCCTATACTTTGCGCCATGCTCGACCAGCCGGCGGCCCAACTTCCCGTTTCCCAGCGGACCAACCCGGAACGCTCCTTCACCGAGGAAGTCCGCGCGCTGCGGCTGGGTGACGGGGAGCTCTTCCGGGGCGAGGGCATCCTGGCCGTCACCAAGGCGATCCTGCAATCCGGCGTCGCCTATGTCGGCGGCTACCAGGGTGCGCCGGTCTCGCATCTGGTCGACGTGCTGGTCGAATCGCAGGACCTGCTGGATGAACTCGGGGTTCATCTCGAGACCTGCACCAACGAATCCTCGGCGGCGGCGCTGCTCGGCGCCTCGATCAACTATCCGATGCGCGGCTGCGTCACCTGGAAGTCGATCGTCGGCACCAACGTCGCAGCCGATGCGCTCTCCAATCTCGCCTCGCCGGGCGTGATCGGCGGCGCGCTGATCGTGGTCGGCGAGGATTACGGCGAGGGCGCGTCGGTCATCCAGGAACGCACCCAGGCCTATGCGCTGAAATCCTCGGTCTGGCTGATGGACCCGCGGCCGTCGTTGCCGACCATCGTGCGCTGCACGGAAAAGGCGTTCGAGCTTTCGGAGGCGACCAACACGCCGGTGATTATGGAGTTGCGCATCCGCGCCTGCCACGTCACCGGCGAGTTCGTGGCCAAGGACAATGTGCCGCCCGCCATCTCGCGCAACCATCGTCTGGCCGAGCCGGCCGCGCACAATTACGACCGCATCTCGCATCCGCCGTCGACCTATGCGCATGAGAAGATCAAGGTCGAAGTCCGCCAGCCCGCCGCCGAGCGTTTCATTGTCGAGCATGGGCTGAACGAGCACCTGCCGGGCGAGCGCTCCGATCTCGGCATCATCGTGCAGGGCGGCATCACCAACGTGCTGGTGCGTGGCCTCGACCGGCTGGAGGTCGAGGGCAGGATCCCGACCCTGGTCCTCAACGTCACGCATCCGCTGGCGCCGGACCAGATCGCCGACTTCTGCAGAGGCAAGCGCGCCGTGCTGGTCGTCGAGGAGGGGGCGCCCGACTATATCGAGCAGGCCATTCACGTCCTGCTGCGCAAGCGCGACATCGACACCAAGATCTACGGCAAGGACGTGCTGCCGATGGCCGGGGAGTACACCGCTGAGGTGGTGACCGAGGGCCTGCTGAAGTTCTTTGCCCAGTCGGCCAACGACATCGACCTGAGCGGCCCGCGCGAGCGCTTCGAGGCCGCCCGTGCCGGCCGCGCGGAAGCGCAGCGCCTGCTGGGCGGGCCGTTGCCGCTGCGGCCGCCGGGCTTCTGCGTCGGCTGTCCCGAACGGCCGGTCTTCTCGGCCATCAAGCTGCTCGAACGCGAAGTCGGCAAGGTCCATATCTCGAGCGACATCGGCTGCCATTCCTTCGCGACCCTGGCGCCGTTCAATCTCGGCAATTCCATCCTGGGGTTCGGCATGTCGCTGGCGGCTGCCGGTGCAGTCGCGCCGGTGATGCAGAAGCGCACGATCTCGGTGATGGGCGATGGCGGCTTCTGGCACAACGGGCTGCTGAGCGGCGTCGCCTCGACGATGTTCAATCGCGGCGACCGCGTGCTGGTCATCATGCAGAACGGCTACACCTCGGCGACCGGGGCGCAGTTCATTCCCAACACGTCGGGCAACCGCCGCGACGGCGAGACGACGTCGGACATCGCCGCCACCCTGAAGGCGATGGGTGTCGGCTGGCTGCGCACCATCCGCACCTACAATGTCGGCACCATGCTCAAGACGCTGCGCGAAGCGATGAGTACCGAGCACAAGGGCCTCAAGGTCATCGTGGCCGATGGCGAGTGCCAGCTCGCCCGCCAGCGCCGCATCCGTCCCCAGATCGCCGCCCAGCTGAAGCGCGGCGAGCGGGTCGTGCGCACGCGCTACGGCGTCGACGACGAGGTCTGCACCGGCGACCATTCCTGCATCCGGCTTTCGGGCTGCCCGTCGCTGGTGGTGAAGCCCAGCCCCGATCCACTGCGCAGCGATCCGGTGGCGAGCGTCAACAATGGCTGCGTCGGCTGCGGCCTGTGTGGCGAGGTGGCGGACGCCGCCGTGCTCTGCCCGTCCTTCTACAGGGCGGACATCGTCCAGAACGCGACCTGGTGGGACCGGCTGAAGTGGAAGGTCCGGTCGAAGGTGATCGGAGCGATGGCGGGTGCCTAAGCCCATCACCCTCCTGATCGGCGCGCTGGGCGGCGATGGCGGCGGCGTGCTCTGCGACTGGATCGTGTCGGCGGCGCAGAGTCGTGGGCTTGGCGTTCAGGCGACGCAGATCCCGGGCGTCGCGCAGCGCACCGGCGCCACGACCTACTATGTCGAGGTGATGCCGGTCGGCGCCGCGCCTTCGTCGGTACTGGCCCTCAATCCCGCGATAGGCGAGGTCGATGTCGCCTTGGCGACCGAGCTGCTGGAAGCCGGCCGCATGATCTTCAACGGCTTCGTGACGCCCGACCGCACGACCCTGATCGCCTCCACGCATCGCGTTCTGGCGATCGGCGAGCGCATGGCAATGGGGGACGGAAGCTTCGACGTCGGGCGGCTGCTGCGCGCCGTGAAGGAGCGCAGCCGCGAGCAGATCCTGTTCGACATGGACCAGGCGGCCGAGGAATCCGGCGGCGTCCTCAATGCGGTGCTGCTGGGGGCGCTGGCAGGATCCGGCAGGGTGCCCATTCCCGACAGCGCCTTCGAGGCCGCGATCCGGCACGCGGGCAAGTCGGTCGACACCAACCTCGCAGCCTTTGCCTTCGGTCGCGGTCATGCGCGAGGCGAACTGGAGCAGGCGGTGCGCGAGCATCGCAAGCGGCAGACGGCGGTGCAGGGCGCTGAGGATCTGATCGAACGCGCCCGCCGGACTTACCCGGCGGCCAGCCTCGATGTCGTGGAGGAGGGCATCCGCCGCCTCACCGCCTATCAGGACCGGCGCTACGCCGCGCTCTACCTCGACCGGCTCGACACGATCCAGGCGCTGGGCTCGGCCGAACTGCTGCGCGAGGTGGCGCGCCATCTCGCCGTGCGCATGTCGTGCGTCGCCCAGGCCAAGACCGCGGCCGATCGCATGGCGCGCGTGCGGGCCGAAGTCCGCGCCAAGGAGCAGGAGCCGCTGGAGATCACCGAGCACTTCAAGCCGGGGATCGAGGAGATCGCCGCGGTCCTGCCGCCGTCGCTGGCCAGGCGCCTGCTCGCCTGGGGCCAGCGGACCGGCCGCCTCGGCAAGACCTACTTCTCGATGCACGTGCGGACGACGACGATCCTTGGGTTTGCACGGCTGCGGCTCGTCGCCGGCCTGCGCTGGTGGCGGCCGCGCACCTCTCGTTATGTGGAGGAGCAGGCCGAGATCGAGCGCTGGCTCGGACAGATCCGCGACGCCGCGCCGCTGGGGCTCGACCTCGCGCGGGAGATCACGGAATCGGCCCGCCTCATCAAGGGCTATGGCGACACCCACAAGCGCGGGCTCGGCAACTATCGGCGTATCGCCGACGAGGTGATCGCGCCGGCCCTGGCGGGCCGCTTGACACCGCGCGCCGCGGCCGACGCGGTTGCGAATGCACGTGTCGCGGCGCTGGTCGATCCCGAAGGCGAATCGCTCTCGAAGACCCTGACCGCCATCGCTGCCGCGATGCCGCCGTTGCGGCAGGCGGCCGAATGATCGACGTCTCGGCGCTGGCGCGACGGGACGCCTTCACCCGCGGTCTCGGCATCGAATTCGTCGAGGCTTCTCTCGGCCGCGCCGTGACGCGGGTCACGATCGAGGAGCGCCACCTCAACTTCAATGGTGTGGGTCATGGCGGCCTGACCTTCACTCTGGCCGACGCAGCGTTCGGCTACGCCTGCAATTCGCAGGGCGTGGTGTCGGGCAGCATCGACGCGCACATCGTCTACAGCGTTGCCGTGCGACTGGGAGAGGCTTTGACCGCCACGGCGGTCGAGATCTCGCGCTCCAGCAAGGCCTCGAATTATCGCATCGACGTCGTGCGCGGTGACGGCAAGCTGGTCGCCGCCATGACAGGCACCGCCCTGATCAGCGGCAAGCCGGTGGTGGTCTAGCCCCGCCGCTCTTGTCATCCTGAGCGCAGCGAAGGATCTCGCGCCCGCAACGAAGTCCGCTGGTCGCTCCGCAAGGTCCTTCGCTGGCGCTCAGGACGACAGAGCTTGCTCAGGCAGCGCCCTTAAGAATATCTGCCATTTTCTCGCCGACCATGATCGAGGGCGCGTTGGTGTTGCCCGAAGGCATGGTGGGGAAGATCGAGGCGTCGGCGACGCGTAGGCCTGCGATGCCGTGCACGCGCAGCTTGTCGTCGACCACGGTGTTCGGACCCTCGGGGCCCATGCGGCAGGTGCCGATCGGATGATAGGCGGTCTGAGAGTTGTTGCGGATCCAGGTGAGGATCTCCTCGTCGGACTGCACCGACGGGCCGGGCGAGTACTCCTCGTCGCGGTAGGGATCCATCGGCTTGGCATCGACGATGCGCCGCATCATGCGGAAGCCGGCGGTCATCGCATCCTGGTCGATCCTGTCGGCCAGGAAGTTGAAGCGGATGGCCGGATGCGCCTTGGGATCGGCCGAGCGGATGTGGATCGAGCCAAGGCTCTCGGGCCGGAGCTGGTAGCAGGCGATCGTCATCGACGGGAAGTCCTGCAGCTTGCGGGTCTTCGGGTCCTTGATCGAGTAGGGCACGAGATGCATCTGCACGTCCGGCGTCTCGAGCTCCGGCCGCGTCTTCAGGAAGCCGAGCAGCGGCGCCGAGGGCAGGCTCATGAAGCCGCCGCCGGTGGCGAGGTACTTCATCATCTGCGTCACCGCACCGATGCCGCGCGCCATGTGGTTGTAGGAGACGTGGGCTACCTTCAGGCGCCAGATGATGCGGGCGTTGATGTGGTCGCGGAAGTTCTCGCCGACCGCGCGCAGCTCGTGCTTCACCTCGATGCCGTGCTTCTTCAGCAGTTCCGGCTGGCCGATGCCGGAGAGTTCGAGGATCTGCGGGCTGGCGACGCCGCCGGCTGACAGGATCGTCTCCTTAGCCTTGGCCTGTACGGTCTTTCCGTCCTTCTCGTACTCAACGCCGATGCAGCGCTTGCCTTCGAGCAGGACGCGCAGCGTGTGGGCGTTGGTGACGACGTGCAGGTTCGGACGCTTCATCGCCGGCTCGATATAGCAGTGCGCCACGCTCATGCGCCGGCCCTTGTAGATCGAGGTCTGCGTCTTCACGACGCCTTCCTGGTCTTCGCTGTTGTAGTCGGGATTGGTCTTGAAGCCGGCAGCCTTGGACGCCTCGAACAGCGCGTCGTAGAGCGGGTTCTGGTCGGGCACGGTCGAGACCTTGAGTGGCCCGTCGGTGCCGCGGCCGTTCGAGCCGTCGCCGTCGACGAAATTCTCCATGCGGGTGAACAGCGGCGCCACGTCGCGCCAGCTCCAGCCGCGGCAGCCCATCTGCGCCCAGGTGTCGAAGTCGAGGGGCTGGCCGCGCACCCAGACCAGCCCGTTGATGGAACTCGAACCGCCCAGCACTTTTCCGCGCGGCACCGGGATGACACGGTTGGCCGTTCCCGGTTCGCGTTCGGACTGGTAGAGCCAGTTGGCGGCCGGGTTGTCGATCAGCAGGCCGAAGGACAGCGGCATGCGGGAGTAGGGATGGCTGGCCGCGCCGGCCTCCAGCAGGAGCACCTTGTTGGTCGGCACTTCCGTGAGGCGTGCCGCCAGAGCCCCGCCCGCCGAACCCGCGCCAACGATGATGTAGTCGTACTCGGCCATGTCCGCTGCTCTCCCCGCGCACTCGCTGTCATGCAACCGTAGCGCACTGCCAGGCGGATGACAGGGGCAATCTCGCCTCGGCATGTGGGAATCGTCATGCCCTGCCGGGCGGGCGATCCCGGCCGGTCATCGCGGCGTACCTGCGGTATACGGGCCGGCCGCCATGCGATAAGCGTCCACCACCACGGTGAGGCGGAGACGGCGATGATCGAGACGGAAAAGGGCAGGGCCGATATCACGCGATTCACGATCGATGTTGCCGTCCGCCTCGGGCTGATCGCCACGGTTATCTACGTGAGTCTTCTCCTGCTGCGGCCGGTGGCGGCGCTCATGATGTGGGCCATCATTCTGTCGGTCGCCGTCTATCCCTTGTTCGACATCGCCCGGCGCCGCCTGCATCTGCGGGATGGGGTCGCGGCCGCGCTGTTCTCGATCCTGCTGCTTGTGCTGCTGCTGACGCCTGTCGTCCTCCTCGCGGCGTCCGCCGTGGGAAGCCTCGACGACTATGCGCGGATGCTGCTGCGCGGCGAGCATGTCGTGCCGCCGCCGCCCGAATCGGTGAAGGACTGGCCGATGGTCGGTGCGCGGGTCTACGACTTCTGGCTGACTGCCTCCAACGATGCGCGAGCCATCGTGACGGCCCATGTCGGGCAGCTGGCCTCGGTCGGTCGCTGGATGGGCGGCATCGCGGCGGGCGTCTTCCTCGGGGTCCTGCAGTTCGCCGGCGCCATCGTCGTGGCAGGGGTCCTGCTGGCCTATTCCGACGAGTTGACGGGAACGCTGCGCGCCCTCGCGGCGCGGGTGGCCGAGACGCGCGGCCGGCATTTCCTGGAGATCGCGGGCTCGACCATCCGCAACGTGTCGCAGGGCGTCATCGGCATCGCCCTCCTGCAGTCGGTGCTGCTGGCAATCGGCATGCTGGTGGCGGGCATTCCCTTCGCCGGCGCCATCACCTTCGTCTGCCTCGTGCTGGCGATCGTGCAGGTCGGGCCCAACATCATCATGATCCCGGTGATCATCTGGACGTGGATGTATCTGCCGGCCCTGCATGCCGGCCTGTTCACGGCCTATACGCTGCCGTTGCTGCTGCTCGACAATGTGCTGCGGCCCATCCTGATGGCGCGCGGCCTGCCGACGCCCATGGCGGTGATCGTGGCGGGCGTCATCTGCGGCACGTTGGCGGGCGGCCTCATCGGCCTGTTCGTCGGCCCGGTGGTGCTGTCGGTCTTCTACGACCTGCTGGTCGCCTGGATCGCGGCGGGCCGGAAGGTCGAGCCATCCGACGTTCCGGCCCCCGCGCCCTGACTACTTCTTCTTCGGCCGGAGCGCGTCCCACTGCTCGTCGGTCCAGTCGAGCATCGCCGAGGTGTTGGCGCCGCCGCCGCCCGACTGCAGCATCTTGCCGCCGTCGATGACGATGGCATCGCCGTTGATGTAGGCCGCGCCGTCGCTCACGAGGAAGGCGGCGAGGTTGGCCAGCTCGATATGTTCGCCGGTACGACGCATCGGAATCGCCTTGATCATCTCGTCCTGGCCGCCGCGCTCCTTGGGCATCAGGCGGCTCCAGGCGCCCTCGGTCGGGAAGGGGCCGGGCACGATCGCGCAGGTACGGATGCCCTTGGGACCCCATTCGACGGCCAGGCTCTTGGTCATCGCCAGCACGCCCGCCTTGGCCATCGCCGAGGGAACGGTGAAGGGCGCGCCGGTCAGCGACGAGACCGTGAGGATCGACATCACGACCTTGTTGCGTTCGCCGGCATCGATCCAGCGGCGGCCGGCCGCGACGGTGCAGTAGGCCGAGCCGTGCAGCACGATGCCCAGCACGGCGTCGATCGCCCGTGACGACATCTTGTGGGTCTGGGCGAGGATCTGGCCGGCGGCGTTGTTGACCAGGATGTCGAGCGGGCGCTTCTCCCAGATCTTGTCCATCATCGCCTCGACGGCGTCGGGGATGCGCACGTCGCAGCCCACCGTCTCGATCTCGCCGCCGGTCTCCTTGCCGAGTTCTGCGGCGGTCTCCTTCAGCACGTCCTCGCGGCGGCCGCAGATGATCACGTTGGCGCCGAGCTCGAGATAGCGGTGCGCCATCGAGCGGCCGAGGCCGGTCCCGCCGCCGGTCACGAGGATGCGCTTGCCCTTCAGCAGGTCGGGTTGGAACATCGTCTTTCTCCTACTTCTTGATCTCGGTCAGGGCGATGCCGGAGGCGACGAGCGCGTCGATCTCGGCGGCCGAGTAGCCGGCTTCCTGAAGCACGGCTCGGGTGTCGGTGCCGAACTTCTTGGGCTTGGTGCGCACCTTGGGCGGGGTGCGGGAGAGTTTCACGGGATTGCCGACGTTCCGCCAGCCCTCCTTCTCCCACACCATGCCGCGATGCCTGGTGTGCGGCGCCTCCATCACGTCAGGGACTTCCAGAACGGCGGCCGACGGCACGCCGCCCCGCATCAGCTCCTGCGAGAACTCATTGGCATCGCGGTCCTTCAGCAAGGCGCGCAGCTCGGCCTCCAGCTCGGCGCGATGGGCGACGCGCTCTTTATTGGTCTTGAAGCGCGGATCGCCGGCCAGTTCCGGCTTGCCCAGCATCTTCGTCAGCTTGCGGAACTGCCCGTCATTGCCGGCGCCGACCACGATGTTGCGGGTCTTCGTCGGGAAGTTGGAATAGGGCACCAGGCTCGCATGGCTGTTGCCGACGAGCTTGGGCTTGAGGCCGGCCATGAAGTAGTTCGGTGCATGCGGCTGGTGCAGCGCGATGGCGCTGTCGTAGAGCGTCGCGTCGACGAACTGGCCCTTGCCCGAGTGGTTGCGTTCGTAGAGCGCCATCATGATGCCGATCGTGGCGTTCATGCCGGTCGAGAGGTCCACCACCGGCACGCCGATGCGGACCTGGCCGCCCTCGGGCGAGCCGTTGACGGAGACCAGGCCGGCCGAGGCCTGCACCATGGCGTCGTAGCCCGGGAAGCCGCCCAGCGGCCCGTCGGCGCCGAAGCCCGAGACGCGGGCATGGACCAGCCGCGGGAACTTCGCGGCCAGCACGTCGTGATAGCCGATGCCCCACTTCTCCATCGTGCCGGTCTTGAAGTTGTCGATCAGCACGTCGGCCGTCTCGAGCAGCTTCAGCAGCACCTCGCGGCCCTCGGGCCTGGAGAGGTCCAGCGCGATCGTGCGCTTGTTGCGGTTGATGCCGGCGAAATAGGCCGAGATTCCCTCGGCGTCGAACGGAGGGCCCCAGGTGCGGGTTTCGTCGCCCTGCGGCGGCTCGATCTTGATCACGTCGGCGCCGTGGTCGGCCAGCATCTGGCCGCAATAGGGACCGCCCAGCACACGCGACAGGTCGATCACTTTCAGGCCCTCGAGCGCGCCCCCGCTTGCCACCGCCATCTCGTTCCACTCCTCGAATTCAGACAGGAGGCGCGGTTATAGACCATGGGCCTGAGGCCCGGTACCGTCCGGGCATGATCGAACGCGAGCTGGATATCGCCACGCAAGATGGCGCCATGAACACCTACACCGTGCGGCCCGACGATGGCGGGCCGCTGCCGGTCGTCATCATGCTGATGGATGCGCCGGGCGTGCGCGAGGGACTGCGGGAGATCTGCCGCCGGATTTCGCAGTCCGGCTACTACGTGCTGTTGCCCAATCTCTACTATCGCAGCACGCGCGAATTCGTCTGCGGGCCGACCCGAAACCATCCCGATGGCGAGGCCAACCTGAAGCGCATGTTCGGCCTGATGGAGACGCTCTCCAACGCAAAGGTCGCGTCCGACACGGGTGCGGTGCTGGACACGCTGCCCGCACTGTCCGACGCGAAGCCCGGCAAGGTCGGCCTGGTCGGCTACTGTATGAGCGGCGCCTTCGTCACGGCGGCAGCGGCGGCGCATCCCGACCGGATCGGCTGCTTCGCGTCCTATTACGGAACGCGCCTGATCACCGACAAGCCGGACTCGCCGCATCTGATGCTGGGCGACATCGCCGCCGAGGGTTACTACGCCTTCGCCGAGCACGACACCTACGTGCCGTTGTCAGACGTCGCGAAGTTCGAGCGGCTCCTGGCCTCCGCGCCGTTCCCCTCGCGGGTCGAGACCGAGGCGGGCACAATTCACGGCTACGCCTTCTCCGACCGCGGCAACCTGCACGAAGCTGCTCGCGAGAAGCATTACGAACGCATGCTGGCACTCTTCCGCCGGCACTTGAGTTAAGCGCACCACCTCACCCTGAGGAGCGGCCAACGGCCGCGTCTCGAAGGGTGAGGAACAGTCTTGTCGTTGCCCATCCTTCGAGACGGCGCTGGCGCGCCTCCTCAGGATGAGCATGGAGGAGTTGGACATGCTGAACGGCATCCACGGGCACCAGGACATCGAGCGCGTCGTCTACGGTAGGCCGGCGGGAGCGGCCCTGCGCGCCGAGGCGGAGCGGCTCGGCGCGAAGAAGGTGTTCATCACGACCTCGAAGTCGGTGGCGCAGAGCGCGCTGCTGGCATCGGTGATCGACGGTCTGGGCGACCTGCACGCCGGCACCTATGCCGGCATCACCGCGCACTCGCCGCGCCCCTGTGTCGTCGAGGGCGCCGCAATGGCGCGCAAGGCCGGCGCCGACCTGATCGTGGCGGTGGGCGGCGGCTCGGTGATCGACGCCACCAAGACCATCCTGATCGCGCTGTGGCAGAACGTGACCACAGTCGACGAACTCGATACCTATCGGGCCGGCAAGCCGAAGGAGGGGGCCGCGCCACCGTCCGAGGCCATCAGGCCGCCGGCCGACGCGATCCGCATGATCGCCGTGCCGACCACGCTGTCGGCCGCCGAGTTCAATGCCTACGCCGGCATCTCCGATCCGCGCAAGGGCATCAAGGAGAGCTTCGGCCATCGCCTGATCGTGCCGCGGGTCATCGTGCTCGATCCCGCGGCCACCCTGGCGACTCCGATGGAGCTGATGCTCTCGACCGGTCTGAAGGCCGTCGACCACGCGGTCGAGCGGCTATGCTCGCAGCAGGCGCATCCCTTCGTGCTGGGCACCGCCACAGAGGCGCTGAAGCTGCTCGCCCGCGCTCTGCCGGCGCACAAGGCCAATCCGGACGATATGGCGATCCGGCTCGATCTCCAGTTCGGCATGTGGCTGTCGATCGGCGCCGGCACGTCGGGCGTCGGGGTGGGCGCGAGCCACGGGATCGGCCATGTGCTGGGCGCCGCCTGCCACGTGCCGCACGGCCATACGTCCTGCGTCATGCTGCCGTCGGTCCTGCGCTGGAATCTGCCGGCAAACGCAGAGCGGCAGAAGCGGGTGGGCGAGGCGTTCGGACAACCCGACGCCGCGGCCGGCGACCTGGTCGAAGGGCTGGTGAAGTCGCTCGGCCTGCCGGGACGTCTCTCCGAAGTCGGCGTCGGCAAGGACCGTTTCCGCGAGATCGCCGAGAAGTCGATGCACGACCGGGCGGTGCTCAACAATCCGCGGCCCATCAAGGGACCGGAACAGGTCATGGAGATCCTCGAACTCGCGGCCTGAACCGACATGACCCCATGAATTCTTCTCGTGCGCCCGCGGGGTGGCAAGCGGCTAAAGCCACACGACCTAAAGGGGGCAAACGCAAGTCACGGGTGAAACCATGGTCGATGTTCGAACCGCAGATTCCGCCGGCACGCGGCTGCCGCTCACCGGGTGGGTCGATGCGCCGGTGAACTACCTCGCAGATCTCAGCATCAAGCCGGTCACCTACAACCCGCCACATGGCACGGGCCTGCCGCGCCGCGATGGCAACTATCGGGACTTCACGGTCCGCATCCATGATGCCCGTCCGATCGCGCGCGAACTTTCACTCGACCGCCAGGCCTTCATCCTGGCGCATCACGACACCGACGTGCGCGACTTCTACAACGAGGAGGAAGTCCGCACGAAGTACCACGCGGAGGTCGAGGCGCTGATCAAGCGCGAGACCGGAGCTTCAAAAGTCGTGGTGTTCGACCATACGGTGCGCACCGCCGATCGCGCCGTGGAGCGCGGTCTCCGGACGCCCGTGCGCAGCGTGCACAACGATTACACCGAAAAGTCGGGCCCGCAGCGGGTGCGCGACCTGCTCCCGCCCGAAGAGGCCGAACGGCGCCTGCAGAAGCGCTTCGCGGAGTACAATGTCTGGCGCAGCATCGATCACGAACCGGTCGAGATGGCGCCGCTCGGCTTCGTCGATTCCGAGAGCATCGCGCCGCGTGACCTCGCGGTCTGCGATCTGGTCTATGCCGATCGTACCGGCGAGATCTACCAGGGCGTCTACAACGCCGATCACCGCTGGTTCTACTTCCCGAAGATGACGCGGGACGAGGCGATCCTGATCAAGTGCTACGACTCGCTGAAGGATGGCCGTGCCCGCTTCTCGCTGCATTCCGCCTTCGACGATCCGACGTCACCAGCCAATCCGCGGCCACGGCAAAGCATTGAGGCGCGGGCTTTCGCGTTCTTTGACTAAGGCGAGTCTGAACGCGCAGCCGCAATCATCTCCAGATGTTCGACCAGCTGCTCGGCGTTGCTGAAGAACGGCGAGTGGCCGCTCTCCAGCCGCAGCATCTTGCAGGGGGTCTCCTTCGCCATCGTGCGCTGCAAGGCGACGCGGATGGCGTTGTCGTGGATGCACTCGATGTACCAGCGCGGCACCGAGCCGAAGCGTTCCTCGGTGAGGGTCACCGGCGTCGTCGAGATGGCGAGCGGCTGCGGTCGCAGCCGCTGCATCGCCCGGTAGCGATCCTCAGGCGAGACGTCGGCGTAGAACAGGCTCGGCAGCTTGTCGCGCGCGAAGGTGTAGGTCTTGCCGTCGGGGCTGACCTGTCGCGACAGGCGGAACATGGCGTCCGATTCGAGCGAGGTCATGTCCCTGCCGCTCTTGCCCGACGTCGGCAGCAGGGCGCAGACATAGACCAGCGCCTTGATCTTGCGCCGCCGCGCCTCGGCGAGCTGGCTGATCGTGACGCCCCCCAGCGAGTGGCCGACCAGGATGACCTGCTCCTCCATCTTGT
>LNFM01006625.1_pt1 | contig 19485 bp, 14 predicted proteins | sample 596031 | NCBI WGS metagenome assembly LNFM01 (sample SAMN04254537, study PRJNA301005) | activated carbon metagenome | isolation source: dual media filters at the Ann Arbor, Michigan drinking water treatment plant | place: USA: Ann Arbor | reverse complement strand
GTTTCAAAAACATCTCTATATTTGTGCCTTCCAAAACTAAAGTAATTCCTTAACTGCTAAAAACTTACACAGTGGCGTACGAAAACAACGAAAAGAAATTTGATAACAACGACAGGAAGATGGAGAGCATTTACAGCAAACGTATTCGTGCTGGTAAACGAAGAACTTATTTTTTTGATGTAAGAGCTACAAGAGGTAATGATTATTATCTTACCATTACAGAAAGTCGCAAACGGTTTGATGATAATGGATATGACCGCCATAAAATATTTCTTTACAAAGAAGATTTTAATAAATTCATCAAAGCATTAGGAGAGGCTGTTGACTATGTAAAAACTGACCTGATGCCTGATTTTGATTTTGATGCATTCAATCATGATGAAAATATGGATGAAGCAGGAATGCAAGAAACATTGCCTGTCGCAGATAATCCTATAGAAGTAACTGCCGTAGAAGAAAAGCCGGAAACGCCTTCCTTATCTGATGCTGGCCTTGAGCCGGAGAAGAATACGGAAGAAGTGGATAAGTGGTAATTTGTTTTTTTTTCGTGGTATTCAAAAAAAAATTAACTGCCAAGTGGTAGTAATCAATCATTTAAATAATATATTATGCAACCAAAATTTACTCGATTAAAAGAGTTATTCTGCATGAGATTTCTTCCGGTAACAATAGTTCTGCTGCTATCGTTACAATTCTCATTTGCACAAAAAACTACAAATGGGGCAAGACCTCAGCCCACAGTCACCAATAAAGTGACTACGCCTTTAACAAAAGAGCAGTCACAAGCCAGACAAGCAAGTTTGGGTAGCGACAATGATGCTGGTAAGCCAAACCAAAGTCGACCTCTTTTAAATGGTCAGCAACAAACTGAGGCTGTTTGTACAACTTTTACCGGGTCACTAGCCGCTGGCGATTTGACAATGCCTCTTCGTATGTTCAGAGGTGGTGCTGGTACAAATACCACTTGTGCAGCACCTGGCGTTTTTCCAGGATCTGCAGGTGCGGGTCCTTATTTTTATGATACATACACATATGTTAATCCGCAAGCGGTTGCTCAGTGTATAACTGTGACTCTTCAAACTACGGATGTAGTTGATGCGAATATTCAGTCTGCTGCATATTTAGGATCTTTTGATCCTAACAACTTAGCTACTAATTATCTTGGTGATAATGGTGTAAGTACAGGTATTCCTGCTGCTCCGGCAGGTATCTCTTTTCAATTCAATGCACCCGGTAGCGCAACTATTGTATTTGTTGTTTTCCATACAAATCCTTCAGCATCAGCTTCAAATTATTCACTTACTATTGATGGTATTTGCACGCCTTGTGTACCCACTAACGCAACTGCTCCAGTTATATCTTCAGTTCCTTCCAGCACATGTGCTGGTTCGCCAATTACTTTAAGCATTTTGTCTGGCAACCTTAATGGTGCTGCAAACTGGGTATGGTATGCTGGTGGTTGTGGTACCGGTGCTTCAATTGGTACCGGAACTTCTATAACTGTAAGCCCTGTAGCTAATACAACTTATTTTGCCCGTGGTGAAGGTGGTTGTGCTCCAGCTCCGGGTCCTTGCGGATCACAGGCTGTAACTGTTACAGCTTGTAGCTGTATCTCTCCGGATGTATCTACAATTTGTGCTGGCTCAGTACAAGCTTTAAGAGTTAACCAAACGCTTCCAGCTATTGTATCTGCTCCGTTTACTGCTGCTGGTGCCATTACTATTAATACTGTTGGAAATGCAAGCCCTTATCCTGCTACGCTAGCTGTATCAGGTATAGCAGGTGGAGCAACAATTAATTCAGTTACTCTTACAGGGTTTTCACATACTTTCCCTGGCGATGTTGATATCGCTTTACGTTCTCCATCGGGTCAAAGTATAATTTTAATGTCTGATGTTGGCGGTGGTACTGATGTTGTAAACGCTAATCTTACTTTCAACGATGGTGCTGCCACTCTTGTACCTGCTACAATTGTGTCTGGTACTTACAGACCTACTAATGCTGCAGGTCCGGATAATTTCCCTGCGCCAGGTCCTGGAAATATAACTCAGGTTAATCCTTTGTTATCATCAATTACTGCCGGTAACGGTACTTGGGAATTATTTGTAGTGGATGATGCAGGAGGAGATGCCGGTTCTATTTCTGGTGGATTTACTATGACATTTAATTTGCCAGCTACAACAGCTACCTGGTCACCTGTAACTGGTTTGTTTACAAATCCAAATGGTACTGGTGCATATGTTGCCGGTACTCAAACTTCAGTTGTTTATGCAAGTCCTGCAGCTACAACTACATATACTGCAACTGTAAATAACGGACCTTGTGTAGGTGCTAACACAGTTACTGTAAATGTTCTTCCTGTTTCAACAGTAACGGTTACTCCTAATGGGTTACCAAGTGGTGTTTGTGCTCAGGCTACATTAGTAGCTTCTGGAGGCAGCATTTATAACTGGTCTCCTGCAACAGGATTGAATACAACAACTGGTTCTACAGTAATAGCAACACCGAGTGTTAATACTACTTATACAGTTAATGGTTTTGGTGCTAATGGTTGTGCAACTGCTCCTGTGAGTGTACTAGTATTGGGTACATCAACTTCGGCTGTTATTAGTAGCTTAGGAGCACCTCCTACAACATTATGGAATGAAAGTTGGAATGTTGCTGCACCACTTCCGGCAGGATGGGCTTCTCAAAATCTGAGTGCTCCTGTTGGTATTACTGGTTGGTTCCAGGGTAACGATGCTGTATTCCCTGCATTTAATGGCGGGCCTACTTCATATATCGGTGCAAACTTTAATAACACTGCAGGTACCGGAACAATCAGCAACTGGTTATTTACTCCTACAACCACACTTCAAAATGGTGATATTCTGGAGTTTTATGGAAGAGCTGCTAATGCTGGTTTCCCTGATAGATTACAAGTAAGACTTAGCACTAGTGGTGCAAGTGTGAATGTGGGTGCAACTGCCACATCTACCGGTGATTTTGGTACATTGTTATTAGATATTAATCCTACATACAATGCAACTGCATTCCCAAATGTATGGACAAGATATACCGCTACTGTATCTGGTTTAGGTAGCCCAACATCTGGTCGCCTTGCCTTTAGATATTTTGTTGAAAGTGGCGGACCAGCAGGTGCAAATTCAGACTTTATTGGTATTGATAATGTGTCTGTATTAAGACCACCTGCGGTTACATGTGCTAACACTTTATCTAACATCAAAGTAGATATTACTGGTGGAACCGGACCATATACATTGGTTTATACTAATGGTACTACTAACTTTATAGTAAATGGTTATGTAAGCGGTACACCAATTGATGTGTTCCCATCTGCTACTACTACTTATTCTATTGTATCTGTAACAGGTGCTAATGGTTGCGTAGGTGTTGGTAATACAGGTGCAGCAGTTATTACTGTAACACCTCCACCATCTATTACTACCCAGCCTGCCAACAGAACAACTTGTGCTGGTTTAAATACATCATTTACTGTTGCTGCTGGCCCATCACTTGGTACTACATACCAGTGGCAGGTAAGCACAAATGGTGGTACTTCTTATACAAATATTGCTAATGCTGCTCCTTATTCTGGTGCAACAACAAGTACCTTAACTATTACTGGTGCAACTGCTGGTTTAAACCAAAACCTGTATCGTGTAATTGTAAGTGGCGCTTGTCCTGCTCCTGGTTCAAGTGTTACAAGTTCTGCAGCTACCTTGTTTGTAAATATTAATCCAACAATTACCACGCAGCCGGTTAATACAACAAGATGTCTTGGTGCAACTGCAACATTTACTGTTGTAGCCAATGCCCCTAACGGCCCTGTGGCATCTACGTATCAGTGGCAGGTAAGTACCAACAACGGTCTTACTTACACAAACATTACTGGTGCAACAGCTGCAACGCTTACACTTACTAATGTTACCTTGTTAATGAATAATAACCTGTACAGAGTGGTTGTAACAACTGCACCTTGTGCTACTACAGTTACATCTAATGGTGCAAGGTTGAATGTGAATCCACTTCCTGTAATTACAATTTCTACTCCGGTAACTTCATTGACACCTGGCGTAACAACTGTAATTACCGCTACTACTTCACCAGCTCCATTAAATGCTACCAGCTATTCATGGACACTCAATGGTGCTACAGTAGCAAGTGCTAATACTTCAACTATTACTGCTGACGTTGATAAATTGGGTGCATACCGTGCAACCGTTACTGATATCAATGGATGTGTAAACAGTTCTAATGTAATTGTTATCGATGCACAATTCTCTGACAGACTTTGGATTTATCCAAACCCATCTGATGGCAGATTCCAGGTAAGATTATTCTATGGATCTCCAACAGCTGAAGCTGACAGTCGTGTAGTTTCTGTTTACAATTCACAAGGACAATTGGTAGCGAGGAAGAATATTGATTTAAGAAGAACAACTCCTCCTTACGTTCAGGTAGAATTTGATCTAAGCAATCAACCAGCCGGAACATATGTAGTGAAGGTTACAGAAAAAACTACTGAGAAAATTGTAAGTGGTTTCCTACAGATTCTTTAAGCTGAATTAGATTTTTTACAGCATACAATCCCCCGTTTTATAAAAACGGGGGATTTTTTATTGTATACTTTGCACCACTATGTTTGTGTAAAGTATAAGTCAGAAAACTTAAGGCGATGGCTTCTAAGTAATAGAAATATATCGGTAGTAGAGTAAATTATCGAATTGGCAGGTAATATTTTCCTTTAAGAATTTATACTATGCTTTTGTTGAAAAGAAATACGACTAAGCTTATAACGGGCTTATGTATAAGTATAAATCAATTGTAAGGATAAAGCTATTGCCGGTAATAATTAATAGTGTATTCGCAGGTAAATAAAACCAAGTCAGTATAGGTATAAGTTAAGGGTGCTGTAAACAGATTAATCAAATATCATTGTTGCAACATTATTTCTATGCTTGGATGATAGTAGATTTACGATAATTTTTTTTTAGTATGTTATATAAAATGTGGAAAAACAATTTCGCTTAGCAAAATAAAATATATACTTTAGCATAATCAACGTTGAAGGTTTTCTCTCTGATCAAGTAGCCCACTATCTACTCTCCTCTGAACCCAACCACCGTAAATCAACCTCTGGACTACCACAGTAACAATTTTTTTTAAATTTCTAAATGTAAAAAAATGAGAAAAATTTTTTTCACAGCCGCATTGGCTATTGGTTCATTTGTAGCAGTTAATGCGCAAGTGGCTAACACTAACAACCCTAACTGTTGTTCAAGAGAGTCTGAAGTTAATTTAGACATCGACATCAAACCTATCCTTTGCCTGTATCCTGAGTGTGATCAGTGGGGATATGTTGATTACAATTGCAGAGAAGATTTTGATGCTGCAAAGTATTTCAGACAAAATCTAGGCGTTGGAAGCATGGATTTCCAATTTGGTATCTGGTCTAACATTACACACAAGGTAAGTACAACTGCTGATGGTGCTAACTTCGTTCGTACAGGTGGTGCTGTTGCAGGTTATAATAACTTCCCTGTAGGTAATGTTCAGTGGAACCTTAAAGCTGCTCCAAACACTTTAGTTGGTGCTGCTTTAGCTTCTCCGGCTAACTACAACCTTACTCCAAAAACTTTGAGTACTACTGATGCTGGTGGAAACAACACATTGAATGCAGCACCTCATGGTGTTCGCACATTTACTTTGAATTTCTGGGTAAAACCAGGTGCAGCTTTAGCTCATCACCCAACTTCTTATGCTCCAGGTGAGTACAGAATGCAGGTTGATATTACTGCAACTCCTCAGTAATTTTTTTGCATAGTAGAAGTCCTTGCTTTATGGGCGGGACTTCTATTTTGTTTTTTGTTGTGAGATTTTTGTTGCCAGTTATAGTTTATAACTGTACTTTTTATGAAACTAACTTATCCTTCTTTACTGTTTTTTTTGCTATTCTTTGCTAGCGTATCTTTCTCAGAGGCATCGGCGCAGCTTAAGGATATTACTATTTCGTATAAAGACTCATTGGAAAGTGAAGAAGATCTAAAGCTTATATCAAATAATATTTTCTTTTCGAGTAATAGTTCTACTGAAACCGAATTAGTAGTAACGATTAGTGATACAACCGGATGGAAATTGATTGGAGGAAAAACACAAACCATAAAAATATTGCCTGGCACTACAAGGCTTATTTCTGCCAATTTTATTAAAAATGCCAATGCTCCCGCAAAATGGCTTCCGGTTCAAATAGTAGTGCTGGATAAAGGCACTAATTTATCTGCTTTCCACTACTTATATCTAAAAGCAAGGCCAGTAAAAAGTTTTGAATTAACCAGCCTGGAAACAGAGTTTTATGTCCGTAAAGAAACCCGTTTCATGGAGCTGAAATATTTGGTTAAGAATACGGGTAATATCGACGATATTATTGATGTCAATATAAAAAACCCATTTTTTAATCTCAATGAAAATAAGCGGCTTAAATTAGAGGGTGGCGATGAATATAGCGGTATAATTAATTTGAGAGTTACCGATTTAATGAAACAGAAATTGATAAAGGAAAATGTAAAGATTTCTGCAAGAGGATATAGGAAGAAAACCGTGTTGGATTTAAACGTCAATAGGTTGTTGAGCGTTGCAAAAAAGAACATTTCTTCTTATTCAACATTTCCGCTTGAGTTAGAATCAGGAATTTTAAAGTCATTTAATCAAAATAGTGTGTACGTTGGATTTAGCGGAGAAAAAGTACTTAAGAATGGAGCAAAGCTTAAATACGGATACAGGAGCAAACAGTTGGGAATAGCCAATCGGTTGGAACAGAATATTTTTCGCATGGGATACACCACTGATAAATGGGCAATTTATGCAGGAGAAATGGCGGATATGGGTTATTTTAATGCATTTGGCCAGGGATTTAGCGTCACCCATTTTTATAAGAAAAAAATGGAACTAGGTGCCCGTGCCATTTTTCATAATAAGGCTTCGCCTGTTAAAAATGATATGGGAGAAGTATTTTTTAAACATAAAATTAAAAAAATATCTATCAATCATTCATTGGCTGTAAACCTCAACAGGCAAGAGCGAAGGGGTAGTTTTATTCTTTCTACTGAAGCAACTGTTTTAACTACCAATACCATTTCAATGACAGTAAAAGCTGCCGTAGGACAGGATCATTTTATGGTTAAAGTTCCGGGTGTTCCGCTGGAAAAGGCGGGTTCTTTGTTAGGCTACTCTTTAATTTATTCTTTGGGAAAAATATCGCTTTTGTCTGATCTGCAAATTGGTTCAAACTATTTGCCCGGTATTTTTTCCGGAAGTAATATCCAGAATCATAATTTATCAATCATGCTTGGAAAATATGCACTGGGCATGAACTACCAGCGTAATGATGTACAAACTAAAAATTTTCTTTTCCGGGACACCATTTTCAACACTGCTTTTTTTGAGCTAAATATGGAGCGGTATGGTATCACAGCTTCCCGGCAATTTAAAAAAGTTAATATCGCTATTGGTGCCGGTAAGTTCAAACAGATATCAACTTTCACTGCACAGCTACCATCTTATAATTTTATTGATTTTTCAACGAACTATAAAATCAACCAAAACCTTTTATTTAATTTCAGGTCAGCATCAGGTTACAATTCTTCTGTTGGAATAAAAGGAGAAAAAGTATGGGTATCAAATACCAGTGCATTATTGGATTCGAAATTTGGAGGAGTAAGAGCTTTATATGTAAAAATTCCCAGAATATTGTTGAGCCTCAGTGGCGCTGATTCTTTGGCAGATCGGGAAACAATGAGCATCTCACCTTATATTAAACTTAACCTGTTCCAAAAAACAGTAGTTGGCAATATTGGATATTCAGTTGCCCGTTCTTCATTTGATAATAATACTATATCATTTATTACCACCTCTCTCAACTACCAGAATAAGAAAAATGGGTATGATGTTCGACTTTTTGGAAATATACCTGTTTCAGCTGCACAGTCAGATTTTTTTCAACGGGGTAACAGTAATTTCAACATTACTATATTTAAAAAGCTAAATGTTCCAATTCCTTTTAGGAAAAAGTATCACACTTTAAAAGTAAGGCTCTATAAAGACTTAAATCAGAATAAGCAGTTTGATTCCGATGAAGAGCCTATCCGGAATGCTATTGTAAGAGTTGGACAAAATTCTTTTGAGACAGACAAATCTGGGAATATTTATTTCAAGAATATTGAAAATGCTTTTTATCAGGTTGATCTTACATCTGTAAGCACAGAAAGAGGTCTAATACCTGTTGATGGATTTAGACAGTTTCCAGAGATAAAAGGACACAATACGACTATAGAAATTCCTTATCAAAAAGGAAAAATAATCGAAGGTAGAATTGATGTCATCCTTGATTCATTTACTTCAAAAAAGTTTTTCGCTAAGGGACTAAAAGTTGTTGTGTCGGATACAAGCGGCAACTATTATATAGCATTTGCAGATGAGGCCGGGGATTTTTTTGTAAGTGTACCTGCAGGTAGATATAAAATATCATTAAACCCGGAAGCTTTTACTGCTGAGATACAACCTGAAAAAATGGAGTATATTTTGGATATTGGTAAAAATGAGGATGTAACAAAAGTTATTTTTACTATAAGGCAACGAAGTCGTCAAGTAATTTATCTAAAGAACAATTAAGTACAAAGAAAATGTATATATGAAACGGATATTATTAACTGTATTATTATTTATTTTTTTGGGAATTATATCACACGGCCAGAACCTGGGAGATACCAGTGGTTTGAAAAAGGCAAAGGGTATGATTGTGTTACCCAGTATTGTATCTTTTAACTTGAGTAACGGTCAGTCAGCAAACCGTGAAATAACAATTACCAACAGGTTGCCGGAAAAGCATCAGTACAAGATTTACCTTGGCGATTGGGAAAGGGACAGTGTGGGAGATCATAAGTATTCTCCTGCTAACTCTATTTCCCGTAGTTGTGCAAGATGGGTAGCTATTAGCAGGGATATTGTGGAGTTAGAACCCGATTCTTCTGCAGTTATATCGGTACGGATGCAACTACCTGATTCTGCTGCCGCTATTGAGGAAATGAAATGGGCGATGGTTTTTATTCAACTGGTAAATGAGGAAAAAGCCCTTAAGACCGAAAAGGACATTACTCAGCAAGTTGTTTATAATTTCAGGGTTGGTGTACATGTATATCAAACACCTCCTAATCTGAAAAGAGTCTATCTTAGTATGCTGAGTTTTAAAAACATTGTTCATAAGAAGGATTCCATACTTTATCAGATTGCTTGTCTTAATGAAGGCACTCAACAGTTAAAAGTTAAATGTAACTTTGAAATGACCAATCTATCTACCGGCGAAAAAACAAAATTGCCTCAACAGGATTTTCCTATGTTTCCCGGACAGAAAAGATTAGTTAATTACTTAGTGCCAACTGGTCTAAAACCCGGTAAGTATTCAATACTGGCAACTGCTGATGGAGGAGATGATATGCCTTTACAAGCATCTCAGGCAGAAATTGATATTCAATAGAAAATAAAGTAAATGAAAATCGGATTAACGATTATTGCATACCTGTTAACAATAGTATCTTTCTCTCAGCCATTAACAAGGCCGAATGAAATGCTCGTTACACAAAATAGTGCTATTAGCTTTTCATATGCTACCGCCGAAGAAATGCTTTACCCCAAAGTGATTAATAATGCGTTTAATGTAAAAGTAAATGTTGGGGGCGATATAGTAAAGGTATATGCCAGTGTATTGGTGCAGGGCAGTATGCGGAATACGGAGTTGAGCAACTCTCTTGTTCTTCATCTTAATCATAAGTCATCCGGCGCTGCTATTGTCACCGGCACAGATGTTCCTATAACTGGCACACCAGTTTTGTTGTTTACTTTACCCAGGGGTTCTGCTACAAGTTTACAGGAATATTCTTTTGTATATGATGTAAAGTTGTTAGCACCAAAAAACTTTATTAAACCGGATATGTACAATTATACAATTGTATTTTCACAAACAATACAATGAAAAAGCTACTAATCATATCGTTTTTTCTGATGCCTTTATTTTTAGTAGGGCAAGCAGGAGGTGGTGTACAAACAGTAGCAGGAACTGTTGAAGTACAAGCCTTACAAGATTTGAAAATAGAAATAGTTGATCCTTCTCCACTTACTTTTAGTGATCCCAGTGAAATTGAAAAAGGTATTTATCGCCCCGGCTACTACCGGCTAACAATTATCAGCAATGTACCCTGGTTAATTACAGTAGAAACGAATACACCATTTTTAAAACCCGGCAGTGTTGGAGCCTCATCCAATGCCAATATTAGTATGGTAGAAGTGAAGGGCAATAAAGGAGGCTTTATCTCACTTACTAATACTCCCCAAACTGTTCTTATTAGTGAGACTAATGCTATTAAAACTGTTTTCTACATAGATCTGCGGGTAAAACCATCCGTACTTACTTCGGGAGGTAAATACTCTTCGCCTGTATTATTTTTGCTGTCTCCTCAGTAGGAATCGGTGAAACTAATCAGCGTAAAGAAGGGCTAGAGTCGTTTTCTCATTTCATCCCTTTCCACGCATTTATTAAACCATTTGTTGAAGAATCATGATTCGATACGGGTGCTGCCGTTTCCAGTTCAGGTAATATTTTATTCGCTAACTGCTTGCCTAATTCTACTCCCCATTGGTCAAAGCTGTAAACATTCCAGATTACACCTTGTACAAATATTTTATGTTCATACATTGCAATAAGATTGCCTAATGAGTGTGGCGTTATTTTTTTGAGAATAAAAGAATTGGTGGGTTTGTTGCCTGCAAAAATTTTATATGGGAGTAATTTAACCACCTGTTCCGTATTAAGTCCGGCACTTTCTAATTCTTTTCTTGATTCTGTTTCTGTTTTCCCATTCATCAATGCTTCTGTCTGTGCAAAAAAATTGCTTAATAATTTTACATGATGATCCTCAATGGGGTTATGTGTTTGCGCCGGTGCAATAAAATCACAAGGGATTAAGGAAGTGCCCTGGTGTATCAGTTGATAAAATGCATGTTGGCCATTAGTACCCGGTTCCCCCCAAATAACAGGCCCGGTTGCATATTCAACTGCTTCCCCATTTCTGTCAATAGTTTTCCCATTGCTTTCCATATTCCCCTGTTGAAAGTATGCAGCAAAGCGGTGTAGATATTGATCGTATGGTAAAATAGCTTCTGATTGTACGCCAAAAAAATTAGTGTACCAAATACCTAGTAAAGCCATTAATACAGGAATATTTTCTTTGAATGGGGCAGTAGAAAAATGAACGTCAGCTTCATAAGCTCCTTTCAATAATTGCTCAAAATTTTTGTAGCCAATTGTCAATGCAATAGAAAGTCCAATAGAACTCCATAATGAATAACGGCCACCTACCCAATCCCAAAATTCAAACATGTTCTTTTTATCAATACCAAAATTTACTACGGCACTTTCATTAGTAGATAAGGCAACAAAGTGCTTTGCTATATGGGATTCTTTCTTTGCTTTTTTAAGAAACCATTCTCTTGCTGTATGAGCATTTGTCATGGTTTCCTGTGTAGTAAATGTTTTAGAAGCAATCAGGAATAATGTTCTTTGCGGATCAACCTTTTTTAATACCTCTGCAATGTGCGATCCATCTACATTAGAAACGAAATATGTTTGGATGCCATCAATCCAATAAGGTTTTAGTGCTTCTGTCACCATTAATGGTCCTAAATCGCTGCCACCGATACCAATGTTTACAAAATGTGTTATCCGCTTACCGGTATAGCCTCTTGTATCGCCTTTGTGAACGCCATTGCAAAAAGCTTTCATTTTTTTTAATGCTTTTTTTACATCAGGCATTACATCTTTGCCTTCCGTAAAAACCGGGTTGCCCGAAAAATTGCGTAAGGCGGTATGCAATACCGCTCTGTTTTCTGTTTTGTTTATCTTTTCGCCATTAAACATGGCAGCAATAGCCTCTTTTACTTTACAATCTTTTGCCAGTCCCAGTAAAAGTTTTATTGTTTCATCTGTAATAATATTTTTTGAATAGTCGAATACAAGCTCATTGGTACAAAGAGAATATTTTTTGAACCTGTTGCCGGAAAGAAATAGTTCTCTCATGTGTACCTCTTTCATCTGCAGGTAATGGGCTTGCAGTTCTTTCCAGGAATTTGTATTGACCGGATTTATTGATGGAAACATAATTATAAGTACTAAAGTTGATTAAATGCTTCTATTGTTTTTTGTACCATTGCTGCGCTAATGTCAAGATGAGTAACCAATCTTACTCTGTTGGGAGAAATAGCATAACCCAAGATAGAACTGTTTTTTAATGTAGCTACCAGATCCGGAGCGGTCATCCCATCTTTTAATTCAAATATGATAATGTTGGTTTCTACCGGCAATACCATTTTTACAAAATTCTTGGTAGCAATAGCGTCGGCAATTTGCTTTGCATGAATATGATCTTCTTCGAGCCGGGAAATATTATTTTCCAATGCATAAATTCCAGCCGCTGCAATAAATCCTGCTTGTCTCATTCCACCTCCAAAAGCTTTGCGAATTCTTCGGGCCTTCTTTACTAGATCTTTCTTTCCAACTAATAAACTACCTACAGGACAACCAAGACTTTTACTTAAACAAACAGAGATACTATCAAACGCATCTCCATATTGTTTAGCGGTTTCTTTTTTTGCAACTATTGCATTCCATAATCTTGCGCCATCAAGATGGAAGGCAAGATTTTTTTCTTTGCATAATGCTTGTATTTTTTTTATTTCTGCAAGGTCATAGCAACTTCCACCGCCACGATTAGATGTATTCTCTAACGATACAAGACTGGTGTTTGCTCTGTGCGGATCATCGGGATTTATGGCAGCTAGTACCTGGTCTGCAGTTATTCTTCCTCTGTCGCCATATAATAGTTTAACAGAGGCACCTGAATTAAATGCAATGCCCCCTCCTTCATATTGGTACACATGTGAGCTTTCATCGCAAATCACTTCATCACCGGGCTGTGTATGACATTTAATTGCAATTTGATTGGTCATCGTTCCTGAAGGGCAAAAAATAGCGGCTTCCATACCAAACATATCAGCGGTCATTCTTTCCAATTGGTTGATGGAAGGGTCTTCTCCAAACACATCATCTCCGGTTTTTGCTTTCATCATAGCTTCCAGCATAGCAGGGCTTGGCTGGGTAACTGTATCTGACCTGTAGTCTATTATCATTTCCTGTTTTTCTGCAATATAATCAGTTCACTCTTTAAAACGGGCATTTTGCGAACCCTAACTGCCATATTATTCCTGTTTTTATATCTTGTTGCTTCAAATGAAAGAGCCATCCACACTGGAGTACATTATTCTTATTAAAGTCTGCTTATTATTTGCTGTAGCGGGCCTTTATTTGCTGGCTGCCTTTAGCCGCCTGTTTAAGAATAGTATTCGAAATGAGTTGCTCAGAAAAAATGTAGCTGCATGGTTGATCATTTTTTGTATTTCAACTGCTATGCTGCCCATGGGCGGTGGGTTTTTTTATTTATTAGCTAAACATGGTTGGGGGTGGGCCATTTTAGGGCAATTAATTTCCACAACGCTTTGTACCCTTATTATTTATAACCTTGTAAGAGTTGTTTCGGAGAGTCCAAGACTTAAGAGACTTTCCTTCATTAAACACAATTTTTTAATATTAGCTACTCTTGTAATTACAACCCTTATTATCAATATTCCTCTTGGGTATTTGATTTATGGCAAAGACAGCCCATTCCTGAAATATGTAACGATAAACAGTATATATCTTGCTGGTGCTACCGGGCTTGTTTATATAGTTATCCGTTATTTGGATATTGAAAGAAAAAGAAAGTTTGATGAAAAAGAGTTAGAGTTAAGTCGTTTAAGAGAGTTGAAAGTAAAGGCAGAATTGGATGCCCTTCATTCAAAAGTAAATCCCCATTTTTTGTACAATGCATTAAACTCTATTGCTGATTTATCAATAACAGATGGTAAAAAAGCAAGAAAAATGACCATTGCTTTAGCAGATCTTTTTCGCTACAGCATTAATTATAGCCAGAATAATTATTCAACCGTTAAGGATGAAATTGCCATGGCTGAAGTGTATTTACAAATAGAAAAAATAAGATTTGAAGATCAACTAAACTGCGCTATAAAAGTTGATGATAGTTTGAATCATTTTCTTGTTCCACGATTTGTACTGCAACCACTGGTAGAAAATGCTGTAAAGCATGGATTAAAAGCTACCGGTAAAATGACAGAAATAAACCTTGAAGTTAAAAGGCATGAAGAAGGTATGATGTTAGTGGTCATGGATAACGGACCACTTTTCCCGGAGGAATTAAACCCGGGTTATGGAGTTAAAAGTGTGTATGACAAATTAGAATTACTATTTCCGGAAAGCTTTGAACTTAGTTTTAATAATAAGCCTCATAAGGAAGTTTGCATATATATTAAAAAATTAATTAGAAATGAGCCAGGTATTTAAAGCCATTGTAGTTGATGACGAGCCTGCAGCGAGAAGATTGATGAAAAGTCTTTTACAAGAGCATGCCGATGTAGTTACAGTTATTGATGAAGCAGGTACGGGAAGAGAAGCAATCCAAAAAATAGAAGAGCTAAAACCTGATCTTGTTTTTTTAGATATTCAAATGCCCGATTTAACGGGATTTGAAGTATTAGAGCAGCTAAAAGAAAAGCCTAATATCATTTTTACTACAGCGTATGAACAATATGCGATAAAAGCATTTGAAACTTTTTCTATTGATTATTTATTGAAACCAATAAAAGAGGAAAGGCTTCAGCAAAGCATTGATAAATTAAAGCAATTTGGAAGACTGAACCAGGAGTTGAATTCGGTGAGCCTGCGGGAAATTATCCGTCAGTTACAAGCTCCGAAACAAACTACTGCGCTGCCAATAAGAACCGGCGACAGGATTATATTACTTAAATATGAGAACATTGTTTACCTGGAAGCACAGGATAAATATGTGTTCATTCACACTGCAGAAGGGCAGAAGCACCTTACAGACCAATCTCTTTCCGCACTATCCGAGAAGCTGCCGTCACAATTTTACAGGATTCAAAAGTCATATATAATAAATAAAGACAAAATAAAGGAGATGCACCGCCATTTTAATGGTCGTTATTTATTCGTAATGGATGATAAGGAGTCCACCCGCCTTACCTCAGGCCGTACTTATCATGATGCTATCCGTACAGAATTTGGTCTATAAGTCCCAGCTTATTCCATATTTCATACACTTGGTATATCTAAATAGATCATTTACTAAGTATTGTTTTATTCTCCACAAGACCCGGCTTAGCTTTAAATCTGTGTCAAAAGGCCATTTATTGCAAAAATTAGCCGCTCATCCTAAAAATCAGCGCAATTGTAACCAGGTTGTCAGCCTTGCGTCACACTAGTATTCCAGAAAACGGCCGTACATCCTTAAATATGGCCGTTTAATTTAAAACAATGTTCTAGGTAATGCAAAGTACCTACCTTTGAACTGTAATAATCAAAAACCAGTACTAAATAGTAAATAATGAAAAAAATTAAAAACCTGCTGCTTTTGTTTCTGATGTTTTTTACAATCGCAGCTTTTGGTCAAACTAACAAAGGAAAAGTTGTTGGAACCGTTATTGATGGAAATACAAAAACCATTGAGTCGGCTACTATAGCTTTATTAAAAGCCACCGATTCTTCCGTAGCTAAAATGTCTGTAGCTGATAAAACAGGACGTTTCACTTTTGAAGGTATAGCGGAAGGAAAATATATTGTTTCGATTAGTGCAATCGGTCATACCAAGGGCTTTTCTGAAGTATTTGAAATTAATGCTTCAAACCTGACAGTTACACTAAAAACAATTGAATTGATGCCTGTTGTAAAAAGTATTGGAGGAGTAACTGTTACGGCAAGAAAACCTCTTATAGAGCAAAAGATTGACCGCACTATTGTAAATGTAGAAGCTGCCGCTACTAATGTAGGTGCCACCGCACTTGAAGTACTTGAAAAGTCCCCGGGTGTATCAGTTGATAAAGACGGCAATATCAGTCTTAAAGGAAAACAGGGTGTACAGATTTATATAGATGGAAGACCCACCTATCTTTCTGGTACAGACCTCACTAATTTGCTAAGCAACATGAACAGTAATCAACTGGATCAAATTGAAATTATGACTAACCCCCCGGCAAAATATGAAGCGGCTGGTAATAGTGGTATCATAAATATAAAAACAAAAAAGACAAAACAACTAGGATACAATGGTAGCATTTCTTCAACTTATACGCAGGGGCGTTTACCAAAGGCTTCAAACTCATTTAATTTTAATTACCGTAAGAATAAAGTGAATTTGTTTACGAATCTTAGTCAGAGTTATCGTCGGAATTTTCAGCATCTTGATATACAGCGGAAATTTATTGACCCAAATACAAAAGAAGTAAAATCTAACTTCGGGCAGCGAAATACTATCCGGGAAGGTGGAGAGAATTACAGCGTAAAACTTGGTATGGATTATTTTGCATCGAAGAAGACAACATTCGGCATTGTGCTTAATGGCTACCAAAGCCCTGGCACCTTTAACAATTTTAGTGATGTAAAGATTTTTGATCCTTTCGGCGTATTGCAAAGTAATACACTTGCCAACACAACCAATGATAGAAAGTGGAAACATGGTGGTGCCAATCTTAACTTTCGGCATGTGTTCGATTCTACCGGAAGGGAGTTAACTGCTGATGCGGATTACCTTACCTATCGAAGCACAAACGGACAATCACTAATCAATAATTATTTTGATGCTTCCGGTTTACCATTTATACAGCCAGACACTTTACTAGGAAATTTACCCCAGCAAATTGACATTTATTCAGGCAAAATTGATTACTCCCATCCTTTGAAGAATGGGGCAAAATTTGAAGCAGGATTAAAAACAAGTTTTGTAAATACGGATAATGATGGCGTTTATAATAACGTTATAAACAACCGCCAGGTATTGGATAGTGGAAGAAGCAATCATTTTATTTATAAAGAAAATGTAAATGCTGCCTATGTAAATTTCAGTAAACAATTTAACAAAAAATGGAGCGGCCAATTTGGGCTAAGGCTGGAGAATACCAATTCTGACGGACATTCGAGCGGCTATGAGTATAATACAGTTTCAAACAAATTTGTTTTTGCTGATAAATATTTCAAAAGAAATTATACCCAACTTTTTCCTACTGCATATTTACAATATTCGGCCAGTGAAAAACATTCATTTGTGCTGAACTATGGGCGACGTATAGACAGGCCTGACTATGAGGATTTAAACCCTTTCATTTTGTTTCTTGACAAATATACTTTTGAGCAGGGTAATCCCAATTTAAGCCCTCAGTTTTCACATAATATAGAACTTACGCATACCTACAAAGGGTTTTTAAATACAACTTTAAACTATACAAAAACTACAGATATTATCAACGAAGTGTTAGAGCAAAACACAGATAGAAATGAGACATTCGTAAAAAAGGCAAATATTGCGAATCAGCAACAATTCGGATTAGCAATTAGTGCAGGGGGACCTATTAAAAAATGGTGGACAGCCAATATGTACGCCAATGTTTACAACAACCGCTTTAGAGGTATAGTTAATGGCGATTATATAAGTATTGGAGCTACTACTGGTCAGTTTAACCTCACAAACCAATTTAAGTTTGCCAAAACATGGGGAGCTGAAATTGGAGGATTTTACCGTACTCCCGGGGTAGATGGTGTATTTAAGATCCAGGGAATTGGAGCTATGAATATGGCTTTTAGCAAGCAGGTACTAAAAGGTAAAGGGACTGTAAGGTTAAATTTTCGGGATGTACTCTACACGCAAAAGGCTAAGGGAGTAATTAAGTACAGTAATATAGATGCAACGTTCCAACAAGAAAGAGATTCAAGACAAGTAGCACTGAATTTTACTTACCGCTTCAGCAAAGGGAAGGTAGGCAATATGCCAAAGAGAAAAACCGGCGGTGCTGATGAAGAGAAAAACAGGGTGAATACCGGAGAGAATTAATTACAAGTATATAAAAGGATTTAAATTGCGTTTCACCCCGGTTGTAACCGGGGTGAAATTTTTTGCTTACATAGCTGACGGTATTTAACGATGAATAAGAAAAAGCATTTACATTTGATTCTCTTATATTATCTGGTTTCATCTAAAACATTTTTATGCCTTCATTTGATATTGTTAGCAAAGTAGATGCGCAAGCATTGGATAACGCCGTGAATGTAGTAACCAAAGAAATTACTAACCGCTTTGATTTTAAAGGATCACATATCGTTATTGATCTGGACAAAAAAGATTTTCAGTTAAAACTGGAAACAGATGACGATATGAAGATGCGTCAGCTATTGGATGTATTGGTAAGTCGTTCGCACAAACAAGGTATTGCACCGGAAGCATTTGACCTATCAAAAGAAGGGGCTATAAGCGGTAAGTATTGGAAGAAAACCGTGAAAGTGAAAAACGGAATGGCGCAAGAAGATGCAAAGAAGGTAGTAAAGTTGATAAAAGATTCAGGTTTGAAGGTGCAGGCATCTATCAATGATGACCTGGTTAGAGTAACAGGGAAGAAAATTGACGACTTGCAGGATGTGATACAACTTTGCAAAACAGGAAATCTTGGAATTCCTTTACAATATGTGAACATGAGAGACTAAACCCTTTATAAGCCTGCATTTGGGGCTATTTTATGTTGATAACAAGGTGCAAAACGAGTGCATATCAAAAGGGGTAAAAATTTGGAAACGGGTAGTTTGGTAAACTATATTTGGTATACAACTGCACGAAGTTTTAGCAATAAAATTAAGTGCCGGAGAAACGGAAGCCTCTCAAAAGGTGAAAGTAACTCCAGGAGAAACAGAAATCCGTAAAAAGGTGGAAGTAACTCCGGAAAGCATCGGGTAAGTAAACAAGAAGGCGCAAGCCGGAAAGTGAGCTAACTTGGTGCTTTCGTATTTTAGCTCCTTGTTTGGCCAAAATCTATTTCCCCCAATATTTGGCTATAAGCCTTCTCCGGCCTATCTTTGCGGCCCTAAATTTATCTTTTAATTTGTACGGCAAAATCCGTGCAACCTTCAAAATCATCAAGTTATGAAAAAAGGACTCCATCCCGATAGCTATCGGTTAGTAATTTTTAAAGACATGAGTAATGGTCACACTTTCCTGAGCCGCTCTACTGCAGCTTCAAAAGAAACATTGAAATGGGAAGATGGCAATGAATATCCATTAATTAAACTGGAGATTTCAAACATGTCGCACCCATTCTTTACCGGTAAGAATGTAATGGTTGATACCGCAGGCCGTATCGACAAATTCAAGAAGAAATATGCTAAGAAAGCAGATTAATATTAAATTGTGATAACTACTCGATCCGAATAACATCGGAAAGAGTTTTGTTTTTCATGGCTATACTTTAAGACCTCCCGATTCTTCGGGG
>LNFM01006362.1_pt1 | contig 19492 bp, 21 predicted proteins | sample 596031 | NCBI WGS metagenome assembly LNFM01 (sample SAMN04254537, study PRJNA301005) | activated carbon metagenome | isolation source: dual media filters at the Ann Arbor, Michigan drinking water treatment plant | place: USA: Ann Arbor | reverse complement strand
ATGACGGCGGCGGTGGAAGACTTCGTGCACGCCGGCTACGACCTCGACGCCGTGGCCATCCTGCTGTGCGAAAGCGACGGCACGCCCGAAGAGGTGGCCGAGGAGATCGACCGCATGCTCGACGTGCTGAGCGGTTGCGGCGCCACACGGCTGGAAGTGAGCAAGGACGAGGCCCAGCGCCTGAAGTTCTGGAGCGGGCGCAAGAACGCCTTTCCGGCGTCGGGCCGCATCAGCCCCGACTACATGTGCATGGACAGCACCATCCCGCGCAAGCGCCTGGCCGACATCCTGCTGGCGATTGCCCAGATGGAAGTCAAGTACGGCCTGAAATGCTGCAACGTCTTCCACGCCGGCGACGGCAACCTGCACCCGCTGATCCTCTTCGACGCCAACGACCCCGACCAGATGCACCGCTGCGAACTCTTCGGCGCCGACATCCTGGAGACCAGCGTCGCGATGGGCGGCACCGTCACCGGCGAACACGGCGTGGGCGTCGAGAAGCTCAGCAGCATGTGCGTGCAGTTCAGCGCCGAGGAACGCGAGCAGATGTTTGCCGTCAAGCGCGCCTTCGACGCCGGCGAGACGCTGAACCCGGGCAAGGTGATCCCGACGCTGCAGCGCTGCGCCGAGTACGGAAAGATGCACGTGAAGAAGGGCCTGCTGCCCTTCCCCGAACTGGAGCGCTTCTGAATGGACGACGCGCTGCAAGGCCTGGTCGAACAGGTGCAGGCCGCCCGCGCAGACCAGCGCGTGCTCGACATCCGCGGCGGCGGCAGCAAGGCTTTTTATGGCGGTCCTGTGCAGGGTGAGGTGCTGGACGTGCGCGGCCTGGCGGGCATCAGCAGCTACGAGCCCAGCGAACTCGTGATCACCGCGCGCTGCGGCACGCCGCTGGCCGAGCTGGAAGCCACGCTGGCCGAAAGAGGGCAGTGCCTGCCATTCGAGCCGCCGCGTTTTGGGTCCGCAGGCACTGCAGTGGACGGCGCGCCTGGCGGCGGCACCGTCGGCGGCATGGTCGCCGCCGGGCTGGCCGGGCCGGCGCGCGTGTCGGTGGGTGGCGTGCGCGACTACGTGCTGGGCGCCAAGCTGCTGAACGGCCGCGCCGAGCTGCTGAGCTTCGGCGGCACGGTGATGAAAAACGTGGCGGGCTACGACGTGTCGCGCACGCTGGCCGGCTCGATGGGTGTGCTGGGTGTGATCTGCGAGGTCAGCCTGAAGGTGCTGCCCGTGCTGCCGGCGACGCTGACGCTGCGCCTGGAAGCCGACCAGGCCGCGGCCATCCGCCGCCTCAACGAATGGGGTGGCCAGCCGCTGCCGCTGAACGCCAGCGCCTGGTGGGACGGCATGCTGGTGCTGCGCCTCGCGGGTGCCGCGGCGGCCGTGCGTTCGGCACACGAGAAGATCGGCGGCGAGGTCATCGAAGCCAGCCTGGCCGCCACCTTCTGGGGCGGGCTGCGTGACCACCGCGACGAGTTTTTCGTCGGCGCCGCGAAAGCCGTGGACAGCGGCGCCGCCTTGTGGCGCCTGTCGGTGCCACCGACCACCGCGCCGCTGAAACTGTCGGGCGAACAGCTGCTGGAATGGGGCGGCGCACAGCGCTGGATCTGCACCACCGCGCCGGCCAGCGTGTTGCGCGACGCCGCCCACCTCGCCGGCGGCCATGCCGTGCTCTTCCGAGGCCACGACAAGAGCGCCGGCGCCTTTGCACCGCAGACCCCGTCGATGGCGCGGCTGCAGCGTGAACTGCAGCGGGCCTTCGACCCCGACGGTCTCTTCAACCCCGGCAGGCTGTTGCCGGCCGCCTGAACCGCGCGCGCATGGGCACCGACATCGTCGAGGACATGGCCGCCTACTACGCGCAGCGCGCGGCCTACTACGAGCGCGTCTATTTCAAGCCCGAACGGCAGGCCGACCTGCGCACGATGGAAGCCGCGCTGGCCGCCGAGTTCGAGGGCCGCGACGTGCTGGAGATCGCCTGCGGCACCGGCTGGTGGACACCCCATGGCGCGCGCAATGCCGCCGGCTGGCTCGCCACCGACCTGAACCCCGAGCCGATGGCCCTCGCGCGCGCCAAGGCACTGCCGGCCTGTGTGCGCTTCGCCACCGTCGATGCCTACACGCTGGAAGGGCTGCAAGCGCATCGCCCGTTCACGGCCGCCTTCGCCGGCTGCTGGTGGAGCCACGTGCCGCTGCAGCGCCTGCCCGGCTGGCTCGCGTTGCTGCACGCGCGGCTGGCGCCCGGGGCTCGGGTCGTCTTCCTCGACAACGGCTACGTGCAGACGAGCAGCACGCCCATCTCACGCACCGACGAGGCCGGCAACACCTACCAGCAGCGCACGCTGGACGATGGCAGCGTGCACGAGGTGCTGAAGAACTTCCCGACGCGCGACCAGGCGCTGGCGCTGCTGGGGCCGCGCGCCCACGACGCGCGCTGGGTCGACTACACGCATTACTGGCTGCTGTCGTATGCGCTGCGCTGAAGCCACGCGCCACGGGCCCGCCGCATGGACGCGCTGAGAGGCCTGGCCCTGCTGCTGCTGTGCCAGTCGGCCGGCGAAGTGGCCGCACGCGGCGCCCATCTGCCGCTGCCCGGCCCGGTGCTGGGCATGCTGCTGCTGCTGGTGCTGCTGACCTGGCCCGCCGTGCGCCGGCCGGTGGGCGCCGCGGCCGACGTGCTGCTCACGCACCTGTCGCTGCTCTTCGTGCCGGTGGGCGTGGGCGTCATCACCCACCTGGCGGTGATCGGCGAATACGGCGGCCGCCTGGCGGCCGTGCTGCTGCTGTCCACCGTGGTGGGCCTGGTGGTGACGGCGCTGACGCTGCGTGCGCTGCTGCCCGCCGCAGCGGCGGAACCCGCCGAACCGGCCGCGCAGGGCTGAAGGCCGCACCTGTCATGCAGAGCGTCGTCGAACTCTGGGTCTACCTCTCGGCCACGCCCTTGTTCGGGCTCACCGCCACGCTGGCCACCTACGTGCTGGCGCAGGCCACCTACCAGCGACTGGACCAGGCGCCCTGGGCCAACCCGGTGCTGTGGACGGTGCTGACGCTGGCGCTGCTGCTGACGCTGACCGATACGCCCTACCCGACCTACTTCTCGGGCGCGCAGTTCATCCACTTCCTGCTCGGCCCCGCCGTGGTGGCGCTGGCCTGGCCGCTGTGGCAGCGCCGCGCCGAGTTGCGCCAGCGTTGGCTGGCCGTGCTGGCGGCCGCCCTGGTCGGCGGCAGCGCCGCGGCGGGCAGTGCGTTGTTGGTCGGCTGGGCGCTGGGCCTGCCGCTGCCGGTGCTGGCCTCGCTGGCACCGAAGTCGGTGACGGCGCCGGTGGCCATGGGCATCGCGCAGCAGCTCGGGGGCATCCCGGCGCTGGCCGCCGTCTTCGCGGTGCTCACCGGCTTGATCGGCGCGCTGCTCGCCAAGCCGCTCTTCGACCTGCTGCGCATCCGCCAGCCCGAGGTGCGCGGTTTCGCGCTCGGCGCCGTCTCGCATGGCATCGGTGCGGCGCGTGCGATGCAGGTGCACCGGGCGGCCGGCGCCTACGCCGCGCTGGCGCTGGGCCTGCAGGTGCTGCTGGCTTCGCTGCTGATGCCCTTCGTTTCCCTGCTGCTCGGCGCGCTGCCGGCGCTGCGACCCTGAACCGTTCCTTCAAGCCCGAGACTTCATGCAAACCCAACTTGCCCCCGAGTTCAAGGGCACCCGCCAGGGCGAGGCCGCCGAGGCCATCCTGCGCAAGTGCGTGCACTGCGGTTTCTGCACGGCCACCTGCCCCACCTACCAGCTCCTGGGCGACGAACTCGACAGCCCGCGCGGCCGCATCTACCTGATGAAGCAGGTGCTGGAAGGCGCGCCCGTCACGCGCAAGACGCAGCTGCACCTGGACCGCTGCCTGACCTGCCGCAACTGCGAGACCACCTGCCCCAGCGGCGTGCAGTACGGCCATCTGGTCGACATCGGCCGCGAGATCGTCGAAGCCCGTGTCGAACGCCCGGCATCCGAGAAGGCCGTCCGCTGGCTGCTCAAGGAGGGGCTGACCTCGCCGCTCTTCGGCCCCGCGATGAAGCTGGGCCAGCTGGTGCGCCCGCTGCTGCCGCAGGCGCTGAAGCACAAGGTGCCCGGCCGCGCCGGCCCACGTGCGCAGCAATGGCCCACGCGCGAGCACAAGCGCAAGGTGCTGATGCTGCTGGGCTGCGTGCAGCCGGCGATGATGCCCAACGTCAACAGTGCCACCGCGCGGGTGCTGGATGCCGCCGGCATCCAGACACTGGTGGCCGACGACGCCGGCTGCTGCGGTGCGCTGCGCACGCACCTGAACGACGCCGAAGGCGGCCTGGCCGACATGCGGCGCAACATCGACGCCTGGTGGCCGCTGGTCGACGGGCTGACGAGCGAGGGCCGCGTCGAGGCCATCGTGATGAACGCCAGCGGCTGCGGCGTGGCGGTGAAGGACTACGGCCACGCGCTGGCGCACGACGCGCACTACGCCGAGAAGGCGCGCAAGGTAAGCGCCCTCACGCGCGACATCAGCGAGCTGCTGCCCGACATCGTGCCGGCACTGCAGGGCAAGCTGGGCGAGATCAAGACGAAGCGCCTGGCCTTCCATCCCCCGTGCACGCTGCAGCACGGCCAGCAATTGCGCGGCGGCGTCGAGACCCACCTGCGCATGCTGGGCTTCGAAGTACGCCTGGCCGGCGCCGAAAGCCACCTGTGCTGCGGCAGCGCCGGCACCTACAGCGTGCTGCAGCCCGAACTGGCCACGCAGCTGCGCGACCGCAAGCTCCAGCACCTGGACGCACCCGCCACGCAAGACCCGGTGGACGCCATCGTCAGCGCCAACATCGGCTGCATCCAGCACCTGCAGAGTGGCACGGCGACGCCGGTGAAGCACTGGGTGGAAGTGCTGGACGACGCGTTGGTCGGCTGACGCTGCCGCCCTCGGGGCCCGAAGAAACGCTCAGAACCGCATCAAGAGGCTGACGCCCGCGGCCCAGGCACCGCGGCGTTCGGTCTGTGCGTCCGGCCGTGGCCAGAAGTGGCCGACGACGAGACCGCCGATGAGCCAGTCGCGGTAGACAGGCTGTTCCCAGCGGACCTGCAGGCCATAGTCGGTGGCCGGCACGCCCGAGCCCTGCAGGCCGTTGACCAGCGCCTCCAGCGAGAGCAGCCGTTGATCGCCGAAGGATCGGTGCAGCCCCAGCAGGCTGGACCACTCGAACTTGCGCGACGCCTGTGTGATGGTGGCCGAGCTGAGCCAGCGTGTGGCCAGCACCGGCGACAGCAGGTGTTCGTAGGAGAAGGCCGTGGTCGACCCGGCGCGGTCGGCGAGCGACCAGAACAAGGTCTGACGAAACTCGGCCAGGCCCTCTTCGCCGATCTCCCACTGCGTCTTGTAGCGCCCCTGGACGTAGGGCTTGAGGCCACCGCGGAAGCCGAGCCGGAAGTCGAGCGTGTCGGTGAGTGAACGCCCGATGCCGGCGAAAAACGCGCGTTCGGCGTTCTCGCGCGCCAGCAGCCGGTCCTGGCGCGACAGCGGGCCCGGTTTGTCGGTGATCACCTCGCGCGGGTCGTCGCGGCCGAGGAAGAAGTAGGTCTTCTCCTCCAGGTTGGGCAGGCGGAAGCGTGCATTGAAGCGCACGTTGACGTCGTCGGGCGAGCGCTGCCGTTTAAGCAGCCCGACGCTGAAGCGGCCTTCGGTGATCTTGCCGCCATCGTCGAAGGGCCGGTCGCCGAACCAACTGTCGACGCCGCTGGCCAGCCAGCGGGCAAAGGCACGCACCGAGCTGCGGGCGGACTCTGCAGCCTCGTTGGGTGCCGTGGGGCCGTCCGCAGAGGCCGCGGACGCGGCAGGACCTGCCGCAGCGGCGGATGCCGCGGAGGCCGCGGGCTGCGGCGTCGCTACCGCCGGTGCGTCAGCCTGGGCGCAGACCAGCGCCGGTGCAAGAAGCAGCGCTGCGATGCAGGAGGAGGCAGCGTGGGGCACCCCCGCAATGTACCGCGCAAACGGGGCGGCCCGGCGGCGGCTCAGCCGCGCGCTGCGCCGACGTAGATGTCGGTGTCGGGCAGCAGCCGGCGCAGGGTGTCGAAGGCCACCTCGGCCGAAGGTCCGCAGGCCCCGCCCAGTTCGGGGGTGATGGCGACGAAGGCCTCGCCTTCGTCCAGGCGCAGCTCACGCAGCCAGGTGCCGGCGGGCAGGCGCCAGCCCAGGCGCGCCTGCAGCGCCGATTCCAGCGCGCCGAGCACGCGGCGCAGCTGCGCCGGTTCGCCGCTCAGGCAGGGCACGGCCCAGGGAATGCCGGGGCCGGCGTTCGCGGGCACCGGCAGGATGGGGATGACGCGGGGATGCATGTCGACTGGATCTTAGCCGCGCCGCCCGCGGCGCCGATGCGGGGCTGCCTGGATGCCGAAGCGGGGGCGGCCGGGCTATCGTCACGGCCTCCTCCCACCCGAGAGCCAGACGATGCAATGGATGCGCTTCAACCACCACGGCCAGGCCACGCTGGGGCTGCTGCAGGACGACCGGGTTCAGCTGCACGACGGCAACCTGTTCGACACGCCGCGACCCACCGGTGAGGCGCTGCCGCTGGCCGAGATCGCGCCCGGCGCCTGGCTGACGCCCTGCGCGCCGGGCAAGATCATCGGCCTGTGGAACAACTTCCGCGGCGCGGCCGAGAAAAACGGCTGGGCCACGCCGGCCGAGCCGCTGTACTTCCTGAAGAGCCCGTCCAGCGCCGCGGCGCACGAACAGCCCATCCCCGCCGCGCCGGCCGAGGTGGGCCGCGTGGCCTACGAAGGGGAGCTGGCGGTGGTCATCGGCCGCCGCGCCCGGCGCATCGCGCGCGAGGACGCCGCGGCGTGCATCTTCGGCTACAGCTGCGCCAACGATGTGACGGCCATCGAACTGCTGTTCCGCGACGCCAGCTTCCCGCAATGGACACGGGCCAAGAGCTTCGACGGCTTCGGCGCCTTCGGGCCCGTGATCGACACCAAATTCGACCCCGCGGCGGCGACGCTGCGCACGCTGGTGGGCGGCCGCGAACGCCAGAACTACGCGCTGGGCGACATGTTCTTCGCGCCCGAGGAACTGGTCTGGCGCATCAGCCAGGACATGACGCTGGAGCCCAGCGATGTGATCCTGTGCGGCACCTCGCTGGGCGTGCTGCCGATGAAAGCCGGCACCACCGTCGAGGTCGTGATCGACGGCCTGGGCACGCTGCGCAACGTCTACGGCTGAGGTCTACGCCTGACGCGCCGCGGCGCGTCGGGCCGCGTTCGGCCCTGCGCAGGCAGGGCCGCACGTCCCGCTCAGGCTTGCAGCCCGCGTCGCCGCAAGCATGCGGCGACCCCTTCGCTGGCGTTCGGCCCTGCGCAGGCAGGGCCGCACGTCCCGCTCAGGCCTTCTTCGCCCAGGCGCTGCACCAACCCTCAGCGGCGACCAGGCGGCCGGCGAAGAGCGGGCAAGGACCTGAAGCCTCGCCGGCCTTGCCGGTGTACAGCGCGCAGTTGGCGCAGTTCTGGCTCGCGTCGTGGGTCTTGTACTTGCTCGCGTCGGCCTGGCTGGACACGGGCACGTAACCCAAGGTCTGTGCCTGCGGGTCGCTGGGGCTGACGAGCGTAGGCGCACCGGTGGTCGCAGGCGCTGTCGTGTCGGCAGCGGCCGGCGGCGCAGGGGCAGGCATCGGCGCCGGTGCCGGGCTGGCGGACGGCGGCGGCGCCTTGTCGGAACAAGCGGCCAGCAGCGACACGCCCGCCAGCGGGACCCAGGGCATCAACATGACAAAACGGCGGCGGGTGTTCATGGGGCGGGTCCTGTGTGACGACGGAAGCCCGCATTCTGTCCGCTAAGGCGCGCCCGCACCGTGCGGCAGCGGACGCACACGCAGCGCCGTCACCACGCCCGCAATCAGCAGCGCCACCCCCGCGCCGGTGAACCAGCCCGGCCACTGGCCCCGCAGCACGAAAGCATAGGCCAGCGCCGCCAGGGTTTCGAAGACGATGAGCTGCCCGGCCAGCGCCGGCGGCAGGCGTTGGCTGGCTTCGTTCCAGCACAGCGTGCCCAGCCACGAGGCCAGCAGCCCGACGGCCAGCATGAGGCCGATGAACTTCAGCGGCTGCGGGCCGAAGGGCATGGCGAAGCCCGCCGTGCCGGCGCCGCCGCCCGCGGTCCACAGCCAGAACAGCGCATAGCCCGCCGCGGCCATCGGCAGCGTCGTCAAGCCCTGCGCGGTGGCCCAGGCCCGCGGGCTGCGGTCGGCATGGGCGCGCAGCCATTCGGCATTGCGGATGGGATACCAGGTCCAGCAGGCGACGGCCGCCACGGCCAGCAGCGCACCCAGTGCGTAGCGCGGCATATCGGTGCCGGCAGGCAGCTGCGCGATCTCGGCCTGGTTCACGCAGGCCAGCCCGGCCGCGATGAGCGCCAGCGATGGCAGCAGGCGCAGCCAGGGCAGGCGGGCCTCGCGCGCGACGCCATGGGCATCACGCCGCAGGTTGGCGGTGACGGCGATGACCACCGGCAGCGTGCCGATGACCATGGTCGGCAGCGGTCCGCCGGCGCGCTGGATGGCGGCCGCCAGGCACAGGTAGTACAGCACGTTGCCCACCGCCGAGAGCTTGGCGGCCTCGACCCAGTCGGCGCGTGTCAGTTCGGCCAGGCGCGCGCGGTCCCACCAGGCCAGCGGCAGCGCGATGAGCCCGAAGGCCAGGTAGCGGCCCATGGTCAGCAACACCGCGGGGTAGTCCCCCAGCATCGTGGGCACGATGAAGACCAGGCCCCACACGAGCCCGGCGGCCAGGGCGAAGAGGGTGCCGGTGGCGAGGGCGTGGCGGTGCTGGGGCATGGGGGCTGCAATGTAGCCCCTGTGCGTTGGCGCACCGGGCAGTCCCCTGGTGGCGGGTCTGCACCTTTGCAGTACGCTGGCCGGCCGCAGGAGGCACGCCCATGACCTACATCCTGGCCCTCGACCAGGGCACGTCCAGTTCACGCAGCATCGTCTTCGACGCCCAGGGCCAGGTGGTGGCGATGGCGCAGCGCGAGCTGACGCAGCACTACCCGCAGCCCGGCTGGGTGGAACACGATGCCGACGAGATCTGGGCCGGCCAGCTCGCCACCGCGCGCGAGGCGCTGGCCCAGGCCGGCCTGCAGGCGCGCGACATCGCCGCCATCGGCATCACCAACCAGCGCGAGACCACGGTGCTGTGGGACCGCCGCAGCGGTCGCCCGCTGCACCGCGCCATCGTCTGGCAGGACCGCCGCGGCGAGGCCCTGTGCGCGCAGCTGCGTGACCACGGCCACGCCGGGAACATCCAGCACAGCACGGGCCTGGTGATCGACAGCTACTTCTCGGCCACCAAGCTGCGCTGGCTGCTCGACCACGTACCCGGTGCCCACATCGCCGCCGCGCGGGGTGAACTGGCCTTCGGCACCATCGACAGCTGGCTGATCTGGAAGCTGACGGGCGGGCGCGTGCACGCCACCGACGTGAGCAACGCGTCGCGCACGATGCTCTTCGACGTCCGCCACAACGCCTGGAGCCCGGAACTGCTGGCGCTGCTGCACGTGCCCGACAGCGTGCTGCCGCAGGTGCACCCGTCCGCCCATGTCTACGGCGAATGCGACGCCGAATGGCTGGGTGGCGCGATCCCGATTGCCGGCGTGGCCGGCGACCAGCAGGCCGCGCTCTTCGGCCAGGCCTGCTTCAAGGCGGGGCTGGTGAAGAACACCTACGGCACGGGCTGCTTCATGCTCATGCACACGGGCGAACGTTTCGAGACCTCGACACACGGCCTCATCACCACCGCCGCGGCGCAGCCCACGTCACACCCGGCCTATGCCCTGGAAGGCAGCGTCTTCATCGGCGGCGCCGTCGTGCAATGGCTGCGCGACGGCCTGCGTGCCATACACGGCAGCAGCGAGGTGCAGGCGCTGGCCGAGAGCGTGCCCGACGCCGGCGGCGTGATGTTCGTGCCCGCCTTCACCGGCCTGGGCGCGCCCTACTGGGACGCTCATGCCCGTGGCGCCATCGTCGGGCTGACACGCGGCAGCACGGTGGCGCACATCGCGCGCGCGGCGCTCGAGAGCATCGCCTTCCAGAGCGCGGCGCTGTTGCGCGCGATGGCCAGCGATGCCGTGGCGGCCGGCGGCACGGCGCCGCTGGAACTGCGCGTGGACGGCGGCGCCTGCGTCAACGACCTGCTGATGCAGTTCCAGGCCGACCTGCTGGGCATCCCGGTGGTGCGGCCGCGCGTCACCGAAACCACGGCGCTGGGCGCGGCCTTCCTGGCCGGCCTGGCCACGGGGGTGCACAGCAGCCTGGACGAACTGGCCGCGCTGTGGCGCGAGGACAAACGCTTCGAGCCGCGCCTTTCGCCCGGCCAGGCGGCCGACCGCATGGGCCAGTGGGAAGCCGCCGTGCGCCAGGCGCGCGCAGCTTGAGGCCCGACCGGTTTACTTCACCGCGAAGTCGGCCAAGGTCTTGCCGGCAGCCAGCGCGTCGCGCAGCCATTGCGGACGCTTGCCGCGGCCGCCCCAGGTGCCGCCACTGTCGTTGCGGAACTTCACCACGCCCGCCGGTTTGGCCTTGGCCTTGGCGCCGCGCTTCTTTGCCGGCGCCGCCTTGCCGGCACCCTTGCTCTTGACGGTGAAACCCAGGTCCTCGGCGGTCAGCCCGTAAGCGTCGATGGCCTCACGGATGCGACCGACGACGCCCTGCACTTCCTTGCGGCGCGCCTTTTCGGCGTCGGCCTTGAGAAGTTCGATCTGCTTGATGTATTGCGCGTAGGTTTTGGTCATCTGGGGTATGAAATGGAATAACTCCCTGCGTGAACCCGCGGCTTGCCGGGCCGAGGCGTCTTGGGACATGAATCCGCGCCTCTTGAATGCCGATTATCACTGCAGTCTTGCAAACTTGGTTTCTCGAAGTTAACGAAATGCAACGGATCGGAATTCGATTCGCGTCGTCGTGCCTTATCGACGCGCTAATTGCGCCGACCCCCGGAAGGCGCCGGTGATTCAGCGCGCGATCAATTCCCGAACCTGCGTCAGCCCCCGCGTTGCACAGGCCCGGCGGCCCGGCCAGTTCACGCGCCGTCCCAGTCGCCGCGCCGCACCGCGGCGGCGCGGGCGACGATGGCCGCACGCTCCGCGTCGCCCAACCGCGCCAGGTTCTTCACCTGCAGCGCCATGCGCGGGTGGCCGGCGAAACGCGCCTCGTGGCGCAGCAGGAAGTCCCAGTACAGCGTGGTGTAGGGGCAGGCTTGCCTGCCGGTACGCAGCGCGGGCTTGAAGCGGCAGCCCCGGCAATGGTCGCTCATGCGCTCGATGTACTTGCCGGTGGCTACGTAGGGCTTGCTGGCCATGATGCCGCCGTCGGCGTACTGGCTCATGCCCAGCGTGTTGGGCAGTTCGACCCATTCCACCGCGTCGACATAGACGGCGAGATACCAGCCGTGCACCTGCTGCGGCTGCACGCCGTGCAGCAAGGCGTACAGCCCCGTGACCATCAGGCGCTGGATGTGGTGCGCGTAACCGAGTTGCAGCGTCTGCGTGATGGCGTCGTTCAGGCAGCGCATGGGCACGTCGCCGGTCCAGAACCAGGGCGGCAGGTCTTCCTGCGCGTCCAGCGCATTGCCTTGGGCGTAATGCGGCATCTTCAGCCAGTAGACGCCGCGCACGTATTCACGCCAGCCCAGCACCTGGCGGATGAAACCCTCGGCCGCCGGCAGCGGCACGCTGCCCGCGCACCAGGCCGCTTCGGCCGCGCTGACGACTTCACGCGGGTTCAGCAGTTTCAGGTTCAGCGCCACCGCGATATGCGCGTGGTAGAGCCAGGGCTGGCCGCCCCACATCGCATCCTGCCACCGGCCGAAATCCGGCAATCGTTCGGTGATGAAGTCGGCCAGCACCTGCAGCGCCTGTTCGCGCGTGACGGGCCAGCCGAATTCATCGACGCGGCCGGGATGCGCGGCGTACCGGGTGCGCACGACATCGATGACCTCGCGCGTCATCGCATCCGGCGTAAAGCGCGTGGGCGCCGGCACGAAACCGGGGCCGGCCGGGCCGAATCCCTCGCGGTTTTCGGCGTCGTAATTCCATTGCCCGCCCGCGGGTTCGTCACCGTCCATCAGCACCTGGTGGCGGCGGCGCATCTCGCGGTAGAAGTACTCCATGCGCAATTGCTTGCGGCCCTTCGCGTGGGCGGCAAACTCATCCGTGCTGCACAGGAAGTGCCGGTCTGGGCGCAATTCCAGCACCACGCGGGCGGCGGCAGCGGCCTGTCGAAGCGCCTCGCGCACACGGTAGTCACCCGGCTCGGTGAGCACGATGCGCTGCACGGCGCATTCCGCCAGCGTGCGGGCCAGTGCCTGCGGCAAGCTCGCGCCCTGCACGTAGTCGAGCGGCAGGCCCTCGGCGCGCAACGCCTGCGCGAAGTGGCGCATGGCCGACAGGAAGACCACCAGACGCTGCTGGCTGCACCAGACCTGCGTGGCTTCTTCCGTGGCTTCGCACATCCAGACGCGATCGGAGGCGGGGTCGAAGCCATCGAAGGCGCTGCCGGCACGGTCGAGTTGGTCGCCGAGAACGACGACGAGATGGCGCAGCGTGGGGATGGCGGTCACGGTGCGCTCGGGGTGTCGGGTTTGCGGCGGCGGCAGGCATCGCTGCAGTAGCGCACCTCGGCCCAATGCCTGGCCCAGGCCTTGCGCCAGCTCATGGGACGGCCGCAGGCCAGGCAGGGTTTGCTGGGCAAGGCGGCCTTGTTGCCCTTGAACCCGGTCTTCGGCGTCATCAGAAGAGTTCGCCTTGCGCGCTGGGCGGCTTGGGTGCCGGTGGTTTGCGCGCGGCTCGCGCGCCGCCTGCCGCGCGGCTCGAAGGCGGCAGCCCGCTCTTGCGCGAGCCATGCCGCTGCTGCACGGCGTCGGCCTCGGCCCGTGCGGCGGGTGTGGCGCGCAGGCCGTAGAGACGGTCTTTCGCGAACTTCAGCGCGGCGCGCTCGTCGACGATGGGCGCCGGGTAGTCGGGCGTGCCGAACTCGGGCACCCAGCGGCGCACGAAGCTGCCCTGCGGGTCGTGTTCCCGCGCCTGCTTGGCAGGCGAGTAGATGCGCAGCGTGTTGATGCCGGTGGTGCCGCTTTGCATCTGCATCTGGTTCCAGTGGATGCCGGGCTCGAAGTCGAGGAACTGGCGCGCCAGGAACAGGCCCGGCTCGCGCCAGTGCAACCACAGGTGGTAGGCGGCGAAGCTCACCAGCATCGCCCGCATGCGGAAGTTCAGCCAGCCGGTGGCGCACAGGCTGCGCATGCAGGCGTCGACCATCGGGTAGCCGGTGCGGCCCGCGCACCAGGCCTCGAAGCGCAGGCGGCCGATCTCGTCGGGCTCGGCAACGGCGCTCGGGTGCAGGCCGTCGCCCGGGCGCAGCCCGTCACAGACCCGCGCGAAGTTGCGGAACTCGATGGCCGGCTCGTCTTCCAGCTTCTGCATGAAGTGGCAGTGCCAGCGCAGCCGGCCGGCAAAACCGCGCAGCCCGTAGGCCAGCGCGCGGTCGCCCGCGGCCTGGGCCCGCGCGATGGCCGCTTCGGTCGCCTGGTGCACTTCGCGCATCGACAGGCTGCCGAAGGCCAGGTAGGGGCTGAGCCGGCTGCAGCCCTGCTCGGCACTGAGCGGGCTGCTCAGCGCACGGCGATAGTCGCGGCCGCGGCCGGCCAGGAAGTCGCTGAACGTCGACCAGACTGCGTCTTCACCCGCCGGCTGCAACACCTGCGAAGGCGGCGCCACACCCAGCGCGGCCGGCGTCGGCAGGTCGGGCAGGTCGGCCAGCGCAAAGGCCGCCGCGCCGTGGAAGGCCGATGGTGCCGGCAGCGCCGGGGTCTCCATGCGCTGCGCCCAGCGGCCGGCCCAACCCGCGCGGCCGCGCAGGCGGCGCACGACGCCGGTCTGCGGCACTTCACGCCAGATCACACCACGCGCGCGGCACCAGGCGGCCACGTCGAGGTCGCGCTGGTAGGTCCAGCCGGCGCCGGTCTCTTCGTGGCTGAGCAGCTGCGTGAAAGGAAAGTCGCGCCGCAAGGCATCCAACACCGCCGGCATCGCACCCACACGCACCAGCAGGGGCAGGCCGCGCGCAGCCAACGCGCTGCGCAGCCCGGCCAGGCTTTGCAGCGTGAACTGCAGGTGGCTCGGGCTGAACTCGGGGCTGGCCAGCCAGGCGGGCTCGATGGCGTAGACGGCCGCCACCGCCCGCGCGGCCTGCGCGGCGTGCAACGGCACATGGTCGCGCAGGCGCAGGTCGCGCTTGAGCCAGACGAGGGCGGTGTTCATGGCACGCATTCTGTGCAGCCGCTGCCACGGCCGCTGGCGCGCGACGGCTTGCCCGGGGCGGCTGCGGGTCTTGCGTCTACCAGGCCAGCGGGTCGCATCGGTACAGGCGCGCAAACTCGGCGTACAGCGCCGGGTGCGCGGCGGCCAGCGCCGCGGGCTGCTCGAAGAAGTGCTCACTGACGACGGCGAAGAACTCGGCCGGGTCGGTGGCGGCGTAGGGGTCGATGAGGCCGTCTTCTCCGCGCGCCAGGCGCTGGCGCAGGCTCTCGAATTCGGTGCTCAGCACCTGCGCCCAGCGTTGATATGGACCCCCAGGCTCACTGCGTTCGCCGCCGCCCGAGGGGGTTCGATCCGCCTTGGTGCGGCCCGGCGCCGGATCGGCCTCGCGCCGCCCCAGCCAGGGCGCGCCGTTGGCGCGGCCGCGTTCCTGGTCGAGCTGGTGCGCAAACTCGTGGATCACGACGTTGTGGCCGTCGTCGGGGTCGGCGGCGCCGGCCAGCACGTCGTCCCAACTCAGCAGCAGCTGGCCCTGCTGCCACGATTCCCCCGACAGCGCACGGCGCGTAGCGTGGGTCAGGCCACTGCCATCGGCGTGTTCACGGTCGACGACGAAGGCGCCGGGATAGACCAGCACCTGGCGCAGGTTGCCGAAGTAGTCGGCCTGGCGGTGCAGCAGCAGCAATGCAGCCTGCGCGGCGATCAGCACCCGCATCTCGTCGGTGACTTCGAGCCCGGCGCAGCCGATGAAGGGCTTTTCGGCCACCAGCACCTGCACGTGTTTCTTCACCTGCAGCTGCAAGTCGACCGGCAGACGTGCAAAGGCGGGCATGCGGCGGCGCAGGATCTCGCGCCAGGCGTGTGGAAAGGGTTGGCGCCGCACCCGCGCGCGGCGCAGCGCCGCCAGCAACGCCGGGCCGGCCAGCCACGCCACCACGGCAGCCAGCAAGGCCAGGAAGAACAACAGGGGTGCGAGCAGTGTCACCGGACCATCTGGGCGCAGCGACGCGTGGTTTCAAGCCCCACCCCCACGCCCACCCCGCCATCGCGGGGTGGGCCTGTCTCAAGGGTGGCGGAAGACCAGCGCCGTGCCGCCCAGGAAGTCCATCGGCCCGGTGTTCACCGCACCCAGCCGTTCGGCCAGCCTGATGGATCGGGTGTTGGCCGCGCGGATGAGGCTGATGGGCTGGTGGAGGCCCAGCGCGTCGCGGCCGAAAGCCCGTGCGGCGCCAACGGCCTCGAAGGCATGGCCCTGGCCCCAGGCGTCGCGCGCGAAGAGCCACGCCAGCTCGCAGCCCGGCCAGCCCTCCGGGTCGAGGAAACCGACGCAGCCGATCAGCCGGCGTTCGGCGCGCAGTTCCACCGCCCACATGCCGTGGCCCAGCAGCGCCCACTGGCCGAGGTGCAGTGCCAGCTGGCGCCAGGCGACGTCGCGTCCCACCGGGCCGCCGCTGCCGATGTAGCGCATGACCTCCTCGTCGGCGCAAATCGCGGCATGGGCATCGAGGTCGACCAACGTGTGGGCGCGCAGGCGCAGACGCGGCGTGGACAAGGTGGGGATGGCGTTCATGGGCGCGGTTCGCAACGGATCTCGGTCTTCACCGAGTTGGCGATGAAGCAGGCCTCGTGCGCCTTGTCGTGCAGAGCGGCCAGCACGGTGGCGTCGGGGGCGCTCGCGCCGGCGAAGGTCACGCGCGGGCGCAGCGTCACCCGCGTCATCGCCCATCGGCCCTGGGCATGCCGCGACATCACGCCGACGGCCTCGTCGTCGTAGCGATCGACCACGCACCCGCGCGCGGCAGCCAGCGACAGGAACCACAGCATGTGGCAGCTGGACAGTGCGGCGACGAAGAGTTCCTCGGGGTCGACCGCGCTGGCATCGGACATCGGCAGCGGCACCACCGATGGCGACGACGAACCGGGCAGCACCACGCCGCCGTCGAAGTGCAGGGTGTGGCGGCGGCTGTAGCGCTGGTCGGTGAAGGTCTCGTGCGCGCCGCGCTGCCAGCGCAGCTGCGCGGTGTATTCGGCCATGCTCGGCTCCCGATGAGATTCAGGTGCGCATCATGACCGAGGCCGCGCTGCGGCGCGCGTAGCATGGCGCCCATGATCACCCTGCACTACCTGCCCGGCGCCGCCAGTTTCGCGGTGCACTGCCTGCTGCGCGAGCTGGACGCGCCCTTCACGCTGCAGCTCGTCGACCGCGCCAACGACGGCCACAAGTCGCCCGCCTACCTGAAGCTGAACCCGAACGGGCTCATCCCGGTGCTGGTGGACGGCGAGCTCGTGATGTACGAGACCGCGGCCATCCTGCTGCACCTGGCCGACACGCACCCGACGGCCAGCCTGGCGCCATCGCTGGGCAGCGCCGAGCGTGCGCACTACTACAAGTGGATGCTGTGGCTGAGCAACACGCTGCAGGCCACGCTCATTCACTACTTCTATCCCGAGCGTTGGGTGGACGAGGGCCATGCCGAGGGCGCGGCGCAGGTGAAGCTGCATGCCGAATCCAAGGTGGTGGCCTGCCTGAAGCAGATCGACGACCAGCTCGCCGCCCACGGCGGGCCCTGGCTGCTGGGCGCGCACTACAGCGCGGCCGACCCGCTGGCCTTCATGCTGTGCCGCTGGACACGCAACTTCAAGAGCCGCCCGGCTCGCGACTTCGCGCACATCGGTCCCTACCTGCAGCGCATGCTGGCACGCCCGGCGCTGCAGCAGGTGTTCAAAGTCGAGCAGCTGCCGCCGCCCTTCGTCTGACGGCCTAGAAGCTGCCCGACTGGCGCAGCCGCTCCAGGCGCAGCGACAGGGCCAGGCGCAGGTCGGCAGCTTCGCGCCGCAGCGCGGCCGCCTCGGGCCCCACGGCGGCCGCGGCGCGCTGCTCCAGCGCGGCAATGCGCTGCATGACCTCGACCTCGGGCGGCACGACACCCGCGTCCTTCAGCACCTTCATCGGCATGCGCAGCTCGGCCGGCGTGTCGTCGTAACCGTCGCCGAAGTTCAGCGGCTTGCCGTAACTGGGCGCCGACTGCAGTTCGCCGTTGCGCGCGCTTTCGCTCAGTGCGCGGCCGATGTCGTCTTCCAGCAGCTTCAGGCGCTGTTCACGCTTCTGCTGGGCGTTGCTTTCGGTGGACATGCCGACTCCCTTCGTGCCGCTGCACGTGCTCAGGCGCGGGCCTGCTCGGGCAACGCCAGCTTCTCCATCCACAACCGGGTCAGCGGCGTCACGGGCTTGGCCATGCAGCGTTCGTTGACGAGTGCACGGCCCAGGTTGCGGCGGCCACCCAACGCGGCGGCGCCGAGCAGGGTCAGGTCGATGAGGTCGCGCTGGGCATGGCTGCCGCCCAGGCGCTGTGCGCTGGCGCGCACGGGGTAGATGAGGTCGACAGCGCCGTCGGCGTCGCCGCGGGCGTAGGCCAGCAGGCCGCGCATCAGCGGCAGGCCCACTTCACGTGCCATCAGGTGGTTGCTGCGGCGGGCGTCTTCGGCGCCGAGTGCACGTTCGGCGCAGCGCGCCACCCAGGCCTCGGCGCGCGCCACGTCGCCGGCGGCCACCATGGCCAGCACGGCGTGCGCGTCGTTGAAGGCGTAGTGGCCGGCGCAGGCGTCGGCCAGCGGCCAGCCCGCCAGCAGTGCGGTGGCGTGGGCGCTGACGTCCTCGCCCAGCAGGTGCAGCCGCCACAGCAGTGCGGCGGCATCCACGCGCTGCAGCGTCACCTGCAGCGCATCGTTGCTGAGGTGGCTGTCCACCAGGCGCAGCACACCCAGCACGTCCATCGCCTCCAGCCTGAACAGGCTCTTGTGCCACCACAGGTGCACGGCAAAGCCGTTGCCCTCGGCCCACTGCGCCTGGTGCTGGCGCAGCCAGGCCGCACCTTCCTCGTAGCGGCCCTGCATCTCCATGACGTGCGCCACGGCGTGCACGGCCCAGGGCGCCCGCGGCTCGATGGCCAGCGCGCGGCGGCCGGCGTCCTCGGCCTGCGGGTAGAGGTTGCACTCCTCCAGCCCGAAGGCATAAAGCGCCAGCACGTGGGCGTAGAGCGGGTCGCTTTCGTCCCAGGCCGGCAATGCACGCGCCGGGCGCGCCCGCAGGTTGACGGCGTCCCCGCGGTAGAAGTCCCACAGCTGCGCCCACTGCAGCGCCAGCGCATCCTGCGGGTGGTCGATGAGCAACTCGTCCCAGATGCGGCAGGCCGCCTGCCAGCGCCCTTCCCCCACCAGCTGCACGGCCTGCAGGTGGGCCCGTTCACGCGCGTTGGCGTGGCGCGCCAGCGCGCGGGCGGCGTCGAGCTGCGTCTCGGCCTCGGCCACCAGCGCGGGTTCGGTGAGGCTGAGCAGAAAGCCGGCCTTCATCACGTGGGGCAGCATCCACCCGGGGTCGGCGGCGATGGCCGCGTCGAGATCGGCCAGCGGCGTGTCGTAGAACGACATCATGCGCCACAGGGCCTGCTCGACGGCATCGAGCGCGGCCCGGTGGTTGCTGCTGCAGGGGTTGCCGCGCACGTCCGGGTAAGACATGGGCGCGAATGTAGCGCGGTTGGGAGACCGCCCGTTCGCGCGGCCCGTGGGCAGCGGGGTCAGCGCGGTGGCTGCGGCCAGGCGCGCAGCGGCGCGCGCAGGCGCTCGAAGGCGCGCGCCACGCGCAGCACGCCCAGGTCGTCGTGCAGGCGGCCCATGAGGTGCAGGCCGATGGGCAGGCCCGCCGCGCCGTGTGCACAGGGCACGGTGATGGCCGGCTGTCCACTCATGTTGGCGGGCAGCGTGTAGGCGATGTGCTCCATCGCGCGCAGCGGGTCGTTGGTGGGGCTGGCGTGTTCGGCAGCGAAGGCCGACACCGGCGCCACGGGCGAGAGCACGATGTCGAAAGACGCGGTGGCGGCCACCGCGGCGTCGCGCAGCGCGGCCATCTGCGCCTGGCCGTGGAAGACCTGCGTGGCCGTGAAGCCGGCCGCAGCGGCGACCCAGTCGCGGATGTAGGGCAGCACCCGCGCCTGCCGCTCGGGCGGCAGCGCGCCGACGTCCAGCCACGAGCGCATGCGCCAGAAGAGGTTGATGCCGTCGGCCATTTCGCGCGTGGTGAAGCCGGGCAGCGGCTCGACGATGGCGCCGGCGGCCTCGAACAGGCGCGCCGCGGCCTGCACCGCGGCCACGATCTCGCCGTCGGGCGCCAGGCCCCAGCCGGCATCGAGCAG
>LNFM01003188.1_pt1 | contig 19492 bp, 15 predicted proteins | sample 596031 | NCBI WGS metagenome assembly LNFM01 (sample SAMN04254537, study PRJNA301005) | activated carbon metagenome | isolation source: dual media filters at the Ann Arbor, Michigan drinking water treatment plant | place: USA: Ann Arbor | reverse complement strand
ACGGACCAGCTCGGTCAGCTTGCGGTCTTCCTGTGCTCGCCCGCCGGCGCGCAGATCCGGGGCGCTGCATGGAACGTTGACGGCGGCTGGTACGCGCAGTAGGGAAGCGCAGCGGCGCGATAATTGCGACCAGCGAAGGAGTCGTTCCATGCCGATCTTCGAGTACGCCTGCCAGGAATGCGGTCACAAGTTCGAGACGCTGGTTCGTTCCGGCGCCGCGCCCAGTTGTCCAAAGTGCCAGTCAACGCAGTTGGACAAGCAGCTCTCCGTGTTTGCCACCGCCAGCACCGAGGCGAGCGCACCGCAGCTCGGTCCCTGCGGCACCTGCGGCCACCCCGACGGTCCGGGCAGCTGTCGCTTGAACTGACCGCGACGACTCAGCGCCACCGGCTGCGTCACACCGCAGCCGGTACGCCCCTTGCCCCTCGCGCGTGGCAACCCGCTCACGCGCAGAGGAGCAAGTGATGGCCAAACGAAAGTACGGCACCGAGCTACCCGCCACGCTGGCGGGGTCATCCGACAAGGCCCAGCGCACCTTTGCCAAGACGCTGACCAGCGCTGAGCAGTCGTACGGTCGCGGCGAGCAGGCGAGGCGCACCGCCTTCGCCTCGCTCAAGCACAGCTTCGAGAAGCGCGGCGACCACTGGGAGGCCAAGGACCGCCCCGGCCCATCGGACCCGCAGGCCGCCAAGTCAGGACGCGCCGCGCGCGCCGGTGCCGCGAAGTCGTTCGGTGGTGTCGACGCTATTGGTCAGTCGCAGCGCGCGCTGTATGAGCGCGCAAGAGAGCTGGGCGTGCGTGGCCGGTCGTCGATGCGCAAGGACGAACTCGCGCAGGCAATTGCCAAGAAGCAGAAGTAAGTGTGGCGGCCGCGCCAGCGCTGACGTCCCCGCCGCCGACCTAGCGGCGCATCAGACCGGCACGACGCTGACCGCAACCGTCAGCTCATGCTCGCCGCCACCGCGGATCACCCCGCGCAGCGGCATCACGTCGCCATAGTCGCGCCCATAGGCGAGCGTGACGTGGTTCTGCTCATCTCCTGGCAGGACGGCATTGGTCGGATCGAAATCGACCCAACCTACCGGCGGGCACCACACGCTGACCCAGGCGTGCGACGCATCGGCACCCAGCAGGCGGGGCTGGCCGGCAGGCGGCTGCGTCAACAGGTAGCCGCTGACGTAGCGTGCTGGCAGGTCGAACGCGCGCAATGCACCGATCATCAAATGGGCGAAGTCCTGGCATACCCCACGCCGCTCCTTGACTACCTGCGCCAGCGGCGTGTGGATCTCGGTCGCTTCACCGTCGTAGGTGAAGTCAGCATGGATCCGATGCATCAGTTCGGCCGCCGCCGCCAGCAGCGGGCGACCGGGTGACAGCGAGTGCGCAGCGTAGCTGCGCAGTGCCGCCAGGCGCGGCACGAAGGGCGACGGGAACAGGAATTCGCTGGCCGGGATGAAGGTGCAGCCCGCGCGGTACTGGCAGGCATGAGCGACGCGGTCCCACGGCTGGGTGGCGACCTCCTCGAGTGGTGCGCGTGCTGGCGAGCGCGCATCGTCGAGCAGAACCCTGCTGCGCGCCACGACCCGCAGCTCGTCGTGTGGCGCATACAGCGCAAACGCGTCGCGCGCGTTGCCGAACACGTCGATACTGCGCGTCCAGTGCTGCGGCACGGGCTCGATGTCGATCTGCGCCTCAACTACGCGCTGACCCGGCACGGCACGCGGTCGCAGGTGCGCCAGATGCTGCGCCAGATCCACGCGCGCGCCGTACGCGTAGCTGGTTTCGTGCGTGACGTCGAGCGTGACCATGGTTGCTTCAGCCGAGCACCTGGTAGCCCGCGGCGTGGCTGAAGTAGCGTGCGCCGGTTGCATCCGACAGCGCATACGCGGTCGCACGCAGCCGCTGCGCCAGCGCTGCCAATGCAGGCATCTGCAGTTCGTCGTCGTTCTCGCACAGCTCGGCGAGGGTGGGCCAGCCTTCCGGATGGGGCAGCAACGCCAGCAGTTCGCCGCGCGGCGACGGCAGCCGCACAAGCTCAGTTCTAAGCAGTTCGACCACGCAGGCGAGCGAGCGCGGGTTGGCGGCGTCCTGCACCAGCAGGTGCAGCAGCGGCGGCAACTCCTGGCGTCCCTGATATAGGGCCCGATAGGTGACCGTGCTGTCGGCCAGCGCAAGCACGAGGTCGAACCCCGATTCGTCGTGCAGGGCTCCGCTTGACTCGAACGCCGCCAGTGTGCCGGCCATGCACGCAAGCCGCTCGATCTGCCGACCCAGGGTCATCAGCCGCCAGCCATCGTCGCGTGTCATGCGATCGGCCTGGGCACCCGTGACCGCTGCCAGGTCCACGCTCAGTCGGCGCAGCGCGTCGAGCGCGCGGCCCGGCGTACGTGCCGCCGCGGCAGACTCGCCCGCGCGCGGCGGCACGGTGTCGGCAAAGCGCTCGAGCGCCAACCGCAGCAACCGCCAATGCTCGGCCGACAGGCGCTCGCGGATCTGCGCGCCGGCGCGTTGCAGGGCATCCAGGTTGAAGGCAACGCTGCTGCCGGTCACGTCCTGCAGTCCGGCGAGCAGGGTGCGCTCGAACACGGCAGCACCCTGCGCAGGCGACGGCACGGCGGCCGGCACCAGGCCCTGCTCCACGCACAGTTGTCCCAGCACGGTGGCCACCGCCGGCGGCGGCGCCGTATCGCCGGCCAGCAGGGACAACGCCGCGTAAGCGAGGCGTGCGCTGTGATCGGCCCGCTCGGCGTAGCGGCCCATCCAGAACAGGTTCTCGGCAGCGCGGCTGGTCACCGGACGGCGTGGCTGCACCAGATCCTCGGGCCGCAGCGGCTCGGGCAGCATCGAGTAGCGGTCGACGTGACCATCGGTCTGCACCCAGGTATCCAGGCTGCTGCCGCCGCGCTGCATCGACACCACGCGCTGGGCGCGTCCGGCGATACGCGTGAGACCCCCCGGCATCGCGTGCCAGCGGCCATCCCCGTCGGCCATCGCGAACACGCGCACCATCGCCGCCCGTGGCAGCAGCAGGCCGTCATGCCAGACCCGCGCCTGCGACAGCGGCAGGTAGTCCTGCACCGTGTAGGCGGCCGGATCCGCTTCCATCTTGGCGCGCAACTCGGCCAGCATCGGCGGCGTCAGTTCGGCGCCGATCACCGCGTCGAACCCGGGCCGCGACGGCCGGCCGGGATAGGTGGGCTTGATCACCTTCTCCCCGAGCCGATCCGCCACCGCCTCGAACGCCGCACGCTCGCCGCACCACCAGCTCGCCAGCGACGGCAGCGCCAGCGGCTCGCCGAGCAGCTTTTGCGCAATCGCCGGCAGAAAGCCCTGCAGTGCCGGGGATTCGAGGAAGCTCGATCCGAGCGCGTTGGCCAGCAGCACCTGACCCGCACGGATCGCCTGCAGCAGGCCGGGCACACCGAGCGCGGAATCGGGGCGCAGTTCGAGCGGATCACACCAGTCGTCGTCGAGCCGGCGCAGGATCGCGTGGACCCGCTCCAGGCCATGCACGGTCTTCAGGAATACACGGTCTTCACGCACCGTGAGGTCGCCACCTTCGACCAGCGGCACGCCCAGGTAGCGGGCGAGGTAGGCGTGCTCGAAGTAGGTCTCGTTGTACGGTCCCGGCGTCAGCAGCACGATGCGCGGCGCACCGCCGACCTCGGCGCCGTCCGGCTTGGGTGCGGCGCGCGTGACCGTATCGAGCAACCGGCGGAAGCTGGAGGCCATGCGCTGAACGTGCAGCGCACGGAACGCCTCGGGAAACTGCCGCCCCACGATCAGCCGATTCTGCAGTGCGTACCCCAGGCCCGACGGCGCCTGCGTGCGTTGCGACACCACCCACCAGCGGCCATCGGGCGCGCGCGCCAGGTCGAAGGCGGCGATCTGCAGGTAGGTGCCGCCGACCGGCTTGACCCCGACCAGCGGGCGCAGGTAGCCGGGGTGGCCGAACAGCAGCGCGGGCGGCAGCAGGCCTTCTGCCATCAGCTGCTGCGGACCGTACAGGTCGTGCAGCATCTGCGACAGCATGGCCGCGCGCTGGGTGACGCCGCGTTCGATCTGCGCCCAGTCGGCGGCACTGATGACGAACGGCAGCAGGTCGAGCGACCACGGACGCGCCGGGCTGTCCGGGCTGGCGTCGGAGTAGACGTTGTAGGTGATGCCGTCGTCGCGGATCTGCCGACGCAGCGCCTGCACGCGTCGGTCTAGGTCGGCCAGGCCTTCGCTGCCCTGCGCGTCGAAGAACGCCTGCCAGGCCGGGCGCAGATGCCCGGCATCGCTGCGCAGTTCGTCGTACTGGCCCGCTCGCACCGGCGCGGCGCGCGACAGCGCGGCCGCGGCCGGGCTGCTGTCGTCGAAAGAGAAGCTCGCCTGCCCCACGTCAGCGCCCTGTCGCTGCGCGGTCCGCCCGCCTGCGCGCCGCACCGCGGTCTAGGGGGTCATCGGCGCAAATCGAGCGTGAACGGGAACTCGCGACTGGGCTGGGCACGGGAGACGTCGAGCATGCCGCCGCTGTGGCCCATGGCAAAGAACCGCGCAAGGCGCCGGCTTTCGGCTTCGTAGGCGTTGACGGGAAAGACATCGTAATTGCGACCACCTGGATGCGCGACATGGTACTGGCAGCCGCCCAGCGAGCGCTGATTCCATGTATCGACGATGTCGAAGGTCAACGGCGCATGCACGCCGATGGTCGGATGCAGCGCCGAGGCGGGCTGCCAGGCGCGATACCGCACCCCGGCCACGTACTCGCCGACACGACCGGTCGGCTGCAGCGGCAGTGGCAGGCCGTTGCAGGTGACGACGTAGCGGCTGTCGTTGATGCCGGTGGCACGCACTTCCACGCGCTCCAGCGACGAATCGACATAGCGCACAGTGCCGCCGGGTGCGCCCTCCTCGCCCATGACGTGCCACGGTTCGAGCGCGCTGCGCAGTTCGAGCGAGATGCCGCGCGCAGCCACGCTGCCGATGCGCGGGAAGCGGAACTCGTGATGCGGGGCGAACCACTCGACCTCGAACGGATAGCCGGCGCGCGTCAGATCGGCCAGCACATCCTCGAAGTCCATCGCGACGAACGTGGGCAGCAGGAAACGGTCATGCAGCTCGGTGCCCCATCGCGTCAACGGCACTGTGTAGGGTGCGCGCCAGAAACGCGCCACCAGCGCACGCAGCAGCAGCTGCTGGGTCAGGCTCATGCGCGCATGCGGCGGCATCTCGAACGCACGCAACTCCAGCAGGCCGAGGCGACCGGTGGCGGTGTCGGGCGAATACAGCTTGTCGATGCAGAACTCGGCGCGGTGCGTGTTGCCGGTGACGTCGATCAGCAAATTGCGCAGCGCGCGATCCACCAGCCACGGCGGGCAGGCGCCGGCCCAGGTGACCTGCGAGCGGATCTCCTCGAAGGCAATCTCCAGCTCGTAGAGCTGGTCGTTGCGCGCCTCGTCGACCCGCGGCGCCTGCGAGGTCGGGCCGATGAACAGACCCGAGAACAGGTACGACAGCGACGGGTGGTTGTGCCAGTAGGCGATCAGGCTCGCCAGCAGGTCCGGGCGGCGCAGAAACGGCGAGTCGGCTGGCGTGGCGCCCCCGAGCACGAGGTGATTGCCGCCGCCGGTACCGGTGTGGCGGCCGTCGAGCATGAACTTCTCGGTCGACAGGCGGCTCTGGCGCGCCGCCTCGTAGAGGAACTCGGTGTGGTCGACCAGTTCGTCCCAGTCGTGCGCGGGGTGGATGTTGACCTCGATGACGCCCGGATCCGGGGTGACAGCGAGCCCCTTCAGGCGCGGATCACGCGGCGGCGGATAGCCTTCGAGGATGATCTGCACGCCGAGTTCGGCCGCGGTCGCTTCGATCGCGGCGAGCAGTTCGAGATAGTCCTCCAGGTGGGACAGCGGCGGCATGAAGACGTACAGCGCACCCTGCGCGGTGCCGACCCGCTCGGTCACCGGTCCGCTGGCGCGACGCGGATCGCGCGCCTCGACGCACAACGCGGTCCGCGTGACCCAGCTGGCAGACTCCTGCGACTGCGGCGCGCGCAGCGCGTCAGACATCTGCAGCGCGCGATCTGGCCCGCTCTTGCCGGTGGTCACCGGTGCGCCGTTCCCAGCGCCGTTGCCGGCGGATCGCAGCCCGTCTGCAGGGTCGGTCTGAAAGCCGGCCTGCATCGCCACCGCGCCACCCTCGGCGAAGCCACCCCCCTTGGTGTGCGGCATGAACTGACGTCGGATGTCGGCGTGCGGGGCCAGCGCCGACCGCTCGGCAAACGGATCGTGCTCGTGCAGATAGGGATAGTCGCCCTTGGTCACCCACGGAAGCGAGTCGAGCGGCAGGCGATAGCCCATCGCCGAATCGCCGGGGAACAGATACATCCGCTCGTCGCGGAAGAACCAGGGGCCGGAGATCCACTTGCCCTGCGCGGGCGTGCTGCCGTGCTCGCGGCGGATCGGCAGTGCGTAGCCGACCACGCTATCCAGTTTCTGCTCGAACACGCGGCGCAGGCGGGCGCGTTCGAGCGCATCGTCCAGGCGCGACTCGAACGGATCGACGTTGACCGGCAGCCGGCGCTCGCGCCACAGGTAGTAGAAGACATCCTCGTAGCCGGGCAGCACGAACTTCGGATCGAGCTTGAGCCGACGCGCCAGCGCGCCGATGAAACGCTGCGCATCGGCGTGGCTGTACTTCTGCGGTTCGCGTTCGTCGGCGAACAGCGCGGCGTCGTGCCAGCACGGCTGGCCATCGGCACGCCAGAAGATGGACAGTGCCCAGCGCGGCAGTTGCTCGCCCGGATACCACTTGCCCTGGCCGAAGTGCTGGAAGCCGCCGGCCCCATAGCGCTCGCGCAGGCGCTGCACGAGTTCGGTGCCGAAGCCGCGCTTGGTCGGTCCGAGGGCGTCGGTGTTCCATTCGGCGCCATCACGATCGTCGACAGAAACGAAGGTGGGTTCGCCACCCATCGTCAGCCGCACGTCCTGGGCGACAAGTTCGGCGTCGACCTGGCGGCCGAGCGCGTCGATCGTCGTCCACTGCGCTTCGGTGTAGGGCATGGTGACGCGCGGCGCTTCGTAGATGCGCGTCACCTCCATCGTGTGGGTGAACTCGACCTCGCAGTCGTCCACTGCGCCCGTCACCGGCGCCGCGGTCGACGGATCGGGCGTGCAGGCGACCGGGATATGCCCTTCCCCGGCCAGCAGGCCCGACGTCGGATCCAATCCGATCCAGCCGGCGCCTGGCAGGTACACCTCGCACCATGCATGCAGGTCGGTGAAGTCGCGCTCGGTGCCGCTCGGACCATCGAGCGACTTCACATCAGGCTTGAGCTGGATCAGGTAGCCGGAGACGAAGCGTGCCGCCAGGCCAAGATGCCGCAGCGACTGCACCAGCAGCCAGCCGGTGTCGCGACACGAGCCGGCCGCCCGCGTCAGGGTCTGTTCCGGCGTCTGCACGCCGGGCTCCATGCGGATCAGGTAGCGGATGTCGTGCTGCAAGCGCTGGTTGATCGCCACCAGGAAGTCGATCGTCCGCTGTTCCTTGCGGTCGATGCTCTCCACGAACGCGCGCCACTTGGGTGTAAGGGGTTCCTTGGCCAGGTACGGCAGCAGATCGTGATGCAGCGCGCTGTCATAGGCGAACGGGAACTTCTCGGCCACCGGCTCGAGGAAGAAGTCGAACGGGTTGTAGACCGCCATTTCGGCCACAACATCCACGGTGACCTTGAACTCGGTGGTCTTCTCCGGAAACACCAGCCGCGCCAGGTAGTTGGAAAAAGGATCCTGCTGCCAGTTGATGAAGTGGCCGTCAGGCTCGACCTTCAACGCGTACGACAGGATCGGCGTGCGGCAATGCGGCGCCGGCCGCAACCGCACGACCTGCGGCGACAGCGTCACGCGGCGGTCATAGCGATAGTGGGTGACGTGATTCAGTGCAACGTGGATCGACACGACGGATGCCTTAGAAAGACCGAGCCGTTGCGCACGCGCGCAACGTGAAGAAGCTGAAACCGCCGGCTGCTCGCGGCCGCCGGATCATCGCCGGACCGCGGGCACCCGCGTTGATCTGTGACGACCTTTGGCGTGCGTATCAGCGCGGCGCGCTGGCGCCGGCACTGCCGCCGTCGGCCACCAGTTGCACCTGCGCCGCACCGCGGGTCGAGGTCTGCAAGCTGGCCGGCAGTGGCGCGCGCACCGGAAACGTCGGGTCGGTCTCGAGCAGCGGCGTATCGGGGGCCGCCGGGGCGCTGCGCCAGGTCGGGTCCGGAATCTCCTGGAACACCTGCTTCAGGCGCGTGCCCCAGGTGTTGCGGATCATCCGCATGTACTGGTTCTCGTGGTCGATCTGCACGAACTTCGTGACGCACAGCGCGCTGTCCTCGTAGACCAAGAGATCCAGCGGCAAGCCGCAGGAGATGTTCGAGCGCAACGTGGAGTCCATCGAGATCAGCGCGCACTTGCTCGCCTCGTCCAGCGGCGTATGTGGCGTGAGCACACGGTCGATGATCGGCTTGCCGTACTTGGCTTCGCCGATCTGGAAGTACGGGTTCTCCGGCGTGGCCTCGATGAAGTTCCCGGCCGCGTAGATCTGGAACAAGCGGGTCATCTCACCGCGAATCTGGCCGCCGAACAGGAAGCTGCAGTTGAACTCGATGCCGGAGTGTTGCAGGGCGGCGGCGTCGCGGTCGTGTACTTCGCGTACTGCCTCGCCAAGCACGCGCACTGCATCGAACATCGTCTTGGCCGACCAGACGCTGCGATCGTTCGGTCCGGTGCGCTCGCATACGATCTGCCGCACCGCCTGCGTGATCGCCAGGTTGCCGGCACTCATCAGCACCAGCAGACGGTCGCCGGGGTTCTCGAACACCGTCATCTTGCGGAACGTGGAGATCTGGTCCACGCCGGCATTGGTGCGCGAGTCGCTCAGGAACACCAGCCCCGCGTTCAATCGCATCGCCACGCAATAGGTCATGCCACAGCCTTCGTCAGCACCAGGAAACGAGCGATTCTACGGAGGCGGACCGCATCAGGACGCAATCGGCACCAGGAAGTCCTGGCTGATGCGCGAACCCAGATCATTGACGCGCTCCAGGAAGCTTGTCAGGTACGCATGAAGGCCGCGCGCCTCGATATCCTCGATACGGCCGTACTTGAGTTCCGCCCGCAGCAGGCCGGCGCGCCTTTCGGTCTCATGCGAGCGCGCATTGCGCACGTGCTCGAGGTTGGCGCAGGCCTCGTTCATGCAGCTGACCAGCGAGCGCGGCATGTCGTCGCGCAGGATCAGCAACTCGGCCACGCGCGACGGCGTGATCACGTCGCGATAGACCTTGCGATAGATCTCGAACGCCGACACCGACCGCAGGATCGCCGCCCAGTAGTAGAAGTCGAAATGATGATCAAGCGCGTCGGGCGACGCCGCGGCTGCCTGTGCCTGCGCCGCGCCATTGCCGGCGGACTGGCGCTGGCGCCCGCGCAGCGGCTGCGGCGAGCCGTGGAACTTGACGTCGATCAGGCGCGCCGTGTTGTCGGCGCGTTCCAGGAACGTGCCCATGCGGATGAAATAGAACGCCTCATCCTTGAGCATGGTGCCGATGGTCACGCCGCGCGAGACATGCGAGCGGAACTTGACCCACTCGAAGAACTGCTGCGGATCGCGCGCGAGCAGGCGGCTCTTCAGATGGGTCTGCAGTTCCAGCCAGGTGTCGTTGTGCGTTTCCCAGACCTCGGTGGTGAGCGAACCGCGCACGGCACGCGCGTTCTCTCGCGCTGCCTGCAGGCAGCAGTAGATCGAGGATGGATTGCCGGGATCGCGCACCAGGAAGTCGAGCACGTCGAGCTGCGAGACGGCCGGGTAGCGGGCGTCGTAGGCGTTTTGCAGCTCGCCGATGCTCAGTACCGCCCGCCAGCCGCGATCGGCGTCTTCGGCCGACTGCGGCATCAGCGCCATCGACCAGGTGACGTCGAGCATGCGCGCGGCGTTCTCGGCGCGCTCGATGTAGCGAGCCATCCAGAAGAGGTGGTCGGCGGTGCGGCTCAGCATGGGTGGGTCCGTTCGGCGCGCATCAGTTTTCCAGCACCCAGGTGTCCTTGGTGCCGCCGCCCTGCGACGAGTTCACCACCAGCGACCCTTCGCGCAGCGCCACCCGGCACAGTCCGCCGGGCACGGTGACAACGTCGCGACCGCTCAGCACGTACGGACGCAGGTCGATGTGGCGCGGCGCGATGCCGGACTCGACGAAGGTCGGCACAGTCGACAGCGCCAGCGTCGGCTGGGCAATGTAGTTGGCCGGGTTCGCCTTGACGCGCTCGGCGAACGTGGCGATTTCCTCGCGCGTGGACGCCGGTCCGACCAGCATGCCGTAGCCACCGGCACCGTGAACTTCCTTCACCACCAGGTCCTTCAAATTGGCGAGCGTGTAGTTGAGATCGTCCTTGTCGCGGCACTTGAAGGTCGGCACGTTGGCGAGGATGGGCTTTTCGCCGAGATAGAACTCGATCATCTCGGGAACGTACGGGTAGATCGACTTGTCGTCGGCGATGCCGGCGCCGATGGCGTTGGCCAGGGTTACCCGGCCGGCGCGATAGACATCCAGCAGGCCGGGGACGCCGAGGGTGGAATCCGGACGAAACGCCTTGGGGTCGAGGAAGTCGTCATCGATGCGACGGTAGATCACGTCCACGCGCTGAGGCCCGCGCGTGGTGCGCATGTAGACCGCGCTGTCCTGCACGAACAGATCCTGGCCTTCGACCAGCTCGATGCCCATCTGCTGCGCGAGGAAGGCGTGCTCGAAGTACGCCGAGTTGTACATCCCCGGCGTCAGCAGCACCACGGTCGGATCGTCCACGCCCTGCGGCGCCACCGACCGCAGGTTCTCCAGCAACAGGTCGGGGTAGTGCGCCACCGGCGCGACCCGGTTTCGCGCGAACAGATCAGGGAACAACCGCATCATCATCTTGCGGTTCTCGAGCATGTAGCTCACGCCACTGGGCACGCGCAGGTTGTCTTCAAGCACGTAGAACACGCCCTCGCCCCGCTCGTTGCCGGCGCGCACGAGATCGATGCCGGCAATATGCGAGTAGATGCCGCTGGGCACCGCGACCCCTTCCATTTCACTGCGGTACTGCGAGTTCTGCAGCACCTGCTCGGTCGGGATCTTGCCGGCGCGCAGGATGGCGCGCTCGTGATAGACGTCGTGCAGGAACAGATTCAGCGCACGTACGCGCTGGCGCAGGCCGGCCTCGAGTTGCCGCCACTCGGCTGCAGGGATGATGCGCGGGATGACATCGAACGGGATCAGGCGCTCGGTGCCGGCGCCGTCATCCTTGTCGCCGTACACGGCGAACGTGATACCGACGCGCCGGAACACGAGATCGGCCTCGGCGCGCTTGTTGAACATGACGTCGGGGTTCTGTTGCGCGAGCCAGGCGGCATAGTCCCGATACGGTGGGCGGACGGTCTCCGGCGCGCCATACATCTCGTCGAACGGTGCTCTCGACATCTCCCCTGCCGCACTCTTCATCGTTTTCGCTCCCGCTGGGTGCACAACGCTGCGTCGTGGTGCACACGACCGACCAGAACCGCGCATTCCGGCATGCCATGCACTCGATCGGCGCATTACGCACGCATACCCGATGAAACTACGCAATGCCCATGCCGGGCAGGTGCCGGATCAAGGATCGATCACCAACGTCGCATCGAGCGACGATTCCTCGACCGAGCCATCGTCGTCCTGCCGGGCGCCGGTCGACGTCGCGGGCGCGACAGTATCAAGTTCGGCTGGCAACGGCTTGCTGGCGTTTGCCCCGGCGGCCAGTTCAGCGCCGGGCCGGTTGTGCCAATAGCGGCGGCCGGCATCACGCGCAGCGACCGGCACCACATTGCCGCTGTTCCCCTGCCGAAAGCGCCACTGCACGGCGCCGTGGTGGTCGGTGCGCGCAAGCTGGGCGCCGGCCGCGCGATAGCGCTGCAGCACACCGGGATCAGGATGGCCGAAGCGGTTGCGGTAGCCCGACTGGAAAACAGTCCAGCGCGGCTGCAGCGCGACGACAAAGGCGTCGCTCGACGAATGGCGGCTGCCGTGGTGTGGCGCCGCCAGCAGCGTGACCGGGCCGGACGCCTGGCGCGCCAGCAGTTCGGCCTCCTGCCGGGCCGGAATGTCGCCCGGCAGCAGCACGCGCAGGTCACCGAACTCGGCCAGCAGCACGCAGCTCATCGCGTTGGTGCTGCGCACGGCGTCGAAGTCCGCCGCGGTCGGATGCAGGAAGCGCAGTTCAAGCCCGGCTGCGCTCACGCGGTCCTGGTCCGTGCAGCGTCTGACCTGCCGCGCGCCGGTGAACATCGGGTGGACCGGATCGACTGAGGTCGCCACCGGCGTGTCCGGCATCGCGCGCAGGATGCTGGCGACGCCGCCGGAGTGATCGCTGTCCAGATGCGACACCACCAGCAGATCGAGCCGGCCGATGCCGCGCCAGCGCAGATAAGGCAGTATCACCCGCGCGCCGGCATCGGCCTGCGGCGTGTAGCGCGGCCCGGCGTCGTACAGCACCGTCCGGTCATACGTTTCGAGCAGCACCGCCGCGCCCTGGCCAACGTCGAGCGCCGTAACCCACAACTCGCCGGCGGCGGGGCGCTGCGGCGGCCAGACGAACAGCGGCAGCAGCCACACCAGGCCCACCCAGCGCAGCGGCCAGCCGCGCGGCATCAGCAGCCACAGCACGCCGGCCAGCGCGAACAGCAACGACCACGGAGGCGGCGCCGGCAGCGGCAGCGCGGCCCAGCCGAAGCCGGCGGCCCAACGCAGTGCTGCGGCCAGCAGGTCGAACACTGCATGACCGATCGCCAGGCTTGGCACCGCGAACGAATCGAACGGCGCCGGCAGCAGGACGAACAGACCGCCGAGTAGCGCCAGCGGCGTGACGACGAAGCTCACCAGTGGAATCGCGACGGCGTTGGCCAACGGTGACACCACCGACACCTGCTGGAACAGCGCAATCGTCATCGGCACCAGCGCCACCGTGACCGCCAGTTGCACGTGCGCCGCCCCGCGCAGCTTGGCGCGCCAGTCGCTCAACCGTGGACGCCGGCCACGCATCACCAGCAGGATCGCCGCCACCGCGCCGAACGACAGCCAGAAGCCGGGCGCCGCACTCGACCACGGGTCGATCAGCGTGACCACCGCGGCCGCCAGTGCCAGCGTCAGCGACGGCCGCAGCGGCACCCGCGCCAACAGGGCCACGGCGACCACGGCGAGCATGAAGAAGGTGCGCTGCGCCGGCACCCCCCATCCAGCCAGCAGGCAGTACAGCAGCGCAGCGGCCATGCCCGCCACCGCCGCTGCAGTCTGCGCCGGTGCGCGGGCCAGCAGCGTGCGCGAGCGGCGCCACAGCAGTGCCGCCAGCCAGGCCGCCAGCCCGCCGATCATCGTGATGTGCAAGCCACTGATGGAGACAAGGTGCGAGATCCCGGTGGCGTTGAACAGCAGCCAATCGGCCTCGCTGATGGCGCGCTGATCACCCAGTACCAGCGCGATCAGCACGCCGGCATAACGCTCCCCGGCCAGGCGCTGCGCCAGCGAGGCGCGCAGGTGATGGCGCAGGCGATCGATGTTCGCGCCGATGTGGCTGGTGTGCGCTGCCAGGCGCTGCGGCGCCGGCTGCTCCGCCGTGACACGCCCATCGCGCACATACCCGGTGGCGCGCAGGTTGCGTTCGAGCAGCCAGCCTTCCAGGTCGAAGCCGCCGGGATTGATCGATCCGTGCGGGCGGCGCAGCCGCACCGTGAACTGCCAGCGCTCCGCAGGAATCACGCCCGCCTGCGCGCCATACCAGGACAGCGCCAGCCTTGCCGGCACCTGCACGCCGTGGCTGCGGACCTCCTCGACGGCAAACTCGAAGCGCTGCCCCCGCTCCAGGTGCGCCGGCAGGCTGTCGATGACGCCGACCACCACCACGTCGCGACCTTCGTCCGCAAAGGACAGCTGATCAGCCAGACGCAGGTCAGCGCGCAAGGCGGCATAGAGGAAGCCGGCGACGGTGGCGGCGACCACCGCGGCCGACACGCCGAGCGCACGCGGCCATGGGGTGCTCGCGTGCCGCTGCCACCCGGCGATCACGCCACCGAATGCACCCGCAGCGGCCAGCGTGGCACTGACAGCCCCCGTCGGCAACGTGGCCTGCTGTTGGAGCAGGAACGCGCCCACCACGAACGCCGCCAGGACGAGCGCCGTCACGCTTTTGTCAGCCGAGCAGCGCCGCCAGCCGCGGCAGCGCCGTGCAGGCGTTGGTTCGGTTCTGGGCGACGATCTGCGCCAGGGGCTGGGCGCGCAACGCGGCCATCACCTGTGCAATGCGTGGCAACTCACCGGGCTCGTTGCGCGCTGCAGCGCCGGTGGCGCGATCGCGCAGCCACTGCGGTGCAATGTCAGGTGCGTCGGTTTCCAGCACCCAGGCGGTATCGGGCAGCGTGGCGGCAAAGCGGCGGATCCGCTGGGAGCCGGCGTAGGTCATGGCACCGCCGAAGCCCAGCCGAAAGCCGCGATCGAGGAACGGTTGCGCCTGCTGCGTCGACCCATTGAACGCATGGATGATCCCGCCCGGCACCTCGATCCGGCGCAGGTGCTTGAGCAGCACGTCAGCCGACTTGCGCACGTGCACGATCACCGGCAATGCCAGATCGCGCGCCACCTTCAACTGTTCGCGGAAGAACCACTCCTGGCGCGGCAGGTCATCCGGCGCCGGCACGTACTGGTCGATGCCGATCTCGCCGATCGCCACGAAACGCGCATCCGCGAGCGCGGCCGTGGCGTCGGCCCGCAGCCGCTCGATGTCGGCCTCCAGCGCGCGTTCGATCCACAGCGGATGAATGCCCAACGCATACGCCAGGCCGTACTCATGGGCCACGGCGGTGCACTTGGCGAAGTGCGCCGGATACGCAGTAGGCAGCACCATCATCGCCACTTCGCCGGCCCGTGCGCGCGCGACCACCTGATCGCGATCGGCATCGAACTCGTCGGCGTCCAGGTGGCAGTGGGTGTCGATCAGCATGGTCTGTTCGGCAGCGTGCGGGCAAACACCGGCCGTCGCCGGACCGGGCGGATCGCAGGGAAATCTACACTCCGCCTCCCGCGCTCACCGCCGCAGATTCGACTGCACTCGATGCCCCGCAAGTTCTTCAAGCGCTACATGCCCAGCGCGGACAAGGTCCGCGAAGTGCGCATCATGGGCCTGTTCGGCAATGCGCTGTTCCACCCGGCGTTGTGGCACCTGAACCGCCGCTCGGCGGCGGGCGGCATTGCCACCGGCTTGTTCTGCGGCCTGATTCCCGGCCCGCTGCAAATGGTCGGCGCCGGGTTGATCGCCATCCTGTTCCGCGTGAACCTGCCGCTGGCACTGCTCGGCACGCTCTACACGAACCCGCTGACCATCGTGCCGCTGTATCTCGTCGCCTACCGGATCGGTGCGTTCGTGCTTGGCGCCGCCGGCGGCATGCCGCCCGATCCGCCGCCAGACTGGGTGTTGTCTCAGCCCGTCGCCTCGGCCGAGGCGATGGGGCAGTGGATGCTCGGGCTCGGCGCGCCACTGGCCGCAGGCGTGTTCCTGCTTGCCTGCCTGCTGGCTTTGATCGGCTACGTCGTCGTCCGCCTGATCTGGAGCGCCTATCTGCGGCGCGCCTGGGCCGGTCGGCAGCGCCGCTACGCCGCCGCGCGCCGATGAACGCTCGCCTGCTGCTGCCGCCGCTGGTCGCGCTGGCCGCCGCCTACGTGTTCGGCCTCGACCGCATTCCGGCGGCGGCGCTGTTCGGCGCGGCGTGCTGGGTCGGATTGAAGCTCGCACACCGGCCCCTGCCGCTGCAATTCGCCGCGTTTGCGATGTTCGCCGCGGTGGCGTTCGGCTTCATGGCGGCGGTGTTCGCCTCGCTGGTCGGCATGACGGTCTACGAGATGCTCGACCAGCCCTTGAGCGAGCAGTTCGTCGGCATCACGTTGGCGTGTGCGGCGGTTGCGTTCGCTGCACTCGCCCTGGTCAGCGGACTGTGGGCAATGGCACGTGGCAGCGGTGAAGCGCCGTCCGGTGACGATCCGCCGGCTCGCTAGATTCACCGTACCGCGGGTCGCCGCGCCAGCTCACGCCGGCGCCAGATGCCCATGCGTGAGACGCAGCACCCGATCGCATTTGCCCGCAACCTCGAGGTCGTGCGTGACGATGATGATCGCGGTGGCCCGCTGGCGCGCCAGTTGCACCAGCACCTCGAACACCGCGTGCGCGGTGTCGCGATCGAGGTTGCCGGTGGGCTCGTCGGCAAGCACGCAGGCCGGGCGAGTGACGATCGCGCGGGCGATCGCGGTGCGCTGGCGCTCGCCGCCCGACAGCTCGGCCGGATGGTGCTGCGCGCGCGGTGCCAGACCCACCGCGGCCAGCGTCTCGGCCGCCTGTGCGCGCGCATCGGCCAGCGCCATGCGACGGATCGTCAGTGGCATCGCCACGTTATCGAGCGCAGTGAACTCGGGCAGCAGATGATGGAACTGGTAGACGAAACCGAGAGCTTCGTTGCGCAGTTGCCCGCGCGCGACGTCGCTCATCTTGGCGAGATCCTTGCCGCGGATCGACACGCTGCCGGCATCCAACGTGTCCAATCCCCCCAGGCAGTGCAGCAGCGTGCTCTTGCCCGACCCCGAGGCGCCGACGATCGCCACGATCTCGCCCTGCTGCACCTGCAGGTCCGCGCCGCGCAGCACCTCGACCGCGAGCGGCCCTTCGCGGTACGCCTTGCTGATGCCGCGCGCCTCAATCACTACGCTAGTCATAACGCAGCGCTTCCGCCGGCCGCGTGCGTGACGCGCGCCAGCTCGGATACAGCGTGGCCGCCAATGCCAGAACGAGCGAGATCACCGTGATCGGTACGATGTCGCTGGCGCGCGGATCCGACGGCAGCGCGCTGATCACATAGATGTCCTTGGGCAGGAATTGCACACCCAGCACCGACTCGATCGCCGGCACGATGACGTCGAGGTTGTTGGCCACCAGCAGGCCGCCGCCGACTCCGAGGAAGGTGCCGATCACGCCGATCAGCGCCCCCTGCACGATGAAAATGGCCATCACCGAGCCAGGCCGCGCACCAAGCGTGCGCAAGATGGCGATGTCCGACTGCTTCTCGGTCACCGTCATCACCAACGTGGTCACCAGATTGAACGCAGCCACCGCCACGATCAGGGTGAGAATGATCCACATCATTCGCTTCTCGGTCTGGACTGCGGCGAACCAGGTGCGGTTCTGGCGCGACCAGTCACGCACCAGCAGGCCCGGCTCGAGCGATTCAGCCAATTGCGCCGCCACCTGCGGTGCGCGCTGCATGTCGACCAGTTTCAGCCGCACGCCGGTTGGGCCATCGGTGCGGAACAGGCGCGCGGCATCGCCGATGTGAATCAAGGCGAGCGCACTGTCGTACTCGAAGTGACCCGACTCGAATACGCCCACGACCTTGAACTGGCGTAGCCGCGGCACCACCCCGGCCGGCGTCACGTTGCCCTGCGGCGCGATCAGCGTCACCCGGTCACCGATGCTCACCGCCAGCGCGCGCGCCAGTTCGCCGCCGAGCACGATGTTGAACTCGCCATCGACCAGGGTGCTGACATCGCTCGCCGGCGGCTTGGCGATGTCCGACACGGTCGGCTCGGCTACCGGGTCGATGCCGCGGATCAGCGCACCTCGCACGATGTCATTGCGCGCGAACATGCCTTGCGCGTTGATGAACGGCGCGGCGGCGATGACGCTCGGGTTTTCCTTGGCCTGGTTGGCCACGCGCTGCCAGTCATCCAGTGCACCGGCGAAGGCGGTCACTTCGACATGCGACAGCACCGACAGCATGCGGTCGCGGACCTCCTTGGTGAAACCGTTCATCACCGACAGCACGATGATCAGCGCCGCCACGCCCAACGCGATGCCGGCCATCGAGATCGCCGAGATGAACGAGATAAAGGCGTTGCGGCGCCGGGCGCGGCGGCCGGCCCGCGTATAGCGCAGGCCGATGCGGAATTCGTAGGGCAGGCTCAAGCGACAGGTCTCGGCGGTCTTCGGCGCTGGATGCAACAGCAAGGCGGGCGATTCTATCCGTGCGCTTCGAAACCGCTCCTTGATGGCCGCTTTGCGCGCAGCGCCCTCATACAATGCGCCGCATGCGTTGGTCCGTTGTCGTTCCCGGCGCGCTGGTGCCTGCGCCGCTCGCGGCCGACATCATCGGCGCAGCCAGCATGCCCCGGCTTGCCCGTCTCATCTCGCGCAGCCAGTGTGCCGACGCGCAGACGGTGCACGCGGCTTGCGAGGGCGCAGCGCATCTGGGCTGGCTGTGGCACCGCTTCAGCGGCCGCAACAGCGCGCCGATCACCGCCCCGTACGCCTGGCGCGCACTGCAGACCGCTACCCCGCCATCCGATGCCGTGCTGTGGCAAGCCGACCCCGTGCACTTCGCTTTCGCCCGAGACCACATGCTGGTGACCGCGCTGACCGACCTCGCACCCGGCGAAGCGCACGCGCTGGCGGCCGAGGCGCGCAACAGCACGCAGGCGGCCGGCGCCGCCCTGCACGTGATCGACCGGCACTGGTTTCTTGCTTTTTCGCCGCCGTGGTCGCTGCACACCACACCGCTGGCCGCCGCGCTCGGCGAGTCCGTCCAGCACCATCTGCCCGAAGGTGACGACAGCAGCCGCTGGCGCAAGCTGCTCACCGAGATCCAGATCGCCTGGCACCAGCATCCAGTCAACGACGCGCGCGAGACGCGCGGCGCGGTCGAGGTCAATGGCTTGTGGCTGCATGGCGGCGGCCCGTTCACGCCACTGCCGCCCAGCGGTCTGGCACAGGTCGCCAGCGACGATCCTGCGGTACGCGGCTGGGCTCTGGCGACGGGTGTCGCACCCGATCGCGTACGCGCCGGCGGGACGTTTCCGGTGACCGACGGCGACCAGCTCACTGACTGGCCCGAGTTGTTCGCAAGCTTCAAGGCTGACGCCTGGGGTGCGTGGCTGCCGCAGATCGCACGCTTTGACGCTTGGCTCGGCGGGTTCAGCGAGCAGGCCTTTGCCGCGGGTGCAGACGTCGAGTTGGTGCTGTGTGGGCAGCGACAGACGCGCACGCTGCGGCTGGCGGCCAGCGATCGCTGGCGGCCGTGGCGCCGCCAATCCTTGACCGCTGCCTTCGCCGAACGGGTGGACCCATGACGCGCCTGCTGCAGCGCCCCTACGACACCGCCGCCGCCCAGCGCCTGGTCGCCGCCGGTCTGGCCACGCCGCTGGCCCGCGCCCTCGCCGCCCGGGGCGTGGCATCGATCAGTGAACTGACGCTGCTGACGCGCGACATGCTGGCGCCCACGCGCCTGACCCAGGTGCAGGCGGCAGCCTGCCTGCTCGCCGACGCCATCTCAGCCGGCAAGCGGCTGCTGATCGTGGCCGACTACGACTGCGACGGCGCCACCGCCTGCGCGGTCGGCCTGCGCGGCCTGCGCATGATGGGCGCGA
>LNFM01006360.1_pt1 | contig 19493 bp, 12 predicted proteins | sample 596031 | NCBI WGS metagenome assembly LNFM01 (sample SAMN04254537, study PRJNA301005) | activated carbon metagenome | isolation source: dual media filters at the Ann Arbor, Michigan drinking water treatment plant | place: USA: Ann Arbor | reverse complement strand
GACGTGCATGGTGCCGGTTTCGTCGTCCCTCACCGGGGCAGCGCGGATGCTCACGTGGAGGAGGGAGCCGTCCTTGCGTTGGCGCACGGTGTCGAGCCGGGAGCTCCCGTCAACTAGCGTGGCGGCGAGATTCCGGGTCGCCTCCTCCTGGTAATCCAGCGGCACGATCAGGTCTCGCAGGCGCTGCCCGAGAGCCTCGCGAGCCGTATAGCCGAACAGGCGCTCCGCGTCGTCCGACCAGTACGTCAGGGTGCCGTCGGGAGTGACGGCGATGACGGCGTCGGCGAGGGTCGTCAGCCTTGAGAAGTCCACGCCCGCTCGCCCTGACGTCGGTATGGGGAGCAACAGCAGTCCTCGACGGGACAAACGGTGCGTCGGGAGAACTCCTGGATCCCGCCTTCTCGTGCCGTTGGACGAATCAGCAAGTCATGCCCCTCGGATGTTTCGCAAAACCTTCCCGGTGCTCCCCCATTTTATACCCAGGGTACTCAGTGCGCTTGGGTCGCTGCCGGCGGCGCCTCGGCCCGCGCGGCAGCCGCACTGGGCGTAGGGCCAACCGGGAGCGGCGATCGCCGGCACGTTGCTGCGGTCGTTGCCCTCACCACCATCGCTTTTTTCTGTACGATGCATCCCGGAGATCTACCCACAACTACCGGACGTCAAGAATAGGCTGCGCATGCCGTGAGCATCGAACGCTCGCGACTGCTCGCACTCATTGACTACGTGCAGCAGTCGGCCCGTTCGCGGGCAAAAGTGGTGTCGAACGTGGCCGACCACGGCCGCTTTCTGCTCTTCGACCATCACGTCGCGGGCGTAGAAGGCGTGGTTCTGGATGCCGCCGGAGCGGACGGCGACGAGCCGGTCTGGTTGTCGATCCCGCGGCCGCCCAATCCGGAACTGCCACCCAAGGGGACGAGCGCCTGGCTGTCGCCGTGGCTGAGCGTGGGCGATGCGGTGCTCGCTGCGCCGCAACTCGCCCCGGCGGTGGAGGGGGCTGCCCTGATCGCTGCCGGGACCCATCGCGATGCCACGCTGCCGGCGGCGGATCTGTCGCAGGCCGCGAATCCTGCGGTGCTGCCGGGCGAAGTGGTACGCCTGTCGGATTACGGGTTTCGCGCCGAGGTGGAAAAGCAGCTGACCGGCTACCTCGAGCAGGAATGGGCCCCGTGGGCCGAGTTCGAACGCCGCCGGCGGCGCCGGGCGCGGCTCTATGTACAACTGCTGACGTTGCAGCAGGAGCTGACGGGTGCGCTGGTGGACGGTCAGTTGGAACTGGTATGGGGCGTCGGGCTCGGCGTCTGGAAGCACGGGACCACCACTGCGGCCTATCCGCTGGTCACCTGTCCGGTGGATCTCAAGTTCAATCCGGTCACCGGCTCGGCCGAGATCCGGCCGCGCGACGGCGATGCGCGACTGGAGCTGGACTTCTATGCCGCCATCGATCGACCAGGGGTGGCCCAGGCCGAGCGCCTGGCACGCGAGTTCCTGGCCGCGGCCGGGGCGCCGGTGTCGCCGTTCGAACCGGAAACCTTCGAGCCGTTGCTCGACATCGCGCGCGCCTGCCTCGATCCGGATGCGGACGTGGTCGGGGAGGGCGAAGTCAAGCTCAAGATCAATCGCTCCTGGGTGCTGTTCGCCCGGCCGCGCAGCGCGAGTGTGCTGATCCAGGATCTCGACCGCTTCGCGCGCGCGTTGCGGGACGCCGGCGACGACGTCGCGTTGCCCGCGGCCACGCGCGCGCTGGTGTCGGAGCCCGCCGGTGAGGTCGTACCGGTCGCGCTGCCGGCGTTCCGGGGCGTGAGCAGCACCGCCGGGGCGACCAGTGCCGATGCCGGCGACCTGTTGTTTCCCAAGGCATTCAACGACGAGCAGTTGCGCATCGTCCAGTTGCTCGAGATGCACGATGGCGTGGTGGTCCAGGGCCCGCCCGGCACCGGCAAGACCCACACCATCGCCAACATCATCTGCCACTGGCTTGCCAACGGACGGCGCGTGCTGGTGACGTCGATGAAGGATCCGGCACTCGCCGTGTTGCGCGAAAAGCTGCCCGAAGAAATCCGCCCGCTCGCCATCGCGCTGCTGGTGACGGAAGAGGAGGGCATGAAGCAGTTCGAGGCTTCGGTCCACAAGATCGCCTCGGAAGTGCAGAGCATCGATCCGGTCGGCATGGCACGCGAGATCGAACGCATCGCCACGAGCATCGACGCGTTGCACGAACGCCTCGCGCGCCTCGATGCGGATTTGAGCCGCTGGGCCCGCATCAATCTCATGCGGATCGATCTCGAAGGCGAGAACGTGGATCCGCTCGACGCAGCGCACGAAGTGGCCCGCGGTGCGGTGAGCATCGAATGGCTGCCGGATGCCCTGGGCGCCGGCCCGCAATACGCGCCGTTGTTCTCGGATGACGATGTCGCGCGCCTGCGCGCCGCCCGGGAACAGCTCGGTGCCGACATCGAGTACGCCGGACGGCGGCTGCCTGCCCCCGAGGCTTTCCCCGATACCCGTACGCTGCTTCAGACGCACGACGACCTGGTGCGCTTCGCCCAGCTCGCCGGTGTTTCGCGGGCGGGTGACGTCCCCATGATCGCCGACCCCGGCCAGGAGACGCTCGAGCGCCTGCATGAGACCGGCGAGACCATCGAGCGCATCGTTGCCCTGCGCGAACGCATCGCCACGGCCGGGCGTCCCTGGGCCTCGAACCTGTCCACGCGCCTGAAGGCGGGGGTGGTGACCAACGAGTGTCGCCTGATCGACGCGCTGGGCGAAGAGCTCCAGGCGGCCAACGCCGAGCGCGGTGCCTTCCTCGAGCGGCCGGTGACCGCACCGCGTGGTGCCGAACGCGATCGCGAACTGATCCAGGCGGCCGAGAACCTGGCGGCCGGACGCCGGGCCTTCGGCCTGACCGGCGTGTTCTTCCGCAGCGAGGCGAAAGCGAAGCTCGATGCGGTGGAGTTGAGCGGCCGCCCGCCCGCCGACGCGGCCGACTGGCAACACGTGGCCGCGTGGCTCAAGACGCAATTGAAGGCACGTGAACTGATCGCGCGCTGGAACGGACTCGCCGCGGAAGTCGGGCTGGATGCGGTACCCATCGAGGATCAGCGCGCCGTGCCGCTGGCGCTGGAAGAGTTCAGCCTGTATCGCGAAGTCCAGGCCCTCGCCACGGCCGAATCCGATCTCGTCCGGCAGTCGGCGCGGCTGTTTCCCGGCTGGCCGCTGGCGCGGCGCGTCGCCCACGATGACAACGCCCTCGCGGAACTGCAGCGGATCATCGGCCACTACCTCGGTACCTATCGCCTCGGCGAAGTGTGGCTGGTCAAGGAACGGCTGCAAGCCGCCCTGGACGGAACCAGCGGCGCGGTGGCGGAGAACATCCGGCGCTTCGTGTCGATGTCGCTGGGCGATCCGGCCACCGGCGAGCAGGTGTTCGTGGCGGGCTGGTCGGCGCTGGCGACCGAACTCAATAGATTGCACAGCATGGCCGACGCGTTCGCGGTCGTGAGCGACGTGGTGGAACGCATCGAGAAATCGGGCGCGCCGAAGCTTGCGGCGGCGCTGCGCCAGCCGCACGTCGCCGGCTCGGTGGCCGTTCCGCCCGAGGACTGGCGTGCCGGCTGGCGCCTGCGGCGGCTCGCGAGCCATCTCACCGCGATCGACTCCCAGGCGGAATTCCGGCGCCTGGCGGCGCTGCGGCGCGATCTCGAGCACGACCTCGCGCGGCTGTATCACGACCTGGTGGTGCAGCGCACGTGGTTGAAACTTGCCGAGAACGCCACGCCGCGCGTGCGTTCCGCCTTGCAGGCGTATCTCAACGCGATCCAGAAGATCGGCAAGGGCACCGGCAAACGGGCGGCGCGCTACCGGCAGGACGCACGCGAAGCCGCCGCCGAGGCCAACATGGCGGTGCCGTGCTGGATCATGCCGCACCACCGGGTGTCCGAATCGCTGCCGCCGCAGTTCGGTTGTTTCGACCTGGTGGTGATCGACGAAGCATCGCAGTCGGACCTCTCGGCCCTGCCGGCGCTGCTGCGGGCCAAGAAGCTCCTGATCGTCGGCGACGACAAGCAGGTCTCGCCCGAAGGCGTCGGTCAGGAAGAGGAAAAGATCAAGGCGACGATGCAGCGTTTCCTGGGCGAGCAGGTGGCGCTGTATCGCGCGCAGATGTCGCCCGAGCGCTCGATCTACGATCTCGCCAAGGTGGTGTTCGCCGGCAGCGGCGTGATGTTGAAGGAGCACTTCCGCTGCGTGGCACCGATCATCGAGTACTCCAAGCGCGAGTTCTACGCGCACGAGCTGCGGCCGCTGCGCTTGCCGCGACCGTCGGAGCGCATCGATCCGCCGCTGGTGGACGTGTGGATCCAGAACGCCGAGCGCAAGGACGACATCAATCCGGCCGAGGCCGACTACATCGTCGGCGAGATCCGGCGCATCACCGCGGACCCGCGCATGCAGCAGCGCTCGATCGGCGTGGTGTCGTTGCTCGGTGAGGCCCAGGCGCTGCGCATCTGGGAGCAACTGGTGGAAACGCTGTCGCCCGAGATCCTGCAGCGCCACGCCATCGCCTGCGGCGACGCGCGCACGTTCCAGGGGCGCGAACGCGACATCATGTTCCTGTCGATGGTGTCGGCACCGAATGCCGTGGGGGCGCCGTTGTCGCGGGACATCTTTGCGCAGCGGTTCAATGTGGCGGCGTCCCGGGCCCGGGATCGCATGGTGCTGGTGCGGTCCGTGGATCTCGACGATCTTTCGGAAGCGGACCGGCTGCGCCGCGGGTTGATCGCTCATTTCACGCGCCCGTTCGCGGAGCACGCTGATGCGACCGGCGATCTGCGCGACCGGTGCGAATCGCCGATGGAACGCGAACTCTTCGACTGGCTCGCGCGGCGTGGCTACCGGGTTACGCCACAGGCGAAGATCGGTGCCTATCGGGTCGATCTGCTGGTCGAAGGTGCCAACGACGCGCGGCTCGCCGTCGAATGCGACGGTGACCGCTACGAAGGCTCGACGCGCTGGGCCGACGACGTGCGGCGGCAACGGGCGCTGGAGCGCACGGGCTGGGTGTTCTGGCGCTGTTTTGCGTCGGCGCTGGTGTTGCGGCGGGAGGCTGTCCTGCAGGAACTGGTGGCTACCCTCGAGGTGCTTGGTATTCGTCCGGTCGCCACCGGGGCGGCGGCGCCGGGCATCCACGTGGAAGCGCGACGGGTGCGGGTGGTGACGGAACCGGCGCCGGCGGCGGATGCGGAGGAGGCAGTGGGGGCGGGGTAGGGCCGGACACTCCTTCCCCCACCGGCGGTGGGGGAAGGCGGGGATGGGGGCGACGGCTTGAGCCTGCCCGCTGATCCCGCCACATCAACCCGATCGGCCCTTGTTCCTCATCCGCCGCGACGCAAGAACGAGCCCGACGAAGGCGCCGGTCGGTAGCGGGATTCCGGAGCGGCGCGCGGTCCATCCGGAAGCGACTGCGTTCGCGCATCCTGGCGTTCCGTGGAAATGATTGAATGCAAGACCTGACCCCTTGCCCATGACCCCTTGCCCAAGGCGACGGCTGGGGAGGGAGCTGTACACACCTTCCCCCACCACCGGTGGGGGAAGGCAGGGATGGGGGCAGCTACCCTTTCAATCTCCCCGCCTGCAACAACAGTCGCTCCGCCTTCAGCAATACAGGCCGATCCACCATCCGGCCATCGACGGCGATGGCGGCGCCGGAGGCCTTCGCGGCTGCCGCGAGCACGCGCTCGGCCCACTCGAGTTCCTCCGCGGACGGGGTGAAGCAGTCGTTGACCAGCGGCACCTGCCGCGGGTGAATGCATAGCTTGCCACCGAACCCCAGCCGCTTCGCCCGCAGGGTCTCGGCCTGCAACTGCTCGGGTTCGTCGATCTCGGTACACACCCCGTCCACCGGAGCATCGATCCCGGCCAGCCGCGAGATCAGCACCAGCTGCGAGCGGAAATACAGGAGCTCCTCGCCATCGCCGTCGATGCCCAGATCCACCTGGAAGTCGATGCTGCCGAAAACCAGCCGCCGGACGCCGCGCGCCTGGGCGATGTCGCGCGCGCGCGTGAGGCCGATCGCGGTCTCGATGAGGGGGAGCAGCTGGCGCGATCCGTCGCCGCACAGCGCTGCGACCGCCCCGGAGACCATTTCGGCCTTGGGCAGGACGATGCCGGCGACACCGGCCCGGCTGCATAGCGCCAGATCCTCGGCGTGCCAGGGCGTATCGACGGCGTTGACCCGCACCAGTACCGGTCGTTCGGGGGAAAGCCATTCGGCCAACGACTTGCGGGCGGTCTGCTTCTCCGCGGGCGGGACCGCATCTTCCAGATCGACGATGACGGCGTCGGCGCCGGCGGTACAGGCGCGGTCATAGCGCTCCGGGCGGTTGGCGGGGACGAAGAGGTAGGACCGGGGGCTCAGGTGGGACATGGATCGCTCGCGACGGGGCTTGAAGCATTGAAAACCCCTTCATTGTTTCACGGGTGGCCGTTTCCGGAGAACCGGTCGTCACGGAAAAGTCATGATGCCAGCAAGGTTGACTGTACCGGCTGGACGGTTTATGGTCGCCGCCAAACTATACCGGCTGGACGGTCAGGAACCGATCGCCGAATCCACACGGAGTCCGCCACCTACATGTCCAGAGAGAGTTCCAGGGATGCCATTCTCGATGCCGCCGAGGCGATCGTGCGCGAGCAGGGTGCTGCCCACCTGACGCTCGACGCCGCGGCCGAGCGGGCCGGCTTGAGCAAGGGTGGGATCCTGTATCACTTCCAGACCAAGGACTCGCTCCTGGTGGCGCTCGTCCAGCGCATGACCAATGCGTTCCAGGGACTGTACAAGGAAGCGAGCGAGCGCATGGGCAACGACCCCACCCGCATGCTTGAGGCCTATCTGGAGGCGGTGACGTCGGCGGAAGAGAAGCTCGGCAACACATCGTGCTCCCTGATCCCGGCGCTCGCGTCCAACCCGGAACTGCTGGAGCCGATCCGGGCGTTCTACAAGCATCACTTCGCGCAATTGTCGAAGACGTCGGTGGGCTGGGACCAGGCGGCAATCGTGACGCTCGCCCTGGACGGCATGTGGTTGCTCGAGATGCTCGGCGTGTCGCCGCTCGAGCCGCAGGACAAGAAACGCATCGCGAAGGTGCTGACGCGCCTCGCCACGGAAAAAATTCATTGATCGGCGCGGGTCGCGTCGCGCTCGAAGGGAGCATCGGCATGTCGAAGTCTCGGGATTGGATGGTCGTCGCAGCTGTCGTGGCCGTAACGACACTCGCCGCGTGCGGGAAGAAGGATGAAGCGGCCGCCGGTGGACCACCGGCAGGCGGCGGCGGAGCGCCGGTCACGTACGCCGAAGCGCAGCTGCGCCCCGTGGTGGAACGCCAGGAGTTTCCGGCGCGTCTCGAGGCGGTGGAGCAGGTGCAGGTGCGCTCGCGCATCACCGGCTACATCCAGGAGGTCCACTTCGCCCAGGGTGCCGAAGTGCGCAAGGGCGACTTGCTGGTGACCATCGATCCGCGGCCGGTGCAGGCGCGCGTGGCCAAGGCCGAGGCCGACCTGATCGCGAGTCAGACGCGCATCGATCTCGCGCGGGTCGAACTGGCCCGGGCCGAGAAACTGCTCGCGAGCCAGGCGACGTCGCAGCGCGAAGTCGACGAAAAGTCCGCCTCCCTGAAGGACCTCGAGGCGATGTACAAGGCCGCGCAGGCCGCGCTCGACGCGACCCGGCTCGATCTGTCCTTCACGCGCGTCACCGCACCCATCTCCGGCCGGGTCGGCAAGCCCGAGATCACTGCCGGCAACTTCGTGCAGACCGAAGGCCCCGAGTCGCCGGTGCTCACCACCATCGTCTCGTCCGGACCGATCTACGTGACCTTCGACGTGGACGAGCGTACGTTCGTGAAGTACGGCCTCAAGGGGCGCGGCACGGTGAAGGGCGGGCGCCTGCCGGTGGATGTCGGCCTGGCCGCGGAAGAGGGTTTTCCGCATCAGGCCACGCTGGTCTACGTGGACAACAAGGTGGATATCGCGACCGGCAACGTGCGCCTGCGCGCGCTGCTCGACAATCGCGACGGCTCGCTGGTGCCCGGGCTGTATGCGCGGGTGCGGCTCGGCGACCCGGGCGGTTTGCACGACGCTGTCGTGGTGCCGGACAAGGCGGTCGCCACCGACCAGGACCGCAAGTTCGTCTACGTGGTGAGCGCCGACAAGAAAGCGGAGTACCGCGTGGTGAAGGTCGGTCAGGTGACCGAAGGCCAGCGCGTGATCCTGGAAGGTCTCAAGCCCGGTGAGCACGTGATCGTCAACGGCCTCATGCGCGTGCGCCCCGGGCAACCGGTCAGTCCGTCGCTCGAAGGTGCCGATGCCGCGAAGGCTGCCGCTGCCGAACCCAAGAAGCCCGAGTCGAAGTAAGCGGCTGGAACCTCTCCCATGAATCTCTCGCGCTTCTTCATCGACCGGCCGATCTTCGCGGCGGTCATCTCGATCTTCATCTTCATCGCCGGCCTGTTGTCGATGCTGCGCCTGCCGGTCGCCGAGTTCCCGGACGTGGTGCCGCCCTCCGTGCAGGTGCGCACGCAGTTTCCCGGTGCCAACCCGCAGGTCATCGCCGACACCGTCGCCGCCGTGCTGGAGGAGCAGATCAACGGCGTCGAGGACATGCTCTACATGTCGTCGCAGTCGACCGCCGACGGCTCGTACCAGCTCACCATCACGTTCAAGGTGGGCTCGGACGTGGACAAGGCCGAGACCCAGGTGCAAAGCCGCGTGCAGCGCGCACTGCCGCGGTTGCCCGAGGAAGTGCGGCGCATCGGCGTGGTGGCGCAGAAGAGCTCGCCCAACCTCACCATGGTGGTGAGCCTGACCTCGCCCGACGGTCGCTACGACGAGCTGTACCAGCGCAACTATTCGGTGCTCAACATCAAGAACCGCCTGCAGCGCATCGAGGGCATGGGCCTGGTGGAAGTGTTCGGCGGGGGCGACTACGCCATGCGTATCTGGCTCCAGCCGCCAAAGCTCGCTGCCCTCGGCTTGCAGGCGACCGACGTGGTGCGCGCGTTGCAGGAGCAGAACGTGCAGGTGGCAGCCGGCGTACTCGGAGCGCCGCCCGCGCACGGTGCCGCCGACTTCCAGCTCAACATCAACGCCAAAGGGCGCTTGAAGGACGAACAGGAATTCGGCGAAGTCATCGTACGCAGCACGCCTACGGGTTTGGTGCGGCTGAAGGACGTCGCGCGGATCGAGCTGGGTGCCAGCACCTATTCCTTGCGCAGCCTGCTCAACAACACGCCCTCCGTGGGCGTGGCGGTGTTCCAGTCGCCCACGGCCAACGCGTTGTCGCTGTCGAGCGATGTGCGCGCCGCCATGGTGGAACTCAAGAAGGACTTCCCGCCCGGTCTCGACTACAAGATCGTCTACGACCCGACGCAGTTCGTGCGCGCGTCCATCAAGGCCGTGATCACGACCCTCCTGGAAGCGGTCGCGCTGGTGGTGCTGGTGGTGGTGGTGTTCCTGCAGACGTGGCGCGCGTCGATCATTCCGCTGATCGCGGTGCCGGTGTCGATCATCGGCACGTTCGGCCTGCTGATGCTGTTCGGCTTCTCCATCAACACCCTCACGCTGTTCGGCATGGTGCTCGCCATCGGCATCGTGGTGGACGACGCCATCGTGGTGGTGGAGAACGTCGAGCGCAACATCGAGAACGGTCTGAGTCCGCGCGACGCCACCTACCAGGCGATGCGCGAGGTGAGCGGGCCCATCATCGCGACGACACTGGTGCTGTGCGCGGTGTTCGTGCCGACCGCCTTCGTGTCGGGCCTGAGCGGCCAGTTCTACAACCAGTTCGCGCTGACCATCGCCATCTCGACGGTGATCTCGCTCATCAACTCGCTCACGCTGTCCCCGGCATTGTCGGCGGTACTGCTGAAGCCGCACGGGGCGCCGCCGGATGCGCTGCAGCGCCTGATCGACGCCGTGCTGGGCTGGTTCTTCCGTGCCTTCAACCGGTTCTTCAAGTGGGCCTCACGCGGTTACGAGGGCCGGGTCGGCCGGCTGCTCAACCTGAAGGCAGCGGTGATGATCGTGTACGCGGTGCTGATCGCGCTCACCGTGTACCTGTTCGAGATCGTGCCGAAGGGCTTCGTGCCGACCCAGGACAAGCAGTACCTGGTCGGGTTCGCGAAGCTGCCGGACGGCTCGTCGCTCGATCGCACCGAAGCGGTCATCAAGCGCATGGGCGAAATCGGGTTGAAGCATCCAGCCGTCTCCGATTCCGTGGCCTTCCCGGGCCTGTCCATTAACGGTTTCACCAACAATCCGAACGAAGGCATCGCGTTCTTCGGTCTGAAGGACTTCAAGGACCGGCATGGCTTCGAGCAGTCCCTGTGGGGCGCGTTCACGCAACTCAACGAACAGCTCGCCGGCATACAGGACGCGTTCGTCATGGTGTTCCCGCCGCCTGCCGTCATGGGCCTGGGGGAGGTCGGCGGTTTCAAGCTGATGATCGAAGACCGAGGCAACCTCGGTTTCACGGCGTTGAACGAAGCGCTCCAGGGTGTGCTGGGTCGGGCGTACCAGACCAAGGAACTGGCGGGCGTCTTCACGAGCTACACCATCAACGTGCCGCAGATCTTCGCGGACGTGGATCGGGAGAAGGCGAAGCGCATGGGGGTGGGCCTCGAGGAGATCTTCGCGGCGCTGCAGATCAACCTCGGATCGCTGTACGTGAACGACTTCAACCGCTTCGGCCGCACCTACCAGGTGGTGGTGCAGGCCGACGCCGCCTATCGCCTGCAACCGGAGCAGATCGGGCAGATCAAGATCCGCACAGCCAGCGGCGGCATGGTGCAACTGGGGTCGCTGCTCACGCCGAAGCAGAGCTTCGGGCCGGACCGGGTACAGCGCTACAACACCTACGTCACTGCCGATCTGTACGGCGGACCGGCCCCGGGCGCCTCGTCCGGCCAGGCCCAGGCCGCCATCGAGAAGATCCTGCTCGAGACGCTGCCGAAGGGCATTGGCTACGAGTGGACCGATCTTACCTACCAGGAGCAGCTGGCCGGCAACAGCATGATCTATGTGTTCCCGTTGTGCGTGCTGCTCGCGTTCCTGGTGCTAGCCGCGCAGTACGAGAGCCTGCGCCTGCCGCTGGCGGTGATCCTGATCGTGCCGCTGTGCCTGCTGTTCGCCATGTTCGGCGTGTGGCTCACCGTGGGGCAGGGAACGATCCTCGGCATCATGCTGGCGATCATGGGGGCCAACTTCCCGCAAGGGGACAACAACATCTTCACCCAGATCGCCTTCATCGTGCTGGCGGGCCTCGCGTGCAAGAACGCGATCCTGATCGTCGAATTCGCGCGTGACCTGGAACTGTCGGGGCGCAAGACCTACGCCGCCGCACTGGAAGCCTGCCGGTTGCGATTGCGGCCGATCCTGATGACGTCGTTCGCGTTCATCATGGGCGTGGTGCCCCTGGTGCTCGCCAGCGGTGCCGGTTCGGAAATGCGCCAGGCCATCGGCATCGCCGTGTTCTTCGGGATGCTCGGGGTGACGTTCTTCGGATTGTTCATGACGCCGGTGTTCTACGTGCTGGTGCGGGGGCGCAAGCCGCTCGCCGCACCCCATCACGAAGTGCCGCCGGCACCCATCGCGGAAGGAGGGGCGGTCCATGGCTGATCGACGGCTCACAGCATTGGCAGTCGCCCTGTCGCTGGCCGGCTGCAGTCTCGCGCCGAAGTTCGAGCAACCGAAGGTTGAAACGCCGAACGCGTTCAAGCAGGAAGCTTTGGCATTGCCGGAAAGTGAACGCGGCTCGTGGAAGGTCGGCGAGCCGGCCGAGGCCCAGCCGCGCGGCGAATGGTGGAAAGCTTTCGGCGATTCGACGCTGGACCAGCTCGAGGCCGCCGCCATGGCGGAGAACCCCGGTTTGCAGGCCGCGGCGGCACGCGTGCTCCAGGCGCGCGCCGTGCTCGGGATCACCGAGGCGGATCGGATTCCGCAGGTTTCCGTGGGTGTGGGTCCGTTCAACACGCGCCCGTCGCCCGCGGCGCAAGGGCTGCCGGCCGATGCCAACACTTCGTCGCGAACCCTCTGGCGTGCGAACGCCGTGGCGAGCTACGAACTGGACCTGTTCGGCCGGGTGAAGAACAGCATCGGTGCCGCGCAGAAGGACCTGGAAGGATCCGAGGCGATCTTCCAGTCCATCATCCTTGCCCTGCAGGCCGATGTGGCGCGGACGTACTTCGAGTTGCGCGAAGCCGAAGGTGACCTCGACATACTCCGGCGCGGCGTGAGCTTCCGTGAAGCCACGCTCAGACTGAACCAGGCGCGCTACGAGGCGGGTGCCGCCGGGGAGCTCGATGTCGCCCGAGCCAGGTCGGAACTGGCCATCAATCGTACCGAGCTTGCCGCGGCGGAAGGACGGCGCGCGCGCATCGAGAACGCGCTCGCAATTCTGCTCGGGAAGCCGCCGGCGAGTTTCTCCCTGATGACCACGGGATTGCAGGCCGAAGTGCCGTCGATCCCGGCCGGCCTGCCGTCGTCGCTGCTCGAGCGCCGCCCCGATGTCGTGGCCGCGCAGCGCGCGCTGGTCTCGGCCAATGCGCGGATTGGCGTGGCGAAGGCCGCGTTCTTCCCGCAGATCCGGCTGACGGGGCAGGCTGGCTTCGAGTCGGACGACATGAGCGATCTGTTCCGTTGGTCGAGTCGCACCTGGTTCTTCGGTCCGTTCCTCGGGGCGTTGATCTCGGTACCGATCCTGGACGGCGGGCGCAACCGCAACGAGCTGGCGCGGGTGAAGGCCGTGTACGAGGAGTCGGTCGGCAACTACCGGCAGAAGGTGCTGGTGGCCTTCGGCGATGTCGAGGACAGCCTCGCCGGGCTGCGGTCGCTGGCCGGGCAAGCTGCCGCGAATCAGGACGCGGTGGTTGCGGCGAAGCGTGCGGCGCAACTTGCGCAGATCCGCTACGACGTCGGCGCCACCGGCTATCTCGAAGTGATCGATGCGCAGCGTACGGCATTGGATGTGGTGCGTGACGAGAATCGCATCCGCGGTGCCCGCGCCACGGGGACCGTTGCGCTCATCCGTGCGCTGGGCGGCGGATGGGGTGATGTGCCGGCCGAGCCGGAAAAAGTTTCGGCGCGCTGAGCGCTGCTGCCCCCATCCCAACCTTCCCCCAACGAAGTTGGGGGAAGGGGCGTACTCCCCTCCCTCGGCTTTGCCGGGGGAGGGTCACGGTGTGGGCGACGGTGCTGGCGTCTCGACAACTGCTCGCCCCCATCCCAACCTTCCCCCAACAAAGTTGGGGGAAGGGGCGTACATCCCCTCCCTCGGCTTTGCCGGGGCAAGGGTGAGGGCCTAAGGCGCCGAATCCCGCTGCTTCAGCAGCGGCTTCTCGAGATCGCGCGCATCCTGGATGAATTCCTCCGGCGTGACGCCGGGGGCCACCCGCAGGTACGGCGGGTAGAGCGTGTTCATCGTCGCGATCTGATTCACGTCGTCGCGCGACTCGAGCCAGGAATTGACCTGCGTCGCCGTCACGGCCAGCAGCACCACGGCGGCGGCGCCGGCGACGAGGATCGGAGCACGCAGGCGGCTCACCAGCCGCAGGTGACCGAACAGCACCGCACCGATGATCAGCGCGATCGCGATCACCGACTCGGCCGCGAGCACCGGCAGCGAGAATGCGAAGGCGGCCAGTTTCAGCAGTGGCTCCACCACGAAGGCGGTGGCGGCACCGGTCAGAATGACCGTGCCATGGGCGAAGAAGCTGGCGCGACCGGAGGCGAGCCGCCCGATCGCGGCCCAGATGCCGCTCCACACCGCCGGCACCAGCAACGCGAAGGGCAGGCCGGCCAGGAGACGGGCCGGCTGGAAGTCGTCGATCGTGGCCGAGTACGTGTGCAAGCCCAACAGCATGAGGTAGGCGGTGAGCGCGAGGGCCGTGAAGAGCGGGGAGCGCCAGCCTTCCGCCGCCGGATCCGACTCTTCCGCCGGCACCGGCCAATCGCGGGTGCGGAAGCGCAGCACGGTGTGACCGATGCGCACGCGCTGATCGCCGCCGATGGTGGCATCGGTGACACGCCGCTTCGGGTGCGTGAGGTGCAGTCCGTTGCGGCTACCCAGGTCCACCACGTGCAGCTGGCCATCCTCGAGTCGCTCGACGCGCAGGTGATGGGCCGCCACGAACGAGTCGTCGATGATGACGTCGTTGTCATAGGCGCGGCCGATGGTTGCCGGCAGCGACGTCAGCGCCACGCGCTGGGCCACGTCGCCGGTGCGGCCGAGCACCTCGACGTGGATCACCGGGTCCATCGAAACGTTTCGAGGTAGCGCTGGGCGAGCTTCAAGCCGTTGTCGAAGCTGACACCATCGACCGTGAACCAGCTCTGCAGACCTTCGTCGGTGCGATCGAGTGTCGCGAGTTTCAGGCGCAGGTCGTAGAGGCCCTTCAACTTGCGGTAGGCCCGCAAGCACATGGCCACCCGCATCGTGCCGCTCGCGATGGTGACGAAGCGCTCGTTGCAGCGGAAATTCGTGACGTCTTCGCGCGTGCCGCCGCGCTCCGGAAAGGGCTTGTTGAAACTGCGCTCGTACAGGGACGAGAAGCGGATGGTCCCGAGCTTGCTGCTTTTCACCAGCTCGTGGCGGTAGCGCAGGTCGCCCGTGTCGAAGCTGCCGCTCACGTAGATCGTGCCCAGGGCATCGCACTGCTTCGTCGAGATCTCGTAGGGAAGCGTGCGGTCGAGATCGGAGTCGCCCCAGCACCGCATGTACGTCCCGAGACTGTCGGGGACGGTGTAGCGGCCGAAGGTCGCCACCGGCAGTGGCGTGTTGCCGATACGGGCGACCAGGGCTTCCTGGCGGGCAAGCAACTGCCGCTCGACGCTCCCGCGCAGCGATTGCGGGTCCGGCGGTTCGCGTGGCGCGAGTGCCAGCAGTTCGCGTGCAAAGCGCACCGGCACCAGAAAGCTCACGAGCTGCCCGTCGCGGAGGTTGGCAACGTTGATGCCGAACACGCGGCCGTCCGACGTGACGGCCGGACCACCGCTCATGCCGGCGTTGATCGCGCCGGTGAAGTGGAATTGCTCGTTGAGGGTGTATTCGACCAGGCCGTTGTACGTGCCCTCGACGATGGTCAGTCCGAGGTCGTGCGGGTTGCCCATGGCGAAGCCGCGGTCGCCTTTGCGCAGCGTGCCCTCGTGCAGCTTCAGGAATGGCAGGTCGGCCCCACCCATGCGCACCAGGGCCAGATCGTGCAGGACATCGACTGCGAGCACGGCCAGGGGACCGCGCGTGCCATCACTGCGCACGAACTCCACCTGGTAGCGCTCGGGTTCGAGCACGAACTGCGACACCACGTGATAGTTGGTGACGGCGAGCCCGTCACCCGAGGCGATCCAGCCGGAGCCGATCGAGGCCTGGGCTTCGGTGCTGCGATCGATCATGCGCACCTGCAGCAGACGATCGCGCGAGCGGTCGAAGACCGCCCGCGCCTGGTCCGAAACGACCTCGATGTCCGGTTGCGCGGCAGCTGGCGCGCAGGCGAAACAGAGTAGCGCCCAGAGCGCCGCGTAGCGCTTCACGGCGGCGGTCAGCTTTCCGCGCGCACCGGCTCGACGAGGATCTCGACGCGACGGTTGGCCTGGCGGCCCGCTTCGGACTTGTTGCTGGCCACCGGCTCGGTCTCACCCTTGCCGACGGCCTCGAGGCGCGCGGGGTTCACGTTCTTCGAGCGGAAATATTCCGCCACCGCCTGGGCGCGCTTGCGCGACAGTTCCTCGTTGAAGTCCTTGGTGCCCTCCGCATCGGTGTGCCCGACGACGGTGAGCGAAGTCTTGCCGTAGCGGACCACGACTTCGGCGAGCCGGTCCATGGTGGAGCGGAAGCCGGGCTTGATCTCGGCCGAACCGGTGTCGAAGGCTGTCTGGTTGGTCATGGTGATCCTGACCACGTCGCCGGGCAGCTTCTCGACGCGGGCGTTGCCGGCCTCGCGTTCCTTCTTGAGGTTCTTCTCGAGATCCTGTTTCTGCGAATCCATGTAGGCGCCGACCGCGCCGCCGGCGAGGCCGCCGCCCACGGCGCCGATGAGGGCACCCTTGCCGCGCTTGTCGGACACGGCGGCACCGACCACGGCACCACCGACGGCGCCGATGATCGCGCCCTTTTCGGTGTTGGTCATACCCCGTTTGCCATCGGCGGCACCGCCGCTCGAGGCGCACCCCGCGATGACGAGGGTGAGGGAAAGGACAACGGCTACGAACTTGTTCATGCAAATCCTCGTGATGAAATCGAAATGGCCCCGTTGCAAGGGTCTGCAGGCTCTGGACGGCCGCTGCGGATTGCCAGTCGATGCAAGCCGCATGCCGAACACCCATGGCGCGCGGCGCGGATCATAGCCGGTCCCACAGAACGTCGGCGCCCTGACGGGCGGCGCGCTCCAGCAATTCGAGGAGGGGATGGGCCCGCTGCCGGAGCGAGACCGGAATCTCGGGCGCATCACCGTCTGCATCCTGCGACGCTGCCGATTCCGTGCTGCCCCGTATGGCCGCCTCGAGGCGCGCCCGGGCAGCCCCCAGGTCGGCGGCCAGGAGCGCGCCCGGGACGGTGCCGGAATTGCCCATCAACTTGAGCAGCTGCACCGCGATCTCGCCGTCCATGAAGAACTGGCCGGCCTTGCTGTCGAACTGGATCAACATCGCTTGCCTCGACGGGTGCGGGAGGACTCCCATGCTACCGGACACGATGGATGTTCATCGTGGCGCGGAACTTGATAAGGTAGCGGCCGGTTCGGTGACCCTTACTGCCAGTCGCAGGGACCCGAAGCCCGTTCCCCCCCTCAAGGAGACCAGAAAAATGTCCACGAATGATGGCCTTGGCATCAAGGCGTCGGTCGCTGTGCGCAGCCTGGCGGTCTGTGCCGCCGGTGCGCTGTTGTTGAGCGCGTGCTCGAAGGAGGAACCGAAAGCGCCCCAGAGCGGTGCGGAGCCGAAGGCGGCCGCTCCGGCTGGTCCGAAGCGCGGCGGCACCTTCGTGTTCGCCCGCCCCGAGGAGCCCGCGACGCTGGACCCGTTCATCCCGAACGACAACGGCTCGATCTACGCCATCGAGCAGGTCTGCGACTCCCTGGTCGAACCGGACACGACGGGTGAGGGACTGCGTCCCGGCGTGGCCGAGTCCTGGGAGATCTCCGAGGACAAGCTCACCTATACCTTCAAGCTGCGCGACACCAAGTTCAGCAACGGCGACCCGGTGACCGCAGAAGACGTGCTGTTCTCACTGAAGAAGGCATCGGCGGAAGCGGCGCCGCTCGGGTTCCTGTATGCCCCGATCAAGTCCATCGAAGCGGTGGACCCGAAGACCGTCAAGATGACCTTGAAGCAGGCCTATACGCCGGTGCTCTCCGCCCTGTCGGCGTACAGCGCGGCGGTGGTGTCGAAGAAGGCCTACGAGGCCGGCGCCGACGCCTTCGGCCAGAAGCCGGTATGCACCGGTGCCTTCGTCGTCGAGGAGTACAGCCGCGGCACCCGTGTCGTGCTCGCGAAGAACCCGGACTACTGGGAGAAGGGCAAGGACGGGCAGGCCATCCCGTATGTCGACAAGGTGGAGATGCGCTACGTCGCCGACAGCAACGCGCGCGTGCTGGGACTGAAGAACGGCGACTTCGACGCCATCGCGATCGTGCCGTTCAACCAGGCCGAGTCGCTGAAGTCGATGCCCGAAGTGAAGCTCGAGGAAGCGCCGATCTTCCGCCTCGACTACGTCTACCTCAACCACAAGGCGAAGCCGCTCGACAAGAAGGAACTGCGGCTCGCAATGAACCTCGCGGCCGACCGCGAGGCCATCATGAAGGTGGTGTTCTTCGGCTACGGCAAGATCCCCAACTCGTACATGCCGAACGTGAACTTCCATTCCGATGCGGTCGAGATGATCCCGTACGATCTCGAGAAGGCGAAGGAGATGGTGAAGGCTTCGGGCTACAAGGGCCAGCCGATCAAGCTGATGGTGGACACCGGCAACGCGCCGTCCAAGCAGGTCGCCACCATCCTGCAGCAGGGCTGGACCGAGGCCGGCATGAAGGTGGACATCGTGGAGTACGACGTCGGTACCGCCTTCGACATGACCACCAAGGGCAACTTCATGGCGTACGTGAGCTACATCACGAGCGACATCAACGACACCGACGAGCTGGCCACGCTGCAGGCCGACGCGCGCGGCAGCACCAAGTCGTTCTTCTCGAACTACCGCAACGACGAGGTCGGGAAGATGCTCGACGCAGCGCGCAAGGAGCCCGATGCGGGCAAACGCGCCGAGCTCTACGCCAAGGTGCAGGACGTGGTCTATCACGACGGCTATAGCGTGCCGCTCAATTTCTCGCCGTCGCTCAACGCCTACCACTCCTACGTGGAAGGCTGGCAGACCGCGAAGAACGGCTGGTGGTGGCTGAAGGATGTGATCCGCAACAAGTGATGGCGCACGGAACGCGGCCGCGACTGCGGTCGCGTTCCTGATCGATCGTGTGGGTCTTCCGCTTCGTCGGCCTGCGTCTCGTGCAGGCCGTACCCGTGCTGCTCGGCATCTCCCTGGTGGCGTTTCTCGCCATCCACCTGGTGCCGGGCGACCCCGTGCGCATCATGCTGCAGGGGCGGGCGAGCGACGCGGCCGTGGCCGAAATCTACGCGCGTCTCGGCATGGACCGGCCGCTGCTGGTGCAGTACGCGCGGTTCGTCGGGCGGGCGGTCACCGGGGATCTGGGCACTTCCATCATCCAGCGGGCACCGGTCGCGACCATTGTCGGCGAACGGCTGGTGCCCTCGTCATTCCTGCTGGTCTACGCGACGCTGCTGTCGGTGCTGATCGCGGTGCCGCTGGCCGTGTGGGCAGCGGCGCAGCGCAACCGGCTCACCGATCACCTGATCCGTCTCGGCGGCACGGTGAGCTTCGCCATGCCGTCGTTCTGGATCGGGCTCATCCTGATCCTGGGCTTCGGGCTCACGCTCAAGTGGTTTCCCATTGCCGGCTTCGGGCGCGGTTTCGGCGGGCATCTGCACCACCTCTTCCTGCCGGCATTGACCATCGCGTTGTTTCTCGCACCGCTGCTCATCCAGTCGCTGCGGGCAGCCATGCTGGACGCCATGACCGCGGAGCACGTGGAAGTGGCGCGTGCCAAAGGACTGTCGGAGTCGCGCATCCTGTTCAAGTACGTATTGCGTGCGGCGTCCATTCCCGTGGTCACCATTCTTGCGGTGAACATCGGCTGGCTGGTGAGCGGCAGCGTGATCGTGGAGTCGGTGTTTTCCGTGGCGGGGCTCGGGATGCTGCTGGTGCATGCGGTGTCGACGCGGGACTACCCGGTGATCCAGGGGCTGACGCTGGTGTTCGCGGTGATGGTGATCGGGGTGAATCTGCTGGCGGATCTCGCGTATGCGTTGATCGACAAGAGGGTGAGGGCGGAGTGATCCATCGTTGCCCCCACCCCACCCCTCCCCCGGCGAAGCCGGGGGAG
>LNFM01008612.1_pt1 | contig 19497 bp, 13 predicted proteins | sample 596031 | NCBI WGS metagenome assembly LNFM01 (sample SAMN04254537, study PRJNA301005) | activated carbon metagenome | isolation source: dual media filters at the Ann Arbor, Michigan drinking water treatment plant | place: USA: Ann Arbor | reverse complement strand
CGGGCGCGGGCGGCCAGGCGGATCTCCCCGCCATCGGGGATCAGCTCCTTGGTGATGGCCTTGAGCAGCGTGGACTTGCCCGCGCCATTGCGCCCGACCAGGCCGAGCTTGTGCCCGGTATCGAGCGTCAGCTCAGCCCCATTGAGCAATTCCCGCCCGCCAAAGCGGATGGTGAGGTCGCGGATGATGAGAACGGTCATGCGCCGCTTCATAGCGGGCCTTTCCCGCCAGGCGTAGGGGCTTCAAGCTGGCCATCCCTTCACCCAGCGAGGCGCCCCACCATGGACCAGACCGACGAGACCTTCATGCGCCGCGCCATCGCGCTGTCGCAGCAGGCCGCCTCCATCCCCGGCGCGCAGCCCTTCGGCGCCGTGGTGGTGAAGGATGGCGTGGTGGTGGGGGAGGGGTTCAACCAGGCGATCGGCAAGCTCGACCTCACCTCGCATGGGGAGACGGAGGCGATGCGCGATGCCTGCAACCGCCTCGGCACGCTGGATCTGTCCGGCTGCACCGTCTTCACCAGCTGCGAGCCCTGCGCGCTCTGCGTCGTCACCATGCAGATGGCGAAGGTGGAGGCGGTGGTCTTCGCCGCCGCGCTGACCGACAGCGCCCGGGCGCTGGCCGGCATCGGCCCGATGCGGCGCTTCCGCACGGATATCACCGCGCTGCGGGCGGAAGCCGCCGGCCCCATCGGCCAGGGCCGCATCAAGGCCCGCCGCGCGCTGGTGGCGGAGGCGGTGGGCGTGCTGGAAGCCTGGGCGGCCCAGCCCTGAGGGCGCCTCCGGCGCAGCCGTAACAGGCCCGACCCTTGCGCGCAGGCCCATCCCCGCCTATCCGGCGCGCCACCAACCAAGGGATCACCAGCATGGCCATCGAGCGCACCTTCAGCATCCTCAAGCCGGACGCCACGCGTCGCAACCTGACCGGCAAGATCAACGCCGTGTTCGAGGAGGCGGGCCTCAGCATCGTCGCCCAGAAGCGCATCCACATGACGCGCGCCCAGGCCGAGGCCTTCTACGGCGTGCACCGTGAGCGTGGCTTCTTCAACGACCTGGTGACCTTCATGATCTCCGGCCCGGTCGTCGTGCAGGTGCTGGAAGGTGAGAATGCGGTGGCCAAGCACCGCGACGTGATGGGCGCCACCAACCCGGCGAATGCCGCCGAGGGCACCGTCCGCAAGCTGTTCGCCGAGAGCATCGAGGCGAACAGCGTCCACGGCTCCGACAGCCTGGAGAACGCCGCCGTCGAGATCGCCTACTTCTTCGCCGGCACCGAAATCGTCGGCTGAAGGCGGCCAGGCCCTCTCCCTCCACGAGGGGGAGAGGGCTGGTCTCGAATCAGACCAGGAAGATCGCCATCAGCACCAGGGTGACCACGGTCACTGCGATGCTCCAGACGCTGATGCGCAGGAAGCCGTCATACAGGCCCTGGCGCTCGGCCATGATGTCCTCGGCCTTGACTTCGATCATCTCGTAGGTCGGCGCCTGTTCGGCCATGGGGTCCTCGTGCGGGTCAGCGTTTGGGTCAGCGTGTCGGGTGGGTTGTAGAAACCGGCGCCGGGCCGGGCAAGGGGTTTGCAAGCACGCCGGAGGCCGCCTGGGCCGCCACCTGCACCGCATCGCCCGCCACCCGCACCAGCCCGGCGGCCAGCCAGCCTAGCGCGGCGGGGTAAAGCAGGTGTTCCTGTTCCAGCACCCGCGCGCCCAGCGTCGCCGCGTCATCGCCCGGCAGCACCGGCACGGCGGCCTGGGCCAGGATCGGCCCCTCATCCACGCCGAAGCGCACCAGATGCACGCTGCAGCCATGCAGCTTCACCCCGGCCTCCAGCGCCCGCGCATGGGTGTCCAGCCCCTTGAAGCTGGGCAGCAGGGACGGGTGGATATTCACCAGCCGGTCGCGCCAGCGATCCACGAAGCCTTCCGTCAGCACCCGCATGAAGCCGGCAAGTGCCACCAGCTCGATCCCGTGGTGGGTGAATTCCACCTCCATCGCCCGCTCGAAGCCATCCCGGTCCGATTTGAAGGCGCGGCTTTCCACCACGGCGGTCGGCACCCCGGCCGCCTGCGCCACCGCCAGCCCCGCCGCATCGGCGCGGTTCGCCAGCACCAGCGCGATGGTCGCCGGATAGCCCGGCTGGGCCGCGGCGCGCAGCAGCGCGGCCATGTTGCTGCCGCGGCCGGAAATCAGGATGGCGACGCGCATGGTCAGGCGGGCCAGCCGGCCCCGAGATGGTCGATCCGCACCGCGGCGGCGCCTTCGCCGGCCTCCAGCACGCCGATCCGGAACACAACCTCCCCGGCCGCCTCCAGCTGCGCCTGGGCGGCTTCGGCCTCGGCCTCGCCCACCACCAGCACCATGCCGAGGCCGCAGTTGAACACCCGCAGCATTTCCGCCGGCGCCACATTGCCGGCCCGCGCCAGCCAGCCGAAGACCGGCGGCAGGGTCCAGGCGCGGGCATCCAGCGCCGCCACCACCCCGGTGGGCAGGACGCGCGGCAGGTTGCCGGGCAGGCCGCCGCCGGTGATGTGGGCGGCCGCCTTCAGCAGCCCCGCCTTGTGCAGCGCCAGCACCGGCTTCACGTAGATCCGCGTCGGCACCAGCAGCGCCTCCGCCACGGTCTTGCCGGGCGCGAAGGGGGCGGGCGCGTCCATGGTCAGGTTGGTGCCTTCCAGGATCCGCCGCACCAGCGAGAAACCGTTGGAATGCACGCCGGAACTGGCCAGCCCCAGCAGCACATCGCCCGGCCCGACATCGGGCTTGGGCAGCAGCGCGTCACGCTCGGCCGCCCCCACGGTGAAGCCGGCCAAATCGTAGTCGCCGCCCTTGTACAGCCCCGGCATTTCCGCTGTTTCGCCACCCACCAGCGCGCAGCCGGCAATCCGGCAGCCTTCCGCGATCCCACCCACCACGGCGGCGGCCTGCGCCACCTCCAGCTTGCCGGTGGCGAAATAGTCCAGGAAGAACAGCGGCTCCGCCCCCTGCACCACCAGGTCGTTGACGCACATCGCCACCAGATCCTGGCCGACGAAGCCATGGATGCCGCTGTCGATCGCCAGCTTCAGCTTGGTGCCCACGCCATCGGTGGAGGACACCAGCACCGGGTCGCGGAAGCCGGCCGCCTTCAGGTCGAACAGCGCGCCGAAACCGCCGAGCCCGCCCATCGTTCCAGCCCGGTCGGTGCTGCGGGCGAGGGGCTTGATCACCTCCACCAGCGCATCGCCGGCTTCGATATCCACCCCCGCGTCACGGTAGGTCAGGCTGGTCATGGCGGCCCCCGATCGGGTATGCGTGAGAGACGGAAAAGGATTGCGAAATGCTGGTTAGAAGCACGCCGGTCAGCCTGCGGCGGGCCCGGCGGGGCGGAAACAACCACGCGAGCGTGCCCTCCGCAATCCGGATGCTGGGTCTGCTTCTCCTGCTGCTGTGCGGGGTGGCCTCCGCGCCCGCGCTGGCGCAGGAGGATCCGCTGGTGCAGCGCGGCGTCCCGGCCGAGGCCACCGCCGAAACCGCGGTGCTGGCGCGCGAACAGGCGCTGAATTCCGGCCAGCGCCTGGCCTATGAACGCATGGCCGCCAGCCTCGGCCTCGCCGCCGGCGCCTCCACCCAGCAGATCGAATCGATGGTGCGGTCGCTGGTCATCGAATCGGAACGCATCACGGCGCGGACCTACACCGCCCGCATCACGGTGAACTTCAACCCGCAGGCCGTCGCCGCGGCCGGCGGCCGGGCGCCCGCCGGTGCACCCCTCGCGGCACCCGCCCCCCTGGATGGCACCCTGCCCGCCAACCCCGCCCCGCCCGCCATGGCCAGCGGTCCAACGGTGGCGACGGTGGAGGCGCTGGCCAGCTACCGCAGCTTCGCCGAATGGGTGGAGATCACCCGCCGCCTGGAATCGGCGCCGCCCGTGGCGCGGGTGCAGGTGGTGTCGGTGGCCGGGGACCGGGCGCGGCTGCGCCTCGGCCTGCGCAGCCAGGCGCCGGATGCGGCGCTGGCGCTGGCCTCGGTCGGCCTGGCCCTGTCGCCCATCGAACCGCGCGACCCGCGCTTTGGCGCAACCGCTGCGGGCGGCGAGGGATGGCGCCTCAGCCTTGCCGGATTCCGCTGACCCGTCTCAGCCGGACCCAACGCCCCCCATCGGCGCGCCGCCCGATGCCGGGCCGTTCACGCTGCCCAATGCGATCACCTTCGCCCGGCTCTGCGCCGTGCCCGCCGCCATCTGGCTGATGCTGCATGGCCGGCTGGACGTGGCCTTCTGGGTCTTCGTCGCCGCCGGCCTGTCGGATGGGGTGGATGGCTGGCTGGCGCGCATCTGCAACAGCCGCTCCGCGCTCGGCGCCATGATGGACCCGGTGGCGGACAAGGCGCTGCTGGTCTCGGTCTATGTCACGCTGGCCGCGCTGGGGGTGCTGCCGGATTGGCTGGCCATCCTGGTGGTGTTCCGGGATCTGCTGATCGTCGGCGGCGTGATCGTGCTGTATATGCTGGGCCAGCCGCCGCTGATCAAACCGCTGTGGATCTCCAAGCTGAACACCCTGGTCCAGATCGGCCTCGCGGCCTTCGCCCTGCTGATGGCCGGCTACGGCCTGGGAACCCGCGCGCTGCTGGATGGGGCGATCTGGCTGGTCGCCGCCACCACCTTCGCCTCCGGCGCCGCCTATGTGGTGCAGGCCGCCCGGTCCGGACGATGAACCGCCCGCCGCTTCCACCGCCGCCCCAATTGCCCTCCCCTGGGCTGCCGCCGGCCGTGAAGATGCCGGCGGGGGAATTGCCGAAGCCGCGCCCCGGCCCGGCCCCGCTGCCGCCGCCGGTGCAGCCGGGCCGCCAGGCCACGCGCGCCGAGCGCTGGGCCATGGTGCTCGGTACGCTGGCCGCGCTGCTGTTCGCGGTGTGGCTGTTCTCCGCCATCCTGACGCCCTTCGTCCTGGCCGGCTGCATCGCCTATTTCCTGGACCCGCCCACCACGCGGCTGGCGCGGCTGGGCGTGCCGCGGGCGGTCGCGGCCTTCCTGCTGGTGCTGGGGCTGACCGCGCTGGCGCTGCTGGCGCTGCTGCTGCTGTACCCGCTGCTGGTCGCGCAGATCGGCGTGCTGGTGCTGCGCATGCCCGCCTATGTCGCCGGTATCGGCCAGGCGGTGCGCCAGGCGCTGGAAGCCGCCCAGAACGCCTTCGGGCCGGAGGTGGTGGACGCCCAGCTGCGGGATCTGGTGATCGGCCAGGCCGGGCAGATCGTCACCTTCCTCGGCACCGCCGTGGCGCGGCTGATCGGCGGCGGCGTGGCGTTGTTCAACGTCTTCGCCCTGCTGGTGGTGACGCCGATCGTGGGCTTCTACCTGCTGCGCGACTGGCAGGCGATGATGGGCCGGATCGAGAGCTGGCTGCCGCGCAAATCCGCCCAGACCTTGCGCCAACTGGCCCGCGATACGGACCGCGTGCTGTCCGCCTGGCTGCGCGGCCAGCTGCTGTGCTGCGCCATCCTGGCCGCCTACTACGCCGCCGCCCTGTCCGCCGCCGGGCTGGAGCTGGGGCTGACGGTGGGGCTGATGGCAGGCCTGCTGTCCTTCATCCCCTATGTCGGCTCGCTGACCGGCTTCGTCACCGCGGTGGTGCTGGCGGTGGCGCAGTTCGGCACCTGGAACGAGGTGCTGGTGGTGGTCGCCATCTTCGTGGTCGGCCAGGTGGTGGAAGGCTACGTCATCTACCCCCGCCTGCTGGGGGACCGGGTGGAGCTGCATGCGGTCTGGGTGATCTTCGCCCTGTTCGCCGGCGGTATCGCCTTCGGCTTCCTCGGCGTGCTGCTGGCGGTGCCGATGGCGGCGGCCATCGGGGTGGTCGCGCGCTACTGGCTGCGGCGCTACCTGGAAAGCCCGCTCTACCTCGACCCGCCGCGCACCGGCAGCGGCTGAGCACCCCACCGCGGAGCGGCTTTCCGCGTCGGCCGGCAAGGATACAATCTCCGATTTAAGGCGGAGGTAATTTTGGGGCGGCTAGTAGGGCGGTGGCAGAAAATCCTGCCGGCCTGTGTGGAAAGATTCCCGCCGCATGAAATCCCGACGCCCCCGCAAGGCACGGCCGGCAGCGCCGTGTGCGATCGTCATCGTGCCGGTTTTCATCCTGGCCGGCTTCGGTGGCATGACGGCGGGCGCAAGTGAGATCCTGACCGGCGACCGCACCCTGACGGGCACGTTGGATGGCGCCCTTGGCGGCGGCTTCCTGGTGCGGAGCGGCACGCTGACCATCGACAATGCGACGGTCACGAATTTCGTCACCCAGGGCGGTTCCGGCTCCGGCGGCGGGGCCGGGTTGGGGGGCGCGGTCTTCATCAATTCCGGCGCGGCGGCCGTGCTGAACGGTGTCACCTTCATGGGCAATGCCGCCCTCGGCGGCACCGGCGGCAGCGGCACCACGGGTGGCGTGCTGAACGGGCTGATGGTGCCCAGCGCCAGCGGCAGCGCCGGCAGCAGCGGGATCGCCTTCGTCGACAACATCGTGCTGCTGGGCGATGGCAACGGCAATGGCGTGGCCGGCGGCAATGGCGGCAATGGCGGCGCGGCGACCGCCGGCTTCGGCGGCAGCGGCGGCGCCGGTGCCGCGGGCAGCGATGGCTGGTCCAGCAACCCGAAGCTGATCTACGAGGTGGCCCAGGCGACGGTCGCCGTGGCGCTCGCCGCCGGCGATGTCTCCGCCGCCGCGGCGGAATTCCCGCCCAACCCGGGCCAGATCGCCGCCGCCGCCGCCGCGGCCACCGCCGCCGCGGCCGCGCTGACCGAGGCCTCGGCCCAGCTCGCGGCGTGGGAGCTGGCGAACAGTGATGGCTTCGTCGGCCTGGGCGGCAATGGCGGCGCGGGCGGCTTCGGCGCCACCGGCAGCTTCGGCTTCGGCGGCGGCGCGGGCGGCAATGGCGGGGCGGGCGGCGCGGGCACGAGCGGGGCGCGGGACGGCTTCGGCGGCGATGGCGGCCTCGGCGGCCGCGGCGGCTTCGGCGGCGGTGGCGGCGCTGGTGGCCTGGGCGGGTCCGGTGACACGACCGGCATCGGCGGTGCCGGCGGCCTGGCGGGCTTCGGCGCCGGTGTCGGCAGCACCGGCTCGGGCAATGGCGCATCGGCTGTCGCCGGCGGTGGTGGCGGCTCCGGCCTCGGCGGCGCCGTCTTCGTGCGCGATGGCGGCAGCCTGACCATCACCGGCAATTCCACCTTCGGGCGCAACAACGTCCAGGCCGGCGGCAGCCTGAATGCCGGCCCATCGGGCGGCGCCGCGGGCAGCGATATCTTCATCATGCGCGGCGCCACGGTGAATTTCGATGCCGGCACCGGCCACGTCATCACGGTGAATGGCGGCATCGCCGATGACAGCTCCGCCAACATCGCCGGCAGCGGCGTGCCGACCGGGCAGGGGGCCAATGTCACCATCAGTAGCGGCCTGACCGTCTTCAACGGAAACAATACCTACACCGGCCAGACCATCATCACCGGCGGCGCGCTGCGGGCGCAGGATGGCGCGGGCCTGAACGCCGACAGCAACCTGAACCTGGCCGGCGGCGTGCTGGAGATGAACGGCACCTTCGACCGCTTCACCGGCACGCTCGCCGATCGCGTGCAATGGACCGGCTCCGGCGGCTTCGCCGCGGCGGGTGGCGACCTGACCGTGACGCTGAATGCCGGCATGGGCCTCACCTGGGGCAGCGCCAGCTTCGTCCCGGCGGGGTCCTCGCTGATCCTGGGCTCCACCACCGCGACGGATGACGTCACCTTCACCAACAACATCGACCTGGCCAATGGCACGCGCACGATCCGCGTGGTGGAGAACAGCGGGAACGAGGCGATCCTCAGCGGCGTGCTGTCCAATGGCGGCCTGCTGGTCTCGGCCAATACGGACACGGCGCGCCTGGTCCTGACCGGCGCCAACACCTATGCGGGCCGCACCGAGGTCACGGGCGGCACGCTGGCGCTGCGCGGCACCGGCAGCATCGCCAACTCCAGCGAGGTCATCGTCAGTGCCGGCGCCACGCTGGACATCAGCGGCACGACGGGCGGCGCCAGCCTCAGCACCTTGCAAGGCTCCGGCACGCTGGCGCTGGGGGCGAAGACCGCCACCGTCACGCATGGCAGCACCAGCTTCGGCGGCGTCATCGCCGGCACCGGCGGCCTCACCATCGCCGGCGGCACGCAGTCGCTGAGCGGCATCAACAGCTTCACCGGCGCCGCCAGCATCGCCAGCGGCGCGACCCTGGCCCTGACCGGCACGGGCAGCATCGCGGCCGCGTCGGGCGTGCAGGCGGACGGCATCTTCAGCATCGCCGGCACCAGCGCGGGCGCCACCATCGCCACCCTGTCCGGCGCCAGTACCGGCACGGTCGCGCTCGGGGCGCAGACGCTGACCATCGCCAACGGCGCCACCAGCTTCGCCGGCGCCATCGGCGGCACGGGCGGCCTGACCATCGCCGGCGGCACGCAGACCCTGACGGGGCAGAACGGCTTGACCGGCACCGTCGCCGTCAATACCGGCGCGACCCTCGCCCTGTCCGGCGGCGGCAGCATCGCCAATGCGGCGCTGGTGCAGGTGGCCGGCACCTTCGATGTCTCCGGCAATACCACCACCAGCATCACCACCCTGGCCGGGGATGGCAGCGTGGCGCTGGGGGCGGGCCGCCTGACCGTCACGAATGGCAGCACCAGCTTCGCCGGCGTCATCGGCGGCACGGGCGGGCTGACCATCGCCGGTGGCACGCAGACCCTGACGGGCACCAACACCCTGGCCGGCACGGTCGAGGTCGCCTCCGGCGCCACGCTGGCGCTGTCCGGCACCGGCAGCATCGCCGCGGCCGCCCTGGTCGATGTGGCCGGCAGCTTCGACATCGCCGCCACCACCGCCGGCGCCGCCATCACCAGCCTCGCGGGCGCCGGCAGCACGGTCCTCGGCAGCCAGACGCTGACCATCACGGCCGGCAGCTCCAGCTTCGCCGGCGTGATCAGCGGCAGCGGCGGCCTCACGGTCAGCGGCGGCACCCAGGGGCTCAGCGGCGCCAATACGCTGACCGGCGTGGTGGATGTGGCCAATGGCGCGACGCTGAACGTCACCGGCCTTGGCAGCCTGGCGGATGCGGCGCGGGTGAATGCCGATGGCATCCTCGACATCAGCGCCACCCAGGCCGGCATCGGCATCCGCACCCTGTCCGGCGCGGGCGAGGTGCGGCTGGGCGCGCAGACGCTCGGCATCACCCATGGCAGCAGCAGCTTCGCGGGCGGCATCGGCGGCACCGGCGGCCTCACCATCTCCGGCGGCACGCAGGCGCTCAGCGGCAGCAACAGCTTCACCGGCACCGCCAGCATCCTGTCCGGCGCGACGCTGGCGCTGACCGGCAGCGGCAGCGTGGCCAGCGCCGCCGCCGTCGATCTCGCCACCACCGGCCATCTCGACATCAGCGCCACCACCGCCGGTGCCTCCATCCGCACGCTCAGCGGCACGGGCACCACGGCGCTGGGCGCGCGGACGCTGACCGTGACGCATGGCAGCACCAGCTCCGCCGCCGTCATCAGCGGCACAGGCGGGGTGACCGTGGCCGGCGGCACCCAGGCGCTGACCGGTGCCAACAGCTTCACCGGCGTGGCGCGTGTGGCGCAGGGCGCGCGGCTCGACCTCGATGGCGGCGGGCGCCTCGCCACGGCGTCGGAGGTCGCGGTGGATGGCACCTTCAGCATCGCCGGCAACAACGCCAATGTCGCCGTCACCACCCTGTCGGGCCAGGGCACCGGCCAGGTGCTGCTCGGCAATCGCAGGCTGCTGGTGACGCAGGGCAGCACCGGCTTCGATGGCGTGATCTCCGGCACCGGCGGCGTGACGGTGCAGGCCGGCACGCAGACGCTGGGCGGCACCAACAGCTTCACCGGCACGGCGCGCAGCGAATCCGGCGCGACCCTCGCCTTGGTCGGCAGCGGCAGCATCGCCCTGTCGGATGGCATGGTGGCGGAGGGCACCTTCGACATCACCGGCACCACCGCCGGCGCCAGCATCAAGGACCTGTCCGGTGCCGGCTTCGTCACGCTCGGCGCGCAGACGCTGCGCATCACCGATGGCGCCAACCAGTTCTCCGGCGTCATCTCCGGCACGGGCGGCCTGCATGTGACGGGCGGCAACCCCCGGCTGGGCGGCACCAACAGCTTCACCGGCGACGTCACCATCGATGCCGGCGCCGGGCTGTACCTGGTGGGCAATGGCAGCATCGCCACCGCCGCACGGGTCGAGGCGAATGGCCGCTTCGACATCGATGCAACCACCAGCGGCGCCAGCATCCGCACCCTGGCGGGCACCGGCCTGGTGGATCTCGGCGCCAATCCGCTGACCATCACCCATGGCAGCACGAGCTTCGCCGGCGTCATCACCAGCCGCGCCAACAGTGGCGACCTGGTGGTGACCGGCGGCACCCAGGGGCTGAGCGGCGCCAACACCCTGCAAGGCCTGGTCCGAGTCGCGGCCGGCGCGCAGATCGACCTGATCGGCACCGGCGGCATCGCCCAGGCGCGGGAGGTGCAGGTGGACGGCGCCTTCACCCTGGACCAGACCACGGCCGGCGCCGCCATCCGCACCCTGTCCGGCACCGGCGCGGTGGCGCTCGGCGCGCAGCGGCTGACGGTGACGGCGGGCAGCACCGGCTTCGCCGGCGCCATCGACGGCACCGGCGGCCTCACCGTCGCGGGCGGCACGCAAAGCCTCGGCGGCAGCAACGGCTTCACCGGCGCCGCCATCATCAATGCCGGCGCCACCCTGGCGCTGACCGGCACGGGCAGCATCGCCGCGGCCGCGCGGGTGCAGGCCGATGGCGCGCTGGACATCGCCGCCACCACCGCCGGCGCCCGCATCACCACGCTGACTGGCGCCGGCACCGGCACGGTGGCGCTGGGTGGCCAGCGGCTGACGGTCACGGCCGGCAGCACCAGCTTCGCCGGCGCCATCGGCGGCAGCGGCGGCGTCACCATCGCCGGCGGCACGCAAAGCCTGAGTGGCAGCAACGGCTTTACCGGCAGCGCCATCATCGATGCCGGCGCCACCCTGGCACTGACCGGCAGCGGCAGCATCGCCGCGGCATCGCAGCTGCAGTCGAATGGCCTGTTCGACATCGCCGCCACCACCGCCGGCGCCGCCATCCGCACGCTGACCGGCGCGGGCGATGTGGCGCTGGGCGCGCAGACCCTGACGGTCACCGCCGGCAGCACCGGTTTCGCCGGCGCCATCGCCGGCACCGGCGGCCTGACGATCAGCGGCGGCACGCAGACGCTGAGCGGCCGCAACACCCTGACCGGCGCGGCAGCCGTGCAGGCGGGTGCGACGCTGGCGCTGACCGGCCTGGGCAGCCTCGCCGATGCCGCGCGGGTGGCCGCCGATGGCCGCTTCGACATCAGCGCCACCACCGCCGGCGCCGCCATCCGCAGCCTGTCCGGCAGTGGCGAGGTGGCGCTGGGCGCGCAGGGCCTGACCGTGACGGCGGGCGGCGACACCTTCGCCGGCGGCATCGCCGGCTCCGGCGGCCTGACGATCAACGGCGGCACGCAGACCCTGACCGGCGCCAATGCGCTGACCGGCGGCGTGCTGGTGGCCAGCGGCGCGCGGCTGAACCTGTCCGGTGCCGGCAGCCTCGCCAATGCCAGCCAGGTGCAGGCCGATGGCCGCCTGGATCTCGCCGCCGCCACCGCCCCGGTCGCGATCCGCAGCCTGGCCGGCGCCGGCGAGGTGACGCTGGGCGCGCAGACCCTGCGCGTGACCAACGGCGCCACCGATTTCGCCGGCACGCTCGCCGGCAGTGGCACGCTGGCGATCACCGGCGGCACGCAGCGCCTGTCCGGCGCCAACAGCCTGGCCGGGCTGGTCCAGGTGGACTCTGGCGCCGCGCTGCAACTGATCGGCAGCGGCAGCCTCGCCACCGCGTCGGAGATGCGGGTGGATGGCGCGCTCAGCCTCATCAACACCACCAATGGCGCCGCCATCACCACCCTGTCCGGCGGCGGCGCGGTGCTGCTGGGGCAGCGCACGCTGACGGTCACGGCCGGCCGCACCAGCTTCAGCGGCGGCATCGCCGGCAGCGGCGGCCTGACCATTGCGGGCGGCACGCAATCCCTGGCCGGGCAGAACATCTTCCAGGGTCCGCTGACCATCGGCGCGGCCGGCGCGCTGGATCTGCTCGGCACCGGCAGCGTGGCGGAGGCTTCGCGCGTCGATCTCGCCGGGCGGCTCGATATCTCCGGCACCAGCGCGGGCGCTGCCGTCACCACCCTGGCCGGCGCCGGCACCGTGGCGCTCGGCGCGCGGACGCTGACGATCACCAACGGCTCCACCGATTTCGCCGGCAGCATCGGCGGCAGCGGCGGCTTCGCGGTCAGCGGCGGCACGCAGACGCTGAGCGGCCTCAACAGCTATGCGGGCGGCACGCGCATCAGCAATGGCGGCACGCTGGCCATCGCCAGCGATGCGGCGCTGGGCGCATCCTCCGGCGGCGTCGCGCTGGATAATGGCCGGCTGCGCTTCCTGGCGGATACCAGCACTGGCCGCGCCTTCACCATGACGGGGCAGGGCACGGTGGATACCAACAACCGCGCCGTCACCCTGTCCGGCAACATCGGCGGCAGTGGCGGGCTGGTCGCGGATGGCGGCGGCGTGCTGACGCTGACGGCGGATAACAGCTATGCTGGCGGCACGCTCGTCATCGGCGGCACCACCCTCGCGGTCGGCAAGGATTCGGCGCTGGGCGCGCCGGGCGGCGCCGTGCTGATCGACAATGGCAAGCTGCTGGCGCTGGCCGATTTCGCCTCCACCCGCGCCATCCAGGTGAACACGGCGGGTGAGATCGATGCCAATGGCTTCATCCTCAGCCTCAGCGGCCCGATCAACATGCAGCAGGAAGACGCACCGGACGTCGTGCTGTTCAACGGCGATGCGACGGTGCAGGGGCCGATCACGGTGAATGGCAACGGCCTGACCGTGCTGACCAGCGCCACGCTGCGCGGCACGGGCGAGGTGTTCACCCCGACCCTGATCGAGGGCGTCCTGGCCCCCGGCGCCAGCCCCGGCACGCTGACCTTCATGGCCCCGCTCGTGGTCGCGCCCAGCGGCACGCTGCGGCTGGATATCGACGGCAGCGGCACCGGCACCGGCGCGGGCAACTACAGCCGCGTGGTGCAGATCGGAAGCGGCAGCAGCTTCACCGCCCGCGGCGGCAGCATCGTGCCGCTGCTGCGCGGCATCAGCGGGGATGCGAGCAACAGCTACACGCCCCCGGTCGGCCAGGCCTTCACCGTGGTGCAGGCCGAAGGCGGCGTCTTCGGCAGCTTCGCCGGGCTGACCCAGCCACAGGGGCTGCTGGCCGGCAGCCGCATGGATGCGCTCTACACCGAGCGGGCGATGACGCTGTATGTCACGCCCGCCAGCTACACCAACCTGAACCCCTTCGGCATCGGGCTGACGCGGAACCAGATGCAGACCGGCCTCGGGCTGGATGCGCTGCGCCCGGCGCCGGGCCTGCGCACCAGCCCGGAGGCAACGGCCGTGCTCGGCACCCTGTTCAGCCAGATGCCGGCCGCCCTGCCGCCGATCATGACGCGCCTCGCGGGCACCATCTATGGCGATGCGCTGATGGTGGGGCTGGATCGCAGCCGCGGCTTCGGCGAGGCCATCGCGGAACAGGCCGCCGCACGTCGCGGCCTGGGCAGCCGCGCCAGCACCAGTGGCCCCGGCGGCGGCGCCGCCACCAGCGGCGATGCGCGGCGCACCGCCTGGGCCAGCGGCTTCGGCGGCAATGCCCGCTTCGATGCCACCGGGGAGACCGGCTATCGCAATTCCACCACCGGCATGGCGGTCGGCGCCGATATCCGCCTGGATCGCGGGCTGCTGGTCGGCATGGCGCTCGGCGGCAGCAGCGGCCGCATCAGCTCCTCCGCCACCGATGCGCGCATCACGGGTGAGATGGTGCACGGCGCGCTGTATGGCGGCTGGACCGGCGGGATCTTCTACGTGGATGCCCAGGCCGGGCTGAGCCATGCGGCGGTGAATGCCCGCCGCAACCTCGGCCTGAACGGGCTGACCGCGCAGGGCTCCGCCAGTGGATTGGGCGGCAGCGCCGCGATCGAGGCCGGCACGCGCCACCAGTTCGGCCAGTGGCAGATCCAGCCCGGCCTCGGCCTGCGCTACGACACGCTGCGGCGGGACCGGCTGACGGAGGATGGCGCCAGCGTGCTGTCGCTCGCGGTGGAGGACAGCCAGGCCAGCAGCCTGCGCGCCACCGCCGGGATCCGCGCGGAAACCACGTTCAGGCTGGGGGAGGGCTACCAGCTTCGCCCGCATCTGCGCCTGCATGTGGCGCAGGAGATGGGCGATACGGAAACCCGCACCACCGCCGCCTTTACCGGCGCGCCCGGTGCGGCGATGGTGGCGGACACCGCCAGCCGCGGCCGGACCGCGGGGCTGGGCGGCCTGGGTGCGGAACTGAGCCTGCCGAACGGCCTCGTGCTGTTCGGCAGCTATGGCGGCACGGTGCAGCAGCATGTCTCGCAGCATGCCGGCGCCATCGGCCTGCGGTTCCAATGGTGAGGATGGGCGAGATGGGTGACATGAAGCGTGTTGTGACGATGCTGGCGGCGCGGCGAAGCTGGGTGCTGGCGGCGGGCCTCGCCGGCGTGGCGGGCCTTGCCCTGGCCTGGCCGCTGGCCGGGCCGGTGACCCAGGCGGTGGCCCAGCCGGCGGGCCGCACCCCGGCGCCGGCGGCCACCCCCGCCCCGCCGCCCGCGGCCCCGGCGGCAGAAGGGCCGGAACGCACCAGCGCGCAATTCGGCGACTGGTCGGTGAACTGCACCGGCCAGCCCCCGGCGCGCAGCTGCGAGATGGTGATGGCGGTGCGCGACGCGCCGCGCCAATTGGCCGCCGCCCTGGCGCTTGGCCGGGCCGCGCCGCAGGCGCCGCTGCGCATGGTGGCGCAGCTTCCGGTGAATATCCGCGTCACCGATCCGCTGCGCCTGGTGATGGAGGGGACGGAGCCGCTGACACTGCCCTTCCAGACCTGCAACCGCCTGGGCTGCTTCGCCGAGATCCCCTTGGCGGATGAGGCGTTGCGCCGCCTGCGCGCCCGCCCGGCCGACCAGGTCGCCCGCATCGAATGGCGCGACGCGACGGGGCAGGAGGTGGCGCTGCCCGTTTCCTTCCGCGGCTTCCCCGCCGCGGCCGATGCGCTGGCGGCCGCGTCGCGCTGAGCGGAGCGGCGAAGGACCGGCCCGCCGCGGGGCGGCGAAGGACCGGCCCGCCGCGGGGCGGCGAAGGACCGGCCCGCCGCCGGGGCGGCTACCGGACCGGCCACATCGGGCCGGCCGCGCCGACCATTTCCTGCGCCGCCGCCAGGTCGCCCGGCCGGCCGAGCAGGAAGCCCTGGCCCCTGGAGACGCCCAGCGCCTCCAGCACCTCGAACTCCGCCTCCGTCTCGATCCCTTCGGCGACGATCTGGCAATCGGTTTCCCGCGCGAAGAAGCACAGCGCGGCGGCCAGGGCGCGCTTGGCAGGGTCCTGGTCCACGCCGCGCACCAGGGCCATGTCCAGCTTGATGATGTCGGGCTGCAATTGCAGGATGTGCTGGAGGCTGGCGTAGCCCGCCCCGGCATCGTCGATCGCCAGCTTCACCCCGCCCGAGCGCAACGGCGCCAGCGCCGCGCGCAGCTCCTCGTAATCCTCGACCTCGCTGTGCTCGGTCACTTCCAGCACCAGCCTTTCGGTCTGCAAGCCGGCGAAGATCCCCGGCAGCCGCCCGCTGAGGATGGTGCGCGGGGAGGCATTGACGGAGATGAAGGCCGGCGCCTTCAGCCGGCGCAGCGCCTGCACTGCGCGTCGCATCACCGCCAGTTCCAGCTCCACCCCGCAGCCTGCCGCATGGGCCGCGGCAAACCACAGATCCGGCGTGCGATAGGGTTCCGGGCCGAAGCGGCACAGCGCCTCGAACCCCACCACCTGGAAGGGCTGCAACGTCAGGATGGGCTGGAATCGGAAGGTGAACAGCCGGCCCTCCAACACCTCGTCCAGCTCCGCCAGCCTGGCGCGGCTCTCCGCGGTCTCCGCCACCTCGCGCGCGATCTCATTCTCGGCGATCTCGGCGAAGACGCGCATCACCTTCAGGTCGCGCGCATTCAGCGTGGGGTTCGGGTTCGGGCTGAAGCAGCAGAACATGCCATAGGGCCGCCCGTCCGGCAGGCGGATCGGCACCGAGACATGCGCCCCGATCGGCAGCGCGCCGGTGATCGGCATGGCCATCGCCAGCGGGAAGGCCGCGGTGTCCGGGATCATTTCCGGCAGGCGCCCGGCCAGGATGTGCAGGCAATACACCTCATCCAGCCTGCGCGAATCGCCGGGCTTGATCAGCGCCTCCAGCCCGGGCGCCTCGACCTCCCGGAATACGGAGCGGCCATTCTCGAAGCGGGAGACATAGGCCACCTCCATCCCGAGATGGCGTCGCACAGCGTCCAGCGCGCGTTGGATGGTACTCAAGCCCGGCGTGGCCGGCTTCATCAATCCGTCGAACATGCCGCGTCCTTTGCGCCTGCGGGGCAGGCGGTTGCAGGTTCGCCTGGGGTGCAGGCGGTTGCAGGTCTGGTGCGGCAATTCTTGCGGCAGGGGCAGGCCATGCCCCGCGCCACTGTGGCCGGACCGGGTGAATGATGGGTTGATGCGGCGGGCGGCATCCTGCGCTAAAGCCGGCCGATGCCCGCACCGTCCCCCGCCCCATTGGCGGCCCAACTGGCCGCTGCCCTGTTCTGCGCCGGCGGGCTGGTCGCGGGCTGCGGCACTGCGATGGGTGAGACGCTGCTGCACGCGCCGGGGCCGCAGGGCCGGCTGGAGGGCAGCTTCACGCCGGCCAGCGCCCCGGATGGCCCTCCGGATGCCCCCGTGCTGCTGATCGTCCCCGGCTCCGGCCCCACCGATCGCGACGGCAATGGCGGGCCGGGCCTGCGCCCGGACAGCTACCGGCTTTTGGCGAAAGGCCTTGCTGCGCGCGGCATCGGCACATTGCGGATCGACAAGCGTGGCCTGCATGGCAGCCGGGCCGCGGTGCCGGATGCCGAAGCCGTGACGCTACAGGACTACGCCGCCGACCTCGGCAGCTGGGTCACGACGCTGCGCCAGCAGCGCGGTGCGCGCTGCATCTGGCTGGCCGGGCACAGCGAGGGCGGGCTGGTCGTGCTGCTCGCCGCGCAGACCGTGCCCGACCTTTGCGGCCTGGTGCTGCTCGCCACCCCCGGCCGGCCGCTCGGCACACTTTTGCGTGAACAACTGGCCGCCGCCCTGCCGGATGGCCCGCTGCGGGCCGAATCGGAGGCGATCATCGCGCGACTCGAGGCCGGGCAGGGGCTGCCCGACTCCGTCAGCCCGGCGTTGCGCCCACTGTTCCGCCCCGGCATCGCGGCGCTGCTGGCCAGCTACTTTGCCCTCGACCCCGCCCGGCTGGCCGCCGCCGCCACGGACCGCCCCATGCTGATCCTGCAAGGGCTGCGCGACCTCCAGGTGGGACGCGCCGATGCCGAGGTGCTGGCCGCCGCCAACCCGGCCGCCCGGCTGGTGCTGCTGCCGGCGGTGAACCACGTGCTGAAGCCGGTCGCGACCGATGACCGCGCGGCGAACCTCGCCACCTATGCCGACCCCGCCCTGCCCCTGGCGCCGGGGGTGGTGGAGGCGATCGCCGGCTTCATCGCGGCGCCACCCGGGTGAGCCTCCAGCTTCCCCTGCCGCTGCCGGAGAGCACCTCCTCCGCCGCCTCGGACCTGATCCCCGATGCCAGCAATGCCGAGGCCCTGGCCTGGCTGGAGGCGCCGGAGACCTGGCCGCTGCGCCGCCTCGCCCTGCATGGGCCGGAAGGCGTCGGCAAATCCCACATGCTGCACGCCGCCGCCGCCGCGCAGGGCTGGCGCTGGCTGGCCGGGCCGGGGCTGAGCATGGATGCGGCGCTGGCCGATGTGGCTGGCACCGTGCTGGACCGCGCCGATGCCGCGCCGGAACAGGCGCTGTTCCACCTGATCAACCATGCGGCGGAGACCGGCGCGCCGCTGTTGCTGGCCGCCCGCGCCCCGCCCGCCCGCTGGGCCACCATCCTGCCCGACCTGTCCAGCCGGCTGCGCGCCACCCAGGCTGTGGGCGTGCAGACCCCGTCGGAGGCGCTGCTGGCCGCCCTGCTGGCCAAGCACCTGTCGGACCGGCAATTGCGGGTCGAACCCGTGGTGCAGGCCTACCTGCTGTCCCGCCTGCCGCGCCATGCGGCGGCCATCGCGCGCGCCGTGGCGGCGCTGGATGCCGCCTCCCTCGCCGGCGCCACGCCGATCACGCGGCCCTTGGCGCGCCAGGTCCTGGCGTTGGATGACCGTTCCGAGACGTCGTCGCAAACAGCCTCCCCGGATGGCACGCCGCCGGGCTAGTCTCAGCGGATGGACACGATGCCCACGCCCGCAGGCCAGACTGCGAACCCCACGCCCACGCCCACGCCCGGCACCAGCCCGAAGCCCGGCGCCCCCGCGGGCCAGGTCCGCCCCTCGGCCATCGCGGCCGACAGCCCGGCGCGCTTCATCAATCGCGAATTGTCCTGGCTCGCCTTCAACACCCGCGTGCTGGAGGAAGCGGCCAACCCCCGCCACCCGCTGCTCGAACGGCTGCGCTTCGTCGCCATCTCCGCCTCCAACCTGGATGAATTCTACTCCGTCCGCGTCGCCGGGCTGATCGGCCAGGACCGCGCCGGCATCTCCACGCCGTCGCCGGATGGCCTGACCCCCGCGCAGCAGCTTTCCGCCGTCAACGCCGCCACCCAGTCGCTGATCGAGGGCCAGCAGCAGGCCTGGCACGAATTGCGCGGCCTGCTGGATGCCGCCGGCCTCACCGTCTGCACCCCGGCCGAATTGACGGAGGCCGATCGCGCCTGGCTGGAAGGCTGGTTCATGGACCGCGTCTTCGCGGTGCTGACCCCGCTCGCCGTGGATCCGGCCCACCCCTTCCCCTTCATCGCCAACCTGGCGCTCTGCATGGTGCTGAAGCTGGTGCGGGAGGAAGATGGCGGCACCATGCGCGCCCTGCTGCCGCTGCCGCCGCAGATCGAGCGTTTCATCCGCCTGCCGCCGGAGCCGGGCTCCAAGACGATCCGCTTCCTGATGCTGGAGGATCTGATCGTCCTGTTCCTGCGCCGCCTGTTCCCCGGCTTCATCGCCGCCGAACACGGCCTGTTCCGCCTGATCCGCGACACCGATGTGGAATTCGAGGAGGAGGCCGAGGACCTCGTCCGCTCCTACGAAACCGCACTCAAGCGCCGCCGCCGCGGCCACGCCATCCTGCTGTCCGTGGACAGCCGCATGGCCGCGGACATGGTGCAGCTGGTGGCGGAGGAGCTGGATTCGGACCGCGCCGGCGTGGTGAAGGTGGATGGCCTGCTCGGCATCGCCGACATCAAGCAGCTGATCGTCGATGACCGGCCGGACCTGCTGTTCACCCCCTACACGCCGCG
>LNFM01002153.1_pt1 | contig 19500 bp, 17 predicted proteins | sample 596031 | NCBI WGS metagenome assembly LNFM01 (sample SAMN04254537, study PRJNA301005) | activated carbon metagenome | isolation source: dual media filters at the Ann Arbor, Michigan drinking water treatment plant | place: USA: Ann Arbor | reverse complement strand
CCCAACCGCCTCCACCTGTTCGACGCGAAGACCGAAGCGGCGGTTTGATTTTCGCCCACCTAGTAAGAAACTGGCGGCAAGCCGCCAGTTTCTTGGCTCGGTGGGTCGGCCCTCGGGCCGGTGGGGAACTCCTATGAAAATGCGCTGGGAGCGCGCCACCATTTTCTCAGCATCGTGGTGCGCGCCGGCGTGCTGGGGGTCTCCCCAGCGATGACGCTGGGGAGGAGTTACTGTTTCGGCCCGACCCAGGTCTCCAGCGCGTCCCACTTGGCCTTGCGCTGCTCGGCCAGCGGCTTCTTGAAATCGTGGCCGTAGGTCGCCGTGTCGAACGAGCCGTAGGTCGGGTTGGGCAGCATCAGCCACTGCTTGCCCCAGTAGGCGAGATCGGAATCGAACGCCTTGGCGCGGTCGGCCTCGCTGCCCCGGTAGCGATCGTCGAAATCGCCGAAATTGTCGCCGACATTCAAGAGCACGCGGTAGTCCTTGGTGACGACGGCGCGACGCGAGCTCTTGGCGCTGCCCCAGCCCTGCTGCTTGTTCTGCATCAGGAAGGTGTCGACATTGCCGCCCATCGGGAAGCCGAGCTTCTGCATGTTCTCGCGCGTGTCCTTCTCGGTCGAGGCGTCGCGATTGGTGATGTAGAACAGCTTGACGCCCTTCGAATCGGCGTACTTGCTGAACTCGACGGCGCCCGGGATGGCGCGCGACACCTGGGCTGCGCAGAACACGTTCCAGGTCTTGGTGCTGAAGGTCTGGTTGTTCTTCAGCATCCACGCCTGGTAGAGCGAGTTGTCGATCAGGGTCTCGTCGACGTCGAGGATGACGGCGGGCGGCAGGTTCTGGAAGTCGCCCTTCTGCTCGCCCGGCGCCGCCGTCCAGCTCTTGTCGGCCAACGCCTCGTCGAGCCGCAGCCTGGCCAGCGCGAACACGGTGAGCGCATTGGCCCGGTACTCGACCGAGCGCTGCGTCCACAGCGTGGCGAGCAGCAGATCGTTGGGCGCCACCTCCTGAGCCCGGACGGCACCGGCCGCCAGGCCGGTCGACAGGGCGGCGAGGATACTCCCCAGCGCCAGGAACTTGCGTGCGATCATGGCTCCATCTCCCCCAATAGCCTCTGCCGGGTCGCCGCGTCGGCGAACGATGCCTCGATCGCCGTCCGCGCAATGCGCTTCAATGCCGCCTCGTCCAGGCCCGCCAGCTCGTACTCGGTCCCGAGCGTGGTGTGAAAGAACGGCGGATCGTCGGAATTCAGCGTGACGCGGACTCCCGCGTCGATCAAGCGATGCAGCGGATGGGCGGCGCGGTCGGGATAAAGCCCGAGGGCGACGTTGCTGCCCGGGCAGACCTCGAGCACGATGCCGCGGCGGGCGATCTCGGCGACCAGCGCGGGATCCTCGGCCGAGCGCACGCCGTGGCCGATCCGGGTCACCGGCAGGTCGCGGATCGCCGCCCGCACGCTTTCCGGCCCCAGCACCTCTCCGGCATGGACGGTGCAGCCGAACCCGTGCTCATGGGCCAGCCGGTAGGCCGGCGCGAAATCGACCGGGGCGAACTTGGCCTCGTCGCCGCCCATGCCGAAGCCCACGACGTAGCGGTGCGGCTCGCTCACCATGGCCTTTGCCATGGCGAGCGCGCGCTCGGGCCCGAGATGGCGAATGCAGACGATGATGATGCGGCCCTCGATGCGAAAGTCGCGGCGCGCCCGGTCGATCGCGTCCCCCAACGCCTCGAGCCAGGCGCCGTAGGCGATGCCGAGCGCCGCCGGCCGCTCGGGCGAGCAGAACATCTCGACATAGACCGCGCCCTCGCGCGCCGCGCCGGCCAGGTAGCCGTACAGCACGTCGCCGAAATCCCGCGCCGTGCGGAGCGTCGTGCAGACGAGGTCGTAGGCAGCGAGGAAGCTGAGAAAATCCGACCACGCATAGAAGCCATCGTCGCCCATCAGCCCCGGCGGCAGGTCGAGCCCGTTGCGCAGCGCCAGCTCGCGCGCCAGCGCCGGCGGGATCGAGCCTTCGAGATGACAGTGCAGCTCAGCCTTGGCGATCACGCGAATCCTCGTAGCGGCAGGGTCGGCCTTTGCAGCCAGTTGTCGGGCGGATAATCGGCGCAACCGTCGATCACATGCAAGGAATAGGCGTGGCGCGGCCGCGCCGACCGGTTGGGCGCGCTGGCATGCGGCAGCAGGCCGTGCAGCACGACCAGGGTGCCGCGCCGCGCCTCGATCGCCACCGGCGGGGCGGTCGGCCACGGCGTGTCGTCGAGCGTCTCGGTGGCGAGCCGCCCGCCGCGGTGGCGGAAGCGCTGGCGCAGCGGCCCGCGGTGACCGCCGGGCAGCGCCATCAGGCAGCCGTTGTCGCGGTCGGCATCGTCGAGGGCGATCCAGAAGCCGGTCACGGTCGAGGGCTCGGTGTACAGCCAGGTCGCGTCCTGATGCCAGTCGACGGGGCCGCCAATGTGCGGCTGCTTGAAGAGATACATCGACTGCAGCAGCAGGGGCTGCACGAGGCCCAGGGCATTCGCCAGCGCGGCCAGCGCGGGCCGCCGCGAGACACGGTCGAACACCGGATCGAGATCGTGCAGGGCATGGCCGATCTTGTTCAGCGCCAGCGCCGTCGGCTGGTCGGTCGCCGCCTCCTCGAAGAAGAAGCGGATGGCATCGCCCGACTCGCTGAAGTAGCGGTCGTCGGCATGGCGCTGGTCCCCGGTCGAGAACACCGTGCGCCGCGCTGGCCTCGAGAAGCCCGCCACCAGCTCGGCGGCGCGCACCTGCAGGGCGTCGCATTCGGCTGCCGGCAGGAACCCCTCCAGCACCAGGAAGCCGTCGCGCTCGTAGGCGCCGAGGTCCGGCGGCTTCACCGGACCACACGTTCGAGGACGACCGGCCCCGGCTCGGCCGCGCCGGGCGCGATGCGGATCGCCCGCCGCACGATGTCCATCGCCGCCTCGGCCTCGGCGTCGCTCGCGGCATGGACCATGCAGAGCGGATTGCCGGCGCGCACCGCGGCGCCGACCTCGACGACGTCGCTGAGGCCGACCGACGGATCGATCGCGTCGTCGGCGTGGCTGCGGCCGCCGCCCAGCGCCACGACGGCGATGCCGATGTCGCGGGCGTTCATGCCCGCCACGTGACCCGAGCGCTCGGCATTGCACGGCCGGATCACCGGGGCGTAGCCGAGATAGCGGTTGCCGTGCTCGAGAAAATCGTCCGGCCCGCCCAGCGCTGCCACCATGCGTCCGAACCTCTCGGCGGCCCGTCCGTCTGCAAGTGCCTTCTCGGCGAGCGCCCGGCCGGCCGCGGCATCGGGCGCCAGGCGGCCGAGCGCGATCATCTCGCCGGCCAGCGCCATGGTGACCTCGTGCAGGCGCGCATCGCGCGTGCCCTCGCCCTTGAGATAGTCGACCGCCTCGACCACCTCGAGGGCGTTGCCGACATTGCGCCCGAGCACGCGGTCCATGTCGGTGATCAGCGCGACGGTCGGCAGGCCGGCCTGGTTGGCGACGGCGACCAGACCGGTCGCGAGGTCGCGCGCCATCGCCACGGTGTCGCAGAAGGCGCCCGACCCGCATTTCACGTCCATCACCAGCCCGCCGAGCCCCTCGGCGATCTTCTTCGACAGGATCGAGCTCACGATCAGGGGTATCGATTCGACGCTGCCGGTGACGTCGCGCGTGGCGTAGAGCCGCCGGTCAGCCGGGGCGAGGTTGTCGGTCTGGCCGATCACCGCGCAGCCGACCTCGCGCACCACCCGGCGGAAGGTCGCGATGTCGGGTTGGGTGTCGTAGCCCGAGATCGCCGACAGCTTGTCGAGCGTGCCGCCGGTGTGGCCGAGCCCGCGGCCCGAGATCATCGGCACGAAGGCGCCGCAGGCGGCGACGATCGGCGCCAGCATCAGGCTCACCTTGTCGCCGACCCCGCCGCTCGAATGCTTGTCGATCAGCGGTCCCGGCAGGTCGAGGTCCTTCCAGTCGAGCTGCATGCCGGAGCGGCACAGCCCCAGGGTCAGCGCCACCCGCTCCGCCGTGCTCATGTCGCGGAAGAACACCGCCATGGCGAAGGCCGCGACCTGGCCTTCGCTCAGGCCGCCGTCATGGATGCCGCGCACGACGAAGGCGATCTCCTCGTCCGACAGCTCATGGCCGTCGCGCTTCTTGCGGATGATCTCCTGGGGCAGCATCGGCGCTAGGTGTAGCGCTCCAGAAACGTCCGCAGCAACTGCTGCACGTCGGCGGCGGCCGCCCCGGCGACGGCGAGCGTCTGCTCGTGGCCGAGCTTTCCGGGCACCAGGCCGGCGGCGTAGTTGGTGATCAGCGACAGCGCCGCGACCTTCATGCCGACGTGGCGCGCCAGGATCGTCTCGGGCGCCGTCGACATGCCGACGGCATCGGCGCCGAGCACCCGGGCTGCACGGATCTCGGCGGGGGTCTCGAAGCTCGGGCCGCTGAACCAGATGTAGACGCCCTGGTGGCAGGTCACGCCGGCGGCGGCGGCGGCGGCCAGCAGCGCCTGCCGCAACGCCGGGTCGTAGGCATCGACCATGTCGACGAAGCGGCCGTCGCCCGGCCCCGCGTCGAACAGCGGATTGACCCCGGTGAAATTGATGTGATCGGTGATCGCCATCACCGAGCCGGGCGGCATGTCGAGCCGCAGGCTGCCCGCGGCGTTGGTCTGCAGCAGCGTCTCGCAGCCGATCTCGGCCAGGGTGTGGATGGCGACCTTCATCTCGTCGGGACGGCCGCGCTCGTAGTAATGAGCGCGCCCCTGCAGCACGGCGACGGGCGTCGACCCGGCATGGCCCAGCACCAGTCGGCCGGCGTGGCTGCCCACCGTGGTCTGCGGAAAGCCCGGCAGCTCGCCATACGGGATCGTTGCCACCGCCTGCACCTGGTCGGCCAGCCCGCCGAGGCCGGAACCCAGCACGACCGCCACCTTGGGCCGGAAGCCGGGGGCGCGACGGGCGATCATCTCGTTCATGTCCGGTGCATCCCGGGCTAGCCGAAGTGCTGCGGGCCGAACGACATCGGCAGGAGCTGCCCCAGGGTCACCGTGCGGTGCAGGCCGTCCGGGCCGCAGAGATGGATCGGCAGATCGTCCGACGCGAACTCGCGCAGCTTCTGGCGGCAACCGCCACAGGGCGTGATGACCTCGGGGCCGGGACCGATCACGACGCATTCGAGGATGCGCTTGCCGCCCGCCCCGACAAGGGCGGCGATCGCCGAGGCCTCGGCGCACCAGCCTTGCGGGTAGGCCGCGTTCTCGACATTGCAGCCGCCATGAATCGAGCCATCCTCGCTGCGCAGCGCCGCGCCGACATGGAATTTCGAGTAGGGCGCGTGGGCGCGCAGCATCATCCGGCGGGCGAGATGAAGCAGGTCGTCCATCTACTCTCCTTTCCTGCGGTGCACCGGTTCTGTCCCGAACGGCATCAATGCTCCTTTTCGTAAGGAATGCCGGCTGCCTTGGGCGCCACCGCGCGGCCGATGAAGCCGGCCAGCAGGAACACGGTGAGAAGATAGGGCAAGGCCTGGAAGAGTTGCACCGGAACCTCGCCGATGCCCGGAAGGCGCACGCCCTGGAGGCGGATGGCGATGGCGTCGAGCAGGCCGAACAGCAGGCAGGCGCCGAACGCCGGGAAGGGTTGCCACTTGCCGAAGATGATGGCGGCGAGAGCGATGAAGCCCTGCCCGGCCGTCATGTCGCGGCTGAAGCCGGCGTTCTGGGCGATCGAGATGTAGGCGCCCGCCAGGCCGGCGAACAGGCCGCACAACAGCACCGCGCGATAGCGCAGCCAGGGCACCGAGATGCCGGCAGTGTCGACGGCGAGCGGCATCTCGCCGACCGCGCGCAGCCTGAGGCCGAAGCGCGTGCGCGCGACGATCCACCAGGTGAGCGGCACGGCGGCGAGCGCCACATAGACGAGGATGTTGTCGCCGGCGCCGGGCAGCAGGATCGGCATCAGGCGCTGGTCGCCGACCAGCGCCGGCGTCTGGCCGCCGCGACTGAACCACGCGTTGCCGAGCACGATGGTGAGCCCGGCCGCCAGGATGTTGATGGCGACGCCGCTCACCACCTGGTTGCCGCGATAGGTGATGCAGGCGAGCCCGTGCAGCAGCGCCATCATCTCGGCGGCGATGATGGCGGCAGCGACGCCAACCCACGCCGAGCCGGAGACGGCGGCCGCGGCCGCGCCGAAGAACGCCGCCATCAGCATCTTGCCTTCGAGCCCGACATCGATGATGCCGCTCTTCTCCGAGAACAGCCCGCCCATGGCGCACAGCACCAGCGGCGTCGCCACGCGCAGCGTGGCGGCAAGGGTGAGCAGGACGAAGGAGAGGATGTCGTCCATGACTACTTCCCCTCCCTCGTCGTCGGGGGAGGCGCCCCGCCTGCCCCGAGCGAAGCCGAAGGGTCATACGGGGCGCAGGGGGAAGGCCTCAGTCGTGATGCTTCTGATCTCCACGTCGGAATCGGAGAGCGCGCGACTGCAGCCTTCCCCCTCCGGCCCTCCGGGCCACCTCGCCCGACTACGCAGGGCATTCGCATATGGACAAAAACTCCGTCATCCCGACCGGAGCCGCGCGTAGCGCGGCGCAGTGGAGGGACCTCTCTTCTTGCGGCATCAGCAAGAAAGGTCCCTCGACTACGCCGCCCCTCGGGCGGCTCCGCTCGGGATGACGGAGTTTTTGTCCGTATGCGAATGCCCTGCCCGACTACGGGGGAGGGACATGAAAGGCGGCTCCCTCTCACGGCCCCTGCCCCTTCCTCGACGGCACGAGCGCCAGCAGCCATTGCAGCCACGGGCGCGGCAGGTTCACCAGCGCGCCGGAGAACAGGATGACCAGGCCCTGGATCACCACGACCATCTCGCGGTTGATGGCCGGGACCTCGAAGGCGAGCTCGGCGCCGCCCTGCTGCAAGGCGCCGAACAGCAGCGCCGCCAGCGCGATGCCGAGCGGATGGCTGCGCCCCATCAGGGCGACGGCGATGCCGGCGAAGCCATAGCCGGCCGGGAAGTCGAGCACGATGCGCTGGTGCACGCCCATCAGCTCGTTGACGCCGACGAAGCCCGCCAGGCCGCCCGACAGGCACATGGCGAGCATGGTCATGTTCCGGAGGTTGGTGCCGGCATAGATCGCCGCGTCGGGATTGTGACCCATGGTGCGCAGCGCGTAGCCCCACGGCGTGTGCCACAGGAACACCCAGACGCCGACGCAGCACAGCACCGCCAGGACGATCGACAGGTTGAGCGCCGACGGCGCCACCTGGATGCCGAGGCCGGCCAGCAGCTCGTGCATGCTGGGCAGCTTTCCCGCGGCGGTGAAGGGACGGCTCTGTGGCGTCATCGAGCCGGGCGCGATCAGCACGTTCACCATCAGGTAGACCATCAGGGCCGAGGCCAGGAAGTTGAACATGATGGTGGTGATGACGATGTGGCTGCCGCGCCACGCCTGCAGCCACGCCGGCACCGCCGCCCAGGCCGCGCCGAACAGGGCGGCCGCCACGATGGCAAGCGGGATCATCGCCCATGCCGGCAGCACGCGATCGAGCGCCAGGATGGCGAGCCCGCAGCCCAGCCCGCCGATATAGGCTTGGCCCTCGCCGCCGATGTTGAACAGCCCGCCATGGAAGGCGACGGCCACGGCGAGCCCGGTGAAGATGAAGTTGGTCGTGTAGTAGAGCGTGTAGCCGATCGACTCGGACGAGCCGAGCGCGCCGACCACCAGGAGCCGCAGGGCGTGGAGCGGATCGACGCCGATGATGCGCACGATCACGCCCACGGTGACGAAGGCGAGCGCGATGTTGACCAGCGGCAGCACCGCGATCTCGGCCCAGCCGGGCAGCGGCCGGCGCGGTGCGCTCATGCCGACGCCCCGGCCATCATCAGGCCCAGGGTGCGCTCGTCGGCCCGGCCGGCGGCGACCTCGCCCACGATCCGGCCGGCGAACATCACCAGGATGCGGTCGGCCAGCGACAGGATCTCGTCGAGCTCGACCGAGACCACCAGCACGGCACAGCCCTTGTCGCGGCTCCTCACCAGCTCGCGATGGATGAACTCGATGGCGCCGATATCGACGCCGCGCGTCGGCTGCCCGACCAGCAGCACCCTGGGTTCGCGCGCCATCTCGCGCGCCAGCACCAGCTTCTGCTGGTTGCCCCCCGAGAAGCTCGAGGAGCGCAGCGCCGGCGCGCGCGGACGCACGTCGAAGCGCTCCATCAGGGACGCGCAGTGCGCCCCCACCGCCGGCCCGTCGAGCAGGTAGTTGCGGCAGAACGGCGGCTCTTCCTGGTAGCCCAGGATCGAGGTCTCCGCGGCCCGGAACGCCGCTACCATGCCCTGGCGCAGGCGATCCTCCGGCACGTGCGCGACGCCGAGCCCGCGCATCTCGGCCGGGTCGCAGGGATGGCGGGCGTCGATCCGGCGGCCGCACACGGTGAGCGTGCCGCCGGTCGGCGCACGGATGCCCGACAGCACCTGCAGGAGCTCGGTCTGGCCGTTGCCCGAGACGCCGGCGATGCCGACGATCTCGCCTCCCCGCACCTCGAGCCCGACATCGTCCAGCAGCCGCACGCCGCGCCGGTCGACCAGGCCGAGATGCTCGGCCTTCAGCAGCACCTCGCCGCCGGCCGTGGCCGATGCCTTGTCGAGCTGCAGCCGTACCTTGCGGCCGACCATCAGCTCGGCCAACTCCTCGGCGCTGGTCTCGGCGGTGGCCCGGTCGGCGACGATCTCGCCCTGCCGCATGACGTAGACATGGTCGGTCACCGCCATGATCTCGCGCAGCTTGTGGGTGATCAGCACGATGGTGACGCCGCGCTCCCCGAGCGTGCCGAGGATGCGGAACAGCTGGTCGGTCTCCTGCGGCGTCAGCACGGCGCTGGGCTCGTCCAGGATGAGGATCCGCGCGCCGCGATACAGCACCTTCAAGATCTCGACGCGCTGCTGCTCGCCGACCGAGAGATCGGCGATGCGGGCGTCGGGATCGACGGCGAGCCCATACTCGCGGGCGAGCCGCGCCAGCTCGGCGCGCGCCGTCGCCAGCCCGCCCGCCAGCAGCGCGCCGCCCTCGGCCCCAAGGACCACGTTCTCGAGCACGGTGAAGGTGTCGACCAGCATGAAGTGCTGGTGGACCATGCCAATGCCGCGGGCGATCGCCGCGTGCGGGCTGTCCATGCGCACCGCCTGGCCGCCGATGCGGATCTCGCCCGCGTCGGCGTGATAGAGGCCGTAGAGGATGCTCATCAGGGTCGACTTGCCGGCGCCGTTCTCTCCGACGATCCCGGTGACCGCGGCCTGCTCGACCCTGAGCGACACCCCGCGCACGGCATGGACGTTGCCGAAGGATTTGTGGATGCCCGAGAGCTCGATGGCGGGAGTGGCGGACATCACCGTTCCCACTCCTCATGTCCCTCTCCCCCGCAGGGGCAGCGGCTTGATCTGGGGGAGTCGAATGTCGCTCGATCACCGGTAACTCCTCACCCAGGCTCTCCCGCTTGTGTGCGGCTCGGCGAAGCCGATCTCGCTCATGAGGGCGGGCGAAAGGTACCCGCAAAAGAGGGGCAGCCGCACCTTTGCAGTCCGCATCACTTGCAAGAGTTGTTGCTCATGTAGTCGTGGACCACGATCTTGCCGGAGACGATGTCGGCCTTCGCGGCATCGACGCTCGCCTTCATCTGCGGCGTGATCAGCGCCTCGTTGTCCTTGTCGAGCGCCCAGTCGACGGCGCCTTCCTTGAGGCCCAGCACCTGCACGCCGCCCTTCCACGTGCCGTCCTGTGCCGCCTTGAAGCTGTTGTAGGCGGCGAGATCGACGCGCTTCAGCGTGGACGTCAGCATGGTCCCGGGATGCAGGTGGTTCTGGTTGGAATCGACGCCGATCCCCAGCTTGCCGCGGTCCTTGGCCGCCTGCAGCGCACCGAGGCCGCTCGTGCCGGCGGCAGCGAAGACCACATCGACGCCGCGGTCGAACTGGCCCTTGGCGAGCTCGGCGGCGCGGCCGGGGTCGTTCCAGGCGGCAGGCGTCGTGCCGGTCATGTTGACGATCAGCTCGGCCTTGGGATTCACGTGCTTCACGCCCTGCTCGAAGCCGCACACGAACTTGCGGACCAGCGGGATGTCCATGCCGCCCACGACCCCGATCCTGCCGCTCTTCGACGCCATCGCCGCCAGGACGCCGACCAGGAACGAGCCTTCGTGCTCCCGGAAGACGACGGACTGCACGTTGGGCAGATCGACGATGCTGTCGATGATCGTGAACCGGGTCTGCGGGAACTCCCGGGCGACCTTCCCGAGCGGCACGGCTTGCGCGAAGCCGACGGCGACGATGGGATCCAGGCCGCGCTGGGCAAAGCGCCGCTGGGCCTGCTCGAACTGGGTCTCGTTGCTGGGCTCGAACTCGGCGACGCTCGTCCTCGCCTCCTTCGCGAACTTCTCGGCGCCCATGCTGACGCCTTCGTTGAACGATTTGTCGAACTTGCCGCCGGTGCTGTAGATCACCGCGGGCTTGACGGCGTTCTGAGCCCCTGCGCCGGCGGCGAGCGCCGCCACCGCGACCAAGGCGGTGAGCGATCCAATCCAGCGTTTCATGACGGCTCTCAGTTTCTCGGATACAGCGCCAAACTCATTCTCCTCCCCAGCTTCGCTGGGGAGGTGTCGCCGCCTGCGCTGAGCGAAGCCGAAGGGTCTTACGGCGACGGTGGGGTCATGAGCCATGGCGCCGCTGTCTCTTGTCGCTCATGACCCCTCCGCCCCGTATGACGCAGGGCATTCGCATATGGCACAAAACTTCCGTCATCCCGACCGGAGCCGAGCGTAGCGAGGCGGAGTGGAGGGACCTTTCTTATTGCAATACCAGCAAGAAAGGTCCCTCGACTTCGCCGCCAGTGGCGCTGTAATCAGCGCCTGATTGGGCGGCTCCGCTCGGGATGACGGATTTTTTCGCCATATGCGAATGCCCTGCCGTATGATGGGGCACCTCCCCAGCGCAGCTGGGGAGGAGAATGAGCGCGCGGAAGAAGTGCCCCGCATCACTTGCAGGCGTTGTTGCTCATGTAGTCGTGGACCACGATCTTGCCCGAGGCGATGTCGGCCTTGGCGGCGTCGACCTTGGCCTTCATCTCCGGCGTGATCAGCTTCTCGTTGTCCTTGTCGAGTGCCCAGTCGACGCCGCCTTCCTTGAGGCCCAGCACCTGCACGCCGCCCTTCCACGTGCCTTCCTGCGCCGCCTTGAAGCTGTTGTAGGTGGCGAGGTCCACGCGCTTCAGCATCGAGGTCAGGATCGACCCGGGATGCAGGTGGTTCTGGTTGGAATCGACGCCGATGCCGAGCTTGCCGCGGTCCTTGACGGCCTGCAGCACGCCGATGCCGGTCGAGCCGGCGGCGGCATAGACGACGTCGACGCCGCGGTCGAACTGGCCCTTGGCGAGCTCGGCGCCGCGGCCCGGATCGTTCCAGGCGGACGGCGTGGTGCCGGTCATGTTGGCGATCAGCTCGGCCTTGGGGTTGGCCCACTTGATGCCCTGCTCGTAGCCGCACTGGAAGCGGCGGATCAACGGGATGTCCATGCCGCCGACGAAGCCCACCTTGCCGGTCTTGGACGCCATCGCCGCCAGAACGCCGACCAGGAAAGAACCTTCCTGCTCCTTGAACACGACCGACTGGACGTTCGGCAGGTTGACGACGCTGTCGATGATGGTGAAGCGAACGTTGGGGAATTCCTTGGCGACCTTCTCAAGCGCCACCGCCTGGGAGAAGCCGACGGCCACGATCGGGTCCTGGCCGCGCTGAGCGAAGCGGCGCAGCGCCTGCTCGAACTGGGTCTCGTTGGTCGGCTCGAACTCGGTGACGGCGATCCCGCTCTCCTTCTTGAACTTCTCGGCGCCCATGCTCACGCCTTCGTTGAACGACTTGTCGAACTTGCCGCCGGTGCTGAAGACGATGGCGGGCTTGACGGCGGTCTGCGCCACGGCCGGCACACCCGGAGCCGCGGCAGCAAAGAGCCCAACGAGCAGTCCAATCCAGCGTTTCATATCGGCCCCCTCTTTCGTCGCGCTGCAAAGCGAGCACACCGCCCACTCATGCTGCCTCCCCCCCGACACGGGGGAGAGGTCGGCCGAGGGGGGATACGCACGCCCTTGCCCCTCACCTGGCCTCTCCCCGGGGGGAGAGGGACATGAGCCGTGCGAGCACGGCAGCCCTGGTTGGCGGAAGTGTGGACCGCGGCGCGCGCCGGGTCTAGGCAAGGATGCGGCACGGGACTTGCTGCCCGGGATTCGGCACGCCGCCGCGAGGCAGGGACAGGAGGGAACATGGCCGAGTACGATCTGGTCATCCGCAACGGCACCATCGCCACCGCGTCGGACGTGGTGACGGGCGATATCGGCATCGTCGCTGGCCGCGTCGTGGCGCTGGGCGAGCGGCTCGACAGGGGCAGGCGCGAGATCGACGCCACCGGCCTGATCGCCGTGCCGGGCGGCATCGACGCTCATGTCCATTTCGACCAGGACACCGCCGACGGCTCGGAGTTCTGTGACGATTTCGAGAGCGGCAGCCGGGCGGCCGCCGCCGGCGGCACGACCACGATCATCCCCTTCGCCTACCAGGCGCGCGGCCAGTCGCTGCGCGACGTGGTCAACCGCTACCACAAGCGGGCCGACGGCAAGTCGCTGATCGACTACGCCTTCCACGTCATCCTGTCCGACCCCAGCGAGAAGATCATGGGCCAGGATTTCCCGGCGCTGGTGGCCGACGGCTACACCTCGTTCAAGGTCTACATGACCTACGACGACCTGAAGCTCGGCGATCGCGAGATGCTCGACGCGCTGGCGGCAGCGCGGCGCGAGCAGGCCATGCTGATGATCCATGCCGAGAATTCCGACTGCATCGCCTGGCTGACCGAGCGGCTGGAATGGAAGGGCATGACGGCGGCCAAATTCCACGCCACGTCGCGGCCCTACGTCGTCGAGCGCGAGGCCACCCACCGCGCCATCTCGCTGGCCGAGCTGCTCGACGTGCCGATGCTGCTGGTCCATGTCTCGGCCAAGGAAGCGATGCACGAGATCCAGCGCGCCCAGGCACGCGGCCTGAAAGTCTACGGCGAGACCTGCCCGCAGTACCTGTTCCTGAGCGAGGAGGATTTCGACAAGCCGGGCGACGAGGGCGCCAAGTGCGTGTGCTCGCCGCCGCCGCGCGGCGTCGACAACCAGGAGCACATCTGGACCGGCCTGTCGGCCGGCACCTTCCAGGTCCTGTCCTCGGACCATGCCGCGTTCAAGTACGATGACGTGCGCGGCAAGAAGCTGCCGGGTGCGGCGCAGAGCTTCGCCAAGATCCCCAATGGCGTGCCGGGCGTCGAGACCCGCCTGCCGCTCCTGTTCTCCGAAGGCGTCGGCAAGGGCCGCATCAGCCTGCAGCAGTTCGTGGCGCTCTCCTCGACCAACGCCGCGAAAATCTACGGCCTGCATCCGCGCAAGGGCACCATCGCGGTCGGCGCCGATGCCGACATCGTGCTGTGGGATCCTACGCGCAAGGTGACCCTCACCAACGCCATGCTCCATCACAATTGCGACTACACGCCCTACGAGGGCCGCGAGCTGACCGGCTACCCGGTGATGACCTTTTCACGCGGCGAGCTGGTGATGGAGGAAGCGCGCATGAGCGGCTCGGCCGGCCGCGGCCTGTTCCAGAAGTGCGCCCGCCCCGAGGCTGCCCGCCCGCGCGGCAAGCCGCTGATCGATCCATCGATCTTCAGCTGAATGGCGAGTTCGTCTTCCTTCTCCGCCCGGTAAGCTTCTGTGGGGAGGCGGACGAGGGCACATCGCAGATCGAGCTGCAGGCCTCGATCCGTCACCCGCTGCGGCATCAATGCAACTCGCGTAAGGATTCGGCGTTTGGAAGACTCGGCGCAGGCCGCCTGGAAACGCGTGCCGCATCCTGGGTGGAGAACGCATATGAAGATTGGTGGTTCGCTGCTTCGAATCGTGGCGCCGCTGACGCTGATCGGGCTTGCCGTTCCCGCTTCGGCTCAGACGGCGATGGCAACCCTGAAGGACGCCAGCGGCAAGGAGGTCGGCAAGGCCGACCTGACGGAGACGCCGCATGGCGTGCTGCTCAGGCTGTCGTTGAAGGGCTTCCCCGCCGGCGAGCGCGCCTTCCACTTCCACGAGATCGGCAAATGCGAGCCGCCCTTCGCCAGCGCCGGCGGGCATTTCAATCCGGGCGGCAGGAAGCACGGCATGGAAGTGGCCGGCGGCGCCCATGCCGGCGACATGCCCAACCTGTTCGTCCCGGCGAACGGCGAGTTGACCGTCGAGGTCGCCAATGCGGCAATCACCCTCGTCGATGGCAAGCCGAACAGTGTGTTCCACCCCGACGGCACGGCAATCGTCATCCATGCCGGTCCCGACGACTACAAGACCGACCCGACGGGCAACGCCGGCGACCGTATCGCCTGCGGCGTCGTCACGAGGAGATGAGAGCTTCATCTCGGACGAAGGTAGGATCGGCCGTCGAGAGCGGCAACACCTACCACCTCATCCTGAGGAGCCGCGCATCGCGCGGCGTCTCGAAGGATGGGCAACAGAGACCTTGCCTGATCCCATGCTTCGAGACGCGCCCTTCGGGCGCTCCTCAGCATGAGGTTTGGCGGTGGCCGTCCAATAGCGAAGAAGGACGCTTCCCTAATTCGCCGGCTGGTACTGCTCCAGCCAGGCCAACACCTCGGCGACCGGCAGCACGTCGGCGTACTTCAGCGCCATGTCGTAGAGGTTGGCGAAGTGCGGGCTCTCGTGCTTGTCGGCGACGCACTCCTCGGGGACGATGGTGCGATAGCTGCGCGACAGGCTGTCGACGGCGGTGGCGCGCACGCAGCCCGAGGTCGAGCCGCCGGTGACGATCACCGTGTCGACGCGATGGAAGGTGAGCAGCGAGGCGAGGTTGGTCTCGAAGAAGGCCGAAGCCATGCGCTTGTTGATGACGATGTCGGAACCACCCACGACCTCGCAGCGGTCGTCGAGGGCGGCGCGGCGCGAGCCCGCCTTGATGTTCTGCAGCGAGTCGGGCGTGTCGCTGCGCGTCCCCCACACACCGCAATCCTCACCCGAGTCGAGATAGGAGACGTAGGTCCAGATCACCGGGCAGCGGTGCCGCCGGCACAGCGTGGCCAGGGCGTTGACGTGGTCGATCTGGCGCGGGTCGGTGTCGTAGGCCGTCGCGAACTCGCCGGGCCGCGTGTAGGCGTTCTGGAGATCGACATTGACCAGGGCCGGCTTGCGGCCGAAGCCGAAGCGCCGCCGCCTGGGATCTGCCTTGACCTCCTGGTAGAGCTCGCGCGCCGACTTGGTCGATGTTTCCATGGGGGTCCTCCCGGGGATCAGCCGAAACGATCCAGCAAGAACGGCGCCACCGGCATGCTCGGCTGCCGCCCGGCCAGCATCTCTGCCGTCAGCCGCGCCAGCACCGGCGCCAGGGTATAGCCGTTGGAGCTGACGCAATTGTAGAAGCCCGGCCTGCCGGGCGCCTCGCCGAGGATCGGCGCGCGATCGATGTTGACGTTCATGCCGGCCCAGATGCGCACGGCGTGCAGCTCGGCCAGCGCCGGCACGACCCGCGACGCCACCCACAGATTGCCCTCGACGCTCGGCCGCAGCGCCCGCGACAGGCGCTGGCGCTCGTCGAGCCCGGCGGTCCAGCCGCCGCCCACCAGGAAGGCGCCCGACCCCATCTGCTTCAGGGTGAGATGGCGCGCCGCATGCGCGACCAGGCGGGTCAGCGTCGGCGCCGTGGGCTCGGTGGCGATCATCTGCAGCGGCGCGCCGCGCACCGGCAGCTCGAGCCCGGCCAGCCGGCCGATCTCGGCGGCCCACGGGCCCGAGGCGTTGACGATGCGCCGGCAGCGCAGCTCGCCGCGGCTCGTCGTCACCCGCCAGCCCGCACCGTCGCGCTCGATGGCCACGACATTGCTGCCGTGCCGGAAGCGTGCACCCAGCGCCTTGGCGCGCGCGATCGTGGCGTAGGTGCCGCGCAACGGGTTGATCTTGCCCTCGGCGGGGCACCATTCGGCGGCGATGGCGGCATCGCCGATCGCCGGCTCGAGCTGTCGCAGCTCGTTGGCGCCGATCAGCTCGGCCTCGATGCCGCGGCTGCGCTCGAGCGCGATCTTGGCTTTCAGGAACTCGACGTCGCGCGCCGTCTCGCCGACCATCAGCCCGCCCGCCACCTTTATCTCGAGGTCCTGGCCGGTATCGCGCTCGATCTCCTGCCACAGTGCGATCGAGGCCGGGCCGAGCGGCAGGGTGTCGGCCGCCCGATTGCCGCCGGCCGGCGCGTTGGCGCCGAAATCGAACGACAGCATCTGGACGTGCAGGCTGCCGGCGTTGGCGCCCGAGGCCTGCAGGTTGGGCTCGTCGCGCTCCACCACCATCGCCTCGATGCCCTCGCGCGCCAGCCAGTAGGCGAGGCAGGAGCCGACCACGCCGCCGCCGATCACCAGCGTGTCGACGCTCTCCGCCGGCAGCGGCCCCGCCTCGCGCGGCCGCGCCATGTCGGGCGGCACGAAGTCGACATGGCCCGACCATTCGGGCTGCTCGATGGTGAGGGCGCGAATGGGCACGGGCTTCGCCGGCGGCCGCGGCGCGAACAGGCCGAACTCGTCGACGTCCGCCGAGCACAGGCGGGCCACGGTCGCGGCACAGTAGCGGCCCTGGCAGCGCCCCATGCCGACCCGGCTCGCCCGCTTGAGCGAGGCCGGCGATGTGTTCCCCGCAGCGATCTGGCCGCGCAGCTCGCCCGCCGTCACCTCCTCGCAACGGCAGACGATGGCCGAATCGTCGATGGCCGCAGGATCGAAGGCCGGCGCCTCGAACAGGCGCCACAACGCCGATTGAAACCGCGCCGCGCGCTGGACAGTGCGCCGCGCCTCTTTTGCCGGCGCCACGGCAAGCCCGAGATCGCGTGCGATCGCATTGGCCGCCAGAACGCCCTGCGCCTGGGCGGCTTGCGCACCGCCGAACCGCGCGCCGTCGCCGATCGCGAAGACCTCGCCCAGGCTGGTTCGGCCGTCGGCGTCGGTGATGGTTTCCATCGAGCCGCTGCCGCGCGGCACGAAGCGGTGCGCGCAGCCGAGCGCGCGCGCCAGCTCCGACGACGAGGCAAAGCCGTCGTTGAGCGCCACGATGTCGGCCTCCACGGCGAGGTCGCCGGCCTCGACCCTGCGCACGCGATCGTCGCCGCTCAGGCGGGTCACGCGCCGGCCCCAGTGCATCAGGAAGCCGAGGCGCCGCGCAAGTGCGCGCCCTTGCAGCAGAAGAGACGGATCGGCCAGGGCGGCCTGCGCGAGCGCGTCCCATCGTCCGGCTCCCGGGCGCGGTGCCGCTTCGAGCACGGCCACGACATTGGCGCCGCCGTCCAGCAACTCGGCCGCGGTCTGCAGGCAGAGCGGCCCGTTGCCGGCAATGACGATGCGGCTGCCCGGGGCCACGCGATACGAGCGCGCCAGCGTCTGCAACCCGCCCACCGTCATCACGCCCGGCAGGGTCCAGCCCGGCACCGGCCGGACCTGCTCGTAGGCGCCGGTCGCCAGCACCAGGCGCTTGGGCCGATAGAGTCGCGACTGCCCGGCGACGGTCGCGGCGATCTCGTTGGGCGAGAACGCCGCCCAGACCGTCGCCTCGTTCACGATGGTGACGCCGGCCAGCAGGGTCGAGCGGCCGAGCACGGCACCGTCGCGGAACTGGCGGTCGAGCCGCTCGGGATCGGCCTCGTGGCTGTGCGCCAGCGGCTTGAAGAACTGGCCACCCTCGTGCAGGCGCTCGTCGAGCACCACGACATTGGCCCCCGCCAGGGCGAGGGCACGGGCCGCTGACAGGCCGGCCGGCCCGGCGCCGACGACCACGACGTCGCACGCCTGCTCGCGGGTCTCGGCGGGCGGCCCAGCGGCGCCCGGCTGGGGCGCCGGGGACGAGCGGACGTCCATGCCATCCACGGCCCTGGTCAGGCAGGCGCGCTGGCTCGGCTGCCCGTCGACCGTCACCAGGCAATCGAAGCACACGCCCATGCCGCAGAACGGGCCGCGCGGCGCCCCCGACCGGGCCTGCCGCAGGGCGATGATCCCTGCCGCCGCCAGCGCCGCGGCAACGGTCTCGCCGGGCAGCGCCGCGATCTCCCGATCGTCGAAGTAGATCTGGATCGCCGGCCCGACCGGCACGATGTCTGGATGGCTCAGACGCATGGCATTTCTTTATCATCCTGCCGAGGACTGCGCGTCCCGGGAATTCATTGCCGGAAGCGGGCGCGCGGTTGATGGAGTAGGCTACTTTGTCGTCCTGAGCGCAGCGAAGGACCTCATCGCCGCCTGCCAAACGTGCAGCTTTGAACTTCTGGCGAGGAGATCCTTCGCTGCGCTCAGGATGACATGAGAGTTGCGAGTGCGCGCCCAGCGAAGGTGGCTGGCTGAAGCATTGGTTTCTTGTTAGGGAATCGCCATGAAGACGTTTCGCGGCACCTACACCGTCCTGATCACGCCCTTCACCGACGACGGCCGGAAGGTCGACGAGGCGGCGCTGCGGCGTCTGGTCGATTTCCAGATCGACGAGGGCATTCACGGCCTGATCCCGCTCGGCAGCACCGGCGAGTTCCTGAGCGTGACGCCGGACGAGCGGCGCCAGATCGTCGAGATCGTGGTCGGCCAGGCGGCGGGGCGCGTGCCGGTGCTGATCGGCACCGGCGCCGAATGGACCGACGAGGTGGTGCGCACCAGCCGCGAGGCCGAGTCGATGGGCGCCGACGGCGTGATGATCATCCCGCCGTTCTACAGCGTGCCGACCGACGACGAGCTCTACGCGCACTACAAGAAGGTGTCTGACGCGATCTCGATCCCGATCATGGTCTACAACAACCCGGCGACGGCCAATGTCGACATGATGCCGGAGCTGATCGCGCGGCTCGCCCAGATCCCCAACTGCAAGTACGTCAAGGAGTCGACGCTCGATCCGACGCGCGTGCGCGACATCATCCGCCTCGCCGGCGACAGGATGACGGTGTTCGCGGGCGTGCTGGGCTACGAATCGTTCTGGCTGGGCGCCGAGGGCTGGGTCGCCGTGTGCTCCAACGTGATCCCACGCTGGTCGGCCGCCCTGTTCGAGCTGGTCGCCGACAAGCGCGACATGCCTTGCGCGCTCGAGCTCTACAGGAAGATGACACCGCTGCTGTGGTGGGTCGGCGGCCCGCGCTATGTCTCCGGCACCAAGGCCTGCTTCGAGATGATGGGCATGCCGATGGGCCCGCCGCGCGCGCCGCGCCTGCCCCTGCCCGAGGCGCAGCGCCCCGCCCTGCGGGCGGTGCTGCGCGAGATGGGCCTGTTGGCCGACGAGAAGCTTCGCGCGCGGGCGTAGTTGCTGGCCATGATCATGCCCTGCCCCAGCTTCGCTGGGGAGACCCCCAGCACGCCGGCGCGCACCACGATGCTGAGAAAATGGTGGCGCTGCGAGAGGGAAGCTCATGGCTGGGAG
>LNFM01006359.1_pt1 | contig 19502 bp, 20 predicted proteins | sample 596031 | NCBI WGS metagenome assembly LNFM01 (sample SAMN04254537, study PRJNA301005) | activated carbon metagenome | isolation source: dual media filters at the Ann Arbor, Michigan drinking water treatment plant | place: USA: Ann Arbor | reverse complement strand
TCGATCCGTCACGCCTGGACCGTCGACAAGTGGGCGTCGGCCAAGGCCGGCTGGGACGCGAAGGACCAGAGCCTCGCGGTCCCCTACAGCGTCCGCGTGAAGCACCAGGCATCCGCGCCGACGGGCATCACGGTCACGGGCCAGATCAGCATCCACAACCCGAACGCCACCGCGGTCGCCGTGAGCTCGGTGGAGGACAGCACCCCCGGCGCCACGAGCTGCACGACCGCCGCCGCGCCGACCGTCCCGGCCGGCGGGACGGTGTACGTCCCCTACACATGCCACTTCTCGGTGCTGCCCTCGGGGGTCGTGACCAACACCGCCACCGTCCGCTGGAACGACGGCCAGGCCGACACGTCGGCGTCGGCGCAGGCCCCGGTCGACTTCGCGGCCGCCACGGTCGCGCACGAGGGCCCGCGCGCGGTCCGCGTCACCGACACCCTCGACGGCGACGCCACCCGCACGCTGGCGGGCGAGCTGACCGGCACCAGGACCTTCACCTACACCCGCTACCTCAAGGCCGCGCCCGGCGAGTGCCGGACCTGGCACAACACCGCCCGCATCATCGGGCTCGAGGAGCACCAGAACGGCGTCAGGGTCGCGATGAGCGGCAAGAACTACGCGTTCACCGCCACCGACCAGGAGTGGGTCAAGGTGTGCGCCCCGGCGCCCCCGAAGGACGACCCCAAGGACGACCCCACGCCCCCCACGGTGATCGTGGGCGGCGACAAGGACCCCCAGCCGGCGAAGGTGGTCGACGCCGACAACCCCAAGGGCCCGGTGGTCTCCGACCCGGAGGCCTCCAAGGGGGCGTTGCGCGTCAGCAAGAGCGCCTCGGTCCGCCGCGCCGAGGTCGGTGACCTCGTGACCTGGACCATCCGGGTCTCCAACGCCGGCAAGGCCGACCTCTCGAAGGTCACGCTGCTCGACCGCCTGCCCCGGCATCTCGTCGTCGCCCAGGACGCGCAGATCGCGGCCGGCCGGTCGGCGATGGTGCGCGGGAAGCTGGTGACGATCTCCGTCGGCGACCTCGGGGTGGGGCAGAAGCGCATCTACAGCATCATCACGCGTGTGGTCGCGCGGCCCCACGTGACGCCCGCCCTCGTGGCGGACGCACGGAAGCTGGGTGCCCGTGAGCGCAAGGTGGTGATGAGCAGGACCCGGCGGGGGATCGTCTGCAACCGGGTCGCGGCCTCCGCCGCCGACACCGGGACCGTCGGGGCCATCGCGTGCCTGCGGGTCGTGAAGGCACCCGACGTGCAGCCGGTGGCCGAGGAGGACCGCCGCTGATCGGGCGACCGCCATCACGCGGTGACGCTCGGGGCGCCCATGGGGCGCCCCGAGTGCGTCCGGGACGGATCACTGGTCCGCCGTGGGGGCCCGGCCCATCCGACCGGGCGGTGGCGGGCCGTCCGCGCCGCGGCACCCTTCGAGATGTCACGGAACGACCATCGCCGCCCCGGAGGGACCCGTCGTGCGCCTCGTGCTGCTGATCGCGCTCCTGCTCGTCGTCTGCGCCGCCCCGCTCGCGGCCGCCCCGGCGCCCGCGCCCCCCGCGCCCGGCGCCGCGCTCATCGTGCGGGCCGAGGCCCTCGCCGCCCAGTGGGGACGCTGCCCCACGGCGCGGCCGGCCCATCGTGTGCTCGACCAGGCCCGCCGCACCACGGCGCCGGTGCCACGGGTGCGCCGCGCGCGCGCGGCGCTGCGCTCCTGGACGGCCGTGGCCCGCGAGTGCGCGCGCCCGGTCGCTCAGCCCGAGGTCATCGTCTCCGGCTGAGCCAGGCCTCCACGGCCTCGAGCACTCCCGCGGTATAGGCGCCGCGTGTCACCCAGGGAGCGGTCGCCGCGATCACCGGATCGGCCGCCGCGCCGTTGGCGACGATCGCCACCGTGCCGAGGACGCGCCCGATGTCGAGGTCCTGACGGCTGTCGCCGACGGCCAGGCAGCGCGCGGGGTCCGCACCGCGCGCGGCGATGTCGCGCTCCACGGCCAGCGCCTTGCTCGCCGCCGCCGGCAGCAGATGGAAGATGTGGGCGTCGCCCGGCCCGGTGTGGCCGTTGTCGGCCAGGCGCAGCGTCCCCTCGGAGAGGGTGTCGACGAACGCGGCCGCGGCCGGGCCGACGGCGCCGAGCAAGACGTGGCTGCCCTCGCGGCCGACGACCGCCATGGGGTGCGCCGCCAGGCCCGGCTCGGCGTCGAGCAGGGCGTCCGGGATGCCGGTGCGCGCGATGGCGGCGTGCACGGTCTCCCCGGGCCCCGTGGGGTAGCCCGCGTCCGTCGCCCCCATCTCGGGCAGCACGCCCGCCGCACCGAGCGTCCGTGCGACGGCCTCCAGGCGCTGGCGGCTGCGCCCGCTCACCAGCACCACCGGGATCCCGGCCTCGTGCAGCAGTCCGAGGGCCTCGACGCCCGCGGTGGTGAAGCCGCCGTCGGGATCGCGCAGGATCGACCCGGCGGGGCCGAAGAGCGTGCCGTCGAGGTCGAGGTAGACCACCCCGTCGGGCGGCCCGGGGGGCGCGGTCAGGCCACGCTCGCCTGGAGCACGTCCGTCATCGGCGGACGCTCGTCGGGCCGGGTGTCGAGCTCGGCGAGCTCGAAGCCGTCGGCGCCCCGCACGGGCCGCACGTACGCGCCCGCCCCGGCCAGCTCGTCGGGCGCGCGGCCCTCCTGCGCCAGTCGCTTCAGCACGGCCTGCGAGATCGTCGAGGCCATGGCGCCGAGCGCCGCCGTCGGCTGGTTGGTGTGCCGCCGGGCACCGAGATCGACCTGGGCCAGCGCGCCGAGGCCCGCGGTGCGGACGAGGTCGATCAGCAGGCCGATCTCCACCGCGTAGCCGTTGAAGAACGGGACCGAGCACAGCAGGTCGCGCCGGCCCGCGGCCTCGCCCGAGAGGGGCTGCGCGAAGCCGGCGAGCTCGGGGTAGAACAGGTTGATCAGGGGCCGGGCGCAGATCTCCGTGACGCGGCCGCCACCGTCGTCGTCGTCGCCCAGGCTGCGGCGGTAGAGCGCCTTGACGTATCCGACGTCCGGATCCGTCAGCAGCGGACCCAGCAGGCCGGTGACGAAGGCCGGGTCGAAGTCGACGACGTCGGCGTCGAGCCAGACGACCAGGTCGCCCGAGAGCACCGCGAGGCTCTTCCACATCGCCTCGCCCTTGCCGCGCCCGGGGGCGAGCCGGGGCAGGACCTCGTGGTCGGCGACCACCCGGGCGCCCGCCTCCTCGGCCTCGCGTCGGGTGCCGTCGGTGCTCGAGCCGTCCATGACCACGATCTCGGAGACGAGGGGGATCTCCTCCACCAGGCGCCGCCGCAGCGTCTCGACGATCGGACCGACCGTGCCGGAGACGTTCAGGGCCGGCAGGCACACCGAGACGCGTACGCCGTCGCGCCGCGCCAGATGGGCCAGCTGCTCGGCGTCGTAATCCGCGCCCCGGTACGTCCGCCGCGCCAGCCACTCGTCACGATTCACGCCACGGATCGTAGCGGGGCCCCGCCGCGTCCAGCCGCCCACCCGATGGCTGGTAGCCTCCCCGCGTGTCCGCCGCCCTCAAGGGACTGGTGCTCTCCGGCGGCGCCGGCACCCGGCTCCGACCGATCACCCACACCAGCGCGAAGCAGCTCGTCCCGGTGGCGAACAAGCCCGTGCTCTTCTACGGGCTGGAGGCGCTCCGCGCCGCGGGCGTCACCGACGTGGGCATCGTGGTGGGCGACACGCAGGCCGAGATCGAGGCGGCCGTCGGCGACGGCTCGGCGCTCGGCATCTCGGTCACCTACATCCGCCAGCAGGCGCCCCTCGGGCTGGCGCACGCCGTGCTCACCGCCGAGGAGTTCCTCGACGGGGCCCCGTTCGTGATGTACCTCGGCGACAACCTGCTGCGCGACGGCATCACCGGCCTGGTCGACCGCTTCCGGGGCGGCACCAGCGACGCCATGATCCTGCTGCAGAGGGTCTCCGACCCCGAGTCGTACGGCGTCGCCGAGCTCGAGGGCGGCAAGGTCGTGCGCCTGGTCGAGAAGCCGCCCGAGCCCAAGAGCGACCTCGCGCTGGTCGGCGTCTACATGTTCAGCCCGGCGATCATGGATTCGGCCAAGGCGATCCGGCCCTCGGGCCGCGGCGAGCTGGAGATCACCGACGCCATCCAGCACATGATCGACCGGGGCCTGACCGTCGAGCCCCACGAGGTCACCGGGTGGTGGAAGGACACCGGCCGGCTGGAGGACATGCTCGAGGCCAACCGGCTGATCCTCGACGTGCTCGAGACGCGCGTCGAGGGCGAGCTGGTCGACAGCAGCACCGAGGGACGGGTGGTGATCGAGAAGGGCGCGCGCGTGGTGCGCTCGTCGATCCGCGGCCCGGCGATCATCGGCGCGGGGGCGCTCGTGGAGGACGCCTACATCGGCCCCTACTCGTCCATCTCCACCGGCGTCGTGGTGCGCCACGCCGAGGTGGAGCACAGCATCCTGCTCGAGGACAGCCGCGTGGAGGATCTCGACGCGCGCGTGGAGAGCAGCCTGATCGGCCGGGGCGTGACCATCGCGCGCACCTCCGAGAAGCCGCGCGCCTACCGCTTCATGATCGGCGACTCCTCCAGCATCGGCCTCGTCTGAGCCCCTCCGCGTGAAGATCCTCGTCACGGGCGCCGCCGGGATGCTGGGCCGGGATCTGGTGCCCCACCTCGCGGAGCGGCATGACGTGGTGGGCGTGGACATGGAGGTGGACGTCACCGATTCGCGCGCCGTGGGCGACTGCGTCCGCGAGGTCGCCCCGCAGGCGATCCTCCACCTCGCCGCCTGGACCGACGTCGACGGCGCCGAGGAGCGGGAGGAGGCGGCCGAGGCCGTCAACGCCCAGGGCAGCGGCAACGTCGCCGCGGCCGCCGCGGAGGCGGGCGCGGCCCTCGTGGTGCCCTCCACCGACTACGTCTTCGACGGCTCCCTCGGGCGGGCCTACGAGGAGGACGACGCGCCCTCGCCGCTCGGTGCCTACGGGCGCACCAAGCTCGCGGGCGAGCGCGCCGCGCTCGCCGCGTGGCCGGCGGGCACGCGCATCGCCCGCACGGCGTGGCTCTACGGGGCCTCGGGGAGGAACTTCGTCGACACGATGCTCGGACTCGGCCGCTCGCGCGACGAGGTGACGGTGGTGGACGACCAGGAGGGCTCGCCCACCTGGACCCGCGACCTCGCCCCGGCCCTGGAGGCGCTGCTCGACCAGCCCCCCGGCGTCTACCACACGGCCGGAGGCGGCTCGGTGACCTGGGCCGGCTTCGCCCGCGCGATCTTCGAGGAGGCCGGCGTGGACTGCCGCGTCGTGCCGATCACCACGGCCGAGCTCGGCCGACCGGCCCCCCGCCCCATGTTCTCGCCACTCGCCGTGACCCGGCCGGGCGCCCCCCGGCTGCGCCCGTGGCGCGAGGCGCTGCGCGACTACCTGAAGGAGACGGTGTGAAGCTTCTCGTGACCGGCGGCTGCGGCTTCATCGGTTCGGCGTTCGTGCGCCTGGCCCTCTCGCGGGGCGCCGAGGTGGTCAACCTCGACAAGCTGACCTACGCGGGGAACCCGGAGAACGTGGCCGACGTGGCCGACGACGAGGGCTACCGCTTCGTGCACGCCGACATCGCCGACGCCGAGGCCGTCGCGGCCGCCGTGAAGGGCGTGGACGCCATCGTCAACTTCGCGGCCGAGAGCCACGTCGACCGCTCGATCCTCGACCCGACCGAGTTCATCAACACGGACGTCGTGGGCACCGCGGTGCTGCTGGAGGCCGCCCGCACCGCGGGCGTCGGGCGCTTCGTGCAGGTCTCCACCGACGAGGTCTACGGGTCCATCCCGCACGGCGCCTTCCGCGAGACCGACCCGATCAGCCCCTCCAGCCCGTACTCGGCGAGCAAGGCCGGCGGCGACCTCCAGGTGCTCGCCTGGCACCGCACCTTCGGCCTCGACGCGGTGATCACGCGCGGCTCGAACACCTTCGGGCCGCGCCAGTACCCCGAGAAGCTGATCCCGCTGTTCGTCACCAACGCCCTCGACGGGCTGCAGCTGCCGGTCTACGGCGACGGCATGCAGGTCCGCGACTGGATCTACGTGGACGACCACTGCGAGGGGATCTGGACGGCGATGACGCTCGGCGAGGCCGGCGAGGTCTACAACGTCGGCGGCGGGCACGAGGAGCCGAACATGGAGATCACCCGCCGCATCCTCGCGCTGACGGGCCGCGACGAGTCGCTGATCCGCCACGTCGCCGACCGGCTCGGCCACGATCGCCGCTACGCCCTCGACACCACCCGCCTGCGCTCGCTCGGCTGGGAGCCGCAGCGCTCGTTCGACGAGGCCATCGCGGCCACCGTCGAGTGGTACCGCGACCGCCGCGCCTGGTGGGAGCCCATCAAGAGCGGCGAGTACCGGCGCTACTACGAGGAGCAGTACGGGGCGCGCTGACCCTCAGGCGGGCCGGCGCGCCTCGAGGTTGAGCCGCACGTAGTCGAGCTCCACCCGGCCGTCCGGCCGCGTGCGCCGGTCGGCCACGGCGCGCGCGAAGTGCGCGCGCAGGTCCTCGGGGAGCCGCTCCAGGTGGTGCCGCAGCACGACGGTCGAGAGGAAGACGGCGCCCTCCTCGGCGGTGTCGAACACGGCGGGATCGGGCTCGAGCCAGGCCCGGGCGTCCCTGAAGCCCGCGCCCTCGAGGCGGGCCACCGTGTCCTCGGCGCCGGCGAAGTGCCAGCTCTCGGGCATGTCCCGCAGATGCGGCGCGTAGGGCTCGCGGGCGCCCACCTCGTCGGCGGCCGCGTGGGTCGCGGCGATGTTGCCGAAGCCGCCGCACTGGGCCACCAGGCGCCCTCCCGGGCGGAGTGCCGCGTGCAGGCGGCCGAAGAGGCCCTCGTGGTCGAGGATCCAGTGGAAGGTGGCCGTCGACACGATCAGGTCGACCCGGGCGTCCAGCTCCAGCGTGCGCAGATCTGCCTGGCGGACGCTGACCCGCCCGCCGAGGTCGGCCAGCTGCCGCGAGGCCTCCTCGACCATCCGCGCCGAGCCGTCCACGCCGAGCACCGTGCCGTGCGGCAGCCGCTCGGCCAGCAGGCGGGTCACCCGGCCCGTGCCGCAGCCGGCGTCGAGGGCGTCCTCGTCGCCGCCGAGCGCGATGCCGTCCACGACACGCGCGCCCCAGGCGAGCTGCGGGGCGGAGACCCGCTGATAGGTCTCCGCGTCCCACTCGTCGGCCATCAGGAGCCCAGGCGCTCCACGAGCGCGTCGAGTGCGGCCCGGATCGGCTCGATCGGCGTGCGCGCGATCCCGGCGCCGATCTGCCCGCCGTCCACCCGGTGCAGGATGCCGGTGTTGATCAGCGGGGTCAGGCCGAGGTCGACGCAGGCGCGTGCGTCGACGCCGAGGGGCGTGCCCTCGCCGTCGAGGGTCGGGATCTTCAGCCGGTCGCTCGTTGCCAGGCAGATGTCGCCCATGTAGCGGGTGCGCTCGATCGCCTCGGCCAGCCCTCCGCCGAGGAAGGCCGCCACGCTCGGGCTGGCCGCGCTGGCCGCCCCGCCCAGGCCCGCGCACTCCACCAGCGCCGAGTCTCCGATGTCGGGCGCGGCGTCGGCGTCGGAGAAGCCCGGCCGGTAGAGCGGGTCGCCCACCAGGGGCGCGGGGAAGGTGAACCAGCGGTCGGGGAGCCCGGCGATCTGCACCGCCGCCTCCACGCCGTTGCGGCTGATGAAGACGATCAGGCTCGAGTCGGCCGTCCCCTGGATCCCGGCGAGGGCCGCCCGGGCGGCGGCGATGCTGACCGTGAGGGCGAAGTGCCCGTTGGCGCCGAGCATGCGGGCGGTGGGGAGGACGCTGTCGGGCGCCCCCTCGGCCATCGCCGGCAGCGCCTGGCGCAGCAGGAGCATCGTCGTCGCCTGGTGGCGCATGTGGCAGTCGTCGCCCATCGCGATTCCCTGGGCGCAGAGCGCGAAGGCGTCGATCGGGCCATCGGCCCGCAGCGCCGCCGCGAAGCCGGGGGCGATGCCCTCGGCCATGATCCGCTGGCGCTCGATCGCGGCCGGCGTGCCGAGCCCGAGCCAGAAGGCCTCGCCGGGCCCGTCGTTGAAGGGGCTGAAGCCGACGCCGCCGTTCACCTCGTCGCGCGCCGCCCAGCAGGCCATCGAGGGGGAGATCACCCCGCACATCGCCCCGGCGGCGTTCAGCGAGTGGGCGTTCGCCAGCTGCACCGCGCCGCGTGCGAGCAGCCCGGCGGCGTCCTCCGGGGTGGAGGCCCAGCCCTCGAACACGCAGGCCCCGATCACCGCGTTGCGCTGGGGCGCGCACATCTCCTCCCAGTCGATCGGGGGACCCGCGTGCAGCACCATCCGCCCCTCGAGGCCGGGGATCAGCTCTCCCGCCGGCCCGGCGCCGACGATCATCGGGCGGGCCTCCTGCAGGCGCGCGATCGCGGTGGCGTTGGCGGCGTCGACGCGCGAGTCGCCGTAGGCCGCGGCAAGCGTCGCGATCGCCCCGGGGTCGCCGGAGGCGGGTGGGCGCCAGTCGATGGCCGTGACGTCCGCTCCCTGCTCGTGGAGCGCGTCCGCCATCAGATCGAGGCCCGCAGTGGCGATGCGTAGGCTCACCTCATGAACCTATCTGCTCTCGCGGCGTCCGTGCGCGACCACCCGGGCCTCACGGGCAAGCGGGACCTGGCGGCGGTGGCCCGCACGCTCGGTGGCGACGGGGACGATGCGGCCGTCGTGGCCGACGCGGGCGGCCACCTGGTGATGGCGGCCGAGGCCATCTGGCCCCCGTTCGTCGCCGCGCAGCCCCGGGTTGCGGGGGTCGCCGGGGTGGTCACCGTGCTGAACGACCTCGCCGCCACCGGCGCCCGGCCGATCGCCCTCCTCGACTGCCTGGTCGCCGCCTCCGGCGCCGTCGCGCAGGAGATCCTGGAGGGCCTGCGGATCGGGGCGGAGCTCTACGGCGTGCCCGTCGTGGGCGGCCACGCGACCATCGAGGGATCGGCGGGCCCGGGCCTCTCCACCTTCGCCGTCGGCCGGGCGGCCGCTCCGCTGTCGGCCCGTAACGCTCGCGCCGGAGACGCCGTGTGTCTCGCGGTGTGCCTGGAGGGGGAGATGATGAAGGGCCCGGAGGGCCTCTTCTTCAGCCACCTGCGCGGTCCGCGCCGCGGCCGCGCCGCGGCCGACCTCGCGCTCCTGGCCGACGCCGCCGAGGCCGGGGAGGCGTGGGCGGCCCGTGACGTCTCGATGCCCGGCGTCGCGGGTTCGCTGCTGCAGTTCTGCGAGAGCGCCGGCGGCCTCGGCTGCGCACTCGACATGGACGCCTTGCCGGCGCCGCCCGGCGCCGACCTCGTTGACTGGCTGCTCTGCTTCCCCTCCTACGCCTTCCTGCTGGCGGGTGACCCCGCCGCTTTGGCCGCGCGCTTCGGCGCGGCCGGGCTGACGCTGGCCCGCGTCGGGACGCTCGATGCGTCGGCGACACTGCGCCTGCGGGCAGGGGATCGAGAGGAGCCGGTCTGGGACCTCGCGAGGAGGGCCCTCACCGGCATGCGCCCCTCGTGAGCGGGCGCGCGGGCGGGGGAACCGCTCCGCGCGGTCGCGGTCAGTCCCGGGGGAAGGGCCCGTCCACCCGCACGATCGTTCCATCCGCGCTGACGTAGACCGTGTACTCCTCGTCCGCCGTGTAGACGCCGACCTCCCAGCGGGCGCCGTAGTCCGTCTCCGGCTCGATCGTGTCGACCACGCCGCCCACGCGGCCGACGGCGATCGCGCCGGCCCGCTCGCGGGTCACCGCGCCGCCTGCGGGCGCCGCCGGGGTCGTCGCGGCGGCGGTCGGTGCCACCGTCGTCGCGGCGGTCGTCACCGTCGTCGTGGCGGTCACCGTGGTGACCTGCTCCGTGGACGGGGACGCGACGTCGTCATCGCCGCCGCACCCTGCGACAACCCCGACGAGTGCGAGGGCCGCGACGGCCCCGATCCTGCGGACGGTGGCCGCCCGACGACCGGGACGAGCCTGGTGATCCGTCATCGAGTGCACCTCTCCGTGTCCACCCCCCTGCGGCGCGAACTTCGCAGGGGGGTGGATCGCGTGTCAAGGGACTCGGCCGCGGACCGTGGCTCAGGAGCGTGTGGCGACCACCTCCAGGTACTCGGCGGGTATGGCGACCGGGCCGTCGCCGCCGATGCGGTCGAACCTCCGCGCGAGCGCGGTGAGGTCGTCTGCGAGGGCCGTCCTGCCCTCCTCGTCGAGCCCCGCGAAGGCCACCAGCGTCGGGCCGTAGTGCTCGCGGAAGAATGCGGTGAAGTGCTCGGGCGAGTCGAAGCGGAAGGTGAAGTCCCGGCGGCGGACCTCGAGATCCCGCACCCCGCCGCCGATCAGCTCGCGCACCCGCTCCTCGGTGCCCCAGAGCGGGGGAGGCGTCAGACCGGCCGGTGGTGGCGCGTAGGCGGCGACGGTGCGGAAGAGGCCGCCGATGAAGCCCTCCGGCGTCCAGTTGGCCATGGCGATCGTGCCCCCCGGGCGGCAGACGCGCAGCATCTCGGACGCCGCCGCCTCCTGATCGGGCGCGAACATGACGCCGACCGCCGACACCACCGCGTCGAACGACGCGTCGGCGAAGGGCATCGACTGCGCGTCACCCTCGACGAAGTCGATCGGAAGGGCCTCCGCGGCCGCCCGGCGCCGGCCGGCCTCCTGGAGCGCCGTGACGTAGTCGAGCGAGACGACGTCCGCGCCACAGCGCGCGGCGGCGAGCGCCGTGGTGCCGCTGCCGCCGGCGACGTCGAGCACGCGGCTGCCCGAACGCACGTCGGCCGCGTCGACCAGTCGTTCGGAGATGAGGGTGATTCGGGTGCCGACGACGGCGTAGTCGCCGCGCGCCCACACTCCGCGCTGGCGTGCGGTGATCGCCGCGAAGTCGGGTGTGGTCATGGTGTCGCCCATCGTGCCTCCATCGGTAATTAGAACGACCGTTCGTTCTTGTTGCGAGAATTTACGAACGATCGTGCTAACTTGTCAAGCATGACCACGACGGCGACCCGCCGGACCCGCTCCGACGGCGAGCGCAGCCGGCGCACGATCCTCCTGGCCGCCGCCCGCCTCGCCACCGTCGAGGGGCTCGGGGGCCTGAGCATCGGCCGCCTCGCGTCCGAGACCGGCATGAGCAAGAGCGGGCTCTTCGCGCACTTCGGCTCCAAGGAGAAGCTGCAGCTCGCGACGATCGGGATGGCCGAGGAGATCTTCCAGGATGAGGTCCTCGGCCCCGCGACGCAGGCAGAGGGCCTCGCCCGCGTCGAGGCCCTCTGCGACCGGTTCCTGTCGCACGTGGACCGGTCCGTGTTCCCCGGCGGTTGCTTCTTTGCGTCGGCCGCGGCCGAGCTCGACACGCAGCCGGGGCGGGTGCGCGATCGAGTGGTCAGCACCCTGCGCGACTGGGTCGGGCTGTTCGAGGAGGCCTTCGCGACCGCCCGGGACCGGGGCGAGATCGCTCCTGAGGCCGACCCCGACCAGCTCACCTTCGAGGTCAACGCCATGCTGGCCGAGGCCAACGGCCTCTACGTCCTGCACGGCGACCCGCGCTACATCGCGATGGCCCGCCGGGCGATCGCCGACCGCCTGGAGCGCGCGGCCGCCTGATCCGCCCGTGAGGCGGGAGGCGGCGGCCGTGACGGGCCGCCGCCTCCGGCCGCCTCAGCGGCTGGTCGCTCCCGAGGCCCGGCGGCGCGCGCCCTTGCGGGCCGCGGCGCTGCGCGCCTCGGCCTTGCGCGCCCGGGTGGCCGCCGCCTTGCGTCCTGCGGCCCGGCGCTTCGCGGAGCGGCCCGTGGCCCGGTCCTCGATCTCGTCGGCCAGATCCTTCAGGTCGTCCGCCACCTCGACGATCGCCGGAGGCGCCGTCTTGTGGGAGCCGGAGCCGATGGCCTCCGCCACCGTCTTCGCCACCTTCTTGCGCAGGCCGCGCTCATGCAGCTGCTCGATCAGGTCCTTGGTCGCCTTCTGGCTCGCCATGGGAGGCCTCCTCTCGCCGGCGATGGTCGTCCACCGCCACCCGTCTTCCGAATCCCTTGGTGCTGCCCCGGTGCGCGCCGATCGGAACGCACGACCGCTTCGGGGCCGCTCAGGCCCCCAGGGCCCAGGCGTAGCCCTCGGGGGCGAAGGCGGGCTGCGCCCCCGCGAGGGCGATCGCCATCGGCTGGTGGGTCGCCCCGCGGAACTCCCCCGGCTCACCCTGACGGCTCCAGCCGAGCCGGCGGAAGAAGGCCACGTTCGGCTTCTGGATGAGGGCGATCATCCGTGTGCCCCCGGCCTCGCCTGCGGTGGCGACGGCGAAGCGCACCAGCGGCGCGCCGACGCCCACGGTGCGCGCGTCGGGCAGCACCGCGAGCCGGTCGCCCTTCCAGAGCCCCGCCTCGTCGAGTGGGTAGAGGCGCACGGCCCCCACCACCCGCCCGGAGATCGAGGCCACCACCTTCACGGCGCCCTCGTCCCAGGCATCGCGGTCGTCGCCCTCGAAGATGCCCTGCTCGGCCACGAACACCGCCTCGCGCACCGCGTGGTGCGCGGCGATGTCCGCGGGGGATCGCGCGACCCGGACCTCGACCACGGTCCGGGCGCACAGCTCCATCAGGCCCCCACCGGGGCCGGCTCGCCGTCGCGTCCGCCGCCGAACGCGCGCTCGAACGTGCTGAGCGCCGAGCAGGCCTGGCACCGGACGCAGCCCGCGCGGGTGTCCTGGCTCATCATCTGCGCATCGGCCAGCAGCGGGGCGACCTGCTCGTACACCTCGCGCATGTACTCCACCGACGGCGGCTCGCCGTCGGCCACGATGCTCCCGGGCGACGGGCGCAGCGGCACGACGAAGGGGTAGACCCCGCGGTCGATCGCCGCCCGGCAGCCCTCCATCACCGACTCGGCGCTCTCGCCGAGGCCGAGGATGAAGTAGGTCGAGACCTGGCCGCGGCCGAACACCTCCACCGCCGACTCCCAGGCCGACAGGTAGAGCGCCCGGCCCTGGGCGTGCTTGCCCGGCGCCACCCGCCGCAGAACGTCCTGGTCCCACACCTCCATGTGCAGGCCGAGCGACTCGACGCCGCTGTCCTTGAGCCGCGCGAACCATCCGAAGTCGTTCGGCGGCTCCAGCTGGACCTGGATCGGGAGGCCGCTGGCCTCCCGGATCGCGGCCGCGCAGCGGGCCATGTACGAGGCCCCGCGGTCGTCGCGGTTGGGCGTGCCGGTGGTGAGGGTCACGTCCTTCGCGCCGTCCAGGCGCGCCGCCGCCTCGGCCACCTCGGCCAGGAGCTCCGGCGTCTTCAGGGGGATCGTCCGGCCCCCGGCGAGGCTCGTGCCGATGGCGCAGAAGTGGCACTGATCACCGGTGCCCCAGTAGACGCACCGCTGGAAGACCGTCGACGCGAGGCTGTCGAGGTGCATCAGGGCGATCTTCCAGTAGGGCACGCCGTCGGCCGTCTCGAGGTCGTAGATCTTCGGGCGGGGGTGGAGGTGCACCGGTCCGATCTCGACGCCGTCGCGCAGCAGCCGCCCGGCCTTGCCCGAGCTGTGCATCACCAGCTCATAGGGCGACCGGGAGACGTAGTCGCCGTTGACCGGCACCGTCAGCGGGGCTCCGTCGATCCAGACGAAGCCCGCGTCCGACGGGCCGGCGCCGCCCTGGCGGCCCTCCACGGCCTCCCGGGTGCGCACGCCCATCGTCTGCAGTTCGACCGCGAGCGTCTTGATGTCGAATCCGCCGGCGACGGCGTGGGTCGTGCTCACCAGTGCTTCTCGTGCAGCTTCTCGAAGTTCTCCTTGAAGACCATCCGCTTGAGCTGCTCGGACACCGGCGCGCCCTCGATCTTCCAGTACTCGCCCATGAAGTCCGACCACGGCTCGTCCGACCCGAAGATCACGCGGTCGCCGCCGATGCCCTGCTTCTCGATCTCCACCAGCAGCCAGCGCGCACCGAAGCCGATCGCCCAGGAGGTGTCGGTGTAGACCTTGTAGCCGTCCTTCACCCACTGCATGAACTTCGGGACCAGCTTGATGTGGCCGCTGACGCCGCCGCCGAAGTGCACCAGGTGGATCTTGCAGCGCTTCCCGTAGGCCTCGACCATCGGGATGAAGTTGTTGATGTCGCTGTTGCCGCCGGCCGACGTGTGGAAGTGGAAGACGTAGTCGTGCTTCTCGCAAACGTCGAAGCACATGTCGGCGATCGCCTTGGTCTCCTCGTCCCATTCCTCGGGGTTGGGGTTGCCGCCAAGCAGGAAGGTCGTCTTGAGCCCGATGATCCCGGCCTCGCCCGCGTGCTTGAGCGACTCGATCGTGTGCTCGCGGTCGCGCGGCAGGAACGACACCCACAGCAGGCCGCGAATGCGGTCGCTCGAGGTGGCGGCCTCCATCACGACCGGGTTCAGCGAGAACGGCTGCTCGGGCTTCGGGATGCCGTAGTTCGACATGCACAGGCTGCGCTCGATGCCGTACTTGTCCATGTACTTGAGGTAGTCGGCGGCCCGCGGGAAGTCGTAGACGATCGGCTTCACGGGGTAGTCGATGCCGTAGAACGGCCACGCTTCGATCTCACCGATGTGGGCGTGCCCGTCGATCACGTTCCGCTTCATTCCATCCGGCAAAGACATGGTTCTCCCGTTCGTTCAGGTCGTCAGAAGGCTCTCGCGGAGGGTCTCGGCGGCGGCCCGCCACTCGTCCGGGTCGGTGAACTCCCGCCGCGGTGCCAGGGGCTCGTCCGTCGTCGCTTCGCCGGTCTCGGGATCGAGCGCGATCCCCTCGACGGCGTAGCGGGGCATCATCGTGTCCGGGTCCATCAGGGTCGACACGGCCACCGCGCGTCCGCTGGAGAGCGACATCTCCACGCGTCGGTAGGGGGGCCACATCTCCCGCTCCCCCTCGCTCCAGATCACGGCGGTCCGCTCGCCGGCCGCGCGGGCCCGGCGGATGGCGGTCCCGGTGCGCTCCGTGGAGGCGCGCATCGTGAGCTCGCGCGCCCGCATCTGGTAGGCGGCCTCGCGCACGAGGTCGAGGTCGATCTCGGGCGAGATCTCGTGGCGCGGCACTCCGGCCGCGGCCAGCTCGGCGTCGCGTTCCGCCGTGCGGAAGGTGATCACGAGCGCGTCGATGTCGGGGACCGACCCGAGGTGGTCGGTGAGCGAGCGGACGACGACCGCCACGGCCTCGTAGAGGTCGGGGCGCACGGTGGCGACCGGGTAGAGGCGCTCCTCTCCCAGCCGCCAGCGGCGGAGTACGTCCTCGCGCTCGCTCACCGAGCCGGCTTCGGTTTCCCGGAGTCCCCTAGACCGTCCAGGTGTTGAGCTGGAAGGCCTTGTTCTGCCAGGCCGTGAGGGCCGAGTCGAGAACGTCGAGCGGGTTGAACGCCTTCACCCCGGGGATGAGGTCGTCCTCGCGGAAGCCGTACAGCGCGCCCATGGCGAAGCGGCAGGCGTAGATGGTCGCGCCTTCGGACATGAGGGTCTTGAGCTGGTTGTTGATGGCCATGTGGCCGGGGAAGGCCTCCTGGCCGACGGCCGGGTAGCCGCGGGTGCCGGAGGCCATGAGGACGCCGGGACCGTAGAGCACGAGGCTGACCTTGAACCCCTTACGACCGAGGCGGGTCGCGGTGAGGAGGTTCACGAGGCCGACAGACCCCTCGTACGGCACCGTGTGCATGAAGATCCATGCCTCCTGGCCGGGCTCCGCCTTGATGTCGGGGAAGACCTTCTCCGCGACGTCGTAGAGCTCCTGACCGGCCTCGGGCTTCATTCCGTCGATCTTCGCCACGCTCGCTCCTTCATTGGGCACGGAGGCGTCCAGCACGGGTCCACTTGAGCTCAGGACACCGCCGGGTTTCTCGGAAGATGGGATCATCATCCCCTGGTGGGGTTCGGCGCAACCTCGCTGATGGACGATCGTCCGCGCCGGACAGTCGCAGATGGAGGAGTCGGCGTGACGTCAACGGTGGTCCTCGCGATCGGTGGCAACGCGCTCGCCCCCGCCGGCCTGGGGGAGTTCTCCGACCAGGAGGAGCGCGCCCGCGGCGTCGCCCGTGCCGCAGCCGCGATCGTCGAGGCGGGGGAACGCCTCCTGGTCGTCCACGGCAACGGCCCCCAGGTGGGCGCGCTGGCGATGGCGCAGGAGGCCGTCGCCCGCGAGGTGCCGCCGCAGCCGCTCTTCGTCCTCGGCGCGATGACCCAAGGGCAGCTCGGCTACCTCCTGGCCCAGGCGATCGGGGACGCCCTCGCCGCGGCCGGCCGGCCGCGCACCGTGGCCGCCGTCATGACACAGGTCGTCGTCAGCCCCGACGACCCGGCCTTCGGGACACCCACCAAGCCCATCGGGCCGTTCTTCTCGCAGGGGCGCGCCACCCGGCTCGCAGACGCCCGTGGGTGGTCGGTGGCCGAGGACTCCGGGCGCGGCTGGCGGCGGGTGGTCGCGTCGCCCGAGCCGATCGAGGTCGTCGAGGCGCAGGAGATCGCCGGCCTCCTGGAGGCCGGCGAGGTGGTGGTGGCCTGCGGCGGCGGCGGCGTGCCGGTCGCGCGCGTCGGGCAGGAGCTGGTGGGCGTGGACGCCGTGATCGACAAGGACTTCGCCGCGGCGCTGATCGGGAGGCTGGTCGGCGCGTCGTCGCTCCTGCTGATCACGGGCGTCGAGCAGGTGCTGCTCGACTTCGGCACACCGGATGAGCGCGCGGTCGATTCGATGACCATCGCCGAGGCACGCGGCCACCTCGCCGACGGTCAGTTCCCGGCGGGCAGCATGGGCCCGAAGGTGCAGGCGGCGATGCAGTTCGTCGAGGCGGGGGGCGGCACCGCGGTGATCACCTCGCTCGAGCGCATCTCCGAGGCGGTGGCCGGCACCGCCGGAACCCGCATCGTGCCGTGAGCCGCCAGCGCTCCGTCCTGACCTGGCGCCCGCCGGGCGCCGACGCCGTGCCGGCGGCCTCGGCCCGGGCGCGCGCGCTGCTCGACGACCCGCAGGGCTTCGGCAACTACATGACCTACCGCGACGCCTATCGCATCCTCGGGTGGGATCCGGCCGACATCTATCGCGACGGCGCGATCGCGCTCGACCGCTCCGAGTGGGCCGACCTCGGCTGGATGGCCAACCACATCGGGCCATCCCCCCGCGCCCTCGACGCGATGCGCGAGGCCGTCGACGAGGCGCACGTCGGGCCGTACTCGCCCGACCTCGACGAGCCGTTGCGCGACCTGATGGCGCAGGCGCTGCTCGGCCGCGCCCGCGACGACGGATTCGACGTCATCGGCACCGAGGGCGCCCAGGCCGGGGTCGGGTACGCGGCGCTCGCGTGCATCGACCCGGGGGACGAGGTGATCGTCACCGATCCGGGCTACTTCCACTTCGTGCCGGCGCTCCGCCTCGCCGGCGGGGTTCCGGTGTGGGTGCGCCTCGGCGCGGCCAACGGCTGGCGCCTCGACCCCGACGAGGTCGCCGCCGCACTCACGCCGCGCACCAAGATGGTCGTGGTCTGCGATCCGATCAACCCGTTCGGCAGCGTCCAGCGCCGCGACGAGCTCGCCGCCCTCTGCCGCCTCTCGGCCGAGCGGGGCGTGGTGATCCTCGCCGACACCACCCACTCGGCCCACCGCGTCGATCCGGCGGCCGCGTACGTGCCCATCGCCGCCGTCGCCGCCGAGCACCCCGGAGCGACCGTGCTGGTCTCGAGCGGGCTGGCCCACGGCTACGGGATGGCCGGCGCGCGCATCGGCGCCCTCGGGGGCGACCCCGCACTGGTGCGCGTGTGCCTGCAGGTGAAGATCGCCGCGGTGCGCCTCAACACCAACCGCCTCGCCCAGGTCGGCGCCGCCGCCGCCCTGCGCGACGAGGACTGGCTGCGCCGCGGCGAGGACGTCATCCGGCGCAACCTCGCCGCCCTCCGCGCGGTCGCGACCCCGGTCGTCGATCCCGCCTACGGCTTCTCCTGCGTCGTCGACGTCTCCCACATCGGCGCCACGGCGCAGGAGCTCACGGTGGCCCTCTGCAAGCGCCACGTCGCCGTCTACCCCGGCGACGGCCTGGGCGAGGTGGGGGCGACGACCACGATCCGCGTCAACCTCAGCGACCCCGACCCCGCCGCCTACGAGCGCTTCGCCGCCGTGCTCCCCGAGGCGGTCGAGGAGGCGGCGACCAGGGTGTACCGGCAGGACATCCGCGAGCTCTTCCTCTCCTACGGCACCGATCGTCACCGGAGGCTCGCCGAACTGGTCTGAGTTCGCGTCGTCGCACCGCTTCGCGGCGGGGGATGGCCCCAGAGACACCGAGCGCACTGCGCTCCACTGCGCGTCCGCAGACGATCCGAGGGGCTCGCCAGGTTGCGCTGTGTCGCCGATACCCGTAGCCGCGTTGGTGAGGGGTGAGGCCTGAAACAGGTCCGTCGTCTTCGGACCACCGTGATTGGTTGACCGCGACGTACCCCGGGCGAAGCCCGGAGGAGCGGAGTGCGTCGACGCACGTCCGAAGGGCGGTGGTCTCTGGACGCCCCAGACGATCGTCCTCAGCAAGGGGAGTGAGATCACTCCGAGGTGAGATCACTCCGAGGTGAGACCACACCGAAGCGCGCCGAGGCGCTGAGGTCACGCCGTCCCGCGCAAGAGGCGCTGAGGTCACGCTGTCCCACGCAGAGGCTCTGAGGCCACCTCGGGACCCCGCGAGAACCAACTCCACGCAGGCGTTTCGTGGGATCGGTTCAATTGAACGAACGCCCGAGGTTCGATTGGACCCCGTTCCCGCGCGGGGGCCGATCTCGCCCGAAGCGCGCCGAGGCGCTGAGGCCGCGCCGTCCGGCACAGAGGCCGTGAGATCACCCCGAGCCGCGCCCAGACGATCAGGCGTCGAAGAGCGAGCCCTGGGTCCCGGGGTGGGTGGGGTCGGCCTTCGGCGGCGCGCCGTCCACGGTGAACGACGCGCTGATCTGCCGGGAGCCCTCGTCGAACACCGCGACCGCGCCGTCGTAGGAGTGCTCCACCGCGCCGGGGTGGATGCCGTGCACGAGCTGCGCCAGGATCGCGCGCTCGCGGCCCGCCTCCGGGGGCGGGGTCACCTCGAAGACGTCCCGCTGGCGCTCGCCGGTCTCCGCGTCCCTGCTCTCCAGGATGACCATCCAGGACACCGCGCCGCCTCTCGCCGATCGGGTTCCGAGTGTAGTCGCCGCAGCCCCGCGCCCGGCGCCGACGGTCCCCGGCGGCGGCCGGGGGGTAGCATGGCCCCTTGATCGAACTCGGCTGGTACTGCCCCTCCGAGGGCGACGGGAGATGGCTGGGCACCCGGCGCGCCGAGCGCGCGCCCGATGCGGCCTACCTCGCCCGGGTGGCCCGTGCCGCAGAGCGCGCCGGAGCGCGCGAGATCCTCGTCCCCACGGGCACGGTGAACGACTCGTTCGCCCCCGACGCGCCGTTCATGGAGAGCTGGACGACCGCGACGGCGCTCGCGGCGCTGACGCGCTCGATCCGGATCATCGTGGCGATCAACCCTGCGGGGGTCGCGCCCGAGCTCGCCGCGCA
>LNFM01006358.1_pt1 | contig 19503 bp, 19 predicted proteins | sample 596031 | NCBI WGS metagenome assembly LNFM01 (sample SAMN04254537, study PRJNA301005) | activated carbon metagenome | isolation source: dual media filters at the Ann Arbor, Michigan drinking water treatment plant | place: USA: Ann Arbor | reverse complement strand
TCGCCTCGACGGCCGCCGCTCAGGAATACCCGACCCGTCCCGTGCGCGTCGTCGTGCCCTTCTCCGCCGGCGGTCCGGCCGAACTCGTCGCACGACTCACGGGACAAAAGCTCGCCGAGCAGCTCGGGCAGCAGTTCATCGTCGATGCGCGCGGCGGCGGCGGCGGGACGATTGGCGTCGAGATCGTGGCGAAGGCCGCGCCGGACGGCCACACGTTGCTGCTCCACACCGTGGGGCACGTCATCACGCCGGCGTTGTATCGCAAGCTGCCCTACGATGCGGCGAAGGATTTCGCGCCCATTGCGCTCGCGTATACCAGCCAGCTCATGATGATCGTGCACCCGTCGGTGCCGGTGAAGACGGTCAAGGATCTCATCGGGCTCGCCCGTGCGAAGCCGAATCAGGTCAACTATGCATCGTCCGGCAATGGCGGCATCAGCCACCTGGCCGTGCACCTCTTCCAGACCATGGCCGGCATTCAGATGACCCACGTGCCGTACAAAGGTATGGCTCCGGGGCTCGCGGACGTCGTCGGGGGTCAGGTGCAGATGGTCACACCCGATCCCGCGGTCGCGATGCCTCACGTCAAGAGCGGCCGGGTGGTACCGCTCGGTCTCACGGGCAGCAAGCGCATTCCGGCCGCACCGCAGATCCCTACGATCGCCGAAGCGGGCATCCCCGGTTACGAGGTCGTCGTCTGGTACGGCTATCTCGCCCCGCGCGGCACGCCGCGCAACGTGATCGATCGTCTCCACGGCGGCGTGGTCAAGGCGATGGCAAGCCCGGAGATTCGCGATCGCTACCTGAACGACGGTGCGGACGTGGCCGTTCGCGGGCCCGAGGACTTCGGCGCCCTGTTGCGCATCGAGTTCGACAAGTGGGCGAAGGTCGTGAGGGATTCGGGCGTGCGGATCGACTGACCCACGTCGATCGACCCGCGGTCTCCTCGTTCAGGCAGCCTTCGCGGGCTTCTGACTCTCGGGGACGAGCGGATGGGATTCCGGTCCCTGATACGTTCGCGTCGGCACCGGAAAGCCGCAGCTCGTGCCGTCCGTCACCGAGACCTTCCACGGCAGCTTGTAGCGCCCGGCCACCATGTCCTGCATGAAGGTGTAGGGGCAATCCTGCGCCCCGCCCTTCACGGCGACATAGCCGCGATGATAGAGCTGGTAGATGTTGTTCTCCACGCCCCATCCGGTGCGCGCCTCGCGGCACAGGTCGGGACGAAGCTCGGCGGTGACGATCTCGTCGGGCCTGCCTCCGCCGTCCACCAGTACCGTGCCGTCGAAGTTGCAGAACATGCCTTCGCCCATGGAATCGAAGGTGCCGTCGGTACCGCACATGCAAACGCTTGCGGTATACGCGAGATTGCTGAAGGCGTTGGCCTGGTTGGAAATCCTCCACGTATGACGTATGGGTGCGGTATAGCCCGCGGTGCGAAGGATGATCTCCGCCCCCTTGTAGGCGGCTTCGCGCGCCATCTCTGGAAACATGCCGTCGTGGCAGATGATAAGCCCGATGCGGCTGCCGTTCGGACCGTCGCACACCGGGACGCCGAGGTTTCCGGGCTCCCAGGGCTCGACGGGGACCCAGGGATGCAGCTTGCGATAGTAGAGGCGAATCGCGCCCGTATCATCGATGATCAAGCCGCTGTTGTACGGATTGCCGCGCGGATTGAACTCCATGATCGAGAAGCAGCCCCAGATGCGGTTGTCGATGCAGGCCTGCTTGATCGCAGCGACTTCGGGACCGTCGAGCGAGCACATGATCTCGGGGTTCGTGTCCATGCTGAGACCGTGCAGCGAATACTCGGGGAACACGACGAGATCCATCGTCGGCAGATTGCGCCGGGCCTTGGCGACGAGTTCGCAAACGCGAGTGGTCTGCGCGGCGAGATCCGCCTTGGTCTTCACATTCGGCAGCTGCAGTTGCACGAGCCCCAAGACCACGCCCTGGGCCGATTTGTTGAGCCCACCCAATCCGGTCATCGGTCTATCCCTCCGTCAAAGAAAAAAATCCCGCACAAAGATGCACATCCGTATCGAGATTGCCCGCCCGGAGAGACGTCGCCATCGCCGCCAAATGCGATGCGCGTCATACGCGCGAGCCTATCGCGGTGACCGAACCGTGCTGCGCGTCGCCGCCACAGGCCCTACCCCGCCCGGATGGCGAAGCTGTTCTGATACGCCTCGATGTTGCCCGGGTCGAACTCCTTGCCCATGATCTTGTGCTTCATGACCGCGCTGCCGGGGACGGCGATCCCGAGTTCCTTCAGGCGCTTCTCGGCATCGGTGGAACGAAAGACATCGCGCGCAACGGCGGCGACATCGACGTCCTTGGGCACCATGTTCCAGCGCTTGAGCTGCGTGAGCAGCCACATGCCCGTCGACGCATACGGGAAGGACTGAAAGCCGATGCGGTCACGCCGCTCGACGACGTTGCCCAACCCGTCGGCATAGCGTCCGAGCATGACCTGCTGCAGCACCGACAGCGGTTGGTTCAGATACTCCTTGGGCGCCAGCGCGTCGGCGACGGCCTTGCGGTTCTCGTAGGGATCGGCGTAGGCGCCCGCCCTCGCGACGGCCCGGAACAGCGCCCCGTAGGTATTAGGATTCTCCGCGATGAACTTCTCCGTCACGGAGAGCACGCAGCACGGATGCCCCGGAAAGATATCCGCCGACAGCACCTGCAGATACGCCACCCCTTCGAATACCGCGCGCTGGTTCCACGGTTCTGCGAAGAACATGCCGTCGAGATTGCCTGCGGCCATGTTCGCCACGGAATCGGGCGGCGGAAAGACGCGCAGTTCGACATCCTTCTCAGGGTCGAGCCCATGCTCGGCAAGGTAGTAGCGCAGCAGCATCGCATGCACCGAGTGCTGGTGCGGAATGCCGAAACGAAAGCCCTTCCAGGTCTTGGGATCGCGCTTGTCCTTGTGCTTGACGTGCATCGCAAGTGCATCGCCGTTGATGTTCTGCACGATGGACGTATACGTCTTGACCCGGTTCGAGCCGACGCCCATCGACATCGTGAGAGGCATCGCAAGCACGAGGTGCGATGCGTCGTAGTTGCCGCTGATGAGATGGTCGCGCACGAGCGGCCACCCGGGCGTACGGACGAGACTGACGTTGAGCCCTTCCTTGCCGTACTCGCCGCGTGCCTGTGCAAGCAGCATCGGCACCGTGCACGTGATGGGAACGAATCCCAGCGTGAGCTTGCTCTTCTCGGGTTTCGGCCCCTCTTTTGCAATCGCCTGTGCGGCAGCGAGCGGGAAGTGCTGGCCTATGGCGGAGAGCAACGTTCCCGCGCCGACAGCCTTCAGCAGATTCCGGCGCATCGCCGCCTTGGGGAAGAGCGTCTTGAGCACGGTCGTCTCGACGGCGCGATCGATATGCTGCTCGTCGGCAGCGGTGCTCTTCGCAGACGTCCGGGCACCCCATTCGGCCTCATGGACGTGCGCCGTACCCGAATCGCCGCAGTGGCAGTCCGAGCGATGCTTTTCGAATTCGAGCGGGGGTGGGGTGAACTGATCGGACACGAGTCGTGGCTCCATGACTGATGGGTTGGACATGGCAGGCGCGGGGCCAATGACGTTCACGCCAGCGACGAAGTAGATGCGAGGGCACGCGGCATCACCTCGTTGCCGGATCGACCTTTTTGGGGGCCGCCAAACCGCACACTGACCAGAGCACTTCAGCAAGGAGCGTGCCGATAAATCCGCTGCGCGTGGAAGGCTCTCGCTCCAGGGAGACCCCTGGCCGTGACCCGCCGCATCGATCAGCCGCGCCCGCTTTTGGCTACCCGCGTGCACGGCAATCGAGCAATTTCGAATTTCCGCCCAATCGCCAACCCTGGGTTGCAACGCTGGGTCCAACCCAGGGTTGCAACCCAGGGTCAGAGAGGGACGCGGTAGCGGAGGGTCTCGCCGTCGTTCAGGCTCGCCGGGCGAAGAAAGCGCTCGACGAGTTGGCCGCCATGGGCTTCGATGACCTTCCGCGAGGCGATGTTCTCGGGTTCGGTGGTGATGTCGACGTACGCCAGCCCGATCGCACGAGCTTCGTCGAGCATGGCCGCAAGCGCCGATTTCGCATAGCCGCGCCTCTGCTTCCAGGGGACGACCGAGTAGCCGATATGCCCGGGGCAACTCGCCGGCAGGGCCGAGGTGCCCGGCTGCCAGCGAATGCCGATGCTGCCCGCGAACTCGCCGTCCCACATCCAGCGGTGGAACCCGGGCAGGCGCACGACCCGGGATCCGTCCGGCAGTGTGATCGGGGCGCCGCGGGCTTCGCGATCGTCCAGGGACGCCAGGAAACCGGCGGCGTCGCGGGCGATGACCGCGAGATCCTCCTGCGCGGCCACTTCGCCGCGAAGATTGTCGGGCGAGTAGCCGCGCCTGAGGGCGTCGACATAGCTGTCAATGTGATCGAGGGCGGGACGAACGAGTCGCATGGCCGAGCCTCCGCAACGACGGATACGGAATAGACCCGGCTCGCCTTCTCTTGTCACCGACCCCGCGTCAACCCCTCCCCGACCCTGAGTCAACCCCGGGGTCGACGCAGGGTTGACCCCGGGGTCGACACAGGGTCAGCATTGGGGAATGGCAAAGGTTTATCCGGACGGATGGCGAGAGGTCGAGGCATCGGGCGCCGCGGGCCGCGAGATCCAGACGCTGCATCGGCTGGCCGCAGGGCTGGACGACCGCTACAGCGTCTACCACGGCGTGCACTGGACCCGCGTTCAAGGCAACAACTTCGCGATCGTGGGTGAAGTGGACTTCGCGATCCTCGGCCCCACCGGCAAGCTGCTGCTGATCGAACAGAAGACCGGCATCCTCACCGAAACGCCCACCGGTCTCGTCAAGAAGTTCGCGGACAGGCACAAGGACATCGCGATTCACCTCGCCCGCACGGCCGAGGCGCTGCGCGAGCGCCTGCGAAAGTCCTGCGAGACAGAGTCGATCGCGCTCGACACGCTCCTGTACTGTCCCGACTACACAGTGCGCGAGCCGGGCTCGGCCGGCATCGACCCTGCGCGCATCGTCGATGCGAGGCGTCGAGACGAACTGCATGCCGTGATCCGTGCGATCCTGCCGCCCGACGGCGAAAGCGTCGGGCCCAGGGCCAGGATCCACCGCTTCCTTTGCGACATCCTGCAGCTCGTGCCCGAAGTGCACGCCGTCGTCGGCGAAGCGGGCGCCCTGTCGACCCGCCTCTCCGGCGGTCTCGCCCACTGGGCGCGCCGCATCGAGTTCTCCCCTTTCCGACTACGCGTGATCGGCACGGCAGGATCCGGCAAAACCCAACTGGCGATGGCCGTCTACCGGGACGCGATCGATGCAGGCCGGCGCCCCCTCTACGTCTGCTACAACCGACCGCTCGCGGACCATATCGCGCGCATCGTTCCGGCCGGCGGCGAGGTCCTCACCTACCATCAGTTGGGCGATCGCATCAGTCGCGCACGGGGCCAGACGCCCGACTTCACGCAGCCCGGCGCCTTCGCGAAACTGGAAGCGACCCTGGACGACCACACGCCCGGGGACAGCGAGCGCTGCGACGACCTCATCGTCGACGAGGGCCAGGACTTCCGCGAAGGCTGGGCAGTCAACCTCATGCGATGGCTGCGCCCGGAAGGTCGCGCGTGGTGGCTCGAAGACCCGATGCAGAATCTGTACGGACGCCCCACCGTCAACCTGCCCGATTGGGTCACCCTCCGCTCGGACGTCAACTATCGCACGCCGAAGGACATCGTCGTCGCATTGAATCGCATGTTGCCCTTGCCCCGAGAGATGGAGGCAGGCAGCCCGCTCACGCTCGGCGAGATCGACATCATGACGTATGCGGATGCAAACGACCTCGTTGCGAAGACGGCCAGCGCAATCACACGTTGCATCGGGCTGGGGTTCAAGCGCCCGCACATTTCCCTCGTCACCTACCGCGGCCGCGAACACTCCAAGCTCGCGTCCCTCGAAAGGCTCGGGACCTATCCACTGCGCGCCTCGACCGGACGCTACGATCTGTTCGGCAACGCGCTCTACACCGAAGGCGACATCCTCATCGACTCGGTGCTGCGGTTCAAGGGCCGCGCCTCGCCGTGCGTGGTGTTCACCGAGATCGATTTCGAGTCGCTGGACGATGCTGCCGTCCGACGGCTGTTCGTCGGTGCGACCCGTGCGTCGATGAAGCTGGTATTGGTGGCATCCGAGCGGGCCGTCGCCGCATTGCAGCAAGCACGCCCCGCGGCGGAATTGACGGACCCCGCCGTGCGGACACGCGTCTGAGACACGACCGGAAATGGCGGCGCGACCCCGGGGCATCCAGTCCGACAGTCTGCCAGGGTGGCGACACGCTGCGGCAACGGCGAGAATGACGGACAACCCTTCTCCAACGTGCCGAGGAAAGTTCACGATGCCTGCTCCGCGCCCGATCCAATTCATGCTCGGCTGCATCGCGCTGGGGCTCGGTCATCCCGGCTTGGCCCAGCAAGCTTATCCCGCGAAACCGTTGCGGTTCATCGTCCCCTTTCCGCCCGGCGGTAGTATCGATCCGGTCGCTCGCATGCTGGCCCCCAGACTCGCCGAGAGCCTGGGTCAGCAAGTCATCGTCGACAACCGCCCCGGCGCCAACGGCGCGATCGGGTCGGACATGCTCGCCAAATCGCCTCCCGACGGACACACGCTGATCCTGCTCGGCGGCGCGACGCACGTCGTGAACGCACTGCTCGTGCGCAATCTGCCCTATGACAGCATCAAGGACTTCGCGCCGGTCGCGACCGTTCAGCGCAGCGACTACGTACTGGTCGTTCATCCGTCGCTGCCCGTGAGTACGCTGAAGCAGCTGATCGCGCTGGCCAAGGCCAATCCCGGACAACTGAGCTACGCCTCGGCAGGCAACGGCAACCTGAATCATCTGGCGGCCGAGATGTTCAACCTGGCGACCGGCGTCAAGTCGATCCATGTCCCCTACAAGGGCGGCGGCCAGGCACTCACCGACGTGATGGGCGGGCAAGTGCACATGCACTTCGCCGTGGTGGTTTCGGCGCTGGGCCACATCAAGGCGAACCGGCTCAAACCTCTCGCCATCGGCGGCGACCAGCGCTTTCAGGCGCTGCCGGATGTCCCGACGTTCACCGAGGCGGGGCTGCCGGGCTTTCGCCTGCAACCCTGGCAAGGCGTATTCGTGCAAGGACGCACACCCAAGCCGATCATCGACCGGCTCGGGGCGGAGATCTCCCGCATCGTCGCGCTCCCCGAGATCACGGGGCGCATCACCGGCTGGGGCTCGCAGCCCATGCTCTCCACGCCGGAGCAGGTCGTGGCACTCGTGTCCTCGGACTTCAACAAATTCGCCCAGGTCATCAAGGGCGCGAACATCAAGCTGGATTGAGAACAATGATTCGAATGAAGCGCCTGCCTCTCGAGGGAATACGTATCGTCGACACGAGCTACGTGTTCGCCGGCCCCTACGCCGCCGGTCTGCTCAGCGACCTGGGCGCCGAGGTGATCAAGATCGAAGGGCCTTCACGCGCCGACCAGACCCGCGGCGGCCAAGCCGTCGTCGTGCCCGAGGATCAGCAGGGCGACGACCCCTGGAACCGCACGTCGAGCTTCAATCTCGCCAACCGCGGCAAGAAATCGCTGGTGCTGGATCTGTCGCGCAAGGAAGGTCGCGATGTCCTGACCGACCTCATCAAGGTTTCCGACGTCGTGCTCGAGAACTTCACGCCTCGCGTGATGCGCGGCTGGGGGCTCGATTTTCCGAACCTGCAGCGCCTGAATCCGAACATCATCATGGTGTCGAACACGGGCTACGGTCACGGCGGCCCGTATTCGAGCTACCCCGCACAGGCGACCACCCAGGAAGCCACGCACGGGCTCGCAGCCATCACCGGCTATCGCGGCGGCCATCCCCACAAGGCGGGACAATCCTTCGTCGACTTCCTCGCCACGTGGAACCTCATGACGGCGATACTGCTCGGACTGCGCTTCCGCCGCCGCTTCGGCCGCGGCTTCTGGGCGGATGTCGGCATGTATCAACTCGGCTGCTACGGGGTCAGCGAGTACGTGCTCGATCACATCGCGAACGGCACCACGCGCGAGCGACTCGGCGATCGCCACAGGCAATTCGCGCCACAGGGCTGCTACCGCTGCGAGGGCAAGGATGCCTGGTGCGTGCTGTGCGTGCGCGACGACGACGAATGGCAGGCGCTATGCAGTGTGCTCGAACTTCCGGAACTCGCTGCCGATCCGCGTTACGCGACCGTCGCAGCACGCCAGGCCAATCATGATGCGATCGACGCAATCATCGGCCAATGGACGGCGGCACGGTCGAAGATGGAAGTCATGGAACGACTGCAGGCCGCAGGCGTCCCGGCGGGCGCCGTGCTCGACGGGCGCGATCTCAATCTCGATCCGCAGATGAATCACCGTGGCTTGCTGGAGTGGGTGCGATTCAAGCCCGAGCGCGAGATGGGCGACAGACGCCTCATCATCGGTCGCCCATGGAAGTTCGGCAAGGAAGACGTGAAGGTGCGCGCACCCGCGCCCAGGTTCGGGGAACACAATCGTGATGTCCTGAGCAACATCCTCCACTACGACGACGAGCGCATTGACGCCCTCGAGCGGGACGAGGTCATCGCACAGAAACCGAAGAAGATGCGCGAGATGCTGACACTGAGCGTCGAAGAGCAGGTCAAGATGGGGCGTCTCGCCTACCGCGACCCGGAATACAAGAAGAAGTTGGGGATGGAGTAAACAGCGGATGCGACCGGGCAACATCCGAATGCCGCACAGAATCAGGAGAAGCGCTCATGAGCCTCGATAAACGCACTGTGATCATCACCGGCGCTGCCGGCAGTCTGGGCAAGGCGCTCGCACGCGCATTCGACGATCTCGGCACGAACCTCGTGCTCGTCGATCTCGAACGGGATCGCCTGGAGCAAGCCTTCGGCGCGGAGAACGACGGGCGCGTGCTCGTCGCTGCGAATCTGCTCGAAGCCGCAAGCGCTGCGAGTCTGCCCCGGACGGCCCTTGCGCGCTTCGGTCACATCGACGTCCTGTGCAACATCGCCGGCGGCTTCCGCATGGGCGACCCGGTGCACGAGACTTCGGACGAGACCTGGAACTTCCTCTTCGACATCAACGCGCGCACGCTGCTCAACACGGTGCGCGCGGTGGTGCCGCACATGATCACCGCAGGCTACGGCAAGATCGTGAACGTCGGTGCATTCGCAGCCCAGAAAGGCGTCGCTCAGATGGGTGCGTACACTGCGGCCAAAGGCACGGTCATCCGCATGACTGAAGCCATGGCCGCCGAACTGCGCGACAGGAACATCAACGTCAACTGCGTACTACCCACGATCATCGATACCCCGGAGAACCGGGCGTCGATGCCGAAAGCCGATCCCGCGAAGTGGGTGGCGCCCGCCGATCTCGCCAACGTCATCGTCTTCCTCGCTTCGGATGCCGCACGCGCGGTGCATGGCGCTGCGGTGCCGGTGACGTCGCTGAGTTGAGCCCCATCCCTGGCACGTGTGGGGCCACGCATACGCAGCTCATGCTTCATCGCCTTTTCGTGTCGATCACCACCCTCGCCGAGCGCTCGAACGTCCAGTACGCCCAGGCCCAGTCGATCAGCACCACCAGCCGGTTGCGAAAGCCGATCAGAAAAAAGACGTGCGCCGTGAGCCAGGTGATCCACGCCGGCCAACCCCACAGGCGGGTGTTGCCGAAGAGCGCGACCGCCTTGCTGCGACCGATGGTGGCGAGCTGGCCGTAGTCGCGATAACGAAACGGCGTGGTGGGCCGACCCGACATCTCCGCCAGAATGTTCTGCGCCGCATGCCGCCCCATCTGTTTCGCCGCCGGAGCGATGCCAGGCACCCGCGGCTCGTGCGAGGGTATGGCGGCGAGATCACCGACCACCTGAATCTCCGGATGGTTCGGCACGGTGAGGTCGGGCTCGACGATCACCCGGCCGCCCCGATCGAGCGGCACGCCCAACGTCGCTCCGAGGGGGCTGGCCGCCACGCCCGCGCACCAGATGACGGTCTTAGCCTGCAGGTGCTCGCCACCGAGGTCGACGCCTTCGGCATCGATGCGCGTCACCCGCTTGCCCAACCACACGGTCACGCCGAGCCGTTCGAGCTGCTGCCGCGCGCGTTCCGACAGATCGGGGGGATACGGCGGCAGTACGCGATCCTGACCTTCCACCAACACGACGCGCGTCGTGCCCGGGTCGAAGCGGCGGAACTCTCCGCGGAGCGTATGGCGTGCGATCTCGGCCAGCGTACCCGCCATCTCGACACCCGTGGCGCCCGCTCCGATCACCACGAACGTGAGCCAGGCGGCTCGCTTCTGCGGATCGTTCTCGCGCTCGGCATGCTCGAATGAGAGCAGGATGCGCCGCCGAATCTCGAACGCATCCTCCAGGGTCTTGAGTCCCGGCGCAAAGTCGCGCCATTCGTCGTGCCCGAAGTAGCTGTCGGTGGCACCCGTGGCGACGATCAGGCGGTCGTAGCCAAGCAGCTCGCCGTTCTCCAGGACCACGGCCCGCGCTGCCACATCCACGCGCTGCACTTCGCCAAGCAGCACGGTGACGTTCTTTTGCGCCGCGAGCTCACGCCGTATGGGCTCGGCAATGGCCGGGGCAGCAAGCCCCGCCGTCGCAACCTGATAGAGCAGCGGCTGAAAGAGATGATGATTGGTGCGATCCACGACGATGATTTCGACCGGCGCGTTGCGCAGCGCACGCACGGCGAAAAGACCACCGAAGCCGCAGCCGAGAACGACGATGCGGGCAGGTCTCGATACGCCGGGCGGGAGAGTCGACACGTTGCATTCCTCGGGCGGGTCACCTCAATGGTGACCCGCCGCGGGCCTGGATCGTTCCGTGCAGACGCATGTTCGCCCGCGCGACGACGGGTCGGGGCTGCCGCGCAATGACGCACTCAATCGCTCGCCTCAGTGATCGCCCTGAAACTTCGCCGCCAGCTCGGGCGCAAACGTCCCGTCCATCAGCACATAGAGCATCTTCACGTTCTTCCCCGAGCGATTGCTCCAGGCGTGGCTCGTGCCGCGCTGAATGACGACATCCCCTGCCTTCAGATCGATCTCCCCGTCATCGAGGATCAGCGTGATTTCGCCTTCGAGCACCACCGCATAGTCCACCGTCTCGGTCCGGTGCATCATGGGATGCCGACCGCCCTTGCCGAACGTCGATGCCTCGCCCGCACCGCTCTGGCGAAACAATGCCTGCGCCTGTTCGGGCGTGAGGTTGCGCGTGGCCTCTGTTTCTGGGGGAACGATCGAGATCCGCAGCAGCGTTCCGTTCTGCGGCGGCTGCAGGGAACGCGGGCCGGTGGTGGGCTCGGGCTCTTCGGCCGCGACGGGAATGGGCATCGCGCGCGTCTTCCAAACCTCGAAGGACATCTGCCCCGGACGAATGGGATTGCTATGTACGGTAGGTACCTGGCCGTCCGAGAGCACGACCGCCTTGCCTTGCGAATCGTGACCGGTCACGACGCGTCTGATGCGTGGTTCCATCACTTCTCCCCCATCGGTGATCGAGCGGCCGGCCTTGACGGATCTTCATGCCGTCCGCCCTGTTGGATCGGAGGATCAGTATGCCACTTCTGAGAGAAAAATCCTGGTGCGGCCCCCCGAGACGCCGATGAAGGTCCGAGGAGCTCTCTCGGGCACCACCGCTTCGGGGCTTGGAAGCGGGGGCTTCCCGCCTACTGCAACTGTCTGCCGAAGAACTTCGTGACCGTGTCGTCGGCAACCTTCTGCAGGAACAGCGCGTCCTCGCGGACGATGGTGCCCTGATAGGCGTAGGCATTGCCCTCGCATCGAGGGCCATGCAGCGTGGCGTACACGGTACAGGCCGCAAGATAGGTGCCGAGCAGCGAGGGATGGCTGCCGTCGAGTTCGAAGTCCAGCTTCATATCCGGGCGCCGACGATAGGCTTCCTCGAACGCGAGGCCTGCAGGGATCACGATCGCCCCAATCTCGTTGCCGACCTCGATGTACATTTCGGCAGTCCGGCGCAACATGTCCGTGCCCGCGTACCTGCTCGGCTTCACGTGCGCCTGCGTCATGTACAACGCCGTCTTCGCTTCCCGCCTGGCGATTGCCTCGTTGAACTCGATCACCGTCTCGCGGAACCGCGCGCGGTTACGATCGGACTTTGCATCGGTGCTGTTCGACTGCAGAATCACGACCTCGAACGGCTCCTTCACGCCGAGCCTGCCGGGCGTGATCAGAGGTTCGATCGCTAGGATACGCTTGGGCGCATCGACCTGCGGCACCGTGACTGCGGGCAACAGCCCCTGGGCAACCGCCGCAAACGCCTGGAGCGTGAGCGCGAAAGCAAGCAGCGCATCCCGCATCGTCTTGTGCGGACCACGCACAATCCGACAGACCCCGTCTGCGATCGTGGCGGCGGCTCACCCGATCGTCACGGCTCGATCTTCGCGACCTTCACGACCTTGGCCCATTTCAGGTGCTCCTGTCGAATGAAGGCCGTGAACTCTTCGGGCGTGCTGGTCACCGGATCTGCACCGAGCGCCGCATAGCGCTCGACAAGCGTCGGCGCACGGGCTGCCTTGCGTACCTCCTCGCTCAGGCGAGAGACGATGGCGCGCGGCGTACCCACGGGGGCGATGATTCCGCCCCAGGTGGTGACCTCGTAGCCGGGCACGCCTGCCTCGGCTATGGTCGGCAGATCCGGAAATGCCTTGGTTCGCGCCGTGCCGGTAACGCCCAAACCGCGCAGGCGGCCGGAGCGCACGTGGGGAGCAACGCCGCTGGCGGGATCGAACATGAGCTGCACCTGACCCGACATCACATCGGTGGCGGCCTGCGCGCCGCCCTTGTACGGCACGTGCAGGATGTCAGTGCCGCTCATCATCTTGAAATACTCGCCGGCCAGATGCCCGACGGTGCCCGTACCCGCCGACCCGTTGGCGAGCTGCCCGGGGCGACGCTTTGCGAGCGCAATCAGCTCCTTCACGTTCCTTACCGGCAAGGTCGGTGAAACGGCGAGCATGAGCGGGGCGCTCACGGCCTGCGAGACCGCCTGCACTTCCTTCTCGACGTCGTAGGGCAGATTCGGTGTGATGCTGCGGTTGATTGCGAGCGGGCCGGCACCCGCGTAGGAGATCGTGTAACCGTCCGGCGCAGCCTTGACCAACACCTGCATGCCGACCGCGCCGCCTGCGCCGGCGCGGTTGTCCGGAATGACCTGCTGACCGAGCTGCTTCGAGAGTTCGGACGCATAGAGTCGCGCCGAGGTGTCTGTCGCGCTGCCAGCGGCGAACGGCACGATCATGCGAATGCTGCGATCGGGATACTGCGCGGAGGCGTTCGCTGCAACGCCTGCCGAAACGAACGCCGCGATTGCGACGGCGATGCTGGATCGAGTCATGGGGAAGGTCCTCCGGGTATCCGACCGACCGGGTCGGCCGAGCCGCTCAATGGAGCCGCGCGCGCGTAGTCTACCTATGCTTACAATTCGGAAAATTGAGATTATTGGATGGTTTGTTGCGAAAATTGGGACAGTCGAGAACAATGCGCCTGGTTACATCGACTTGCGGGCCAGATTCATGAACATTCGGGCGCTGCGGCTGTTCCGGCATGTCGTGTCGTCCGGCTCCCTGGCCGCGGCGGCCGACGAGATGGGCATGAGCGTGTCGGCCGCCAGCCGCCTCATCGGGCTGCTCGAGAGCGAAACCCGGCTGACCCTCTTCAGCCGCACGCGCCGGCGCCTCGTCCTGACGCCCCAGGGGGAGCGCCTATACCGGGAAGCAGCGCATATCCTCGCCGGCTTCGAAGAGATTCCGCGGATCGTCGCCAACATCCGCTCGCGCGTACCGAGCCAACTGCGACTCGTCACCGGGCCGCGCATCGGCCAGGGCCTGGTCTCCCCTGCGCTCGCTCGCTTTCGCAAGCGGCATCCGTCGGTGCGCGTCTCCGTCGATCTCGAATCCCGCTTCGACATCGAAGGCAGCATGGGCACCCGTCTCTACGACATCGGCATCGTGTCGTTGCCGGTATCGCACCCGCTGGTCGAGATCGAAAACCATCCGCTCTTTCGCGTGCGTGTCGAAGCGGTGCTGCCCGCGGATCATCGTCTCGCAGCCAAGGCGGCCCTCACTGCACAGGATCTCGCGTCCGAACCGCTGCTCGGTTTGTGGCCCGGCCAGCGCTGGCGCCGGCAGGTGGACGACTTCTTCGGCGCAGGCGGCGTGCGCCCGACCTACGCCGTGGAAACACGCTCCTCGCTCATGGCCTGTCAACTCGCGCGCGACGGCGCCGGCATCGCGCTGCTTGACCGTATTTGCGCCCAGGCGCTGGACCTGCGCGGGCTGGCCCTTCGACCGCTGGAGCCGGAACGTTGGCTGCTCTTCGGCTATGTGCACCAGGCGCGGCACCCGCCGAACGCACAGGCGACGGCGTTTCTGGACTGCATGCGCGAAGCGCTGGACGAGTTCATGCGGGCGTCGGACGACCATGGGCGGGCGGTGGTGATGGTCGGGTGAGGACCGAGAATGGCCCGCCTCGCGAAAAATCAGTTCGGATTTCTTCGGGCATCCAGCTGACCGATTGCTGAAAACGGACTGCGCAGCCGATGCACGAGAACATGGGTACTCGGTACCGGACCTGCCGGCCGTCGCCGAAACGCTTGCGGCGTTCGACGTAGTCCCATGATCCGGTGCCACGGCCCCTTACGACGTAGCCTCGCGAGCCATGCCTTTACTTCAACGCGCGGCACTTACATCCAACGACTCGCTCTTGTCGCTGCCGTCCGGGAAGCGCAGATAAAGCGTCCGCTGCGACCCCGACGTCACGGACACCTGCCGCGTTTCGGTACGACCGTTGAATTTCGCCTTCACCGAATAGGTGCCGCTGGGCAGATCCACGTACATCCACGGTCCGTCGGAGACCGTATCGACCACGGTGCTTCCGCGTCGGTCGGAGATGGTCACCGGCACTGCGGCGAGATAATCGCCCGAGGGTGTCTGCGCGAACACGAGCTTCAGTTCGTAGTCCTCCGCGCGCTGCTGGAGGGAATCGCGGGCACCGATTCCGACGCCCCCGGAGACCACCTTGCCGGACGAGGGGCCGGAAGCGGCGTTCGCCCCGTCGCCGCGAGCGCTTCGGTCGGCGGCGTGAACTACCGGAATCGAAAGCATGGCGGCAATGAAGGGTATCGTCAGTACGGATCGCTTCGTGAACAGCGTTGAAAGCATGATGGCCTCCTGGATGAGCTGGATGAGGCACCGAATGTGGCGCAACACCTTTCTTCGAACGCGAATGTCATGCCCGCACCGCCCTAAGTCAATCGACGCTTAGAGCCAGCACATCGTGCCTCGGCTTAGAATAGCGGCTCGCCGACCGTTGCGACTGGACTGCGCCATGACCGACCTCGCCCCGTTTCTCGCCACCGCCCAAAGTCGCAGGACCGATGTGCGCATCCTCGAGATCATTCTCGATCTCGCAAATGGCGATGAAGCCGAAGCCGATCGAATCTGGGCCGCTCCGAGCGAACTGGAGCTGATCGACATCTTCGTCACGCTCACCGATCGCGGCCACGATCCCGAGGCACTGCAGTGGGATCGCATGGGTGTCCTCTGGAGCCGGGGCATCCAGGAGATCTTCTAGCGCCGACCCCGGACCGCAACCCAGGGTCGGCGCTCAGGAAGCGGGAGCCCGCGCAGGGCTGGGATTGGCCGGCGTCGTCAACGGGCGCGACCCGGCAGGCCGCTTTGAATCGCCGAGCACACGAATCAGCGCCAGGCCGCTGTCAGGATCATGTTCGCGACGCAGGTAATCGGGTGCATCCGTGACCAGCACCTCGAGGGTAGGACGTACGGTAGCCTTCAGCAGATGTCCGCCGAGTGTGCTGCAATCCGCGCGGCCAAGTACTACGTGAGCATGCAGCTTGAGACGCTCCCCATCGAGCGCGATGTCGCCGATCAGCGCAAGGACTTCGACCTGTTCGGCGAAACGGTGTGGCGTGTACTGTTTGCGCGCCCAATCGAAGTAGCCGAGCGTCACGTCACTGAACGCGCCAATAGCTGTGAGCCGGGATGCCGTCAGGTGCTGCTCGGCAGCAAATCGTTCGAGGCACGAAACGACCTCGTCGCCGGTTTCGAGGATGACGGCGAATGTGCGTTCGGGCTGTTCGTTGATGAGTTGAGCCTGCATGACGTGATCTCGCTGTAGGGGCGGGGACGTCTGCAGGCGTACGCAACAGGCGTACCACACTACGACTCAACCCTGGGTTGCAACCCAGGGTTGGCGCTTGCGCCGAGTCAACGAACCCAGCAGGCCGAGCCCGGCGAGCCACAGGGCTGCGGTGCCCGGCTCGGGGACCGGCGCGGCGACCAGACTCACCGCATCGAAATCGACCTCGATCGCGGGCTCGAGCAGCGTACCGGGCGTGTCGAGGTTGACGAGACGCACGGTCAGCGCCTCACCGATCGAGGCACCGAAATCGGTGCTATCCACGCTCAATGTCGCCGTGCGCCATTCGCCTTCGGGAATCACGCCAGCGGAATCCGAATCAAAGCCCAGCACAGTGTTGCCGGCGAGCAATTCAATGCGGTAGCCCGGGAAGCCGTCGAGGTTGTAGAACACATTCGCCCCGCCGGTGGATCCTGGAAGCGAAGTGCCCGAGGCGATGTTGCCGATTCCGACACTCAGCGTATAGCGCGTTTGAGCGGCCAAGGTCGTTGCGAGGGTTTGCTGGAGCCCGGCGGGTCCACTGGCGGCGCCAGCCAAGAAGACGAGAGCGGCCTGCGCGCCCTCGAACGCGCCACCGGGGAAGTAGGACTGCGGAATGTTCGGCCGGATGACGCCGACGGAATTTGCGCCCTGATCAACGATGCTGGATGGGTCGTACACTTGCCAGCCCGTCGGCACCAGGACGCTGAAGGCACCGTCCGTGATGGCATCCGCCTCGAAACCGGCATTGACGATGGAGATCGACTGCGCGACTGCAGTCGTCGAAACAACGACCACCACAGCGGCGACCGCAAGATGCCGAAAGCTCGTGCGCCGAAGCATGCTCATCTCCTGGTGGATGGTGGGTCGTGCAAACCTCGTAGTCGCACCGATTATCCAGCGCAGCCCCATCCGAGCAGATAGGAACAATTGCCAGAAACCGCTCCGTTCCACGAGTCAAAGCTGACCCTGCGTCGACCCCGGGGTCGACGCAGGGTCAGCAAGCGGATTCGAGCGGTGGCCAGTCAAGCAGCTCAGCCAGCCGGCGCACGATCCAACGCGCCTCGGGCGCGGACACCGGCGTCGGATCGTCCATCAGCCCGGACCGGATACGCTCGAGCACGTCGGCCTCGTCGACGCCAATGGAGAAGTGCTTCTCACGCGCGGTTTCAACAAGCATCTGGGCCATGTCTTCGCACAGGTCGTAGCGCTGGGCGATGGTTTCCCGAGGTTCCGTCGGACGGCTCTTGCCCTCCGGCACGAAGAGCGCGATGAAGGATGGCGGAATGACGATCTGGCTATCGGACATGGGCGAACGCCTTGGAAAAAGGCATCATAGGCCATCGTCCGAATCCGGTCAGGCAGAGGCGATGAAGAGCAGGTCGCCCGCGTAGTTCCGATACAGGCTGTTACCCCGGGCGACGGGTCAATCGACGCGAATCACACCGCAGGCGATACGAGCCCCGGCATCGCCGGCAGGCTGGGAGCGATAGTCATCGGGCTGCGCATGAACGATGACCCCGCGCCCGACGATGTTCGCGGTGCCCGGCTGCAGCGTCACGTCATCGAGCATGATGACCGCCTCGGCGCGGCCGGAAGCATCGGCCTTGAGATTCGGCATATCGCCCGCGTGATGCGTTGCCGCCTTGAAGTGTCCGTGCGCGCGGCCGCGGGGATCGAAGTGGCCCTTTGCGCTCATGGCGTCGGGTGCCGAACAATCGCCCGATTCGTGCACATGGAACCCGTGCTCGCGATGGGGCTTGAGCCCAGTGACCACGGCATGCACCTGCACGCCTTCGGTGGTTTGGGTGAATCGCACGCGTCCGGTCGCTTCGTGCCCGGCGGTGGGGTTCAGTTCCGCCACGGCCCGAACCCGATCGGTCGACAGCGACTGGCACGCCAGCAGCAGAAGAGCGGCGGCAATGAGAACGGGAAAGCGCAGGTCACCGGCAGTCATCGCGATCTCCTGATGAGAGGCGAAGATGCCTGCGCGCATCGTGCCCGGCAGCGGGCCGACCGCGCTACTCGACCCGAACCCCGGCCTCGCGTGCCACCTTGCCCCAGCGATCGAACTCCGCCTTGATGAAGGCGGCGTGCTTCTCGGGAGTATCGGCGCTGCTCATGTCGATCCCCTGCCCCAGCATGCGCTTCTGGAACTCCGAGCCGGACTTGATCTTCAGTACATCCGCCGCGATGCGTTGCACAGCGTCACGCGCGGTCTTCGGCGGTGCGTAGAGCCCGCTCCACGTCGCGGTATCGAATCCGGGGACACCCGACTCGGCGACCGTGGGAATCTCCGGTGCCAATTGCGAACGCTGTGGGCTGGTAATCGCGACCGCGCGCAGCCTGCCCGATTGCACGTGGGGATACACCACCGGAAAGTTCGAGAACATGAAGGGAATCTGGCCCGCGAGGAGATCGGCCACGCCCGGGTTCTCGCCCTTGTACGGCACATGAATCACGCGCACGCCGAGCGACGTGTTGAACAGTTCACCGGCCATGTGGGGCGTCGAGCCGATGCCGCCGGAGCCGAACGACAGGTTCCGGTGATTGGATTTTACGAAAGCCGCGAACTCCTTGAAGTTCTTCGACGGAATGGACGGATGCAGCACGAGCAGCTGCGGCGTCGAGCCGATCACGGCAAGCGGCATCAACTCCCTGGGATCGAAGCCGAGCTTCTTCATGATCAGGGGAGCGACGACGGTCGTCGTCTGCGGCGAGACGAGCAGCGTATAACCGTCGCCCGGTGCCTTGACCGTCAACTCGCCGGCGATCAGACCGCTGGCGCCGGGGCGGTTGTCGACGATGACCTGCTGACTCCAGGCCCGAGCGAATTCCTGCGCATAGATGCGAGCGGTCAGATCGGTCGAGCCGCCGGGCGCGAACCCGACGAGGATGCGCACAGTCTTCTGCGGAAAGCTTTGCGCCGTCACACCCAGCGGCACGAGACTCAACACGGCTGTGGTACACAACGTTCGCAGCAAGGAACGGTTCACGGCAGGCCTCCTCCATTGGAATTTTTGGCATCAGACAGCGCGCGTCATGATAATCGGGTTTTCCTCCCGAGGATCGGACATGCTCCTATCGCCGCGCCTGAAAACACCCGCCGGTGCCTGCGACTGCCACATGCACTTCTTCGATTCGCGCTATCCGCTGGCGCCGAAGGCCCGCCGCCAGGAGCATGATGCCACTGTTGACGACTACCGCGAGGTGCAGCGTCGACTCGGCCTGGAACGCGTCGTCGTGGTCCAACCCACCGCCTACGGCCGAGACAACCGCTG
>LNFM01006356.1_pt1 | contig 19505 bp, 18 predicted proteins | sample 596031 | NCBI WGS metagenome assembly LNFM01 (sample SAMN04254537, study PRJNA301005) | activated carbon metagenome | isolation source: dual media filters at the Ann Arbor, Michigan drinking water treatment plant | place: USA: Ann Arbor | reverse complement strand
CTGCCGACGGGGCGTTTTCTTTTGTCCGCGCGTGTGTGACACGCCCGCGTGCCGAAGTGCTGGAATGCCGTCATGCCGAATGCCGTACTGCCAAAGGCTCTTCCGAAGGCCGACGGCCGAAGGACGAAGGCCGTCAGGGACTGATGTCGATCCTCCCCGTGACACTCGTGGCCACGCTGGCCGACCTCACTGCCGAGGCCCTGTCGACGGCACGTGACGAGGCGCTGCGCGCGGCCGACCTCGTCGAGTTCCGGCTCGACCGCCTGCCCGCCCTGCCACTCGGCGACATCCTCGGGGACGCGGCGCCGCGCGCCATCGTCACGCTGCGGCCCGTCCGTGAAGGCGGCGCCTTCACCGGCCCCGACGCCGAGCGGGACACCGTGCTGCGCGAGGCACTCGCCCGGGGCGCGGCGTTCGTCGACATCGAGTGGGACGCGGCCTTCGGCGACGCCGTCATCGCCGCGTTCCCGGGGCGCGTCGTCCTGTCCCGGCACGATTTCGCCGGCATGCCGGCCGACCTGGGCGCGGTGGTGCGCGAGTTGGCGGCGCGTCACCCCGCGGTGGTGAAGCTGGCGGTGACGCCGACCAGGCTGAGCGACCAGCTCGGCTTCGCTCGGGTCGCGGCCGCGTCATCGGGGGTGCCCGTCGTCCTGATCGCGATGGGAGCCGTGGGGCTGCCCTCGCGGCTGCTGGCCGAGCGGTTCGGGTCGCGCTGGACCTACGGCGGCGCGGCCATCGCGCCGGGGCAGGTGCGGCCGGACGTGATGCGGGCCCGCTATCGCGTCGGCCAGCACACGCCGTCCACGCAGATCTTCGGTGTCGCGGGGCGACCGATCAGTCATTCGTGGTCGCCGACGCTGCACAATGCCGCGCTGCAGGCGTTGGGCATCGATGGGGTGTACGTGCCGCTGGAGGCGCAGGACATCGATGACCTGCTGACGATGGCGGACGCCCTCGGCGTGCGCGGCCTGAGTGTCACGGCGCCCTTCAAGCTCGACGCGCTGGCGCGCGCGGTGTCGGCCGACGCCCTCGCGACGCGGCTCGGGGCCGCCAACACGCTCACGCGCACGGCAGCCGGCTGGGTGGCACGCAACACCGATGTCGAAGGCTTCCTGCACCCGCTCCGGTCCAGGCACCCGCTGGCGGGCGCCCGCGTCGCGGTGCTCGGCGGCGGTGGTGCCGCCCGTGCCGTGGTGGCGGGGTTGCACGCGGAGGGGGCGCGGGTGACGGTCCATGCCCGGCGCCCCGAGCAGGCCGCGTCGCTCGGTCCGCTGGGCGCTGTGGCGGGGGAGTGGCCGCCCGCCGCCGGATCGTGGGACGTGCTCGTCAACACGACCCCCGTCGGCACGGCGCCGCGCACCGAGGACACGCCGATCGAGGCCCGCCTGCTGGCTGGCGGTCGTCTCGTCTACGACCTCGTCTACAACCCCGGCCAGACGCGCCTGTTGCGTGAGGCCGCCGCGGCGGGCTGTGCCACGCTCGGCGGTCTCGAAATGCTGATTGCCCAGGCGGCGGTGCAGGTCGCCACCTGGTTCCCCGTCGACCCGCCGGTCGATGCGATGCGCGCTGCCATCCACGCCGAGGCGCCCGACCTGGCCCTGGTGCCGGAGACCCCATGTCCGCGATGACCCAGACCACCTTCGACGAGTTCGTGGAACTCGCCGGCCGCGGCACCTTCGTGCCGGTGTGCCGCGAGCTCCTTGCCGACCTGCTGACGCCCGTGTCGGCCTTCCTGCGCGTCGCGGAACACTCCGATTACGCGTTCCTCTTCGAGAGCGTCGAGGGCGGCGAGCAGGTGGCCCGCTACTCGTTTCTCGGCAAGGACCCGTTCCTGGTGCTCCGTGCCCGCGACGGGCAGGCCGAGATCGAGCAGGGCGGGCAGACCACCGCGCTCGACGAGACCTTCGTCTCGGCCCTCCGCCGCATCATGGCTGAGTACCGGTCGCCGTTCGTGCCCGGCCTGCCGCGCTTCACGGGCGGCGCCGTCGGCTTCTTCGGCTACGACGCCGCGCCGTGGTTCGAGCCGGCCTTGCAGGACGTGTGGAAGACCTACGAGGGGCAGCAGGACCCGCGCGACGAAGCCGCGTTCATGCTGTTCGACACGGTGCTGGCCTTCGACCACGTCAAGCACCGCATCCTGCTGATCGCCAACGCGCGCATCTCGCCGAGTGACGATCTGGCCTCGCTCTACCAGTTCGCCAACGCCCGGCTCGACTTCCTGCAACGCGAGCTCGAGCAGGCGCATGCCCAGCCGATCGCGGCCGGCGCGCCAGGGTCGGAGCCGCCGGCCGTCCGCGCACTCACCACGCGCGAGGACTTCGAACGCAACGTCCGCACGGCGCAGGACTACATCGCGAAGGGCGACATCTACCAGGTGGTGCTGTCGCAGCGCTTCGAGGTCGACGTCCAGGCCGACCCGTTCACGGTCTACCGGGCCCTGCGTCACGTCAATCCCTCGCCGTACATGTACTTCACCCGTGTCGGCGAGCTGTCGATCGTCGGGTCGTCGCCGGAGATGCTGGTACGGGTCGAGGGCGGGCACGCCGAGACCCATCCGATCGCCGGGACGCGTCCCCGCGGTCGCACGCACGAAGAGGACCTCCGCCTCGGCGAGGAACTCAAGCGCGACGAGAAGGAGCGCTCCGAGCACGTGATGCTCGTCGACCTGGGCCGCAACGATCTCGGGCGCGTCTGCGCCTACGGCTCGGTGCGCGTCCCGCAGTTCATGACCCTCGAGCGCTACTCGCACGTCATGCACCTGGTCTCGCGTGTCGTCGGCACGCTGGCCGACGATGCCGACCGGCTCGATGCGCTGGTGTCGTGCTTCCCGGCCGGCACGGTATCCGGGGCGCCGAAGATTCGCGCCATGGAGATCATCGCCGAGCTCGAGGGACGTCCGCGCGGCGTCTACGCAGGCTCGGTCGGCTACCTGGACTTCGCCGGCAACCTGGATTGCTGCATCGCCATCCGTACGGTGTGGATGCGCGACGGCGTCGCCTACGTCCAGGCCGGCGGCGGCATCGTCGCCGACAGCCATCCATCGGCCGAGTACGAAGAGAGTCTCAACAAGGCGCGCGCCGTCCTGCGCGCCCTCGAACTTGCCCACTCCCTCGGGCATCACGCCGGGTAGCCATGGTCCTGCTGATCGACAACTACGATTCGTTCACCTACAACCTGGCGCAGTACTTCGGCGAACTCGGGGCCGAGGTGGCGGTGCACCGCAACGACAAGATCTCCCTGGACGAGATTGCCGCGCTGAAGCCGTCGCACATCGTCATCTCGCCGGGCCCGGGCCGTCCCGAGGACGCCGGGGTGTCCGTCGAGGTGTTGCGGCGCTTCGGTCCCGAGGTGCCCATCCTCGGCGTGTGCCTCGGTCATCAGGCGATGGGGTACGCCTTCGGTGGGCGGGTGGTCAACGCCCCGGTGCTGATGCACGGCAAGACCTCCGACGTCGAGCACGATGGCCAGGGCGTGTTCCGGGACATCGCCCAGGGCTTCACCGCCGCCCGCTACCACAGTCTGGTGGTGTCGCCCGACGGGCTGCCCGACACGCTGATGATCACGGCGCGGACGATCGGTGACGGCACCATCATGGGCTTGCGGCATCGCGACTACCCGATGCACGGGGTGCAGTTCCATCCCGAGTCGGTCCTGACGGGGCCGGGCCATCACCTGCTGCGCAACTTCCTGGAGCTCTGATGTTCGCGCCCCTGCTCGAGAAGCTGCAACGACACGACGCGCTGACGACCGACGAAGCCGCGGGAGCGATGGCGGCGATCATGCGCGGCGAGGCGACGCCGGCACAGATCGGCGGCTTCCTGATGGCCTTGCGCTCGAAGGGTGAGCGGCCCGAGGAACTGGTCGGGCTCGCCCGCGCGATGCGCGCGGCGGCCGTCCCGTTGTCTCGCCGCTGGCCCGACGTGTTCGACACGTGCGGGACCGGCGGCGACAACGCCGGCACCGTCAACGTGTCGTCGATGGCGGCCGTGGTCGTGGCGGCGTGCGGCGTGCGGGTGGCCAAGCACGGCAACCGCTCCGTGTCGAGCCGGAGCGGCAGTGCCGACGTGTTCGAGGCACTCGGCGTCAAGGTGGCGGCATCGCCCGCCGTGGTCACGCGCTGCCTCGACGAGGTCGGCCTGGCGTTCCTCTTCGCGCCGACGTTCCACCCGTCGATGCGGCACGCCGCGCCCGTCCGTCGCGAACTGGGTGTGCGCACGGCCTTCAACCTGCTCGGGCCGTTGACCAATCCCGCCGGCGCCACGCGACAGATCGTCGGCGTCCCGCGCCCGGAACTGACCGAGCTCGTGGCGCGGTCACTGGGCCTGCTCGGATCGGCGCACGCCTGGGTGGTGCACGCCGCCGACGGCCTCGACGAGCTCTCGACCACGGGATACACGAAGGTGTCGGAGTGCCGGGGCGGACTGCTGCGGACGTTCTTCGTGCATCCGTCGATGTTCGGACTGCCGAAGGCGTCGCTCGACGATCTGCGGGGCGGCGATGGCGCGCACAACGCCGAGGTCGCCCGCACCGTGCTCGATGGCGCCGCCGGTCCCGTCCGCGATGTCGTCCTGCTGAATGCCGGAGCCGGGCTGTTCATCGCGGGGACGGCCGCCACGGTCGCCGAGGGTGTGCGCATGGCCGCCCATGCCATCGACTCGGGACGTGCCGCGGCTGTCCTCGCCAGACTCATCGCGGTGTCGCAGACGCCGGACGAGGCGACGGCATGAGCACGCCACATGTGCCCTCGGTGCTCGATGCGATTGTCGCCGCGGCGAGGAAGCGTGTCGACGTCGCCCGCGAACGCCGCAGCCAGGCCGACCTGGAACGTGTGCTGAGCCAGGGGAGTCACGGCGGGAGCCGGCCGTCATTCGTCAGCGCGCTCCAACAACCGGGCCTCCGCATCATCGCCGAGTGCAAGCGTCGGTCGCCGTCGCGAGGCGTGTTGCGCGCCGAGTACGACCCGGTGGCGATCGCCGCCGAGTACGCCGACGCCGGGGCCGCCGCCGTGTCGGTGCTGACCGAGCCTGGCTTCTTCGATGGCGACCTCGCGCATCTCGTCGCCGTGCGGGCGGCGCTGCCGTCGCTGCCGCTGCTGCGCAAGGACTTCACCATCGACGCGTACCAGATCGCGGAGGCCGCCGTGGCGGGCGCCTCCGCCATCCTGCTGATCGTGGCCGCCCTCGACCAGGGGACGCTGAGCCGCCTGCTGGCCTACGCGAGCGCGCTGGAGATCGACGTCCTCACCGAGGTCCACGACGAGGACGAGGCCCACCGCGCCATCGATGCTGGCGCGACGATCGTTGGGGTCAACAATCGCAACCTGAAGACCCTCGAGGTGTCGGTCGCCACGTCGCACCGCGTCGCCCCGATCATCGCGTCGGCACAGGTGCGCGTCGCCGAGAGCGGGCTGCGCAGCGGCGCCGACCTCTCGGCGCTGCAGGCGGCCGGCTACGGGGCGTTCCTCATCGGGGAACGGTTCATGACCGAACCGCATCCCGGCGCCGGGTTGGCGCGCATCCTGGCCGAGGCGCGCGCGGCCACGGAGTCGCGAGGATGACGCGGATCAAGATCTGCGGGATGACGCGCGTCGAGGACGCGGTGCTGGCCGTGGAGGCTGGCGCCGACGCCATCGGCCTGATCTTCTGGGCTGGCAGCAAGCGCGCCGTCGACGTCGCGCAGGCGCAGGCCATCACGCGCGCGCTGCCGCCCCTGATCTCGACGGTCGGCGTGTTCGTGGACGAGACGCCTGACCGTGTGCGCAGCATCGGCGATGCGGTCGGCCTGTCGGCCGTGCAGTTGCACGGGCACGAGGTGGTGGGCGACTGGGCGCGCTTTCCGCGCCCGGTGCTGAAGGCGATGCCGCTCGAGGCGTATGCCGCCAGCCCGTGGCAGACGGCGCGCGCGGCCATTCTCGTCGACGCGCACGACCCGGTGACGATTGGCGGCACCGGGCGGACGGTGGACTGGGCGGTGGCGCGGGCCATTGCCGCGACGCGGCCGCTGGTGCTGGCCGGCGGCCTGCGCCCGGAGAACGTCGCCGAGGCCGTGGCGACGGTGCAGCCGTGGGGGGTGGACGTCGCGTCGGGCGTCGAGCAGACCCCGGGAATCAAGGATGCGGCCCGGGTACGGGCCTTCGTGCAGGCCGTGCGGGCGGCAGACGCCGACCTGGCACAACGACGGGAACGGAACAGATGACCATGGCAGCGCAGGAGGGCAGGGGACGACCCGTGTTCGGACGTCGAGACCCTGATGCCCGCGGATACTTCGGAGAGTTCGGCGGCCGCTTCGTCCCCGAGACGCTGGTGGCGCCGATGGAAGCGCTCACGGAGGCGTACTTCGCCGTGCGGACCGACGAGGCGTTCATCGCCGAGTTCGAGCACTTGCTGCGCCAGTTCGTCGGCCGGCCCACGCCGCTGTACGAGGCGCGCCGCCTGACCGAGGCGTGCGGCGGGGCCACCATCCTGCTCAAGCGGGAGGACCTGGCGCACACCGGCGCGCACAAGATCAACAACGCGCTCGGGCAGGCGCTCCTCGCCCGTCGCATGGGCAAGTCGCGCATCGTCGCGGAGACGGGCGCGGGCCAGCATGGCGTGGCGACCGCCACCGTGTGTGCGCTGCTCGGCCTGCAATGCGTCGTCTACATGGGCGTGGACGACATGGCGCGGCAGGCGCTCAACGTCTTCCGCATGCGGATGCTCGGCGCCGAGGTCCGCGGCGTGGACGCCGGCGCGCGGACGCTGAAGGACGCCATCAACGAGGCCATGCGGGACTGGGTGGCGACCGTGCAGGACACGTACTACCTGCTCGGGTCGGCGCTCGGTCCGCACCCGTACCCACTGATGGTGCGCGAGTTCCAGTCGATCATCGGCGAGGAGGCGCGCGTGCAGTGCCTGGCCAGCTACGGGCGCCTGCCCGATGCCGCCGTGGCCTGTGTCGGCGGCGGCAGCAACGCGATGGGCCTGTTCGACGCCTTCGTCGCCGACGCCGGTGTGCGCCTCGTGGGCATCGAGGCTGGGGGCGAGGGCATCGCGGGGGGCCGCCACGCGGCGCGCTTCGCGGGCGGGACGCCCGGCGTGCTGCAGGGCACCCGCACGTGGGTGCTGCAGGACGAGGCCGGCAACATCTCGTTGACGCATTCGGTGTCGGCAGGGCTGGACTACGCCGCGGTCGGTCCCGAACACGCCGATCTGCTGCAGCAGGGGCGGGCCGAGTATCACTTCGCGACCGACAGCGAGGCGCTGGCGGCGTTTCAGCGGCTCGGGCGCCTCGAAGGCATCCTGCCGGCGCTGGAGTCGGCGCACGCCATCGCCGGCGTCGAGCAGGTCGCGCGCGACGTCGGCCCCGGGGGGCTCGTGCTGGTGAATCTGTCCGGGCGTGGCGACAAGGACGTGCAGAGCATCCAGCATCTGCTGGGAGACCAGGCATGAGCACGCGTCTCGAACAGGCCTTCGCGCGGATGAAGGCGGAGCAGCGCACGGGGCTGGTGGCCTTCGTGTCGGGCGGCGATCCCACCCTCGAGCGGTCGGGCGAGGTGATCCGCGCCGTCGACGAGGGGGGCGCGGACGTCATCGAGATCGGCGTGCCGTTCTCGGACCCGCTCGCGGATGGGCCGGAGATTCAGCGCTCGTCCGAGCGTGCCCTGCGGGCCGGCGCGACGCTTCGCGGGGTCCTTGATCTGGTCGGGGATCTGCGCACGAACGTGGCGGCCCCCCTCGTGTTGTTCAGCTACGCCAATCCGGTCGTCCGCTTCGGCGTCGAGGCGTTCGCGGCGCGCGCGGCCGAGGTCGGCGTGGACGGCGTGCTGCTGCTCGACCTGCCGCTCGAGGAGGCCGGACCGACGCGTGACGTGCTGGTGGCGCACGGGCTCGCCCCGATCTTCCTGCTGAGCCCCACGACCACCGGGCCGCGGGTGCGCAAGGCCAACGACCTGGGCCGGGGCTTTCTCTACGCGATCTCCCGCCTCGGCGTCACGGGTGTGCGCGACCAGGTGGCCGACGATGCCCGGGGACTCGTCGAGCGCCTGCGTCAGGACTCGACGCTGCCGATCGCGCTCGGCTTCGGGCTCTCGCGCCCGGAGCACATCCGCGACGTCGGCAAGTACGCCGATGCCGCCGTCGTCGGCAGCGCGCTCGTGGCGCAGATTGCCAGACACGGGTCGTCGCCGGCGCTGGCCGATGAGGTGCGGGGGTTCGTCCGCTGGTTGCGTGAGGGGGCCTCGGCATGACCGACCCCGACTGGCGGATGCAGGCGCTGCGCGAGCGCATCGATGCGCTCGACGAACGCATCGTCGCCCTGCTCAACGAACGCGCGGCCTGCGCGCTGGAGATCGGCGAGATCAAGCGCACCGTGGGCATGGCGATCTACCAGCCCGGGCGAGAGAAGGCCGTCCTCGAGCACGTGCGCCAGGTCAATGCCGGCCCGCTCGATGGTGACGCGGTGATGCGGTTGTTCGAGCGCATCATCGACGAGGCGCGTCGGCTCGAGCGCGTCGTGCAGCAGGCGCACGATGCGAAGACGAGCGAGTAGATCGAAGAAGAACGCACGCCGGACGCGGACGACGCACGCTGCGTGCGGCTGCGGGACGTGACAGCTGTGGTGGGGAGGGCCGGCTCTCCGAGCCGGCCGGCAACGGTCTTGGAAGGGATGCGACGCAATGGTTGTGGTGATGAGGGAACGCGCGAGCGAAGAGCAGATCCAACGCGTGGTGGCGCAGCTGGTGCAGATGGGGTTCGACGTGCATCGCTCCACCGGATCGCTCCGCACGGTCATCGGTGCCGTCGGGGGCGAGGGCAAGCACGACCCCCGGCTGCTGGAGGTGCTGGACGGCGTGCACGAGGTGATGCGCATCACCGAGCCCTACAAGCTGGCGAGCCGCACCTTCAAGTCGGAGAACACCGTCATCACGGTGGGCGATGTGCGGATAGGGGGCGATGAGGTCATCGTCATGGCAGGCCCCTGCTCGGCGGAGAACGAGGCGCAGGTGATGAACACGGCGGCGGCCGTCCGTCGCGCCGGCGCCAAGGTGCTGCGTGGCGGCGCGTTCAAGCCTCGCAGCTCGCCGTACAGCTTCCAGGGCCTCGGCGAGGACGGCCTGAAGCTGCTCAGGGCCGGCGCGGATGCCAACAACCTCAAGCTCGTGTCCGAGGTCATGGACGCCAGTCAGATCGGGTTGATGGAACCGTACGTGGACATCTTCCAGGTCGGCGCCCGCAACATGCAGAACTTCACGCTGCTGCGCGAGCTCGGCAAGGTGCGCACGCCGGTCATGCTGAAGCGCGGCATCTCGGCGACGATCGAGGAGTGGCTGCTCTCGGCCGAGTACGTCCTCGCCGGCGGGAACACCGACGTGATCCTGTGCGAGCGCGGCATCCGGACGTTCGAGAGCTATACACGCAATACGCTGGACATCTCCGCCATTCCGGTGGTGAAGAAGCTGAGCCACCTGCCGATCTTCGTCGACCCGAGCCATGGCACGGGCCGCCGGGACAAGGTGGCGCCGATGGCCCGCGCAGCGGTCGCCGCTGGCGCCGACGGGTTGCTGATCGAGGTGCACTGCGATCCCGACAGCGCGATGAGCGACGGGGCGCAGTCGATGTTCCCCGGCCAGTTCGAACGCCTGATGGCCGAACTGCGGATCATCGCCCCGGCCATCGGACGCAGCATCTGCCTGGAACCCGCGGCGCGTCGCGGCTGGGGCCAGTGAGCGATCCCGCGCCCTTCGATCGCGTCCTGCTGGTCGGCTGCGGGCTGATCGGCGGGTCGCTGGGCCTCGCCATCCGTGCCGTGTGGCCGGAGGTGACGATCTCGGTGCTCGATCCGGCCGCCGATCCGCGCGTCAAGGCGCACTTCACGCTCGTGTCGTCGCCGGCCGCGGCTGCCGAGGCGGACCTCGTCGTGCTCGGCGCGCCCGTGCTCGAGAACCTGCGTCTGCTCGATGCCTTCGCCTCGTGGGTGTCGCCGACGACGGTGGTCACCGATCTGGGCAGCACGAAGGCGGCGATGGTCGCGCATGCGCGGAGCCACGCCGCCGTCCAGTTCCTGGGGGGACACCCGATGGCGGGCAGCACGCACAGCGGGTTCGCGCATGCCGACGCCGGGTTGTTCCTCGAGCGCCCCTGGATACTCACCCCTGATGCCGAGAGCCCGCGCGGCCCCGCCGCCGTCGGGGAGGCCCTGGCGCGTCTCACGCAACTGGTGGTCGGCATCGGCGCGCATCCCGTGGTGATGGGGGCCGACGAGCACGATCACGTGATGGCCTACGTGAGCCACCTGCCGCAGATCGTCAGCAGCACGCTGATGGCGGTGACGGGCAAGGCCGTCACCAGCGACGGCCTGCAGTTTGCCGGGCCCGGCCTCGCGGACACGACGCGACTCGCGGGCAGTGCGCCGGCGCTGTGGCTGGACATCCTGTCGACCAACGCCGCCCATGTGGGACGCGCGCTCGACGCCCTGCGCGCCGCCCTGCCGACGGCCGCGATGCTGGACGGGGACGCGGCGGGCATGCAGCCGATCCTGCAGGAGGGGCGCCGATGGCGGAGCTCGTTCGAGAGCCAGCGCGCGCCGGCGACGGCCTCGCGGGGGCTGCATCGACCCGCCACGCGGACCTTTCTCGAGATGCGGTCGGCCTCGCAGGTCGTGCCCTTCGCCTTTCCCGACGTCGAGGCCGTGGTGCGCCGACTCGACACGGTCCCGGGGTCGCTGTACCGCTACCTGTACCGGGAGGTGGGCCGTCCCTGGCACTGGCTCGATCGCTGGGACTGGAGCGATGCACGGGTAGCCGAGCATCTGGCCTCCGGCGGTGTGGAGATCTGGTTGCTCACCGTGGCGAACACGCCGGCGGGTTACTTCGAGCTGCATCGGACCGCGCATGACGTCGAGATCTGCTACTTCGGATTGCTGCCCGAGTTCATCGGTCGGCGACTGGGCCCGGCGCTGCTGACCACGGCCGTCCGTGAGGCGTGGACGAGCGACCCGGAGCGCGTCTGGCTCCACACGTGCTCGCTCGATCACCCGGCTGCCATCCGCAACTATCAGCGCGTCGGCTTCGTGCCGTATCGCGAAGAGCAGTACGACGCGAAGATTCCGATCGGGCGGGAACTGTAGACGAGCCATGCAGGATCGTTCACTGACATTCACAGTGCAGAATGCAGGGGCTTCCGAAAAGGGCAGGAGGTCGTAGGCTGGATGCCTCGCCCCGCGTGGATGGTTCCCCGGAGATCCTTCATTCCGAATTCTGAACGGTGGAGCGTCCCGCTGAATTCCTCGTGCATACTCGACGTGCATGGACAAGCAGATCGCGAGTGCGGATGAGGCGGTCGCCCTCGTGCCCGACGGCGCGACCATCATGATGGGCGGGTTCGGGTTGTGCGGCATTCCCGAGACCCTGATCGCGGCGCTGCATCGGCGCGGCACCCGTGACCTGACGATCATCAGCAACAATGCCGGCGTGGACGACTTCGGCATCGGGCTCCTGCTCAGGGCCCGCCAGGTGCGCAAGATGATCGCGACCTATGTCGGTGAGAACAAGGAGTTCGAGCGGCAGTTCCTCACGAAGGAACTCGAGGTGGAACTCGTGCCGCAGGGGACCTTCGCCGAGCGCATCCGGGCCGGCGGGGCCGGCATCGGCGGCTTCTTCACCCCGACGGGCTACGGCACGGTCGTCGCCGAGGGCAAGGAGACGCGCGAGATCGACGGCGTCCACTACGTGCTCGAAGCGGCACTGAAGGCCGACGTCGCCTTCGTGAAGGCCCACACCGGCGATACGCACGGCAACCTCGTCTATCGCCACACCGCCCGCAACTTCAACCCGGTCATGGCCACCGCAGCCCGGCGCACGATTGCCGAGGTGGAGCACCTCGTCTCACCTGGCGACATCGACCCCGACGTCGTCGTCACTCCCGGCATCTTCGTCCACCACATCCTCGTCGGCGGGCCGTACGAGAAGCGCATCGAGAAGCGCATGACCCGCCACGACGACCGCTCCTGACGACGACCATGGACAAGCGCGAACGCATCATCCGGCGCGTCGCTGCGGAGTTGCAGGACGGCGACTACGTCAATCTCGGCATCGGGCTGCCCACACTGGTGGCCAACCACGTGCCGCCTGGCATCGACATCGTGCTGCATTCCGAGAATGGCCTGCTCGGCGTGGGGCCGTATCCCGACGAGGCCGACGTCGACGCCGACCTGATCAACGCCGGCAAGGAGACGGTGACGGCGCTGCCTGGCGCGGCCTTCTTCAATGGCGCGGAGTCCTTCGCGATGGTGCGAGGTGGGCACATCGATCTCACCGTGCTCGGGGCGCTCGAAGTCGACGAGCAGGGCAACCTCGCCAACTGGATGGTGCCCGGCAAGATGGTCAAGGGCATGGGCGGCGCCATGGATCTCGTCGCCGGCGCCAGGCGGGTGGTGATTGCGATGGAGCACGCCACGAAGGACGGGCAGCCCAAGATCGTGCCGCGCTGTACGCTGCCGCTCACCGGACTGCGCGTCGTCCACCGCATCGTCACCGAACTGGTGGTCATGGACGTCACCGCCGACGGACTCGTCCTGCGCGCCCTGGCCGAGGACGCCACCCTCGAGCAGGTGCGGGCCGTGACCAGCGCCGCCTTCACCGTGGCCACCCCCCTGGAGCGCTTCTGATGCCTGTCGTTCTGGTCTCCGCCTGTCGCACCGCCATCGGCAGCTTCGGTGGCAGCCTGAAGGACGTGACGGCCGCCGATCTCGGCGCCGTCGTGATCCGCGAGGCCATCGCACGCGCCGGGGTCCCTGCCGGGGCCGTGGACGATGTGCTGATGGGCTGTGTGCTGCAGGCGGGCGCCGGCATGAACGTCGCGAGACAGGCCGCGGTCAAGGCAGGCCTGCCCGACGCCGTGCCGGCGATGACCATCAATCGCGTCTGCGGATCAGGCCTGCAGGCCGTCGCCAGTGCCGCGCAGGCCATTCGTGCCGGAGATGCGTCGGTCATCGTCGCGGGCGGCACCGAGTCGATGAGTCGCGCCCCCTACCTGCTGCCGCAGGCGCGGTGGGGACTGCGCATGGGGCACGCGGAGGTCATCGACAGCATGATTGCCGACGGGCTGACCTGCGCCATCGGCGCCTGCCACATGGGCATGACCGCCGAAGAGATCGCGACCCGCTACGGCATCGATCGCGCGGCGCAGGATGCCTTCGCGATCGAGAGCCAGCAGCGCGCCGCCGCGGCGCTGGCCGACGGCAGCTTCGACGCCGAGATCGTGCCGGTCCTCATCCCCCAGAAGAAGGGCGCCCCGCTGTCGTTCGCGCGCGACGAGTACCCGCGCGCGGCGACCACCACCGAATCGCTGGCGGCCCTGCGTCCCGCCTTCAGCCGGACGGGCAGTGTCACCGCAGGCAACGCCTCCGGTCTCAACGACGGCGCGGCCGCCCTGGTCGTGGCCGACGAGGCCCGCGCGCGCGCCCTCCGCCTGCCCCGACTGGCCACCGTCGTGGCCTCGGCGGTCGCCGGGGTCGAACCGATGGTGATGGGACTCGGTCCCGTGCCCGCCATCCGCAAGGTCCTCGACAAGGCAGGCTGGTCGGTGGCGGACGTGGACCTCTTCGAGCTGAACGAGGCGTTCGCGGTGCAGGCCCTCGCGGTGGCGCGGGACCTGGATCTGCCGGCCGACCGCGTCAACGTCTGTGGCGGCGCCGTGGCTCTGGGGCACCCCATCGGGGCGAGTGGCGCCCGCATCCTCGTCACCCTGCTGCATGCACTGCAGCGCCGGCAGGCCGCCCGTGGGATTGCCGCCCTGTGCATCGGCGGCGGCATGGGCATCGCCGTCGCCGTCGAGCGGCTGGCACACGACGCGTGAGCCGGCTCTAAGGGATCTCGCTCGGGTCGCGGATGCCGGGGCGGACCTGCACGACCGTCGAGGTGCCTCCGACGACGCGATCACCCTTCTTCATGCGGAAGCGCACGTTGAAGCGTCCCGCCATCGAGTAGGTGTGACTGCTGCTGTAGTAGCGGCGGATCTCGCTCGTGCCCGCCTCGTATGGGGCGCAGTCGGGCGTGTTCTCCGACGTCGTGCCGTCATCCCAGTCCCACACGATGGTCGTGCAGTAGAAGGGCTCGTAGTCGAGCGCGCCGCCCTTGAGCTCGGCCCGTACCGTAATCCGGGCCGGGGAGAAGGAGATGAGCGGTGACACCTTCAAGGAGATCTCGGGGCGCGTGGCGTCCTTCGGGGCCTTGTCGTCCTTGTCCTGCGCGCCGCCGGGCGAGGCCGTGGCCACGCTCCACACCAGCGCCAGGATCACTGCTCGCCACATGCGCGTCATCGCGATTCCTTGTGAAAAACTGCCGTAGACCCGCATCGTAGCACCCCGACCGCCGGACGACGGCGGTGCGAGGGAGCGGTATACAATTCGGGGTCATGCCGTTGCACGAGTTCTACACCACGCCCACCCTGCGTCTGGTGGTCGGGCCCACCGCCAGCGTCGATACGGACGTGCTGGTGCTTCCCGTCTTCGCCGAGGCGGAGGCGACGCCGCTCGATCTTCCAGACGCTGTGGCGAGCGTCATGGTCGCGATGCGGGCGTCCCAGGAACTCAAGGGCGAGCCCTACGAACAGCACTGGCTGCGCAATGAGGCGGTGGCGGCCGGGCGGATCCTCCTGCTCGGCGTGGGCCCCTCGACGGCCGTCACACCCGACCTCGCCCGACGCCTCGGCACCGCGGCTGGCCTTGCGACGCGGAGCCGCGGCCAGGCGCGGGTGGCCATCGTGGCCGGCGGGGCGCTTCAGGGAGAGCCGCTCGTGCGTGCGCTGGCCGAAGGGGTGACCCTGGCCGCCTTCCACGTCGACGCCTACAAGACCCGGGACCGCAAGCTCGCCACCCTGCAGTCGGCGGCCATCGTGGTCACGGCCGGCGGCGCCGATTCGCTCGCCGATGCGGTGGCGCTCGGCTCGGTGCTCGGGGAGGCTGCCAACGTCGCCCGCGCCGTGGCGCACGAGCCGCCCAACGTGCTGACGCCCGCGGTCCTGGCCGATCGGGCCCGCGCGCTCTTCGCCGGCACCTCGGTGCAGGTCGACGTGCTCGACGAGACGCAGCTGCACGAGAAGCACATGGGCATGCTGCTCGGCGTGGCGCAGGGGAGCGTCAATCCGCCGCGGCTCATCGTGCTCACCTACGACCCCGCCAACGCCTCAGCCAACGCCCCCGCCAAGTCGACCGGGCCCGTGCTGGGCCTCGTGGGCAAGGCCGTCACGTTCGACACCGGTGGCATCTCGATCAAGCCGGCCGAGAACATGGACAAGATGAAGTACGACATGTGCGGCGGCGCGGCGGTGCTCGGGGCCTTCCACGCCCTGGCACGGGCGGGCGCGCCGTCCAGGGTCATCGGCGTCATTCCCGCCGTCGAGAACATGCCGAGTGGCGCCGCGTTCAGGCCCGGGGACATCCTGACGGCCGCCAGCGGGCTCACCGTCGAGATCACCAATACCGACGCCGAGGGACGGCTCATCCTCGGCGATGCCCTGTGGTACGCCCGGCAGCTGGGCGCCACGCACCTGGTCGACATCGCGACGCTGACCGGTGCGTGCGCCGTCGCGCTCGGCCGGGTGGCCTCCGGGCTGTTCGGGACCCCCGACGACTGGCGCGACGTCGTGCAGGGCGCCGGGACGCGCGGTGGCGATTTCCTCTGGCCACTGCCCATGACCGACGACTACAAGGACCTGCTCAAGAGCGACATCGCCGACATGGTCAACGCGGCGGGCACCCGCTACGGCGGTGCGATCAGCGCCGCGCTCTTCCTCAAGGCCTTCGCCGGCGACCTGCCCTGGGCCCACCTCGACATCGCGGGCACCGCCTGGGCCGACGAACCGAAGCCGTATCAGCCCAAGGGACCCACCGGCGTGGCTGTTCGCACGCTGATCGAACTGGCGCGCTCCTCGGGGTCGTGGGCCTGACGATGGGCCAGGCTCCCGCGCAGCCGACCTCGGATGCGCCGCCGCCCCCGCCCGGCGCGGCGAAGGACGATCCAGCCGTCCAGCCGGCCCTACCTGCGGGGCCTCCCGCGGGCACCGGCATCCTGCGGACCCCCGGCGTGCCGCCGCAGGAGGTGCCGCTGATGTCGATCCGAAAGGACGAGCCTGCCGAGGCGCGCGTCCAGGTCGGACCCATCACGCCCGGCGTCGGCGTTCCGGACGTCCTGCTCGGCTCGATCGGGATCGTCGTGGTCGCCGTGATCGCGTCGGTCGCGCTGGGCGCGCTGCTCGGCGGCGTCCTCGTGCTGCTCAAGCACCGTCTGGGCTGGGGCGGCCCCGACAAGGACGCCGAGGACCACATCACGCTCACGGACCGGTGACGTCCTCGAGGTGCAATCGGGTGCCGGCTACTGTTCCTGCGTGCGCACGGCGGTCGACGCGCTGCCCTTGAGCGAGCGCTGGTAGCGCAGCACGGCGTCGCGCAGCGCCTCGGCGATGTCCTGGCGGTAGGCTGACGTCTTCAGGCGGTCGCCTTCCTCAGGCGTACTCACGAAGCCGATCTCGGCCAGCACGCTCGGCATCGAGGCGCCGATCAGGACCACCAGCGGGGCCTGCTTGATGCCACGGTCCGGCAGGTCGCTCTGCGTCTTGCGCAGTCGCGTCACCAGATTCGCCTGCACCATCTCCGCAAGGTCGCGCGACTCGTCGAGCTTGTTGTTCAGCGTGATGGCCTTGACGATGTCGGGCAACTGTCGCATCGAGCCCTTGGCGATCGCGTTCTCGCGCGCCGCCACTTCTTCGGCCTCGCTGGTGTTGGCGAAATTCAGCACGAAGGTCTCGACACCCTGCGCCGTCCGGCGTCGGCTCGAGTTGGCGTGAATCGAGAGGAACAGATCGGCGTTCTGCCGGTTCGCGATCCGCGTGCGCTCCTCGAGCTCGATGAACTCGTCGGTCCGACGGGTCATCACCACGTCGATGCCGGGCTCCTGTTTGAGGAGCTTCTCCAGCCGCAACGACACGTCGAGCACCAGTTCGGCTTCGCGGATGCCCTTGCCGAGTGAGCCGGGATCGTGCCCGCCGTGTCCCGGGTCGATGACGATGCGCGAGACGCCGAGCCCGAGCTGGCGGGCGAGCGAGTAGCTGCCGGAACTGTTGGACTCGGGAGCCGCCGGGGCCGTGGTGACGTTCGGTCCGGCCGGACTCGAGGGCAGCGTGGCCTCGGCCGTGCGGGTCGGTGTCGGCGGCGGCGTGACCACTGGCGCCGGTGGGGGCACCGCGATGGCGGCCTTCGCCGTGCTGGTCGGCGCCGGGGCGGGTCTCGGTGCGGCCGGTGGTGGGGCCGTCGCCGTCGGGGCCTTCTCGGTCAGCTGCACCGGTGCCCGGTACATGTCGAGGACGAGGCGATACGGGTTGTAGAGCGTGAACAGGCTGTGGCGGGCCACGCCCTCGGTGTCGACCACCACCCGCGTGACTCCGCCGGGGTGCGTGCCGAGGCGAATCTCGCGGACGATGTCGCCATCGGTGAAGCTCTTCACGCCCTCGTCGATCGTCGGGGCGAGGCTGGCGCCGCGCAGGTCGAAGAACAGGCGGGCCGGGTTGGCCAGCGACTCCTCGTGGTACGCGACCTCGCCATCCATCTCGATGGTGACGCGCACCACCTCCGGCAGGACCACACGCTTGACGTCACGCACGATCACCCTGGCCGGGGCGCCGGTCGTCCGTCTCGCTGCGGGCGCCGCCGGGCTCTTGGCGGCCGGCGGTGGCGCAGGCACCGTGCGCGCCTCGGTGCCTGGCGCCGGCGCCTCCGGGGCGTCCGGGGCCTCGTCGACGGTGGCGTCCTCTGCCGCCGTCGGCTCGGCCTCCTCCGTGCGGATGTTCGCCTTCGCCAGCTCGGTCGCCGCCGGTGGGGGAGTGGCCGGGCTGGCCTTCGCGGTGCGCTTCTCGGCGTCGGCCTTGGTGGTCTTCGGTCCCGCGGCGGAGATCTTGCGCAGGCGGGTCTGGGCGTCCCGCGCCAGGGAACTCGACGGGTACTCCCGGACGAGCCACCGCAACATCGTCATGGCGTTGTCGCGTTCCTGCCGGGCGCCGTAGTTGATGTTGGCGTCGTAGGCCAGGTTGGCGCCGTTCCAGAGGGCATTGTCGGCGTAGCCGCTCGTCGGCCACCGGCGGGCGATGGCGTCGTACTCGCGGATCACCGCGCGGGTCTGTGACAGCGGCGCCTTCCGACGTGACGAGCGCAGGGCCCGTTCTCGGGCCAGCGTCCGGTCGTAGGCCGCCTTGGCGGTGCGTGCCCGGGCCACCTGGCTGGCCGGTGCGGCCGCCTTCTTCGTGCTCGTCTTCTTCCGCTGCGCGGCCTGGACGGGCACACAGAGGGCGAAGGCGAGCGTCGCCGCGGCGATGATGCGTAAGCTGCGTCGCATGCGAAGTCCTCAGCGCAGTTGCGCGTCCACCTCGTCGAAGTAATCCTTGGGCACGAGCACCTCGCGGGCCTTGCCGCCCTGGCCGCTCGAGACCAGCCCCTCGGCCTCCATCATGTCCACCAGGCGCGCGGCACGGCTGAAGCCGATGCGCAGCCGCCGCTGCAGGTAGCTGATCGACGCCTGCGCGCTCGACACCACGATGCGCGCCGCCTCGTCGTAGAGGTCGTCCTTCTCGAAGCCCCCGGCCGTCGTCTCGCCGGACTTCTCTTCGTCCGTGATCGAGCGGTCGTACGTGGGTTGGCCCTGCTTGCGCAGGAAGCTCGCCAGACGGGCGCTCTCCTGCTCGGAGATGTAGGCGCCGTGCAGGCGCATGACGCGCGACGAGGCCGGCGGCAGGAAGAGCATGTCGCCCCGGCCGAGCAGCTGCTCGGCGCCGTTGGCATCGAGAATCGTCCGCGAGTCGACCTTCGACGACACGCGGAACGAGATGCGCGAGGGCATGTTGGCCTTGATGAGGCCGGTGATGACGTCCACCGACGGCCGCTGGGTGGCGAGAATCAGGTGGATGCCGACGGCACGGGCCATCTGGGCCAGCCGACAGATCGACTGCTCGACCTCGCTCGACGCCACCATCATCAGGTCGGCCAGCTCGTCGATCACCACCACGACGAACGGCAGCGTCCTGAGCGGTTCGCCCGTCTTCGAGTCGGTGCGCACCTCGCCGGCATCGATCGACGCCTTGAGGTTGCGGTTGTACTGCTCGATGTTGCGGACGCCGAACGCGGCCAGCGTCTTGTAGCGCTCTTCCATCTCGCGCACCGCCCAGCGCAGCGCGTTGGCCGCGAGCTTGGGCTCGACGACCACCGGCGTGAGCAGGTGAGGGATGTCCTCGTACATGCCGAGTTCGAGGCGCTTCGGGTCGATCATGATGAAGCGCACCTGCTCGGGCGTGGCGCGATACAGGATGCTGGTCAGCATCGCGTTGAGGCCGACCGACTTGCCCGTGCCGGTCGATCCGGCAATCAGCAGGTGGGGCATCGTCGCCAGGTCGCTGACGTACGGCTCGCCGTGGATCGTTTTTCCGAGGGCGATGGCCAGCTTCGAGCTCGACTTGCGGTACGGCTCGGATTCGAGCAACTCCCGC
>LNFM01002701.1_pt1 | contig 19513 bp, 17 predicted proteins | sample 596031 | NCBI WGS metagenome assembly LNFM01 (sample SAMN04254537, study PRJNA301005) | activated carbon metagenome | isolation source: dual media filters at the Ann Arbor, Michigan drinking water treatment plant | place: USA: Ann Arbor | reverse complement strand
AAGAAAATAACATCAGGCACTTACGGCGGCAAGCTTAGAAGTCGCAGTAAGTGACGGGAAGGCGGGAGAATTCAACCATTCGCCCTGTTTGCCCCTGCAAACGACCCGTTTCTGCCCCAATTCGCGCTCTCGAAGTCCATGCGCGCATCAGTCGAGCCTACCGAGCAGGATGCGCAACATGCGTCGCAGCGGTTCTGCAGCCCCCCACAGCAACTGATCGCCGACGGTGAACGCACTCAGGTATTCGCCACCAAACTGCCCGGAGCCCATCGCCAGTTTGCGCAATCGTCCAATCGGTACGTCCATCGTGCCACTCACCTGCGCGGGAGACAGCGCCCGGATGCTGTCCTCGCGCCGGTTGGGCACGACCTTGGCCCATCGGTTGGCCGAAGCCAACCTGTCTTCTATCTCGGCCAACGGCAGGTCCTGCTTGAGCTTGATGGTCAACGCCTGGGAGTGACAACGCATCGCGCCCACCCGCACGCACAGACCATCGACCACGATGGCGCCGGGTTGACCCATCGGCGGCCGGCCGAGGATCTTGTTGGCCTCGGCCCCGCCCTTCCACTCTTCCTTGCTCTGCCCGTTGCCGAGATCCTTGTCGATCCACGGGATCAGGCTGCCGGCGAGTGGCACGCCAAACTGCTCGAGCGGCAGACCACCGGCGCGCAAGGCATCGTTGACGCCACGGTCGATATCGAGAATCCCCGACTTCGGGTCATCGAGCAGCGACTTCACCCGGCCGTGCACATGGCCCATTTGCGCCAGCAGCTCGCGCATGTTCGGCGCCCCGGCACCGGAGGCAGCCTGATAGGTCATCGCCGTCACCCACTCGACCAGATCGGCCTTGAGCAGGCCGTCGATCGCCAGCAGCATCAGGCTCACCGTACAGTTGCCGCCGATGAAGTTCTTCGTGCCTTTCTTCACTTCGGCATCGATCACCGGCCGATTCACCGGATCGAGGATGATGACGGCGTCATCCTTCATGCGCAGTGACGATGCCGCGTCAATCCAGTAGCCGTCCCAGCCGGTAGCACGCAGGCGGGGATACACATCGCTCGTGTAGTCACCGCCCTGGCAGGTGACGATGGCGTCGCAGGCGGCCAGATCGGTGATGCTCTTCGCGTCCTTCAGGCCAGCCGAGGCGCGCTCGACCTGCGGCGCGCTGCCGCCGGCATTCGAGGTGCTGAAGAACACCGAGTCGATCAACGCAAAGTCCTGCTCGGCTCGCATCCGCTCCATCAACACGGAGCCGACCATGCCACGCCAGCCAACGATTCCAACTTTCATCTGCCGCCCTTGCTCTTCTATCTAATCTGGCGATTGTCGTCAGCGCCGCTGACACGGCGCTGACCGGGCGCAAGCCCGCGCAACCGATGTCATCGCAGTTCCGCGACCACCGCATCGCCCATTTGGACTGTTCCGACGCGTGTCGTGCCCTCGCTCCAGATATCGGCCGTACGCAGTCCGCAGGCCAGCACCCGCTGCACCGCAGCCTCGATGCGGTCGGCCTGCTCCGCCTTGCCCAACGAGTAGCGCAGCATCATCGCCGCCGACAAGATGGTGGCGAGCGGATTGGCGATCCCCTGCCCGGCGATGTCTGGAGCGCTGCCGTGGCTCGGCTCGTACAGACCGAAGCCCCGCTCATTCAGCGACGCCGACGGCAACATGCCGATCGAACCCGTGAGCATCGAGGCCTCGTCCGACAGGATGTCGCCGAACATGTTGCCGGTGACGACGACGTCGAACTTCTTCGGCGCCCGCACCAGCTGCATCGCCGCGTTGTCGACGTACATGTGCTCGAGCTCGACGTCCGGATACTGCGCATGCACTTCGGTCACCACATCCTTCCAGAACTGGAAGGTCTCCAGCACATTTGCCTTGTCGACGCTGGTGAGCTTGCGACTGCGTTTGCGCGCTGCCTGGAACGCCACATGGGCGATGCGTTCGATCTCCGGACGCGAGTAGCGCATCGTGTCGAAGGCTTCGGGCTGACCGGCGAACGGACCATCGGGGGCGGTACGACGGCCGCGCGGCTGTCCGAAATAGATGTCACCTGTGAGTTCGCGCACGATGAGGATGTCGAGACCCGCCACCAGTTCGGGCTTCAGACTCGACGCGTGCGTGAGCTGCTCGTAGCAGATCGCCGGCCGGAAGTTGGCAAACAAGCCCAGCTGCTTGCGCAACCCGAGGATCGCCTGCTCGGGGCGCAGCGAACGCTCCAGCTTGTCGTACTTCCAGTCGCCCACCGCGCCGAACAAGACCGCGTCGGCCGCGCGCGCGAGGCTCAATGTCGCGTCGGGCAACGGGTGTCCGTGCGCCTCGTAGGCGGCGCCGCCCACCAGCGCAGACTCGAGTTCAAAGCGCTCGTCGAGCGCGCCCAGCACCCGGGTCGCCTGTGCAACGATCTCCGGGCCGATGCCGTCGCCCGCCAGGACTGCGATCTTCATCCGCGCAATCCTCAGGACACTGGCGCCGCGGCCAGCCAGGGCATGCGCTTGAGCCGTTCCGTCTCGAATGCACGGATCTTGTCCGCATGCCGCAGCGTCAGGCCGATATCGTCCCAGCCGTTGAGCAGGCACTCCTTGCGGAACGGATCGGTCTCGAATCGATGCACCGCTCCGTCGGCCAGCGTCACCGTCTGTGCCGGCAGATCGATCGCCAGCCGGTACCCCGGTGTGGTCAGCACGATCGCGAACAGCCGGTCGATCACGTCTTCGGGAAGCACGATCGGCAGCAGACCGTTCTTCGAGCAGTTGTTGAAGAAGATGTCGGCGAAGCTCGGCGCCAGGATCGCCCGGAAGCCGTACTCCGCGATCGCCCACGGCGCATGTTCGCGGCTCGAACCGCAGCCGAAGTTGCGACGTGCCAGCAGCACCGACGCGCCGGCATAGCGTGGCTGATTGAGGACAAACTCCGGGTTAAGCGGTCGACTGGCGTTGTCCTTGCCCGGTTCGCCACGGTCCAGGTAGCGCCATTCGTCGAACAGATTCGGACCGAAGCCCGTGCGCCGGATCGATTTCAGGAACTGCTTGGGAATGATCTGATCGGTGTCGACGTTGGCGCGATCGAGCGGCGCCACGAGTCCGGTGTGGGTGCGAAACGGTTCCATGAGCGCCTACTGGATCGAGCGGATGTCAACAAAGTGCCCAGCCACCGCGGCCGCAGCGGCCATCGCCGGACTGACCAGATGCGTGCGGCCGCCCGGCCCCTGCCGACCTTCGAAGTTGCGGTTCGAGGTCGACGCGCAGCGCTCGCCCTCGCCCAGCTTGTCGGCATTCATGCCCAGGCACATCGAGCAGCCCGGCTCGCGCCATTCGAAGCCGGCCGCCTTGAACACGCGATCCAGACCCTCGGCCTCGGCCTGCACCTTCACCCGACCGGAGCCCGGCACCACCAGCGCCAGCTTGATCGTGGGTGCTACCCGCTTGCCAGCGACAACCTGGGCGGCGGCGCGCAGGTCCTCGATGCGCGAGTTGGTGCAGGAACCGATGAACACCTTGTCGATCGCGATCTGCGTGATCGGCTGATTGGGCGCCAGACCCATGTACTTAAGCGCACGCTCGATGCCGTCGCGCCTGACCGGATCGGCTTCGCGCGCCGGATCAGGCGTCTTGCCATCCACGCCCGTGACCATTTCCGGGGACGTGCCCCAGCTCACCTGCGGGCTGATGGTGGCCGCGTTGATCTCCACGACGCGGTCGAACCGGGCGCCCTCGTCGGAATGCAGCGTGCGCCAATGCGCCACCGCCACGTCCCAGTCGGCGCCACGCGGTGACATCGGCCGGTCGCGCACGTAGTCGATCGTTTTGTCGTCCACCGCCACCATGCCGGCGCGCGCGCCTGCCTCGATCGCCATGTTGCAGACCGTCATGCGTCCTTCGATCGATAACGCGCGGATCGCGCTGCCGGCGAACTCGATCGCGCACCCGGTGCCGCCCGCCGTACCGATGCGGCCGATGATTGCCAGCACCACGTCCTTGGCCGTGACGCCGAACTGAAGCTCGCCTTCGACCCGCACCAGCAGGTTCTTCGCTTTCTTGGCCAGCAGCGTCTGCGTGGCCAGCACGTGCTCGACCTCCGAGGTGCCGATGCCGAACGCCAGCGCGCCGAGGGCGCCGTGCGTGCTGGTGTGCGAATCGCCGCAGACCACGGTCATGCCAGGCAGCGTGGCGCCCTGCTCGGGCCCGATCACATGAACGATGCCCTGCCGCTTGTCGAGGAACGGAAAGTAGGCAGCCGAGCCGTACTTGCGGATATTCGCGTCGAGCGTGACGATCTGCTCGCGCGAAGTCGGATCGACGACGCCATCGATGCCCTTGTCCCAATCCGTCGTCGGCGTGTTGTGGTCGGCGGTGGCCACGATCGATGACACGCGCCAAGGCGTGCGCCCCGCCAGACGCAGACCTTCATAGGCCTGGGGACTGGTCACCTCGTGCACCAGATGGCGATCGATGTACAGCACGGTGGTGCCGTCAGGCTCCACGTGGACCGTGTGCTCATCCCACAGTTTGTCGTACAGGGTGCGCGCTGCCATCATTGCTGAACAATCCGGTATCGATGTAGTCCGTGAGCGCCGCCGGCGGGTGCCGAGGCCCAGAAAACAGCCGGTCAAGACGTGTTCGGTCTGCGCCAGGTCCCGTCCGCTGCACGCGCTCAGCGCGGCGCCGGTAGAACGACAGGCGCTGAAGCGTCGGCGATTATGCCATCCGCCCTCTGGCAAACCCCTCCGCACAAGTCGTCCTCGCAGGAGAAAGTCCGGATACGCACACGGAACCCGCGCCACACCCCACGGGTCAGAATGACCGGCATCACGACCGCCCACCTGCGAGGATCATCATGGCCGACCGACCGAACAATCTGCGCCTGCTGGCCCGGCGCCACACGCTCGCCGCCCTGGGGAGCCTGCCGGCGGCGATCGCGACACCGGCCGCCGCCCAGCCGGTCACGACCGGTGCGCGGCCGACGCCGCGCCGAGCAACCGCGCGAGACCGATGCCGACCTGCTGGTGGTCGACGGCGACCGCGTGCGCAGCCGCGGCGAGCCGCTGTACCTGACCGGCCGCGTGCGCGACCGCGGCGGGCAGCCCGTGGCCGACGCCCTGGTCGAGATCTGGCAATGCGATGCGAACGCCGTCTATCACCACCCGGCAGGCGGCGCGCCAGCGGAGCGCGATCCTCACTTCCAGGGCTACGGCCGCGTGCAGACCGGCACTGACGGCAGCTTCCACTTCCGCACAATCCGACCCGTGGCCTATCCGGGGCGCACCCCGCACATCCACGTGCGCATCGCACCGCGCGCGGGTGCCCCCTTGGCAACGCAGTTGTATCTTGCCGACGACCCTGGCAACGCGCGTGACTTCCTGTTCCGCCAGTTGTCGCCCGAAGAACGCACGCAACTGAGTCTCGTGCTGCAGCCGTCCAGTGGCACGCAAAACGCCAGTCATCCACTGGCGCGCGCCACCCGCTGGACTGCCCGCACCGAAATCGTCCTTGCCTGACAGCGGGCAGCCGTCAGCGGCGCGCCTGCTGGTACAGCGGCATCACGCGCTGTGCGTAGTCCTGCAAATCGCGGATGCGCGTGTCGTGCGACGGGTGAGTCGACAACCACTGCGGCGGCGCGCCGCGTCCGGCGCTCTCCTTTGCCATCTTCTGCCATAGCGAGACGGCAGCACGTGGGTCGTAGCCGGCGCGGGCCGCCAGTTCGACACCGATGCGGTCGGCTTCCTGCTCGCTTTCGCGTGAATTGGGCAGTACGAACATCGCCTGGCCAAAGGTGTTGCCGAGACCGCCGAGTTGCACGCCGGTGAGTATCTCGACGCCCAGTTCGGCGATCGCCGCGGCGGCACCGGTCGCCTGAGCCCGCCCCATCCGCTCGCGCGCGTGTTCGCGCAACGCGTGGGCGATCTCGTGTCCCATCACCGCGGCCAGTTCATCGTCGGTGACGGCAAGCCGCTCGATCAAGCCGCTGTAGACGGCGATCTTGCCGCCAGGCATGCACCAGGCGTTCACCTGGTCGCTCTCCAGCACATTGACTTCCCACTGCCACTTGACGGCGTCGTCGCGAAACACGGCGGTGTGCGGCACCAGGCGCTGCGCGATCGTCCGCACGCGGGCCACCTGCCCCGCATCCCGGTTGATCGCGCCTTTCCTGCCGGCCTCGTCGAGCACCTGCGCATACTGCTGCCGCGCAATCTGCTCGACCTGCTGTGGCAGCGGCGCCAACACCGACATCTGCTGCTTGCGGTCGACACCGACGGCGCCGCCGCGCGTGGTCTCCACGGTCTGACACGCCGCCGCGAAGACCGCGACGGCACAGGCTCCCCAGCTGCGCCGCGCCAAACGCGAACGCATTGGCACCTCCTTGACATGACGTCAGGCCAGTGCCGGCTGCGGCGTCCTCGCATCGAGCGCGCGCGCCCGTTGCACGGCCCACCACCCGAGGGCGGCGGCCGCGCTGCTGGACAGGAACGCGGCCGACGGTCCCACTGCCGACCAGAGCCATGCAGCAAGCAGGCTGCCTGCGGTGCCGCCGAGCCCGTAGCCAATGCTCACGTACAGCGCCTGCCCGCGCGCGGCAGCAGCGCCGGGAAACCACTGCTGCACGGTGAGGATGGAGGCGCTGTGATGCACCGCGAAGGTCGCCGCATGCAGGACCTGCGCGATGAACAGCAGCAACCACCAGTGGGCGAATTCGGCGATCAGAAAGAAGCGCAGCACCGCCAGCAGGAACGCGACATTGAGCAGGGCGAACGCGCCAAAACGCTTGAAGAACCGCCCCTGGGTGTAGAAGAAAACGATCTCGACCACAACGCCTACAACCCAGAAAACGCCGATCGCGGTCTTGCTGTAGCCCAGTTGCGCCAGGTAAAGCGACAGGTACGTGTAAAGCGCGCCGTGTGCGAACACCATCAGCGCCGCGGACAGGAAGAACCACTGCACGCGTGGCTCTCCCAGTCGGCTGCGCACCGATACCCGCGCATGCTCCAGCTCCGGCACCACATGTTCACGCACCCGAAACGCCGCCCAGGCGGCAAGCGCGAACAGCCCGAGCGTCAGCACCGGCTGCCAGCCGATGCCAGCGACGTCGAACAGCATGCCCGCCGCCAGCACCAGCACGATGAACCCGATCGACCCGCAGGCGCGCAGGCGCCCGTACAGGCGCGCCGCGTGCGGTGCAGCGGCATCGGTGCGCAGGTAGGCGGCGGTGATTGCCTCACCCAATGGCATCTGTGCCGTCATGAAGAAGTTCACGAACAGCATCACGGTGAACAGCAACACGAAGCCGCCTGGCGCAAAAATGGCGGCAAACGACAGGCAGGCTGCGAGCGCGGTCCAGCGCAGGATCAGTAGCCGGTGGCCCCGACGGTCAGCCAGCCAGCCCCACAAGTTAGGACCCGCCAGTCGCATCGCCTGCCCCATCGCCAACACGATGCCGATCTCGACGGCGCTGAGTCCGCGGTCCTGCAGGTACAGCGGCAGGTAGGGCGCAAGGACCCCTGCGGTGGCGAAGTAGGCGGCGAACAGGAATCCGAGGCGCGTGTCGATCGGCGGCGGTCCGTGTTCCGCCCGGGTCGATGGCGACATGCGTCAGCCAGGCGCCCGGCCGGCAATGGGTGGCACCGGCAGCTCGACGTCGCCGCATTGCGCCCGGTGCAGCAGCGCATGGTCGATCAACACGAGCGCCAGCATCGCTTCAGCGATCGGCGTGGCGCGAATGCCGACACAGGGGTCATGGCGGCCGTGCGTTTCAACTGTGACCGGCTGGTTGCTCGCATCGATCGAGCGGCGCGGCAGGCGGATGCTTGAGGTCGGCTTGATCGCGATCGACACTTCGATGTCCTGGCCGGACGAGATGCCGCCAAGCACGCCGCCAGCATGGTTGGAGAGAAAGCCGGCGGGCGTCATTTCGTCACCATGCTCGCTGCCGGCCTCGGCAACGCAGCGAAAGCCGCTGCCGATCTCCACGCCCTTGACCGCGTTGATGCCCATCATCGCGTAGGCGATATCGGCATCGAGCTTGTCGAACAGCGGCGCGCCCCATCCGGCTGGCACACCATGGGCAACCACCCGCAGGCGCGCACCGCAGGAGTCGCCCCGCTTGCGCAGCGCATCCATGTAGTTTTCAAGCGCGGGCACCGCCGCCGCATCCGGCGCGAAGAACGGGTTGGTCTCGACATCTTCCCAGCGGCTGAACGCGATCGCGATCTCGCCGATCTGCTGCATGTGGCCGCGCACCGTGATCCCATGCTTCTCGTGCAGCCACTTCTTGGCGACGGCACCGGCCGCCACCATCGGCGCCGTCAGGCGCGCCGATGAACGGCCGCCGCCGCGCGGATCGCGCCGGCCGTACTTGCGCCAGTAGGTGTAATCGGCATGGCCGGGGCGAAACGTGTCGACCAGGTTCTCGTAGTCGCTGCTGCGCTGGTCTTCGTTGCGGATCAGCAGCGCGATCGGGGTCCCGGTAGTCACGCCCTGATAGACGCCAGACAGGATCTCGACCACATCGGCTTCGCGCCGCTGGGTCACGTGGCGCGAGGTGCCCGGCTTGCGCCGATCCAGATCGGGCTGCAAGTCGGTCGCCGCCAGCGGCAGCCCGGGCGGGCAGCCGTCGATCACGCAGCCGATCGCCGGTCCGTGCGATTCGCCGAAGTTGGTGACGCAGAAGAGCTGGCCGAACGATGATCCCGACATGGCAGCGATTCTAAGCGGGCCACCCGCGAGTCCGTGCCCCGGTCACAGGAACTGTTCGGCGACCCGAACCGTGCCGGCATGGCCGATGTACTCGTACTTGGCGTCCAACCACTCCAGCGCGGCGGCGCGCCCGAGTTCGAACAACTGCGTCAGGAAGGCTGGCGTGGTGTTGTACTTGCTGCTTGCACCGAAGCGCCGCATCGTGTCTTCCGAGGCGATCATGTGCAACAACACGCGGCGGTAGCGCGCCGGATCGAGCTTCTTCTCATTGAGCAGCCGCTGCACGAAGTCGATTGCCCGCATCTCGTGCAGCAGCGAGGCGTTGAAGCTGATCTCGTTGACGCGCTCGGCGATTTCGGTGGCGGAATCGGGCACCTCGTCGCGCACCAGCGGATTGATCTGCACCAGCACCAGGTCGCGCGACTGCGTGGTGTAGAAAAGCGGCCAGAGCGCCGGGTTGCCAAGGTAGCCGCCGTCCCAGAAGTGTTCGCCCTTGATCTCGACCGCATGGAACACGAAGGGCAGACACGCGGATGCCAGCGGCATGTCCAGTTCGAGTTCGGTCTCGCGAAAGATCCGCACACGTCCGGTTCGCACGTTGGTCGCGCACAGGAAGAGCTTGAACGGCGGTGTCGCGCGCAGCGCGTCGAAGTCGACGTGATGATCAACCGAGGCCCGCAGCGGATTGATGTTCCACGGGTTGAGCTGATACGGCGACCACAGCCGGGACACGACGTCGAGCCACTGCAGCACCGGATTGGCCACGCCGCTGGCGGTGGCAAAGGGCCAGGCCGAGGCGAGCGCGAACGGGCTGGGTTGACGCCCCAGTTCGGTCCAGAACGCGTGCAGCCGCTCGCGCGCGTGCTCGCGTGGGTCGCCGCCCGCGGCCAACCCGCGGCGCCAGCCTTCGGCCAGCAGCACCGCGTTGATGGCCCCGGCACTGGCACCCGTCACCGCCTCGATCTGCAGCCGGCCGTCCTCGAGCAGCGCGTCCAACACACCCCACGTGAACGCACCATGCGAGCCGCCGCCCTGCAGTGCCAGATTGACGACCTTCGTTTCGTTGTCAGCCTTGTCGACCGTGTCCGCCGACGTGGGTGGCCGGCGTGCTCGGGCGCGCTTCAACGCCAGTCTCCGCGCAAACCAGCCACCTGCGTCTGCAATGCCTCGGGCGCAGCCGACTCCGGCGCCACCAGCGTGCCGACATTGATGCCGATGCGGCTGAACAGGCCGCGCCGGAACGGCCGCGTCATCGCCGCGCCGCCATTGCGCGAAAAGAAGGATCCCCACAGGCCCTGCAGCGCCACCGGCACCACCGGCACCGGGTCGCGTTCGAGGATGCGGGTGACGCCCGGTCGGAACGGATACATCTCGCCATTGTCGGTGATCCGACCCTCGGGAAAGATGCACACGAGCTGACCATCGCGCAGCTCTTCCGAGACTCGCTCAAACGCGCGCTCCATCAGCGCCGGGTCGGCCTTGGCTGACGCGATCGGGATCGCCTTGGCTTGACGGAAGAGCCAGCTCATCACCGGGATGCGAAAGATGCCGACGTCCATCACGAAGCGGATCGGCCGCGGGCTCGCTGCCATCAGCACCAGTGCATCGACGAAGCTCACGTGATTGGCCACGATCAGGGCCGCGCCTTCTACGGGGATGCGCTCCACGCCGCGCTTGTCCATCCGGTACGCGACCGATACCAGCAGCCAGGACAGAAAGCGCAGCAGGAACTCAGGCACCAGGGTGAAGATATAGATCGCCACCACCATGTTGAGCAGCGCGGTCAGCAGGAAAAGCTGCGGGATGCTCAGGCTGAGCGGCCCCAGAGCGAGGGCCGACAGAGCGGCCGCGAGGATCAGGAACAGCGCGTTGAGGATGTTGTTGGCAGCGATGATGCGCGCCTTGTGGCTGGCCTGGCCGCGCGTCTGGATCAGCGCATAAAGCGGCACCGAATAGAAGCCGGCGAACATCGACAGCAGCGCGAGATCGGCGAGTACCCGCCAATGCGGCGCATGCGCCAGGAACTCGGACGCGCCCTGCCCGCTGGCCGCCGGCAGGCCCTGCACAGCGAAGTACAGGTCGACCGTGAACACCGTCATGCCGATCGAGCCGAACGGCACCAGCCCGATCTCCACCTGGCCGCGACTCATCTTCTCGCACAGCAGGCTGCCCAGCCCGATGCCGATGGAGAACACCGCCAGCAGCAGCGTGGCCACCGCGGGCGCGCCGCCGAGCGTGTGCTGTGCGAACTGCGGAAACTGGGTGAGAAATACGGCACCGAAGAACCACAGCCACGAGATGCCCAGCAGCGACAGGAACACCGCGCGCTCGCGCCGCGCCACCTGCACGGTGGCCCAGGTCACGCGCACAGGGTTCCAGTCGATCGCCAGCTGCGGGTCGGACGGACGTGCCGACGGGATCGCCAGACTCGTCATCAGTCCGGCCACGGCGAGCGCCACGCACACCGCGGCCGCATACAGATGACCGTCGGTGCCTGCCTCGACCAGCGTACCCGCCGTGATCGTGCCGACCAGAATGGCCACGAACGTGCCCATCTCCACCAGGCCATTGCCGCCGACGATCTCGCCGCCTTTGAGCACTTGCGGCAGGTACGCGTACTTCACCGGACCGAACAACGTCGAGTGCAGACCCATCAGGAAGGTGCACGCGAGCAGCAGCGCGAAGCTGTGCCGCCACAGGCCGATCGCGCCGAGCAGCATGATTGCCACTTCTGCCGCCTTGACGAGCTGCATCAGGCGCGCCTTGTCGAACTTGTCCGCCAGCTGGCCGCTGGTGGCCGAAAAGAGCAGAAACGGCAGGATGAAGGTGGCGGCGATCAGGTTGACCGCCAGCGCCGGCGCCAGCGTCGTGAACTGGGCGGCGTGGTAGGTGACGAGCAGCGTGAACGCGTACTTGAAGACATTGTCGTTGGCGGCGCCGAGGAACTGGGTGGCGAAGAACGGCGCGAAGCGCCGCTGCCGCAACAGCGCAAACTGGCTCGAATGACTGTCCGACACATTCCCCTCGTGGCTTCTCGGTTGGTCGCTTCGCTCAGTGGGCCGGTTCGAACACGCGGCGCGTCTCGAACACGGCGCGCCCCAGCCGCACGCCATCGACCGCAAGCGTGCGCTTGAGCATGAACTCGAACAGCAGCGGATTGTGCGGCCTGATCCGGTTCAGCAGCTCGGCATCGGCCGCGCGCAGCCAGCCGGCGTCGACGAACCGCTCCAGCCGGTAGACGAGCCCGATGCCCGGCAGCGGATAGTCGGAGCCATGCAGCAGCCGCTCATGCCAGTCGCGACGCAAGATCAAAGCGCGTTGGACGTCCAGCTCGCGATTGCGCTGGAACACCGCCGACACATCGGCATACAGCCGCCCGACCCACTGTGGCTCCTCCATCAGGCGCGTCAGCAGGCTGAACGACGACACCCGCGGCGCCACCTCGTCGTCCTCGCCCGCAGCGAGGCGGTCGGTGTCGCGCGCGTGGCCGAGACTGGCCGCATGCGCGACGATCACCCGCACGCCCACGGCCAGCGGCCGCCGTACGCGCAGCGGGTTGTTGAACGCATGCTGGCGCGCACCGGGCGCGGCGACCTCTTCGCCACAGTGGATGATCAACGGCAGGCGCAACGCCTGCAGGCGCGCGTAGAACGCGTCGCAGCGCGGTGAGGCGGGATCGATATTCATCGACGACGGCAGCCATTTGACAGCGCGCGCGCCCTGCGTCGCCGCGGCATCGAGCCGCGCCAGCGCATCCGGCCGGTATGGATGTACCGAGGCCACCCAGCCAAAGCGCTGCGGGCGCGCCTGCGCCATGGCCGCCGCGTAAGCATTGGGCGTGAAGAAGGTCGACTGCTCGGGGCGCTCGCGGCCGTCGTCGTCCACCGTGTGATCGAAGGCGAACAGCAGCATGCGAAAGCCGGGCGGAAAGGCGTCGATCAGCAGGTCGAGCCGCGCCATGTAGCGCTCGTCGACACCGCCGGCGGGCGCATCGTCAACGCAGGCGGCCGCCATCATCACCAGGCGGCGGATGCGTTCGACCGGATGACGCCAGGTTTCCGTGCGCGGATCGACATAGGCGCCGCCGCCGCTGTCGCCGGTGCCCACGAGATGGGCGTGCACGTCCCATAGCTGTGTCGGGTCCAGCCCGGCGAAGGCCGCCTGCACCAGGTCGTGCTGCGCCAGGTCGGGCGGCAAGGGGCGCAGGCAGTCGGTATCGACCGCCTCCGCGCGCGTCCACGCAGCGGCAAGGGGTCCGGCACAGCACAGGCTCAGGAATTGGCGGCGATTCAGCATGCGTCGCATCGTATCGGCGCCAGTGGCGGGCTCAATCGGGCAGGTCGATGTAGCGGCTCGTGCTACCGGCGGGCGTAGGAAGTGTCGCTGGGCGGCGGCTCTGCCGAATGCTTGGGTCGGGACGGAAGACCCTCGCAAGAAACCCGGAGCATCGCTCAGGCGGTCGTCTCCCACCGAACCGGTCCGGCGGCCTACGGCAGCATCGCTTCGGCGAGCGCCAGCCCGGAGACAAACGCCCCTTCGACCCGCGGATCGCCGCACCAGTCGCCGGCAACGCCGATGCGCCCGGCTTCGTCCCACAGGAACGGCTGCTTCAGCGGACGCGTCGGCGTGGCATAGCGCCAGCGATGGCCGGTGAGGCTGCGCACCGTGGCCGGTCGGCCCACACGCGCCGAGAAAGCGCGGGCAATCCAGTGGGCCGCAGCTTCCGGCGTGAGATCGATGTACTTGCGCGACCAGCGCGGGCGGGCATGCAGCACCCACCGCTCGACCACCCCTGGCACCTTCGCGCGCCCGGGCTTGCGATCGTCGCGCGACATCCAGCCAAGAATGGGGTCGTCGTTGACGAAGGCCGCGCTGTAGTCGATGCCCGAGGATCGGCTCAACGCCAGCAGCGCTGTCCAGCAAGGCTCCCAGGACACATGGGCGGCCGTGGCAGCCAGCGAAGAGCAGTCCTGCAGCAGGGCCGCTGTCTGCGGCGACGGCGCCGTCACCACCACCGCATCGAAGCCGCTCATCTGCAGCAGCTTGCCAGCCTCGTCGTGCAGGTGCCAGAGGCCCGCGCGCCGCGTGAGGCGCACGATCCGTGTTTCGGTGATCAGCGACAGTCCCTCGGCGAGATGACGCGCGATCGCGTTCATGCCGCCGACGCCGACGAAGCGTTCGGCGCCAAGGGGGCCGTCAATCACGCGGCCCCGGTCGAACGCGACCGTCTTGCCCGGCCAGGGTGCCGCCACGCCGGCGTCGACCCAGCGCTGCACGTGCGCTTCGAAGCCGTGCGTGTGGACCGAAAAGTACTGCGCACCATGGTCGAAGCTGCCATGGTCGCTGAGCTGGGTGGCGACCCGACCCCCTGGCCCGCGCGACTTTTCGAAGACGGTCACGTCGGCGCCGCGTTCGCCAAGGGAACGCGCGCAGGCAAGGCCGGCCATGCCGGCACCGATGACGGCCACGCGCGGCAACGCTGGCATCAGGGGACCCGCACCAGCGCTCGCAGGCGCAGGCGCCTTGCCGTCTCGGTCCGGTCGACCGGCAACGCCCGACGGATCAGGCGTCGACGCGACCACCGACGCTGCGAGGTACCGTCAGTTGCCGGCGGCACGCATCTCACCCGGCTCCTGCTCGGGCCAGTCGCGGATATAGGCCTTCAGCATGCGATTCTCGAACGACTGCTCGTCCAGCACCGCGCGCGCCACGTCGTAGAACGAGATCACGCCGAGCAGGCTGCGGCCGTCCATCACCGGCAGGTAGCGCGCGTGGCGCTCGAGCATCAGCCGCCGTACTTCCATCACGTCGGTGCCCGGCGTGACCGTCAGCGGCGCATCGTCCATCACGCTGCGCACCAGGCGCTCGCCGACCACGCCATGGTTGGCGTGCAGATGACCAATGACTTCCCGAAACGTCAGCATGCCGACCAGATCGCCGTGGTCCATCACGACCACCGAGCCGATGTCGTGCTCGGACATGGTTTGCACTGCCTCCCACAGACTATTGTCGGGACGCACGGTGAACAGGGTATTGCCCTTGACGCGCAGGATGTCGCTGACTTTCATCCGCTGCTCCGGAAACTGCGGTGGGTAACTGCGAGGGATTCGGCCCATCTTCAGTCGAGCCGAGTATCGGCCGATGCTACCGCGCGCGCCCGTCCGCGGGTATCGCGCCCTTGCACGCGCGTCAGACCACGCGCATCCATCCCAGGCCGGCCGACGTTCCGCCCGGCCGACTCCCAGCCGCCGGCTTGTACTCGCAGCCGATCCAACCCGTGTAGTGCAGGCGGTCAAGCACGCGGAACAGCGCCGGATAGTTGATCTCGCCGGCATCGGGCTCATGGCGGTCGGGCACGCCGGCAATCTGAATGTGGCCCACCAGCGGAAAGTGGCGCTCCAGGCGCCGCGACAGATCGCCCTCCATGATCTGCAGGTGATACAGGTCCATCTGCAGCGCCAGGTTGTCTTTCTTCAGCGCTGCGATCACGTCGGCTGCCTGCTGCTGGTGGGTTAGGTAGTAGCCGGGGATGTCGCGCGTGTTGATCGGCTCGATCATCACGCGGATGCCGTGCGGCCGCAGCAGGTCGCAGGCATAGGCGAGGTTGCGCAGGTAGGTCTTGAGGCAGTCAGCGGCCTCGACCGCGGTATCGGGCCGCCCGGCCTGCACGTGCACGCGCGCGCACCCGACCGTCCTCGCATAGTCGAGTGCGCGCGCCATGGCTTGCTCGAACTCCTGCTCGCGTCCGGGCAGCGCAGCGATGCCGCGATCACCCGCTGCCGCATCGCCGGCAGGTGCGTTGAGCAGCACCAGTTGCACGCGCGCCGCATCCAGCGCACGACGGAACTCCGCCGCAGGTGCTTCGTAGGGCCCCTGCACTTCCACCGCGGCAAAGCCGTCTCGCGCAGCGGCATCGATGCGGGCGAGCAGCGGGTGCTCGGGATAGAGGGTCGAGAGGTTGGCGGCGAAGCGGGGCATGCGAGCGGACCATTGCAGTATCGGATGCGAGAGTATGCAGTGATCGCATGCAGGCCACACTCGCCCCCCCCGCTCCACTTGCAACGCCTACCCCGACCGCTGAGGTGCGAGCCAGGAGCCGTCCTCAGAACCGATACCCAAGACTCGCGACGACTCCCAAGCCCTCGTACTTCGCGCGCAGCGGGCCTGTTCCAGAGCGATTCGACTCCAGTTTGACGGTACCGGCACCGGTGTAGCGAATCCCGAGTCCGGCAGTCCACCGGCTCCGGTAGTGCCAGTTGATGCCGGCGAGCAACTGGTACGCCGCTTTGCTGCCGGAGAACTCCACCAGCGCGCCGTTGATGGACTGATCGGTATCGATCTCCTGCGCATAGCCGACGCCCACCCCCACATACGGCCTGAAGGTTGCGAACGACCCTTTCCGTTGCGCGAAGTCGTAGTAGCCATTGACCATGTACATCAGCGAGGCGTAGTCGCCGTCGGTCGGCGTGCCGTCCAGTCCCGCCACGCCGACGCTTTTCAGCTCGTTGGTGCGATAGGTCATCTCCAGCTCCACCCGCAGCTCGGGGTGTACGCGCAGGCCGATGGCGCCTCCTGCCAGCCATCCCGCGCGCGTCGAAAGGTCGCCTGCCGAGTCCGGCTGGCCCGTGCGCGTCAGCCGCGCGTCCTGCTTGCCGAGAACCGACGTTCCACCGTAGATGCTGACGTACCAGCGGTCGATCGCCTCCTCGGCAGCGGCAGTTGTTGAGAGGAAGGTGATCGCAAGTGCCGTCAGTGTGGTCAGCCAGCGCTGTGGATGCAGCGAGCGATTCGGTTGATCCATGGATGCTCTCCAGTAGGTTGAGGTAATCGGACGTGCTTTGGTTGCCGCCGACTAGGTCATGCTGGGTCCGCGCCACTTACGCTCGCCTTACCGTCCGCGTCTCCGTGTCGTCGCCGATGGCCGCCAAGCAGTAAGTCGGCAGTAAGGCCAGGCGAGAGACTCTGTCTATCCGTAGCACGACGCGTGGGCACGGTTACGATTCGCGAGCACCTTATTGCGAGGTTGACGCTTCTGCCCGTTCGCACGCTGCATCCCCGCTCCCTTGCCGCTGCGGCGGTACTGACTGACATGAGGCTGAAGTCGCATGACACGTGTCGCGCTGGTCGAGGATCACCTTCGCCTGGCCGCGCTGATTGAGCGCGCCTTGGCGCAAGCCGGCATCGCGATCGATCGGTTCACGACGATCGACGCGGCTTGGTTGGCGATCAGGGCAGGCAACTATGGCGCGATGATTCTCGACCGAGGCCTGCCGGACGGCGATGGAATTCGCCTGGTCAGGCGTCTGCGCGAAGCTCGGGTGCCGCTGCCCTGCCTGATGCTGACCGCGCGCGATGCCTTGCACGATCGCATCGACGGCCTTGAGTCGGGCGCCGACGATTACCTCGTCAAGCCGTTCTCGATGGACGAGTTGATCGCGCGCACCCGCTCCTTGCTGCGACGCTCGCCGGCGTGGCAGTCGCAGACGTTCACGTTCGCTGGACTGGTGGTCGATCCGGCCATTGGCCAGCTGCGCACGTCTGATGCCTCCGTTGTACTCGCGCCCGCCGAGCTGCGCATGATGCTGGTCCTGATCCAAGCGGCTGGCGACGCAGTGAGCCGCCGACGACTTGAGAGCGCCGCCTGGGGTGTAGACGAGGCCGTGACGCCGAACGCATTCGATGTCGCCCTACACCGTCTGCGACGAAAGTTGGCCCGTATCAGCGATGCCATCACCATCAGGAACCTGCGCTCGCACGGGTACGTGCTGCGGGTCGATGCCCATGCCCCCACGCCTGTTCGATAGCCTGCTCGCCCAGCTGATCGCCGGCGCAGTCGTCGCCTTTGCGCTGGCATCGACTGTCTTCGCCCTGGCTCAGTTCGCGCTGGTGCATTACTTCTCGGAACGACTGCTGCGTGCCAGTCTGACCGAGCAGGCAATCGACGTATGCGAAGGGCTGCGGGAAGGCACGGACGGCACGCTTCACGTGGAACTGCCTTCGGCACTGAAGTTCGGCTACGACGCCTACATCGAGAACTTTCATTACCGCGTGATCGACGGGGAGGGCGCGCAGAAACTCGCGTCATCCGCAAGCGCCGCGAACATTGCCACGTCGGCACGCGCGGGGGCAGCCACCGATTCGACCTTCTTTACCTACCTCCTGAACGAGCGCCCGATGCACGCTGCCTCGGTGCCATGCCCGTTTCGCGGACAGCTGCTCACCGTGCAGGCCGGCCGCAGCGACGCTTTCTCCAAGCTCGCCGCCGATGCGATCGCGCCGGCAACGCTCGAGACGGGCCTCATCATGGGCGGCGTGTCGATGCTGGTCTTTGTTCTGATGGCTGCCTGGACGGCGCGCCGCGCGTTGCGCCCGATCGAGGCAGCGGCACGTGAAGCGCAAGGAATCACGCCGCGCAACCTGCAGGCGCGCCTAGGCGAAGTTGCTGTGCCGAGCGAGGTGCGCCCGTTGGTTACGTCGTTCAATCAGGTGTTGGGGCGCGTCGAGGCGGGTTACGCGGTCCAGCAGCGGTTCCTCGCAGCCGCGGCGCATGAACTAAAGACGCCTCTTGCCTTGATGCGCAGCGAGATCGAGATCAGTGACACCCAGGTCCCAGAGGGCATACGCACGCAACTGATGGCCGACATCGATGACATAGCGCGTGTAGTGCAGCAGATGCTGCATCTTGCGGAAGCCTCCGAGTCGCAGAACTATCGGTTCGCCACTGTGCACTTGCCGCGGGTAATGGACGACGTTGCCGCTTACCTCGCACGCCTTGCCCAGCAACATCAGGTCAGAGTTCGCTGTATCCCTCGCACCGGATCTCCGCAAAGAAAAGCGGATCCTGGCGCAGTCTTCGCGCTAGTCAAAAACCTGGTGGAGAACGCGATTCTGCACAGCCCGGCCGGCGGCACAGTCGATATCGAACTGAACGATGACTCGCTGGTCGTTTGCGATCAGGGCAAGGGCATCAAGCCCGAGGATCTGCCCTACGTCTTCGAGCGCTTCTGGCGCACGGCCGACTCGCGCCAGCGTGGCGGCGCCGGACTCGGACTGGCCATCTGTCAGGAAATCGCGCAACGGCACGACTGGACGCTTACCGCAGCCAGTGCTGAAGTTGGAGGCGCGACGTTCAAGGTGCACTTCGCTGGCGCTGCATCAGGGGCCGCCAAGACAGACACTCTGGCCTGACCACACGCGCCTGCGCGCCCGCCAGCTCTAGCGCAGCGCCAACCGCGTTTTAAACAACTCCATCTCGCGCACCACGGTGGCCCGCACCGGCGGCTCCCACACCGAGTGGCCCGCATCGGGCACGACGATGTAGCGCGCGCTGGGCCAGGCGCGCGCCAATGAGTCCGCGCTGGCGATCGGGCACACCATGTCGTAGCGCGCCTGGATGATCGAAGCGGGTAGATGGCGCACGCGATACAGGTCACGCAGCAACTGATCCGGCGCAAGGAAGCAGCGGTGCATGAAATAGTGCGCCTCCAGCCGCGCCAGGCCGATCGCTTCGTCCGAGAAATGGCGCACCAGTTCCGGGTTCGGCATCAGCGTCGAGCAGGAACCTTCGTACTCGCTCCAGGCGCGTGCGAACGGCAGATGCACGCGCGGATCCGGGTCGAACAGACGCAGGCAGTAGCCGCGCAGCGGGTCGACCCGTTCCGCGGGCGGCAACATGTCCACGAACTTGCGCCAGGCTTCGGGAAAGACGTGCCGCAGCCCGTGCAGAAACCAGTCGATCTCGCTTTGCCGACCCAGGAAGATGCCGCGCAGCACGAAGCCACGCACCCGCTCGGGGTGCTGCTGGCCGTACGCCAGGCCCA
>LNFM01006350.1_pt1 | contig 19520 bp, 18 predicted proteins | sample 596031 | NCBI WGS metagenome assembly LNFM01 (sample SAMN04254537, study PRJNA301005) | activated carbon metagenome | isolation source: dual media filters at the Ann Arbor, Michigan drinking water treatment plant | place: USA: Ann Arbor | reverse complement strand
GCCCTGCTGACAGCAGGCCGCCACTCGAATCGAGCCCCGATCCTCCGGACTGACATGAAACGAATTGTTCTGTTCCTCCTGCCGCTGTTCGCCTTCTTGCTGCTGGCGGTGTTCCTGTATCGCGGTCTGTTCCTGAATCCTCGCGAGGTGCCGTCGCCGCTGATCGGCAAGCCGGCACCGCAGTTCGAACTGCAGAAGCTTCAATCGGACGTTGCCTTCTCGAGCAAGGACATGCTCGGGCAGGTGTGGGTGTTCAATGTCTGGGCCAGCTGGTGCACGCCGTGTCGCGTCGAGCATCCGCTGTTCAACCAGCTGGCAAAACAGAAGATCGTCCCGATCATCGGCCTCAACTACAAGGATGAGCCAACCAACGCGCGGCGCTGGTTGGGTGAACTGGGCGATCCTTACCAGTTCACCGTGGTCGACGGCGACGGCCGCGTCGGGCTCGATTTCGGCGTGTACGGCGTGCCGGAGACGTTCATCATCGACAAGCAGGGCGTCATCCGCCACAAGCACATCGGCCCGGTCACGCCCGAAGCCATGCAGAAGAAGATCATTCCGCTGGTGCGCGAACTGCAGGCGAAATCATGAGCGTCCGTTCCATCCTTCATGCGGCCCTGTTGATCACGGGCGTCCTGCTGGCGTTGCCGGCCCTGCCGCAAGGTGCGCCGGCCGGCCCGACCAGCCCTGCCACGGCACCCGCTGCCGGGGTGGCGCAACCCACGCTCGACGATCCGATCGCGTCCAAGCGGGAATATGAGCTGTCGCTCAAGCTGCGCTGCCTCGTGTGCCAGAACCAATCCATTGCCGAGTCCGATGCCGGCCTCGCGGTGGACCTGCGTAACCAGGTCCGCCAGCAGGTGGCCGAAGGCAGGTCGGACCGCGAGATCATCGATTTCATGACCACGCGCTACGGCGACTTCGTGCTGTACAGCCCGCCGGTGAAGGCCTCCACGCTGCTGCTCTGGTACGGGCCGATGCTGCTGTTGCTGATCGGTGTGATCGTCGCGTGGCGCGTCGTGCGCGCGCGCAAGACCATTCCGGTTCAGGCGCCGCTCAGTGACAGCGAGCGCGCTCGGGCCGCGGAACTGCTCAAAGGCAAGGGGAAACTGAAGTGATGTCGTTCGTCTTGATCGCGGCCCTGCTCGCCGCGCTGAGTCTGGTTTTCATCCTGCCGCCGCTGCTGCGCGGCCGCAGCAGTCGCGAGGATGTCGATCGCGCCCGTGCCAACCTCGGCGTGCTGAAGGACCAGCTGGCCGAACTGGAATCCGACCATGCGCGCGGCATCGTGGGCGACGAGCAGTACGCCGATATCAAGGCGGAGCTCGAGCGACGCGTGATCGAGGATGTGCACGTCGAGACACCGGTGCATCGAGGCAAGCGCCCGTCACGCTGGCCCGCGATCGTTTTGGCCGTGATGGTTCCTCTGGCCTCTGTCGGCATGTATCTGCAGTTTGGCGATCCAAGTGCGCTCGACCCGAACCTGCGAGCTGCCAACCAGGATCCGGCTGATGGCCACATGTCCGGCGAGCAGCTCGAGCAGATGGTGACTTCGCTGCGCCAGCGCCTGGAGAAAGAGCCGGACAACGCCAATGGTTGGCTGACGCTGGCGCGCACGCTGTACCAGATGCGCAAGTTCGACGAAGCAGCCAAGGCCTACGAGAAGCTGGTCGAAATGGTGTCAGACGATGCCAGCGTACTGGCCGACTATGCCGACGCCGCCGCGATGGCGCAGGGCAGGCGCTTCGATGGCAAGCCGCGCGAACTGGTGGCGCGCGCGCTCAAGCTCGATCCGGCGCAGTGGAAGGCGCTGGCCATGGCGGGTACCGACGCCTTCGACCAGGGCAATTACCGGCAGGCGATCGCGCACTGGGAAAAGTTGCGAGCCCAGTTGCCGCCTGAAGCGCCGATCGCGCAGAACATCGTCAGCTCCATCGCCGAGGCACGCCAGCGCGCCGGCATGCCGCCTGAAGTCGCAGCAGCGCCGCCGCGCATGGATGCGCCGGTGGCGCAGGCCAAGCCTGCCGCGCCGAGCGGCCCGATGCCGCAGGATGATGTCCACAAGCGTGCCGCTCCGGGCGGCGCGGCAGGACAGGGTCCGATGGCGGCCGCACCTGCTGCTCCGAGCCCCGCGCCTGCTGCCGCCGGCAAGGCGGCCAATGGCAGCACCGTCTCCGGCACGGTCGACCTGTCGCCCGAACTCAAGGCCAAGGTATCGCCAACCGACATGGTGTTCATCTTCGCCCGGCCCTCCGGTGGTTCGCGGATGCCGGTGGCGCTGACGTCGGTGCAGGTGAAGGATCTGCCTGCCAAGTTCACGCTCGACGACTCGCAGGCGATGTCACCCGGCATGGCCTTGTCCGGTCAGACCGAGGTGATCGTCGGCGCACGCGTGTCCAAGTCCGGCAGTCCGATGCCTAACAGCGGCGACCTCGAAGGGCTGTCCTCACCGGTCAAGGTTGGCTCCAGTGGAGCCAAGGTCACCATCAGCAACGTGCGACCGTAGGTAGGCGCGCGCCGCCGCGCGCGTTTCTTGAGCCCCTGGCGGCCGCTTCGTAGCGGCCGCTTTCGTTTCATCACGCCGCGCTGTTCGCTCGAGCTCGAGCTCGAGCTCGAACTCGCGCTCGTGCGCCGTGCCGCCGTGCATGGCAACGAGGCCGCCGTGGAGGCAGTCTCGTGCTGTGGGGAACGAGAAAGCGCGTCAACGTGTGGCGCTCTTCACGCCTTCGATGGTGGTCACGCCTCCTGATTTGACCGTCTAAGTCGCGCCCAAGGCGCTATGTCTCCGGCAAGCAACGCAGCCCCGTGCGAGTGCTCGCAACCACTTACTCCTATCTGAGTAGTACGAGCTATCAGAAGGGGTACTGCGGGTACCCCGTTGCTTCGCATCAATTCCGCGATCGTCCCAGCGTAGACATTTCACACATGCGGATGGTTGCGGTGCGACCGGCGATCTCCACACCTGAGGTCGGGTGGGAAGGAGGCGAACAACAAGTGTGCGCGCCGTCGCTTCACGCAGTTCCAGTGCTATGCCCATCACGACTCGCCTGCGCGCCCGCTTTGGCAATGTGCTGGGCGCCCGGCTTTGCTTTGAGATGGCGAAGGCTGGTTGCTAGCCCAGCGCTACTTTGGAGATATCGGTGACTACAGTTTTTCGATCGTTCTCGGCCAGGCAGTTGACCGCCTTCTTCCTGATGTTGGGCGCCATCGTCGGGCTAGGGGCATACACCTTTGTTTATGCCAATGGAGCTTCGTACCTCTCCGACAACCCGCAAGCCTGCGCTAATTGCCATGTGATGCATACCCAATACGAAAACTGGAACAAATCGGGGCATAAGCATGTCGCCAACTGCAATGACTGTCATATGCCTAACAACTCGTTTTTCGCCAAGTATGCGGCGAAATCCTATAACGGATTCATGCATGCCTCCGCTTTTACCATCGGCGACTATCCCGACACATTGACGATTACAAACTTTAATCGCGATGTCACTTTGCTCAATTGTGTTCGCTGCCATGAAGGCGTTGTTTCAAGCATGGCGAAAGTCGGCACTGCCGACCAAGCCGACTGCCTGAGTTGCCATCGGGGTGTAGGGCATTAACTTCAAGCAGTTTCTTTAATTCGGATTCGCGTTAATCAGGAGCCAACATGGCTGAAGCCAAGTCAAGCAAGACCATAGTATTCATCGCTTTCGCGGTCGGCCTTGCTCTCATGGGCGGTTTGGCATACTTGCTGACCAACATCAAGGGCAACAAAGACGTCTCGGGCATTTATACCGCCAAGTACGTGGAGATCACCGAACAGACCAATGACCCCGAGCATTGGGCCAAGAACTACCCGCGCCAGTACGCGTCCTTTGCCAAGACCCAGCAGACCGGCACGATCAAGACGCCGTTCGGCGGCAATGCACGCGAAGACAAGCTGAAAAAGTATCCGGATTACGTGCGCATCTGGGGCGGCAAGATGCCCTTTGCGGTCGACTACGCCTCCGCACGCGGCCACCACTACGCGATGATCGACCAGGCGATAGAAACCAAGCGGAACCAACCGCCCTTCAAGCAGCCGGGGGCCTGCGCCCACTGCCACACGGGTGACTGGAACAAGCTGGTCGCAGAGATCGGGGTCGATAACGTGACGAAGACTCCCTACAAGGAGCTCTACGACACCGGCAAGATCAGCAAGAAAGGTGTGGTGTGCGCCGATTGCCATGACCCCAAGACCAATGATCTGCGCATCACCCGTCCGGGTCTAGTTAACGCGTTGGAAAGTCAAGGCGTCGACTGGAAAAAGGCCTCGCGCAACGAAATGCGTTCGCTGGTCTGCGCACAGTGCCATGTGGAGTACTACTTCCAGGGCGACAACAGGAGCGTGGTCTTCCCTTGGGCGAATGGCAAGAATCTGGTTGAAGGCATGAAGATCGAAAACCAGTACGAGTACTATCAAAAGATTAATTTCTCGGACTTCAAGCACGGCGAGACCGGTGCCCCGATGCTGAAGGCGCAACACCCGGAATATGAGTTGAATGCGTTCGGACTGCATGCCCAAAGTGGCGTGTCTTGCGCCGACTGCCATATGCCCTACATGCGCGACGGCAATGTCAAGGTCACCGACCATTGGGTACGCACGCCGTTGGACAACATCAACGGCACCTGCATGCAGTGCCATCGCGGCCAGAGCGAAGCCAAGATCTACGAGCGCGTGGTCGACATCCAGACCAAGAACAAGGAACTGCTGCGCGTGGCAGAAAAGGCGCTGGTCTCGGCAATCGATGCGATCAACCTTGCCAAAGCCGGCGGAGCGACCGAAGCCCAATTGGCCGTGACGTTCGAGCTGCAGCGCAAAGGCACGTACTTCTGGGACTACATCGCGATGGACAATTCGATCGGCTTCCACGCGCCACAAGAATCCGCGCGCATTCTGGGTAAAGCCATCGACTTTGCAAGGCAGGCGGAGATCGAGGCAATGAAGCTCAAGTCCGGCACGGCCTCTGCCGTCACTGCAAGCACGGCTTCTCAACCTGCAGTTAAGAAGTAGGTTGATTTAGGAGAACCAAGCGGGCGCAATGCCCGCTTTTTCTTTTTGGTCTGTCAAGGTCCCGTCGGCCCAGATTGATTGGTGGGGCGCGCGCGTCTCCAGGACCTGCACTTCGGTATCCGCATCAGCGATCACGCAAGAGATGGTCGCTGTGGACCGTCTCGAGCGTGAGCGAAAGTCACGTCATCGCTCGCCCATGCGTGGCCCGCGCAGCCGCGCGCCATGCGCGCGGCTGCCGAGGGCTCCGACGAGCGCCGATAGCGCTTTCGCGCGGCGCTCCGCGATTTCTGCCTGCGTTAGCGCAACAGACACGATGGTCGTGCCAACCCGCACAAGCGCCGGGACTGCCGGTCGTCGCTCGCTCGCTACCTGCCATTGCATGACGGGAGTACGAGGCATTACCCCCTCCTGGGTGGCGTGTCGACGCAAAGGAAACAGCTCGATAACCCGGTTGCTCTGCATCAACTGCGCGGCGGCCTGACCGCAGACAGTGCGTGCCTGCGGCTGCAGCGCGCCGCTGTCAGCAACGTCTCTAGGGGGAAGCACGTGCGCAGGGCATCTGCACTTTGGCAGCGGGGAATCGCAGGCAGCGCTGCGTTGTTCGTCACGCTCGCCGTGCTGGTCGGTGCCGGGCTCGGCATAGGCAGCTACACGTTCGTGTACGCCGAAGGCCTGTCGTACATGAGTTCGGATCCGAAGGTCTGCGTCAACTGCCACATCATGCAACCGCAGTACGACTCATGGCAGAAGTCGAGCCATCACGCGGTCGCTGGCTGCAATGAATGCCATCTGCCGCACAGCTTCGTCGGCAAGTACCTGGCGAAGGCGATCAACGGCTGGCACCACTCGAAGGCCTTCTCGACACAGGACTTCGCTGAGCCGATCACGATCAAGGGCGACAACAGTCGCATCCTGCAAGACAACTGCCTCGCCTGTCATGGCGAGTTGGTTCATCTGGCGGCGGCCGGAACCGGGCGCAGCGAAGAAATGAAGTGTGTGCATTGCCATCAGTCGGTCGGGCACGGCGAACGCGCCGGTCTCGGCGGTCCGCGTCCTTGACCATGGAGGTTTCAGTGAATTTCAGATCCAGCACGATCGGTGCAGCCCAGCGCGGCGTATCGACCGCCGTCCTGTTGCTGCTCATCGCCGTCGTTGCGGTGGTCTCCGCCGCGGTGACCGGCCTGCTCACCAACATCTTCGAGCGCAAGCAGGAGGCCGCCGCACCGTTTACCCGCCTGGTCGAGGTGGACGAGAACACCACCGATCCCGCCAAGTGGGGCATCAACTGGCCCAAGCAGTACGACTCGTACTTGCTGACTGCGCAGCCCACGCGCACGCGCTTCGGCGGCCACGGCGGCAGCGAGGCGCTGCCGGACCAGAAGATCGAGAAGGATCCGTGGCTCAAGAAGATGTTCCTCGGCTACGCGTTCTCGATCGACTACCGCGACCGCCGCGGCCACGCCTACATGCTGGTCGATCAGGAGCAGACGGAGCGGATGACCAAGCCGCAGACCGGGTCCTGCCTGCACTGCCACGCCGCGGTGATGCCGCTGTACCGCGAACTTGGCGGCGGTGACGCGATGAAAGGCTTCGAGGCCAGCTACAAGTACTCGTACAAGGACCTGAACAAGAAGCTGCACGACATGGGCCATGGGCATTCAGTCACCTGCGCCGACTGCCACGATCCGAAGACGATGCAACTGATCGTTACGCGCCCCGGCTTCATCCAAGGCATCCAGGCGGTCGCCAAGTCCGATGCGCCGGCGCCGTACGCGCCCTCCATCGAGCGCTGGCGCCAGACCGACAAGTCCAAGCCCTACGACCCCAACAAGGACGCGACCCGCACCGAGATGCGTTCGTACGTCTGCGCGCAGTGCCACGTCGAGTACTACTGCTCGTCACAGATGCCGCTGACGCTGCCGTGGGGCAAGGGCCTGAAAATGGAGCAGCAGGAGGCCTTCTGGAACGAGATGAAGTTCCCCAACGGCGACCGCTTCTTCGACTACAAGCATGCGGAAACCGGCGCGCCGATCCTGAAGGCACAGCACCCCGAGTTCGAGCTGTGGAGCCAGGGCGTGCATGCTCGCTCGGGTGTCTCGTGCGCCGACTGCCACATGCCTTATGGCCGTGACGGTGCCACCAAGGTCTCCGATCACTGGGTGCGCAGTCCGCTGCTGAACATCAGCCGCGCCTGCCAGTCCTGCCACAAGCAGTCTGAAGAAGAGATCAAGACGCGCGTGGATCTGATCCAGTCGCGCAACCAGGATCTGTTGCAGCGGGGCGGCAAGGCGATCGTCGCCCAGATCGAAGCCATCAACGCCGCCAAGAAGGAAGGAGCTACGCCCGAGCAGCTGACCGATGCACTCGAACTGCAGCGCAAGGCGCAGTGGCGGCTTGACTTCATCGCGGCCGAGAACTCGATGGGCTTCCATGCGCCGCAGGAAGCGGCCCGCATCCTGGGCGAGGCGCTCGACTACGCGCGCCAGGGAGAGCTGGCAGCGGTGACTTGGAAAACGCCCAGGGCGAAGCTGGCGGCGGCGCCCGCACCGTCAGCGCCCGCACCGGCACCGGCACCGGCAAGGAAGTAGCCGACAGCAGCCGACACGGTTCCACCGCAGCGGCGGCGATCCCGGCAGGGGTCGCCGCCGTGTCGCATGTGCGGGGCATGCCAGTGCGTACTGGCGCGCACCTCGCCCGCGCCGTCGTTACGCCCCGAGTTGCCCGCTCCTACTGCGCGCTCAAGTTGCGCTCCTCGTGCGGCTGTCGACGCCGCTCAGCGCGCCGAGGCCAGCCGCGCCATCACCAGGTCCGCCTGCTCGTGCCCGGCCTTGATGCAGTCCGCCACCGACACGCCGCCGCGCCAGTTGCCGCACAACGTCAGCCCCGGCGCCTGCGTCTCCAGTGCCACCACGGCCGCCAGCCGTTGCAGGTGGCCAAGGTCGTACTGCGGAATTGCGCGCGGCCAGCGGCGCACCGCGCTAAACATCGGCGCGCCTGTACCCAGCAGATGGGCGTTGGAGCGCACGACGTCGGCGGCGATGTGTTCGTCCGGCGCCAGCGCTGCCTGCGCATTGCGCCGACCGCCGACGAAGCTCGTCAGCACCACCACGCCGGCAGGTGCCCGCTGCGCAAACATTGAACTCACGAACAGCGTGCCCAGTACCGGCGGGTCCTCCACCTTCGGCGCGAGAAAGCCGAAGCCGTCGAGCGGGTGCGACACGTCCTTGCGGTGATAAAGGACCGATACCGTGGCCACCGGCGGATAGTGGATCCCTTCGAGCGCTCGCGCTGCGTACTCGCCGGCCTGCCCGAGTGGGGCCACCAGCGGCGCTGCCTCAAACGCCGGCACCGCCAGCACCACCGCGCGCGCGCGGCGCACCAGGCGCTCGCCCCGCCGCTCGATCTCGACCGCGAAGCCGCCGCCGGTGTCGCGCTGCACGGAGAGCACGCGCGCCGAGCACACCAGGCGCGGCAGGTGCCGCGCCAGCGCATCGATCAGCGTCTGCATGCCGCCCTTGAAATTGAAGCTCGGGGCGGCCGTCTTGGCGCGCTCGCCTTTGAGCGCCGCCTCGCGCCGACGCTGCCGTGCGCCGAAGATCGCGCCGCGCACCAGACCGCCGTAGTCGCGTTCCCACTCGGCCAGGCGCGGGAACGCGGCCGGCAGCGACAGCAGGTCGGCATCGCCCGCGTAGACGCCACCGACGAACGGTTCGACTGCGTAGTCGAGAACCTCCGGCCCCAGGCGTCGGCGCACGAACGAGCCCACGCTTTCCTCCGGCGCCCCGGCATACTTGCGTGCCGCGATGAACGGTTCGCGCAGCAGCCGCAGCTTGGCGCCGGCACTGAACAGCGGGGTGCGGATGAAGCCGAACAGCGACGAAGGCACGGCCCGCAACTGGCCGCCGCGCAGCACGTAGCGCTTGGCGGCCGCAGCCTGCGCGTCGATGCGCTGGTCGCGGATGCCGAGGTCGCCGAGCAGCGAGTTGATCAGCGGCGTAGTGTCCATGCCGCTGTTCGGGCCGACTTCGTACAGGGCGTCGCCGCCCTCGACCGCGTGCCGGTGCGTGCCAATGACGCCGCCAGCGTGCAGATGCGACTCCAGCACCTCGACGGTCAGGCCGCGCAGCGTCAGCTGAAACGCTGCCGTGAGTCCGGTCAAGCCGGCGCCCACCACGATCACATCGGCATCCTCGCGCTCCATGCTTGGCTCACTCTGATCAGACAACGAGCATCAGACGCTACGCCGCCCGGGCGCCGCATGCGCGGCATCAAACGATCGCCCGCACTGCGCAGGCCTGCCCGACGATTAGCGGGGTTTGCCCAGAAAGGCGGCACGTGCGCGTTGCGGTTGACCACTGTCAAGCAGCGTCGGCGGCCGGATTCCGATACTGCGCAGGGCCGGCCGCGTCAGTGCGGCGCGACTGCGTTCACTTGTACGCTCCTGCCACCATGAACTTGTCCGGAATCGTTGTCGTGGCCACGCCGCAGACGCTGGAGACGGTTGCCGCGCAGGTGACGGCACTGCCGGGCATCGCCCTGGCGCGGCTCGATCGTCGCGGTGCGCGCATCGCGCTGGTCTTAACAGCAGACTGCATGGCGCAGGAGGCCGCCGGCCTGCGCGCGATCCAGCGCACGCACGGCGTGGTGAAGCTTGACCTGGTCAGCCATGTTTTCGACGATCGGCCGGAGTGCGCGCCGGACGTGAGCGCAATTCTGCCCAGCCTCGCAGCCGAGCGTGACGTCCACGTGCACAGCATCAGCGAGGCGGAGTCCATCGAGCGCTAGCTCGCGCGAATGCGCTTGGCGCCGCCCGGACGGGAGCAGGGCGGGTCAGGCGACGTCGCATCTGCGCCACGCCCCCACGGCGCCTGCGTGGTCGGCGCGTGGGCTGCGGTCGATACTGGCGGCACTGACGACCACTTTCGGAGTCCGCGATGAGCGCTTTGTCCAACGTCCTATTCGCCACCGGTATCGCCCTGACCGCAATCGCTGCACCGGCATCTGCCCAGGCGCCGGCGGTCGACGACCGCAACTTCTACTTCGCCCTGTTTGGCGGCGCGACCGGAGGCGGGGACCGACTCGCCGAGGTCAACTACTCGAACGGCGACCGCGAGTCGATTCGCGCCGGCGGCCTGGTGCATCTGGCGGCGGGCGTGGTGTGGCAATCACCGCAGTTGCCGCTGTCGGTGCAGGCCACGGTCGGCTGGCACGCCGATGCGATCAGCGCGCGCAATGGCGATGTCACCTTTTACCGCTGGCCGATCGAGGTGCTCGGCTACTGGCACGGCGTGCCGAACTGGCGCCTGGGTGCTGGCGCGCGCTTCGTCAACGGCGCCAAGCTGGAAAGCGATGTCAATGGCTTCACCGATACGGTGACGTTCAAGGACACCACCGGCTTCGTCATCGAAGCCGGTTTCCGCCTCGGGCTGCGCGGCTGGATCAACCTGCGCTACATCGACGAGTCGTACGAGGCGGAGAGCTTCAACAGCTTCATCGTCACGCCGACCGGCAAGTCGTCCGCGCGATCGGCTGGCGTCAACGTGGTGTGGATGTTCTAGCGCCGGCGGGCGCGATCCTGATACGTGCTGCGCTGACCCCGGTCCAGCGCTGACCGCAGGGCGCCCGCCCGCGCCGCCCGCATGCGCCGACATCTGGTCGGCGGGTCGTCACCGTACGGCCATCCCGCTGCGCCGGGCATGCGGCCTGCCGAACACTGCGCTCCCCGCCACTTGCGGCCGGCGTCGCCGCCGGCCGGTTGCCACCATGTGCCGAATCTCCAGGCGCCGTGCCGCGCGATGGCTGATCCCGTGCGCGCTGCTGGCGGCAGCGCCGCTGATGGCCGATGACACAGCGCGTCCAGCCGCCGAATTGTCCCGCGCCGTGCCGGATCGTCCCCGCCCGCCGTCGCAGTGCGCGCTGCTGCCCGCCCTGCCTGCCGTGCCCGCCGGCGCGCTGCGCGTCACCGACTTCGGTGCCCGTGGCGACGACGACCGCGACGACACCGCTGCCATCCTGCGCGCGCTGGCTGCTCTGCGCCCGGGCCAATGGCTGGTGTTTCCGCCCGGCCGCTACCTGCATGATCGCCGCCTGCCGCTGCGCACGCGCGATGTGGTGCTCGATGGCCGCGGCGCCACGCTGCACGCGACCAGCCCGGGCGACATGGCATTGCTGGTGCAGGCCGACGCGGTGCAGATCCTCGGCTTCACCCTCACCGCGGCAACCGATCATCGGCGCACGGCGCCCTGGGAGTCGCGCATCGCGGTGTGGCGGCCGGCCGCAGAACGGCGCAGTGCAGGGCTGCTGGCGGGCGTGGTGATCCGCGACAACCGCCTGGTGCCCACCGCCGAGGACCCCAACAGCTCGGCCTCGGCCGCAATCTTCATCAGCGGGGTGCGCGACTTCATCGTCGCCGGCAACACCGTGGTGCGCTCGCTGTCCGATGGCATCCACATCACCGGCGGCGCGCGCGACGGTCGCGTGCTCGGCAACACGGTGCGCGAAACCGGTGACGACATGATCGCGGTGGTCTCGTACCTCGGCGACGGCATGTGGACGCGCGGCCAGACCGATGAACTGGCCGCCACGCTGCCGGCGCGGCGCGAAGACAAACTGGTGCGCAACGTGCTGATCGCCGACAACGACGTCGAGGGCCAATACTGGGGCCGCGGCATCAGCGTGGTCGGCGGCGAGCAGGTGACGATCCGCGCCAACCGCATCGCCAACACCGCCCATGCGGCGGCGGTCTACGTGACGCGCGAGCAGGTGTACGTCACCTTTGGCGTGCGCGACGTACGGATCGAGGGCAACTACATCGAGCGCGTGCAGACCGACGCGGCGCCGTACAACCCGCTGCCGCTGCCGCAGCGCCTGCGCAAGACCGGTCACGGCGCGATCGAGATCGGCGCCCGCATCTTTGCCGACGAGGCGGCGATTGCGGCCCTGCGCGAGGCGCTCACGGTCGAGCGGGTAGCGGTGGTCGGCAACCGCATCCAGCGCGTGCGCGGCATGGGTGTGCGCATCAACGACGGCAGCGAGGAGGGTCGGGTGCAGCGCGCCGCGCGCGATCTGGGCGGCGGCCGCCGCGGCGAAACGATCGAGCGCGAGAGCCTGGGCGGCGTGGTGCGCGATGTCGTCGTTCGCGACAATCACTTCGCGCAGCTCGGGGCGGCGGCGGTCGGCCGTCTTGGTGGCAGCAGCGCGCTGCGACTGGTCTGCCGCGGCAACCGCGATCCGCGCGGCGCCGCCGCCGAGGAAGCCTGCCTGCCCGGACTGGCTGGTGCGCAGGCCCAGCGCTCGGCGACCGCCGATACGCCGGGCGCGACACCGTCCGCCATGATTCCCGAGACGGCAGGTGCTGCGATCGACTGTCGCTGACGGAAGGCTTCAGCGGCGCGGCTCCGGCGCCAGTTGCAGCCGGGCGCCGTGCGGCAACGTCGCCAGGTGGCGCAACTGCGTGTCGATCAGCAGCACGAGCCCAGCCAGCTCCAGCGCTTCTTCCACCGTCGAGGCAATGGCGTAACCGGTGCTGTCTTCCCCATCCGTCCCCAGCATCAGCGCGCCCACCCCCTGCATGCCGAACACGCCCCCCAGGTAAAGCGCCGCAGCCAGCCCCAAGCGCACCTGCAGCCGGCGCGGCAGCCGCAGGTAGATCGGCAGAAAGAGCGCGGCCAAGACCGCCACGCCGAGCGCGTACGGCACGATCCAGGCGTAATGCAGCACCGTGCCGTGCAGATCGAACAGCGCGCGCAGCGGCGCCGACAGGCGCTCATGCACGGAGAAGTACTCGTCCACGGCGAGAAAGACAAACAGCACCGCCAGCAGTCGCCACATGCGCCTGCCGCCTGGACCGGCGATGGCGGCACGCGCCCACAGCGCGAAACACAGCGCCGCCAGCAGCAGCAGCGCAGTGGAGAAAAGCGCCGGCGCGTTGCGCTCGCCGTTCAGGTGGAGCACGCGACCCAGTCCGGTGGCGCTGTCAATGTCGCTGCCTGGCCCGAAGCCCACCGCCACGATGTGCGCCACCACCAGCAGCACCGCGCCGGTGGCCAGCACCCCCGTCGCCGCGCTGGGCGTGATCTCGATCGAGGCGGGTGCGACAGATTTGGCGGCAGCGGTGGCCGGTAGTGCGTCGTCGGCGTCGACGACGGCAAAGGCAGCAGGTGGCATGGTGCAAGCTCCTCGCAGCAGAGGGGCTTGTCGAGCAGTTTCGGTGCCGCCCGGTCAAACGAGGTGACCTGCTGCCGGTTCTACGTCGTGCGTCGCTCGTCTTCCCGCGTCTTGTCTGCGCTGAAACGCTCCAGCGACGCGCCGGCGCCCCTTTGTGCTGGCTGCGCTAGTGCAGTACGGTGTGGCAGCACGGTGCCGCCGCAGGCGTGCCCCTGCGAGGCTCGGCGAGCGCAGAGCCTCGATCACGCGGACGCTGCCAAGTCGCGCGCGATCCACCGTCTAGCGGGAGGTGTTGATCACCAGCGGCACGACGCCGGCCTGCGGCGCATGGCACGCGAGGCAGTTGAAGGCCATGCCCGACAGCTGCAACTTGCCTGTTGCGTCCTTGATGTAGTGGCTTGTCGATGCCGGCATCGCCTTGCTCTTCGTCACCGGTTTCCCAATATTGGCCGGCTTGTCATGGCAATCGCGGCACTCGTTCTTGGCGATCGTCAGCGGCAGGAACTCGTCGACGGTGTGCGAGATCATCGGCGGCATGCCTGAACCCGGCAGCGGACGGACCAGCGTTGCCGATGCATCCTCCTCGAAGGCGAACGGCACCGGGGTCGTCGCATCGAAGACGCTGCCCTTCTTGAAGCTGAAGTCACTGTCGCTGATTGCCGCAGTCGTGGCGCAGCCGACCGCAAAGGCGGCGAGCGCGAGCGCGCCCAGCAGTCGGTGCGAGGTCGACGAATACAAGGTGCGGGTCATTGTGTCCTCTCCTAGAGGGGTCATGTCGGTTGATCGTGGCTGCGCTGCGTCGGCACCGGCCGGATGCGCAGCCGCAGGTTGAAGGCAAGGCTCGACTCGGGGCAGATCGCCACGCAGCGGCCGCAATTGGTGCACTCGCCGCCGCTGACCATCCCGCGCGCCGCGGCCTGAGGAAAGTTGAGAACGCGCGGCTCGGGGCAGGCCTTCACGCAGTCGCCGCAGCGCGTGCAAGATGCATCGTCGAACGCCACCCGCACCTGGCCGGCCCGGCCCACCAGCGACCAGAACGCGCCGAGCGGGCACAGGTGGCCGCACCAGCCGTGCTTCACGACGAAGGCATCGAACAAGAAGATGCCGATCGCCGCTGTCAGTCCCAGCCCCGCGCCGAAGATCAGTTCCCGATGCAGCATGCCGATCGGACTCAGCCAATCGAAGGCGGCCGCACCGAACGCGATCGACAACGCCAGAGCCATGCCCAGCAGCACGTAGCGCGAGCGCGGATTGACATGCACGAGGTCGGCGCCGATGCCGAGCTTGCGCCGCACCCAGTGCGCGGTATCGGTCACCACGTTCATCGGGCACACCCAGGCGCAGAACACGCGGCCGCCCGCCAGCAAGTACAGGCCGAGCGTCAGCGCCGCGCCGATCAGCACCTCGGCTGCCAGCCAGTGTCGCGACATGAGGATCTGCAGCACCGCGAACGGATCGGCCAGCGGAACGACACCGAGCAGCGTCGAGGCCGACAGGTTGCCAGCCAGCAGCGGCGCGCCAGCCAACGTCCAGCCCCAGTGCAGCGTGCCGTAGAACATCAGCAGCACACCGAACTGAACCGCGCGCCGCGCCAGGTCGAAGCGCAGCACGTGCAGCTTCCCGCCGAGCGACGTGGGCGGCACGAAGTGACGCACGGGTCGCGGCGCCGCGTTCGTGCTCAAGGCGTCCCCTTTTGGTTCAGCCAGTCGAGTCCGCGCTGCGCGGGCGGCAGCGCGACCGGCGGCTCGCCGGCGGCCGGCGTGCGCGGCTCGGCCGGTCCGGGGCCACCACTGATGGGCGCCTGCTCGTTCCACTGCATCCGGTAGTGCGCACCGATCTTTCCCTGCACCATCTTCGGGTCAACGATCCGGATCGCGGCCTCTTCGGTCGGGCAGCGCTTTTCGCAGATCCCGCAGCCGGTGCAGGCATCCGCGTGCACCACCGGCACGAACAGCGCATGCCGCGAAATCTGGCGCGGATGTGCTTGCACGGTGATTGCCTTGCCCTGCACCGGACAGGCGCGGTAACAGACCTCGCAGCGCAGCCCCTGCCATGACAGGCAGCTCGCGGGGTCGACGACCGCCAGCCCCATTCTTGCGGCGCGGATGTCTTTCATTCCGGCGTCCAGCGCGCCGGTCGGGCAGGCCTTGATGCAGGGGACGTCCTCGCACATGAAGCAGGGGATTGCGCGCGGCATGAACGTGGGGGTGCCGGTGACCACCGGCTCGCCCGGCCGCGCCAGGACCAGCGTCTTGTATGGACACGCCTGCACGCACTGGCCGCATTTGATGCAGGCGGCGCCGAAGTTGTGTTCGACCAGGGCGCCCGGCGGCCGCAGCGGCGCGCTGGCTGCGGCCGCCTGCTGCGCCAGCAGCGCGTTCCACAGCAGTCCGCCGCAGCCGGCCACCGCCGTGGTCTGCGCAGCGCGCTTGATGAAATCGCGACGGTCGGTGGCCATGTCTCGCACGCGAGCCCTCCCCGCCGGGCGGGGAGAGCGTCAGCGCAGCAGCTCTGGATCCTGCATCCGCCCTCAGACCTTGTAGACCTTGACCGCCGACTTCTTGTAGTCGGGCTCGCGCGAGATCGGGTCCAGGGCGTCGATCACCAGCTTGTTGACCAGCACTGCCTCATCGAAGAACGCCACCGACACCGACCCGCGTGGCATGCGGTTACGGCCGGTGGTCTCGACCAGGATCTTGATCTTGCCGCGGCGCGACTCGACCCACGCGACATCGTTGCGCTTGAGGCCGCGTTTGGCTGCATCCGCGGCGTGCATGTACATCACCACCGACGGCTGCGCGCGGTGAAGCTCATGCACGCGCCGCGTCATCGAGCCGGTGTGCCAGTGTTCGAGGATGCGGCCGGTGCATAGCCACAGGTCGTAGTTGGCATCGGGCTGCTCGACGGGCGCTGCATACGGTCGGAAGAAGATCTTTGCCTTGCCGGGCAAAGGCACCGGCTTCGGATCGCTTGGGCCATCGATGGTGCCGACCGGCACGGCCTTGAACGCCGGTCCGTAGAAATTGAAGCCCTCGCCCTTCTTCACGTACGGATCGTTGCCCTCGGAGAAGCGCCACTTGGTCTCCTGCCACTTGCCATCGGCCGCCTTGATCACCGGCCAGCGCAGCCCGCGCACGGCGTCGGCGTGATAGGCGTCGAAGTCCGCCAGGTCATACTGGTAGTTGACGGTGAACTGCCGGTACTCGTTGAACAATGCTTTCTCGGGGAACCAGTTCTCGCCGAGGGCCGCCACCGTGGGGTTCGGATGACGCTTGGCGATCGGGTCCGGCCAGGCCACCTTGCGGTGCTCGGGCCGTGCGAACAGCACTTCGTACAGTGTGCTGTCGGGCGTGTAGCCCATTTTCACCGCCTCGCTCAGCACATCGGGAAGCTGGTTGTCGGCAAACCCGTCGGTCTTCAGGCCGGGGATCGTCTTCTCGCCCCACACCTCCTTCAGGCGGAAGCGCTTGGAGAACTCCATCAGCATCCACAGGTCGGTGCGCGCCTCGCCCGGCGGGTTGACCTGCGCGCGCCAGGCCTGCGTGCGGCGCTCAGCGTTGCCGTACATGCCCCACTTTTCGAGCATATAGGCGGCCGGCAGGATGAGATCAGCCACCTTGCCGGAGATGGTGGGATAGATGTCCGCCACCGCGATGAAGCAGTCCTTCTCGCGTGCCGCCTTGAGCCAGTGATTGAGGTTGGGTGTGGACTGGAACGGATTGGTCACCTGGATCCAGCAGAAACCCACCGAACCGTCTTCGAGCCCCTGCAGGATCGCCATCTGGTCCTGCCCGATCTTCGGATTCAAGGTCTTCGACGGCAGGTTCCAGAGCTTCTCGGCACGTGCGCGGTGCGCCGGGTTGTCGACCACCATGCCCGCCGGCAGGCGGTGCGCGAACGTGCCGACCTCGCGCGCAGTGCCGCAGGCCGAGGGCTGCCCGGTCAGCGAGATCCCGCCATTGCCGGGGATGCCGTGCTTGCCGATCAGCAGATGCAGCGCATACAGCTGGCTGTTGACCCAAGTTCCGCGCTGGTGCTGGTTCACGCCCATGGTCCAGAACGTCAGGATGTTGCGGCTCTTGTCGCAGTAGACGTCCGCCAGCGCGCGCAGCTTGGCCTTGAATGCGTCGAGCGACTCGTCCGGGTCGCCCTTGCTGACCTCGGCGACGAAGTCGAGCGTGTACGGCGCCAGGCCCTTTTTGTACTCGTCGAAGCTGATCTGCCAGTGACGGCCGGCGCCGCCGCGGTCCTTCTGCGCCGCCTTGGCGCCAGGCTGGCGGCGCTGGCCGATGGCCTCGTGCTTGTCGAGCGTGATCTCCAGTTCCTTGGCAAGCACGTCGCGCTCGGCATCGAACGCGAACTTGCTCGTGTTGCGCATGCCGTAGCCGATGTCGACCGCGCCGGCGGCGAACACGCAGTGCTTGTTGACGAAGTCCCAGTTGACCGCGTTGCGTTCGACGATCTCGCGCGCCAGGTAGTTGAGCAGCGCGAGGTCACCATTGGGCTTGATCACCACGGTCGCGTCCGAGATGTCGGACGACATGTTCTGGTAGGTGGTGATGTTGAAGATCTTCATCGCCTTGTGACCGAGCTTGCGGTCGGTCACGCGCGACCACAGCACCGGGTGTGCCTCGGCCGGGTTGGCGCCGCACAAGATGACGGCGTCGGCCAGCTCGATGTCGTCGTACACATTGGCCGGTTCGTCGGCGCCGAAGGTCTGCAGGAAGCCGGCCACTGCCGCGGCCATGCACAGTCGCGAGTTCGGGTCGATCGTGTTGGAGCGGAAGCCCGCCTTCATCAGCTTGACGCTGGCGTATCCCTCCTCGACGGTGTGCTGGCCGGAGCCGATGAAAGACACGCCGCTCGGCCCCTTGCTCTCGTAATGACGGCGAAACTGGCGCTCCATCTCGTCGAACGCCACCTTCCAACTCACCGGCGTGAAGGCGCCGTTCTTGTCGAACTTGCCGTCCTTCATGCGCATCAGTGGCTGCGTCAGGCGATCGGCACCGTAGGCCATCTTGCCGTTGAAATAGCCCTTGATGCAGTTCAGGCCGCGGTTCACCGGCGCATCCGGGTCACCCTTTGTGGCCATCACCTTGCCGTCCTTGGTGGCGACCTGTATGCCGCAGCCGGTGCCGCACATCCGGCACACGCCCTTGTCCCACCGCCAGCCGGCCTCGGCCGCTGCAGCCTGTGCGACCGCGGCGTTGGACATGGGCAGGCCGATGGCCGCGGCGGTACTGGCCGCGATGCTGGACTTCAATAGTTCACGACGACGAAGGTCGGTCATTGCGTTCCCCTGGCTTGAATGTCGTGGTGCGTCACGCGGTGGTGCTCGCGCGCGGTCGGATCGATGGTGGGTTGGAGGCAGTCCAGCGCCGCTTGCAGGTCAGGTTCGACCACCGGCTGGTCACCGAAGTAGTGATAGACAAGATCGACGTTGACCACCCCGGCCGTTTGCTGGACGGCGCGGAAGCCCTCGACTTCGGTGTCAACCGTGGCGGCTTCCTGCACCAGCACCAGGCGGCAGCCGGAGCGGTCGACCTGCGCGACCTCGATGCCGGGCAGCGCTGCCACGGCCTGGGCGACCGACTCGATGTTCTCGGGTCGGTCGACGACGACGACGATGCCGGACAGATTCATGCGATGGCGTCCTTAGCTCTGACCCGGTGGGCCATGACGCCGGCAGTATCTGCACCGCAACAATCCCTCGGTTGATAACTATCAATCGGTGCGGGTCGCTACCTCTATCGGAGTAATTCGAAGTAATCACTTCGAGGGGCTGCGCGGCATCGCGGTGTGGTGAGTCGGCCCGCGACAGGAAGAGGGGGACTGATGGCAGTTCCGCGCCGGATGTGCCCGGTGATGGGCCCCGTGATGCGCCGCGCGGCGCAGCGAGTCAACGTGCCGGTTCGAATGCGACAGTCAATCCACGCGACCGGTCGTGAGACGCGACCGGCCGTGAGTTACCTGGTCGGGACTACCCGCGAACTGTTGAGCGATTGGAGCGCGCGAGACGGCGCGATTGGATCGGCGACTGTTCAGGTCTCGCGCAGCGAGCGCCGATACTGGATCGCCTCGGCCACGTGCCCGGTGCCGAGTTCGTCGGCACCGTCGAGGTCGGCGATGGTGCGCGACACCTTGAGTACGCGGTGATAGGCGCGTGCCGACCAGCCCAGCCGCACGCTGGCGGCGTGCATCAGCTGCTTGACCGGCCCTTCGGGCTTGCACACGCGCTCGATCTCGCCCGACTGCAGCTCGTCGTTGGCCTTGCCCTGACGCGCCATCGCCCGGTCGTGCGCGCGCATCACGCGGTCGA
>LNFM01006348.1_pt1 | contig 19522 bp, 13 predicted proteins | sample 596031 | NCBI WGS metagenome assembly LNFM01 (sample SAMN04254537, study PRJNA301005) | activated carbon metagenome | isolation source: dual media filters at the Ann Arbor, Michigan drinking water treatment plant | place: USA: Ann Arbor | reverse complement strand
CGCCATCGGGGACTGCACGGGGTTTTGAACACCATCCCTAGCTTTTTGCATCACTCGGATTTGCCTGCAGCATTGGTCCACCACCAAGCGGTTGATGGCGTTGACCTGACAGTAACGCCGGGTCTTGCTAGGGGAATACGACCACAAATCTCGCGGGCCTCGAGTCGAATTCGACTCACGAGCAGACTTCGCAGGCTTGGCTCACCAACTAGTCATCTGCTGCACGCGATCGGTGCAACGGAAGAGATCCAAACGGTCGTGCGGTCGGCGCGTTCCGCGCTGCGAGATTCGCGCTGCGCGCCGGCAAGCGGTCACTGATGATGACTGAGCCGATGGCAGCTTTTTGGCAGGGCCGATGGGCATCGATACATCAAGTGCGACACAAGAATGGCTACTCCTGTTTTGCCGAATGAAGGTAAACGCGACCAGTCTGTATGGACTGCGCCGGCACCTGATTTCTGAGTCAGCCCGGCTGCGGGAGACGGTGCTGCATGAAGGGGGGAAAGCAGCACACGCAAATCTCCTGCGTCAAATGAGTCAGCTTGACACCATCGACTCCAGCAATGGAGACCCGGCTGCTGAACGACCCTATTCAAACTACTACCTGCGCCACCTGTGCCAGCATGCGGCCACTGCCGTCCTTCCGCAAGGGGCGGATTGGACAGATTGGGAAGACGCCAAGGCGCCTGAGACAGGAACGGGCGAACCGCAGGTGCAAGTCGTCGTGCCAAGCGCACCTGATGAACTTACCGCGCTCGAAATAGACCCCACCCTCACCCCGGCTGAGCAGCATCGCACATGCAAAGGCATTCATCTGCTGACGATAGAGGAACAACAAAGGCTGCCCCTCTCCTGGGACAAACCCAGTCCGGCTGAGCGGGCGAGGCTGCTGGAATGGATCCATTCCACCGCACAAGATTCAGAACTCACCCACAGCGCTCTCGGCGCGCTCGTGTACGTGGCCGCTCAAACGGCCTATTCGTTGCGGCGCGCCCTGGATATGGAGATATCGGCGGAGTCCGCTGACGAATGGCGGCTGGATCCCCATGATCTGACTCTGCACCGACACCCACCGCGACGCCGCGCTGGCGCAAAACCCACCGCGAGAGCCCTGCAACGCGTTCGCCCGGCCGCCGAGCGCTTGATCGTGCGCTTGCCCGAGCCAGTCGAAAAGCGCCTGGACAAGCTCCGGGCGGCTCGCCCATCGGCCAGGAAGCTGATCGACTGGTACGGCGACCCGACAGTCTTAAGGCAGGAAGTGCGCGCGGCACTGGAGTCAGTCGGCCTGGAGCGGATTTCCCCAGCCATGACTGGGGGGTGGCTGGCGCAGGAGATTTTCGAACGGAGCCTGGACCCGGTCTTGACTCAACTGCTCACAAGTAACTCACGGTCAGGCCTCTCCGGGGCCTGCGCGTATGCCAGTTACGGCGACGAGATCAGGAAGTCGATGATCCTCAAAGGTGAGGACGATGCGGTGACCATCCTCCCACTTGGTGATGGTCAGGCTCTCAATTGCGCCGGGAGCCAGTTGGATGCACAAGACGCTTGGTTGCGTCAGTGTTTTTCGCGGGCACATGCCCAAGTTGAGCAGCTAGCGCTGTCCCCTGAGCGATGGTTCGAACACCACAACGCATTGGTGGTCTATGTCCTTGGTGCGCTTTTCGCGGCGACAGGAGCGCGGCCAGTGACCTCGCCGTTTGAGGCTCCGACAGACTTCGATCTGCAGGCAGGCACGGTTTACGTGGAAGACAAGGTCTCGAGCAATTTGCACCGGGGGCGACTTTTACCGCTGCCAGACCTCGTGAGGAGCCTTGTAAGCGACCTCTATCTGTCTCATCTGAAATCCTTGGCGCAGATCGTGCGCATCGTCGACGAAGCGCTGAGTGCTGAAATCGATTGCTTGCAAACACTCCAGAACAGCAAGCGATTGCCGTTCTTCTTTTTTCTGACAGCAAGCGATCACACACTTGGCCACCTGGAGGTGAGCGAAGCCACATTGAATGCCACGGGCATCTTGCAGCTGGAACTCCCTTGGAACGTCTTTCGCCACCGCCAATCCACGTATCTCAAACGGCATGGGGTCGACCACGAGGTGATCAATGGCTTGCTCGGTCACACCGACAACGGCACATCCACCTGGGGTCCGTACTCCAGCCGTACGTGGCAGGAGGACACTGATTCGGTAAGGCCCCACCTGGACCAAACCATCGCAGCGTTGGGGATAGAAGCGCCAAGCTTGGCCCAATGCACGCCCAGCGCCGAGCACTTGGCGTCACTGCACCCCCCCGCTCATCGAACGGATCGATATCTGCACGGCCGCGAAGCCCGAGACAAGGCCAAGCAGACGGCACATGACAGCGCGCGCCGGCAGGCCAGGTTTGAGATCGAGCGCTTCGTCCTGGATCGCAGCGGCGGGAAAACGGGTGTGAAGCCACCTCCTGCGCTCACACCGGACGACCTTGATCGGCTGGCGCGACAAATGCTCTATCGGGCCGACAACCTGCCTCACCCCCGGGCGGCCCTCCGGTACGAAGAATTCACCCAATGGGTTGCCAATACTTGGGCAACGAATCGCCCCCGCTTGAAAAAGCGCTACTTGCCACGCCTCGAAGAAGCCTCTCCCTTCTCAAGTCACGCCCCCAAGGCGCCCCAGGTATACCGTGGGGCAACCGAATGGTTTCATGGTGCATCACTCAAACAACCCAGGCACCAGAATCAAGTGCGCTCCGCACTGGCCGCCGCCACCTGTGGGCTGATCATCGAATCGCGAGTGGTCAACCGCAACGTGATCGCATCGCTCATGAAAAACAAAGACTACCGCCTGGTGCGCATGGGTGGGCGCTACTTTCTCGAACATGCCCTGCATTTAGACAAATTTCCGGACGCACCCGCAAGCCGATATGCCATCTCCCACCGCACTGCGCTCAGATTCAGCACCGCTCGGGCTTCAACCTACGCCGTGGACTTGACAGGGGCCGCAGTGGACGAGGCCTATGCGCCACTGCAACGCTTGTTCGGACTGGAGTCCGATGCCGAGACCTATGCCGATTTGTTCGGTCGTTTGGCTCACTTCACTGGCCAGTTGAACTGGCAACGGCTACCCGGCCTGGTGGCAGGTTATCTTGAAGGATCGGTTGTGTCCGTTGGCTTTGAGCACTCGGACTGGTTGCGGCTGCACACGGGAAGTGCCCATGAGATCGCCGCGCTCATTCCGCGCAAGACCGCAGCGAATGAAAAGGATGCTCCAGAGGAAGCGGGAGACGATTGGGAGGTGATTGGCGATGAACCGAACCCCGCCAATGAGCCGTTCCTGCGAGGCGTCGAAAACGCGGCAATGGCAGCAAGCGCAGGCACTGCTGAGGCGGCCGCCACCTCGGCTCCTGGGGCACTAGCAGCACAACCGCATCTGTTTGTCGCGCAGCGTGGTCGACGAACGAAAAGTACCAAGACACCCATCAAGCGCAAGGCCGTCAGTGTCGACCAGCTACAAGCTCTCGGTCCGGACAACCGATCACCGAGGGAGTTTGCGCAAGACGCATCACAACAAATGGCTCGAAGCCTCATGGCTCGGGTGAACAGCCTGTTGAACAAGGCAGGGAATCCATCGCCGAATGTGCGTCGTGACCTCGACGCTGCGCTTCGCCAAACGCTGCACGAATGTGCAGGCGCAAGTACCAGTTGCCGGATTTTCGCTGACTGGGTCCGATCCCTGCTTGGGCAGAAAACAAGATCGGGCCGGCCACTCGCGCTGAGATCCGTTCAGCGCTACTTTTTCTCCCTCTCGTCTTGCTTCGAGCAAGTTGCTTATGACCACAATCTTGTCTTGTGCGATGAGGAAGAAGTCACCGAGTTTTATGCCAACCTCATGGATGCGCGAAAGCATCTCAAGACCGAACCAGCGGGCGTTGGCGTGGAACCGACCCCGGGGGCAGCGCCACTCGCAGCAAGCACCCTCACGACCCCACAACCGGGCGAGGAAAAAACCTACAAGACATGGCGGCTCGCGTTCGCCAGCCTGCGGCGCTTTCACCGGTTTGTAAGCCACAGCTATGACGTTGAGGAGCCTGATTGGAGCGAGGTGGGAGACGATGAGGCCGCGTTGTCCATCGCACCCCGGCTGCTGCGGGAGAAGGAATACCTGCACGCGCTGGAAGAGCTGGCGGGAGATCCGCTCACGCTCGACATGGTGCGATCGACACGGTGCTACCTGCTGATCCTCACTCAGCGCTTCGGGTTGCGAGGTGAGGAGGCCACGGGTTTGGCACAGGGAGATTGGGTGGAGGGTCCCGGCGCCGCCTGCATGGTGCTTGTGCGAAGCAACAAATTCAGAAGGCTCAAGACGATCGCCTCACGGCGTCAGGTGCCCCTGCTCTTTCACCTCACCGATTCGGAGACAGCCATCATCAGGCGGCACCATGAGTTGCTGATCGCCGCCTCTGGCGCGGACGCGGACAGGCGAAACGATGCGCTTTTTCCACACCTTGCAGGACCAGAAAACAAAGCGGCCAGCAAGGCCGAACGGGCTGCCATCTCCGCGCAGCTGAAGCGATCAACACTCAATCCTCGAACCAGCCTGCACTCGGCGCGGCACTCCTTTGCCAACATGGTCGAAGTCATGCTGCTGGACATCAATCCTCAGCTTCTTGAGCATCTTTTCGTCGAGACCCCGACCGCGCCCTGGATTGAGCATGTCAAGCGCACGACGCTTGGAACTCACACACGCACCCGCCGAACTCCCTGGGCGCTGGCGCGCCTGATGGGCCACAGCCATCCGCGCACGGCGCTCAAGAGCTACGTCCATCTTCTGCCCGATCTGGCCTGTTCTCTTCTCGAGTGGGCACCCGATGCAGGCGTGCAAGATTTGCGGGAAAAGCGGCTGGAGCAGGTTCTTGACCTCGACCAGGCAAAGACTCGTTCTGACTACCTGCTCAAGAGCGAAATCATCGAGGCTGCGCTCGCCCCGACCGTGCCCACGGCGCAGGAAACCTTGAAGGCACTGCGATTGATGCAGCAAGGTTGGTCGCTGACGCGCATCGCAAGCGCCTGCAACCTCACTTCACAACAGATCGATTGGCTGCATCAACTCATCACCGACATCGATGCCATTCTTCAACACTACCCCAAGATCAATCCCAAGAAAGGGGGCACCTCGGTCTTGTTGTCCCACATCTCGGCGTCGCGCTTCGATGCATTGATCGCCTCAGCCGCGCACGTCAGCTTTGAGAACACTGAGGACTTGATTGCCCTGAACGCCGAAACCTTGGAGCCCGATCGCCTCATCGGCCGCTCCAAGCAGATCGTGCTTTTTGATCGGTCGCAGTTTCAGTTTCTGGCCGACCTCCTTCATCGATGGGGATGGCCACCTGAGACGTTGAGCCTGATCAGCTCCAGAAAAATTCCAACGGACTACCTGGACTGGGCCCAAGAGGCCGGCTTCAAGGTGACCTCCGTTGAAAACATGGTGATCGCCGCGAGAACTGCAAAACACTCTTCTGCTCCCAACGCGGCACGCAAACGAACCAAAGGCAAGCCACCTCGGGAGAAACAGTACTACCAGCTCGACTGGGTTTTCACCGACCCGAAGAGAGGACGCACGCACGATCGCTGTGTGGCCATGCCTGCCGCGCCAAAAAATCCCCCGCTGACCAGCAGAAACGAACTGGTGACCCTGGTGGCGACCCACCTGTTTCTGCTGCGCTGCGTACTCGCTAAATCACAAACGCAGCAGGTTCAGCACGATTCAAATCTTTCTTGAAGTCCACCAGCGTGTGGATGCGCTTGCCGGTCCTGCCGATCGTCACGTGCATCGTGACCAGAAAGTAAGTTTCGCTGTCGATGTGTTTTCCGATCTCCTGCGCGGAGAACTCTTTTTTCCCGACGTGAACATTGGTCTTGGAACCTGCGGCGTCGATGAAGTAGATTTCCTCACCGCTCTTGGATAGACCGCAGAAACGAAGTGACCGCTCCTCCACTTGAGGCGTCAGATTGGAACGATCGGGCTTTTTATGAAAGCGTCCAGACAAGACGCAAACAGCCTGGTCTCCGAGCCGCAGGACGATGGGGTGAGCTATCACCTCGTTGCCACAGTCCTGAATGATTTCGCGCGAGATTGCTTCCAATGCAGCACTGCCGTCGGCAGGCAAGCTGGTGCAATTTGCATCCAGGCGATCCACATCAATCGTCAAGGCACGGGGCGTGAGCTTGACCAAGCTTTCGATCATCGTCTGTTCGGGACCGCCGACGATCACGTTGGTGACGGTGATCTTTGCGTGGGGACACCCAGCATCCATGCCCTCAATGTGCAGACCATGCTCAACACGAATGCGATCGGATTCGACACCAATCACACCGTGTAGCGCCTTGGTGAAAAAGTCGGCAAGGGTGATGATGGGCCGGTACTTGCACGTATCGAGGGGACCCTGCACCTCGACACGATCCTTGTGCACGGAGACTTTCAATGGCACATCCTGTTTGCTGATCAGGTGAATCACCATGGACTCCGCCGCCGACTTGTGCGCGCTGGCGGGGTGAACTTCGGAAGAAGGGGAATCCTCCAGATCGTGGGAGGGCGAGTCGTTGAAGAGATCGAAGTACATATACAAACCTTTCAAACTAAAAACATTTGGTTGTGACGGAAGGGCGGGACGTGGAAAGAGATAGGCGCGGTTGAACCTTTCAGGAGAGTGTTTTTGTGAAGCTGTGTGGCGGTTCACCACGGGGTGAACCGCCGTTCGGTGCGGACAGCTGTCAGGTGCGACCGCGGTCGGGAAAACGCGGTTGGGAGTTCGCAAGGACTGCAAAGCACAAGATGTGGGCTTGCCTCTGCTGACATGCAACCGGTCGGTGCACGGCAAAAAAGTGCACGGTTTCCAACGAAGCACCAGCTTCAGAAGGCGGGCAGCGGATTGACACTGCCGATCTGTTCCTGACGCACAAGGTCAGGTCCACCAAGGACCCAGCAGACGAGCGGGGCGCGCGTGGGTCATGTCATCGGGCAACATGAATGGCCCGGTGACTGGGTGTGAAAAGCCACAACCAGCGGATTCGCCGGGTGACCGAGGTGAGCGCGACACAGCAGCGGTTTTGACGCTTCTGGGCTGCGGACTCGGCTGGTTAACTCTGTTTAATGCATAGCCGTTGATGGCTCGCTAACTCAAGGAAGGCACTAGGCTTTTTCATGAGGTTGACCGTATTGTCTGGTGGCTGATCTGGGTTGGCAAGCGATCCGGGTCAGTCTTGGCAACCCTTGAGGCTAGCTCACGTGTGCTCAAGGTCGTGCCGCTGGATCTGATCAGAGGTGCTGCAGTTATCGGACTACCTCCGTATAAGCAACATGCACCGCAGCTTTGCAACGGCACTTCCTTGAGCAGCCAGGTCTTTTTGCTCCAGCGCCTCGTGGATGCGCCGCTCATTCAATTTGCAGTTCGCTCAGGTCCAGGATGACCGAAAGGATCAGGGGTCCTTCCTCGGTCTCCACAGGGTTGATGCCCACCTCCACCGGGAATTCGGTGCCGTCCTTGCGCAAGCCGCTGAGGTCTCGTCCCGCCCCCATGGGGCGGGCGCTGGGCTCTGACAGTAACCCCATGCGGAAACCGGGGTGTTGGTCGCGATAGCGCAGCGGCAGCAGCACGTCGACCTGCTGACCAATCAGTTCGTCGCTGGCGTAGCCGAAGGTGGCTGCGCCAGTTCGTTGAGTCTGATGATGTGGCCCGCCATGTCGACCAAGATCATCGCCACGGGAATGCGGTCAAACGCCTTTCCAAGTATTCAGCGAGTGCGATGTGTTGGGCTGTCATGAAGTTATGTTGACGTTTGAACGCACGTCGAAATACGTTTCATGCTCGCTTAATCTGCGGCCTGACCGTGTTCGTCCGCACACACTGTCGCCCCATCCGCGGGCAAATGTTGCACACGCGCAACCTTGATGCCCAACCATGAGATGCTTGCGCCCAACCTGCCTTACGTATGCGTACCTACGTTCGATTTCAAGATACTGAGGTACCGCGTCAGAGGCCTGAATTGCACGACTGTGGCCGCGACAAGCACCCTGTGAATAGTCTGCGCGGCAGCACGATGCGGGGCCGCTCAGGTCATGTGAGAGAACACGGTCAGCGGGTTGTGGCGAGGAGCGGAGCATGCAGCCATGCTCTCAGACTTCGGGTGAGAGGCTTCTCAAGACCCGCTCAGTAGTCGGTATTCACTGTCGATCGAGTGAACGATTCGTTGTGATCGATCAATGCGTCTAGAGCCTTCGCGGCGTCTGTCTCGTCTCCGTTGGCGATGGCCTTCGCCAGACGGCCATGCAACGCTGCCATGAATTCCGTGTCATCGGCTTGACGGTGGTGCATGAACCAGAAGCGACGTGAAAGACCGTGCATCAGGCCCATTGCGCCCGCAGCAAACTCATTGCGTGCAGCGCGCAGAGAAAGATCGTTGAAAGCCTTGTCTGCGCGCATGAAACGCGTCTGATCCTTGGTCTTGGCTGCCGCGGTGAACTCCTTAGCCAGTTCGGCAAACTGTGCACGTTCGACGTCTGTGGCTCGCCGGGCGGCAAAACGTGCCACCATGCGTTCGACCTCCCGACGGGCTTCGAGCAGCCGCAGCTGGCGTTTGATGTCGAGCTCGGACACGAGCACGCCGCGCTGAGGCAGTATTTGCACGAGGTGTTCGCGAGCCAGACGCTGCAAGGCTTCCCGCACAGGGGTGCGTCCAATACCCAACCTCGCTGACAGCTCGGCCTCGCTGATGGGCGTACCAGGCTGCAAATCGAGCTTGACAATCAACTCCTCGATTCGCTCATAAGCTTGCGCTGTCAGGCTTCGGGGACGGCTTGCCGCGAGCGGCGGGGGTGCCACGTGGTCCGGCGACTTGGCGGGCCGGGTGACGGATTTTTTTGCGATGGGCGCTTTGCTCTTCAACCTTGTTCTCCGGAAAGCTTTCCGAGGTAGGCGTTTCTGACAATGCGGGCATAGGCCTCATGGGCCGAAGCACCCGGCCATGCTTTAGCTAGCCTGGTCACTGACAGCCCATCAGCGACCAGTTGTTGCAGTTGATCCTCGGTGATACCGAACATTACCAGATCGCTGGCAAGTCCCAGGCGGCGAACCAGTGCGCGTGTGATGACCGGAGCCTGCCGAGCGAGTGTTTCTTGATCAGCTTCGGGCGCACCCGCCAGCCGCGCGATGTCGGCCAATTCATCGCGGCGCGTTTCGACCAGTGCATCCATCACGTATGGAAGCATCACAGCGTTGGTGCTTCCGTGGCTGGCGTGCGTCAAGCCAGCCAGTGCGTAGGCCAGGCCGTGCACCGCATGCAGGCCGGCGGTGGCATACGACATGGCTGCGTACAGGCTGCTGCGCGCCATGCCATTGCGCGCCTCGCGGTCCTGGGGCTTTTCGAAGGCCGTGGTGAGGTGTTGAAAAGCGAGCGCCGTGGCCTGGCGGGCGAACATCACGGTTAGCTCGTTGCGCCCGCTGTAGCCAGGGTCTGCATCACCCGAGATGTCGAACGCGCAGGCGTCAAGGGTCAGCCAGGATTCAATGGCGTGGGTGAGTGCGTCCAATCCCGCATCAGCCGTGACGCGTGGCGGACAACTCCAGGTGAGTTCAGGGTCGATCACGGCCACGGCAGGGCGCAGAACGTTGGCCATGAGAGCCACTTTGGTGGCACTGCCTGGCTGCACGAGGATGGCCCCCGGTGTGATCTCCGAGCCCGTTCCGGCCGTGGTCGGCACTGCAACGAGGGGGAGCGGCGGCAAAGGCCAGTTCGCATGCCCCACCAACTCCGCGACCGGGCGGCCGCACGGCACGGTGACGCAGAGCGCTTTGGCCAGATCGATGTTGCTGCCGCCGCCCCAGGCAATCAAGTGATCGGGCATGGCGCCTTCTTCGCGCACCCACGTCGTGGCGAGGTCGGCGAGCGTGGTGGACGGATCGGGTTCGCCGCCATCAAAAACGCGCACTTCGATGCCGTGCTCGTTCAGGGACTGCAGGAGTTCCGAAAGTGCTGGACTGTTGTCGGTGAACCATCGATCGGTCACGACGAGTGCACGACGCCACCCGAGGCTTTTGCACAGTGGAGCGATGCGTGTGCGTGCGCCATCGGCGCACAGAACGCGCGCAGGCGTGCACAGGGTGATGGGGTTGTTGGAGATCAAGGTCATATCAGGGTCTGAACGGATGCGCGCAGCGGCGCGTGCTGTAAAACTATTGAAACACCATTGATATATTACTTGTATGCACACCACCGATGCAAGCCGAAGGGCACAAACACTTGAATTGCGCGAGCTTGGTCAAGGGCCTCCGTTGCTGTTGGTTCATGGCATTCAGGGAACCGCCGAAGCCTGGACTCCGTTGCTACCGGCTCTCTGCTTTCGCCGTTGTGTCCTGCCTAATCTTCCGGGTCGAGGACTGTCCCCGCGTTGGATTCCGGGTGGCCCTCTCCCGCACGACCGCTACTACCACCTCGACCACTACGCGGACCTGTTGCGTGCGTTGCTGTTGGCGCTGCACGAACGCCATGGCGTTCCGGTGGCACTTGCGGGATGGAGCATGGGCGTGAGCGTGATTCTCAACATGCTTGCCCGCCACGGTGATGCATACGTGGAACGCCTGGTGTTGATTTCAGGCACGGCCTGCGCAACGCCCGGAGCCGCTTGGTTCAAAGGAGCGACGCCACAGGCTGTGGTCGAGGAAGCGGATGCGCGTGCAGCGCGTCTGGGATTGAAACTGGTTGCCGACGCCGATGCGGTTGCTGCGAGTTGGGCTTCGGTGCGCTCGGCCGATCTGCGTAGCGCGGCGCGTGACATCCGCTGCCCGACTTTGGTGGTTCACGGGGAGTTCGATGAGGATTCCCCTGTCTCCCATGGGCGCTGGCTTGCCGAGCACGTGCCCGAGGCGAAATGGCTGCCCTTGTCAGGCGTCGGCCACGCTGCACTGGGCGCCTCGACCGACCTAGGGTGTTCCCTGAGTGAGTTCCTGAGGTCTTGACATGTCATTCAGCGACTTCTATTATTTAACTAGTATGTCAGTTGAATCACACAGGAGATCGTACCCATGATGACCGAAAAGCAGCGCCGCTTCCGCGCACAGTACCAAGGTGGCATCAGCCCGCTCTACAACGGATTTCTGCACACAAGCGTGATGTTTGCCGTGGGCATCACAGCTATCTGGTACTGCCTGACTCAAATCGAAAATGCGCGTTGGGAATGGTTGATCGTGCTCCCGGTGTTTCTCGCGGGCAACTTCGTCGAGTGGTTCATGCACAAGTACGTCATGCATCGACGCATCGATGTCTTTGCCCTGCGTGCCATCTACGAACGCCATACCCGGGAGCACCACCAATACTTCACCGATAACGACGTGACGATTGACTCGGTGCGCGAATTCCGCATCGTCTTTTTCCCATGGCGCGTGCTCATCGTGCTGGGCGTGGCAGGTGGCATTTTCGGTTGGACCGCAGCGCAGATCTTCAACCCCAACGCGGGCTACATCCTCTACATCACCATGGTGGCGCACTACCTCGTCTACGAGGTGTTCCATCTGTGCTGTCACGTTCACGAAAACTGGTTCGTCCGCAACATGCCCTTCATCAACACGATTCGGCGCCACCACACGGCGCACCACAACCAGGGAATCATGATGCACAAAAACATGAATCTCTCCTTCCCGATCTTCGACTGGATCATGGGAACCAGCGACCTGAACCGAGGCTTGATCGGCACCTTGTTCAACGGCTACGACGAACGCCACATCAAGCCAGAACTGAAACCCATCGTCGCTCGTTTCCGCAACAGCGATACCCAGGAGAAGCGCGTCACGTTGGACGGCCCGCAACTCACGCCCGAAGAGAGCCAGGCCTTGGTCTGAGTTCCATATCCACCCCGAAGGAGACATATCCATGAAACGTCGTCAACTCATCGGCACTGGCCTCGCCAGCGCAGGCTTGCTGGCCACCGCCAGTGCCCAGGCACAGTCCGGCCCCACCTACAACTGGAAGATGGCCACCGGCTGGGCCGGTGGTCCGTTGATGGACATCGGGGCCAAGGCATTCGCCGAGCGGATGGGGCAGCTCTCGGGAGGCCGGTTCAAGATCCAGACCTTCCCCGGCGGGGGACTCGGCAATGCCCTGAAGGTGCCTGAAACCGTGAAAAACGGATTGGCTGAGTGCGGGCATACCTGGATCGGCTATGACTGGGGCAAGGACCAGACCACAGCCCTTTTTGGGGGCTACGCCGGCAGTTTTGACGCCGAGCGCATGCTGCACTGGCTTTACGAAGGTGGTGGTGTCGAACTACAGCGCGAGTTTCGCGAAGCCAGTGACAGCGTGGTGTCGTTTCCCTTGTTCATGCGAACCGCCGAAGTGTTCGTGCATTCGCGCAAACCAGTCAAGACGCTGGCGGATCTCAAGGGTCTAAAACTGCGCACCGCGGGCTCCTGGCTGGAAATGTCCAAGGGTCTGGGTGCCGCGCCCGTCACCACCGCCGGAGGCGATGTGTTCCCCATGCTGGAGCGGGGTGCCATTGATGCGGTGGAGTGGGGAACCTTGTGGGAGAACGTGTCGTCCGGCTTCTTCAAGGTGGCTCGCTACCTGAGCTACCCGGGAGTGCACCAGCCTTGCGCACCTTTCGAGCTGGTGATCAACAAAGGCGTGTGGGACAAGATGCCCGAGGGCGACCGAAAGCTGGTGGAAGTGGTAGCCAAACTGGTCACCTTCGAAAGCTGGGCAAAGATCGGTGTCGAGGACGCCAAGGCCTTTGACTTCTACAAGAAAAATGGCGTGACCATGATAGAGCTCGATGAGGAGGTGCAGTACGCCACCCGCAAGATCGGCATCGACTGGGCAGACCAGACCGCCAAGGAGGGCAAGTCGAAATGGTTTGCCAAGGTGCACAAGAGCCAGCAGGACTTTGCCACCGCTTGGAAAGACGCGGACAGCTGGCGCAAGGTAAAGGTCAAGAGCGCCTGATCCGGTTGAAAAGCGTGCACCCACGAGCGGTGCACGTCATCCCTGCGGGCCGCCATGGCCCGCTTCATCGACAAGGAAATCCCCGTGAATCGACTGATTGACCTCGCCGAGCGTTGGGTCGGCGGCATCGGTGTGCTCGCTGCCTTGCTGCTGGTGCCTCTGGTGCTCGCCACCACATGGGAGGTGTTCTCCCGGTATGCCTTCAATGCCCCCACCATCTGGGCGTACGAGGTCGGATACACGCTCACCGGTGCGCACTTCCTGCTGGCCTTGGCTTACACCTTGCGACAAGGAGAGCACATCCGCATCGATGTGCTCAGTGGTCATCTCTCTCCACAGACTAAGCGCGTCATCGACGCCATCGTCTATGCGCTGGTCTTGCCCATCCTTCTGTGGATCACGTACACGCTGTGGCACTACATGTCCGATGGACTGGCACGGGGTGAGACGTCGGGGCAGTCGGCGTTGAACCTCCCGGTCTGGCCCTTCCGCGCCGTCTTCGTGATGGCCTTTGCCACCCTTGCACTCCAGGTGTTGTGCGAGTTCTTCAAGTCTTTCGTCGGGCGTGATACGAGCGCACAAAAGCCATGATCGAATACCTCCCTTTTTTCATGCTTCCGGTGACGTTCGCGCTCATGTTTCTGGGCGTCCAGGTTGCTTTTGCGATGCTGCTCACCGCCACCGCGTTCGGCATGATCACCTTCGGGCCGGCGGTGGTGCACCAGTTTGTCGAGAAGATCGACGACCTGGCCTCCAACTTCGTTTTTGCTGCGGTTCCGTTGTTCGTGTTCATGGGCGCGGTGCTGGAGAGATCGGGCATTGCCGACCGGCTGTTTGAGGCCATCCACATATGGACACGACGCCTCCCCGGGGGGCTGGCCATCGCCACCGTGTTGATGTGCATCGTGTTCGCGGCTTCCAGCGGCGTGATCGGCGCCACGGAGTCGGTGGTCGGATTGCTGACCATTCCCATCATGCTGCGCTACGGGTACGACAAGCGTCTGATCAGCGGGGTGATCTGCGCAGGAGGCTCACTGGGGACGATCATTCCGCCCTCGGTCGTGGTGGTGGTGATGGGACCTCTGGCGGACGTCTCGGTGGGTGACCTCATGTACGGGATGATGTTGCCAGGCCTGCTCATGGCCGGCTTGTATCTGGTCTACATCATCGTGTTGTGCGTCGCGAAGCCTGAGCACGGTCCGCGCATCCCGCGTGAGCCCGATGAGCCCAGCTTTGTGCAGAAGTTGGGGATCACGGCTCGCAACCTGCTCCCGCCGTTGGGAATGATCGTCGCGGTGCTGGGCTCCATCCTCGGTGGGTTGGCTTCGCCCACCGAAGCGGCTGCCATCGGTTGTGTGTGTGCGGTGCTGTTGACGGTGATCTATGGCCGTTTCAGCTGGCCGGGCCTCTACGAGTCCTTGCTGAAAACGGCGCGCGTCACCGCGATGATCATGGCCGTGTTGCTCGGCGGAACGTTGTTCACCGGCGTGTTCATTGGCGGTGGCGGAATCAACCTGGCAAGCACCCTGATCGATCAGATGCAACTGGGGCCCTGGGGACTGCTGGCGCTGTTGTTGATGATCCTGTTCATCTCCGGGTTCTTTCTCGACTGGATCTCGATCGTGCTGATCTTCCTGCCGATCTTCACGCCACTGATCACCGCCGCGGGTTTCGATCCGGTGTGGTTCTGCATCCTGTTCTTAATCATGATCCAGACCAGCTATCTGACGCCGCCCCTGGCGCCCGCCATCTTTTACTTGCGAGCAGTGGCACCGCCCGAGATCACCATGCGTCACATGTACGCCGGCATGATGCCCTTCATCGGTCTGCAGTTGGTGGTGTTGGCAGCAACGATCTACTGGCCACAACTCGTAACGTGGCTGCCGCAGTTGGCGATGCAGGCTCGCTGAAGGAGCACGATCATGGACCTGCGGCCCTCCCAGCGTGTAGACACCGATGTTCTTGTCATCGGAGGCGGTGCCACCGGCCTGGCCACCGCCTGCACCGCGGCGCGCGCCGGACTCTCGGTGCTGCTGGTGGAGCGGTATGGATTCTGCGGTGGCGGCGCGGTGGCTGGTCTGTCGGGCACCATCTGCGGCCTGTACGAGGCGACGGAGCAACCCGTCAAGCCGCGCAAGCTGGTGCACGGCTTCGTTGACGACTTCATCTCGCAGATGGAGGCCAGAGGCGGTCTGACCGAACCCATGCTGTACGGCAAGACCTTCACCCGCGTGCACGAACCCCTGGCCTGGCGCGAAAGCGCCGACGCCTTGCTCAAACAAGCCGGGGTGCGTGTGCTGTATCACGCCCTGGCCACCGCGGTGCACCGTGACGGAGATCTTATTGGTGGGGCCACGGTCTGGACCAAGTCCGGTTTGCTGGACGTGCGGGCGCCGATCACGATCGATGCCAGCGGTGACGCAGACCTGCTCGCCATGGCGGGCATGCGCACCTGGTGCGGTGCGGACGGCGTGGTTCAAAACCCGACCATGATCTTTCGCATGCAAGGTGTGGACACCGCCCGCTTCATTGCCACCTATGGAACCGACACCATCATGCCGGCGGCCGTGAGCGAACAGATCTTTGCGGCGCAGAAGCATGGCATGGATCTGCCGCGCGCCAAGATCTGGCTGTTTACCACCACACGCCCGGGCGAACTGCTGTGCAACTGCACACGCATTCGCGGCGCCGACGGACGCGAACTCAACGCCTCGCTGGCCGAGGATTTGAGCGAAGCCGAGTCGCAAGGCCGTGCGCAGGTGCGCGTCTATGAACGGTTTTTTCGCAAAGCGTTGGCTGGCTGTGAAAACGCCTGGGTCAACGACACCGGCGTGCAGGTCGGCGTGCGCCAGACCCGTCAGGGTGCCGGTGTCTTCGTGCTGCGCAATGCCGACGTGGTCGCGGGCAGCAAGTTTGTCGACGGGGTGGCGCGTTCACCCTGGCCCATCGAGCTGCATGCCGGCGCCAAGCCGCGCGTGGAGTGGCTGCTGGAAGACTTCTACGAGGTGCCCTACGGGTGCTTTGTTCCCGAGGTGGGTGAGGGGCTGCTGTTCGGCGGTCGCTGCCTGTCGGCCGAGCACGAAGCCGTAGCTTCGGCACGGGTGACCGCACAGTGTTTTTCATATGGGCATGCCCTGGGCGTGGCAGCCACCCTGGCCGTGCGGGGCCGGCGCCAGCCGCGCGAAATCGACGGGCGCGAGGTGCGAGCCGCCCTCAACTGCCAGGGAGCTGGTCTGGACGACTGATTGAACGTTACAAGGATTTGAATGACTTACCGCAGCAACTTTGAACGCGGCACCACCCGCTGGGCCGTGCGCGTTGCCCAATGGACCGCCATGGGTATCAACGAAGCCGACTTCGACAAACCGAAGATCGCCGTGGTCAACACCTCCAGCGGACTGTCGGTGTGCTTTTCTCACTTGGACCGCATATCGGTCATGGTGCAGGATGCGATCCGCGCCGCGGGTGGCTTGCCGTTCGAAATCCACACCGCCGCTCCGTCGGACTTCATCACCAGCGCAGGGCGCCAGGGCCGCTATTTGATGCCCACGCGCGACCTCATCGTCAACGACATCGAGGTGCAGACCGAGGGCGCTGAACTTGACGGCATGCTGTTGCTGTCGAGCTGCGACAAGACCACCCCGGGTCACCTCATGGCAGCCGGTCGGCTCGACATCCCCAGCCTGGTGCTCGCCTGTGGATACCAGCTCGGGCGCCAATGCGGCGAACACCATGTAGACATCGAAGAGGTTTACAAGGCGGTGGGCACGGTTAAGGCTGGCAAACTTTCCCTTGACGGGCTGGAGACCATGTGTCGCTCGGCCATTGACGGGCCTGGTGTCTGCGCCGGCCTGGCCACCGCCAATTCGATGCACTGTCTGGCAGAGGCGCTGGGCATGGCGCTGCCGGGCAATGCCCCCATTCGCGCAGATGGGCCCCGGCTGCACGCGCTGGCCGCTCAGGCTGGTGCGCGCATCGTCGACATGGTGCGAGAAAACCTTCGGCCTCGGCACATCCTCACTCCCGGCGCCCTGCGCAATGCGGTGCGCACCGCCGTGGCCATGGGCTGCTCGGTCAACGTGATGCGCCACCTCATTGCTGTAGCCATTGAGGCCGAATGCGATGTGGATGTGATCGCCGAATTCGAGGCCTGCGCCGACCTCGTTCCCATGCTCACCCAGGTGCGGCCCAACGGTCCCGACCGCATTGAAGATCTGGACGCGGCGGGTGGCGTGCGCGCGGTGATGCAGCGGCTGGGCGACTTGATCGACGGCAATGCCGTAAGCGTCTCGGGGCGCACCATGGGCGAAGTACTGGCCGAGCCACTGTCCATCGATGACCGCGTCATCCGCACCTTGGAATCCCCGTTTGCTCATGAGCCGGGCTTGATGGTGATCCGGGGCTCGCTGGCGCCGGACGGTGCCCTGGTCAAGTTGGGCGCGGTGCCCGAGGGCATTCGCCGCTTTGCGGGTCCGGCCAAAGTGTTCGAGGATGAGTCCCTGGCCATTGAAGGCCTGGCCACCGGAGCCGTGCAGGCGGGACAGGTCATCGTGCTGCGCATGCTCGGGCCCAAGGGAGGGCCGGGCACCGTGTTCGCAGCCAGCTTCATGGCGGCGCTGGTGGGCGCAGGGCTCGGTGCCAGCGTGGCGGTGGTCACCGACGGTGAGCTCTCTGGCCTGAACAGCGGCATCACTATCGGACAGGTGATGCCCGAGGCGGCCGAGGGCGGACCTCTGGCCGCCGTGCGTGATGGGGATCGCATCGAGATCGATCTCAACGCTCGCCGCATTGAACTCGACGTGCCCGCCAGCGACATCCAGGAGCGCCTGCGAAACTTTGAACCCCCGGTGCCCACAGGCCGCTTCGGTTGGTTGCACCTCTATGGGAAACTAGTGCAACCGCTGTCCCGTGGCGCCGTGCTGGGCGAGCGGGCACCCCTGAAGTAGAGGCTTCCATGGACGACGTTGTAGACCGTGCCGAGCGCTTCGTCGAGCTGCACCGACAGGGCTGTTTCGTCATGCCCAACCCGTGGGACCGTGGCTCCGCTGTGCTGCTGGCCGGGATGGGGTTTCCCGCACTCGCCAGCAGCAGCGCCGGACATGCCTTTTCACAGGGCTTGCCCGATGGTGAATTGGGCCGTGAACGCACCCTGGCCCATCTCCGAGACCTGGTGGACGCAACCCGGATGCCCCTGTCGGCGGACTTAGAAAACGGCTTCGGCGACAGTCTGCAAGACTGTGCAGACACCATCCGCGCTGCGGCCTCCCTTGGGGTATCAGGGGGATCGATCGAAGACGCCACCGGCTGGCCTGACGATCCCATTTACAGCTTCGATGTTTCGGTGGCGCGCGTTCGCGCCGCGGTTCAAGCGGTGCGCGCGCTGCCCACACCTTTCGTGCTCACCGCGCGCGCAGAAAACATGCTGTGGGGTAGGCAAGATCTGGAGGACACGATTCGCCGCCTTCAGGCGTACGCCGAGGTCGGTGCGGACGTGCTGTTTGCGCCCGGGCTGAAGACAGCCAGCGAGGTTGACCGTGTGGTTCGTGCTGTGGCCCCGCGACCGGTGAATGTGTTGATGGGCTTGGTCGGCGGCGCACTGGATCACAATACGTTGCAGCGTCTCGGCGTGCGGCGCATCAGCGTGGGTTCGTCGCTGGCGCGCGCTGCTTACAGCGCTGTGATGGACGCAGCGCGCGAGATCGCAGAAGCTGGGCGGTTCAACTACGCTGAGCCCATACCCGCACTGGGGACTTTCAACACGCTGTTTCGTGCACGGGGCGTGATCCGGGACAGATGTCCGTAGTGCATTTGCAATGTCATCAATCCAGCAGCACCGGAATCTGATGCACGGCCGCGGCTTAAATGCTAGTGGCCAGTGAGCACATCTAGCTATCTGCGAGGCACTGATTCACCGCAGCGGCGCGGTGGCGCCACATTCAGTGGCAAACCGGTGGCCTCGTGGAAGAGCGCGCCGGCAGACACGGGCCCAAGGCGGCCACTTTCGCAAACAGGCATGGGATAGCCGGACGCAGTCGGGAGTCCAGCACAGGGTGACCAAAGAAACTCCCTGACTGCGGTGCCGACCACCGTGTCAACGGTGCCGAACTTGATGTCCATGAAGTCCGAAATACACACCCTGTTGACCTACCGCACCCTTGTCTCGACCAGGCAGAGGCACACCCGACGGGAATGCGGCATGGGCGCTTTTATTGCCCACCCGCCTTGACAGCAATCCGCCGCTCATTCCCCACGGTTCGGGCACACACGACCAGTTGCTCATCGCACACCGCATGTCTTCCGTTGCTCAGCGAAATCAAGGTCAGCGGCGCACCCTTGTCGGCCATGAGTACCTTGCTCACCGGGTAGACTCCACGATCGGTTTCGAGCAGCCACGGATAACTCCAGTCGCTCGACGAGTGGGCAGACACCAGAACGCCGATCGACTCCCGTTTGGTGATGTCTGCCGGAATGAAGATCTTGAATGCGTCGTAGGCAAGGAACAGGACCCCTGCGGTGATCACCAAGGACCCCAAGCCGAACCGGCTCGATTTGGGGC
>LNFM01006347.1_pt1 | contig 19527 bp, 20 predicted proteins | sample 596031 | NCBI WGS metagenome assembly LNFM01 (sample SAMN04254537, study PRJNA301005) | activated carbon metagenome | isolation source: dual media filters at the Ann Arbor, Michigan drinking water treatment plant | place: USA: Ann Arbor | reverse complement strand
GATATGGGGGCCGGGGGCGGATTTCCCAAGACCAATGCGGGATGGCACCCGTGGGCGCAACGCGCTGACGGATGGCGATCCCGGGCATGGCCCTAGGGACCGGAAGCGGCAAGCCTCCGGGAATTGGGGTGGCGGATACGCCCGATGGCGGCGCGAGTCAAGTCGGGGCCAAGTATCAGTCTGCTGGCGGCAGGTCGGCGAGGGTCTTGATGCTGGCCAGTTCACCGATCATGGCATCGAGCCGCTGACGGTCGATGAAGGGAAACCCCGCCGTCAGCGCGGCCTCAACTTCGGCGGCGTGCTTGTCGGCGGACGGTCCGAAACGGTTGGCCCGGTGCTGCTTGAGAAAGCCGTTCTGGCGAAAGCGGGTGTCATTGTCGAAGTGCATGGCGCGGATATAGGCGGGAAAGCCGGGGTCGGACAGGACCGGCCACTGCATCCACAGCTTCTGGTGCATCATCGCGAATGGTGGGCGCAGGAAATCGGCGTCCGAGATCCAGGCGAGGCCGAGCGCGGTCAGGTAGTGGTTGACCATGATCGAGGCGCCTTCGTTGCCGGTGGCGGACATCGGGAACAGGAGCACGCCCTTGGGAAAGCTGAAGTGCATCCGGGGCGGCATCCCCTGCGAGGCGTGCCTGAGACGCGCGATGAAACTCGCCGCCAGCGCGTCGTCGTCGTCCAGCCGGAAATGCACCGCCGTGCCGCTGCGGTCGGGGCCGAGCGCGTCTTCCATGTGGCGCTGGTAGGCATAGATGCTGCGCCGGGTCCGCGAGAATACCACCGTTGCCTGCGGCAGACGCGAGGCGACCAGCCAGAGACGTTCCTTGAAGGCGTCGGGCATGATTTCGGACGACATGACAATTATGCGGAAATCCTGATCGGTCTGCGCCATCAGGCTGGGCAGCGTCAGCCGCTCGAACAGATGAAAACGCCGGGCGATGCGGGTTTCGTTGTAAAGCCGTTCAAGCGCCTTGTCTTCTTCGTCGGGCTGCAGGCGGGTATCCGTCAGGCCGTAGTAGGAAAACCGGATGTGGCCGATGATGGGACGCTGATCCGACACGTGCCCCCCCTTGGCCCAGAACTCGCCGCGCCAGTAAGCGGCAGCGCCGCGGTTACGTCAACCGCCCTGCCCTCTTGCGTTTGTGTTGCGCGGGGTGCCGTCGCGGTGCAGGTAGCGCCGCGCGGCCCCATCCTTTTCGGTGATCAGATCATGGTCGCTGTAATGGATGCGGTCGAGCCGGTTGCGCGTGCCGATCACGAGATACCGCGCCGGTTGGTCCGAGCGGTTGTCGAGCCGGTGACCGATCGGCGTACCCGCAGGCCAGGCTGCCACGTCACCTGCATTGAGCAGGGTTTCGCTCTCTTCGACCAGAACCACCTGACCGGAGAGGACCATGATCATTTCATCCTCGGTCTCGTGCCAATGGCGGTGACCTGATTGACTGCCGGGCGGCAATTCCTCGATGAAAGCACCGAACTGGGTCAGGCCGCCGGGATCGGAGAGAAGCTGGTAGCGGTAGGGCCCGTTACCGCCGCCGATGACCGGGTGTTGTGGATCGGGTTCGTCCTGCCACGGTGGAAGGATTGTTCGGGGCATTGACCCTCCGTTTGCATGGATCGCCGAATGTCCCGCGATTCGGACTCGGCAGTGGGGGGCAAGTCAAGTGTGCGGCTAGCGTTCAGCCAGGGCAAGCCGGGCGCCGAGGGCGACGAAGGCAGCGGCGAAACCACGCCGGAGCCAGACGAGGACGGCTGGCCGCGACAGGACGTGATCGCGCATCCGCGCGGCGAAAAGGCCGTAGAGGGCGAAGATCACGAAGGTCATCACCATGAACGCGATGGAGAGAAGCAGCATGGTGGCAAGCGGGCGGGGATCATCTGTTGCCACGAACTGCGGCAGAAAGGCGAAGAAGAAGATGGAGAGTTTGGGGTTGAGGAGGTTGATCGCCACGCCTTCGACCAGCACCTCGCGCGCAGGTTTGCGAGGGGCGCCGTCGACGCGAAGGGGGCCATCCTCACGAAAGGAGACCCAGGCCATCCAGAGGAGATAGGCGACACCGGCGTATTTCAGCAGGTCGAAGGCAAGGGCGCTTTGATGGAAGATCGCGGCCAGCCCGGTGATCGCGGCAGCAATGTGCGGCAGGATGCCGAGGGTGCAGGCGAAGGCGGCAAGGGTCGCGGCGCGCGCGCCTTGGGTCAGCCCGGCGGCGACCGTGTAGACCGCGCCGGTGCCGGGCGAGGCCACGACGATAAGCGAAGTCAGGATGAACTCGGGCGATAGAAGGGTCATGGCGGGCCTTTTAGGTTGGTGCCGGGCGGTTATCGCCCGCGCAGCGCCCTTCGGTCTTGAACGAAATTGCGGGCATAGGAACCGGGCGGCGCGCCGTAGCTGCGGGTAAAGAGCCGGGTCATGTGGCTTTGGTCGGCAAAGCCCGCGCTGGTGGCAGCCGCGGCCAGGGGTTCGCCCGAAAGGATCAGCCGCCGCGCAAGGTGCAGCCGGGCCTGAAGCTGATAGGCATGCGGAGTAAGACCGGTGGCCGCAGTAAAGCGCCGCAGGAAGTGGAAGCGCGCGAGACCGGCAAGGGCTGCCAGATCGGCCAGCGAGGCGGGGTGGGCGGGGTCGTCGCGCAGGGCCTCGAGCGCGCGGCTGATGCTGGCGGGCCGCTGGGGCGCAAGCGGGCGGTCGTCGAGCGCGGCGCTGAGGGTCAGCGCCTCACACTCGACCACGAGGCTTTGCGACGCGTCAGTGATCGCGGCAAAAAGCCGGGCGAAAGATCCGGCCAGCGCCGGGTTGCGCACGACGGGAAACGCGAATTCGCCCCGCCTGCCGGTAAGGCGCGCCATGGCATCGGGGTCAAGATAGAGCATCCGCCAGACGCGCCCCTGATCGCCACGGGGCAGGCCGTCATGCACTTCGCCGGGGTTGACGGTGATGATATCCCCCGCTGCCCCCTCGACCTGTCCGCGCCCGGAGGCCGAGACCTGCGCCCCGGCCTCGACGAAGCCGATGCCGAACTGGTCATGCGTGTGCCGCGCGAAGGCACGCGCCGAGCGGGCGGTTACGGCGACCACCCCGGGCGCTGCTGTCGGAAAGGCCTCGATCCGGTGCGGTTGCATGGCCGCCAGTGTCGCGGGCCGCGCGGCGGGGTCAAGTCCCTGCTGCGCCCGTGCCTTTCCGCTTGCAAATCAGCCGGCAACCGCCGTTCATGTGCGGCAACGCACCAATGGAGGCCGCATGGAAAACTGGGACGAAATTCGGACGGCGTTTCAAGTGGCGCGGCTTGGCACGGTGTCGGGGGCGGCCGAGGTTCTTGGCGTGCATCACGCCACGGTCATTCGCCACATCGACGCGCTGGAAAAGCGCCTGTCGGCCAAGCTGTTCCAACGCCATGCACGGGGCTACACCCCGACCGAGGCCGGGCGCGACCTGCTGGCCGTGGCGCAGACCACGGAAGAACAGTTCGCGCATCTGTCGTCACGCATCAAGGGACAGGGCGAAACCGTGGCGGGCGAGCTTGTCGTCACCTCGATCTCGGGGGTGGCGGACCTGCTGACCCCGGTCATGGTGTCGTTCCAGAAGAAATACCCCGGCGTGTTGGTGCGGTTTCTGACCGACATGCGGGTGTTCCGGCTGGATTACGGCGAGGCGCATGTGGCGATCCGTGCCGGGGCCGGGCCGGAAGAACCCGACAACGTGGTGCAACCGCTGGTTCGGGTGCGCACGGCGCTTTATGCGGCGAAATCCTATGTCGAGGAACACGGCCTGCCGAAAAGCGAGGCCGAGTTCGCCGGTCATCGCTTTGTCTGCACCGATGCCGAAACGACGCGGGCACCGTTCTACCGCTGGCTGCGCGCCTCGGTGCAGCCCGAACAGATCACCTATTCCGCGACCGAGCCTGCGGCACTGGAGGCCGCCGTGCGGATGGGTGCGGGCATCGGCTTTGTGATGGCGTTCCGTGCCGCTGAAGAGCCGGATCTGGTCGAGGTGCTGCCGGCGCGGCACGAGTGGGAATCGCCGCTGCGCATTGTCACGCATGTCGACCTGCACCGCACCCGCAAGGTGCAGGCATTTCTTGCCCATCTGAAGGATGCAGCGAAGGACTGGAAGCTCTGCAGTTGACCCGCCTGACCGAGGCGCAGCGCGGCCATCTGGCCATGTTGTCATTTTCGGCGCTGGTGGCGGGGTCGTTCTCGCTGGGCGCGCTGGCGGCACCTTTCGTCGATCCGGCCGCGCTGTCGGCGCTACGCTTTGCGATTGCGGCGGTGCTTGTCGGTGTGGCTGCGGCGGCGACCACCGGCCTGCCCCGCAGCGCCTTTGCCGCGCCTTGGCGTCACCTTGTGCTGGGGGCCTTGCTGGCGGCCTATTTCGTGCTGATGTTCGAGGGGCTGAAAACCGCGCAACCGGTGTCGGCGGCGGCGGTATTCACCCTGACGCCGGTGATGGCGGCGGGGTTCGGCTGGCTGATGATGCGGCAGCACCTTACCGGGCGGATGGCTCTGGCGCTGGCGATTGGCGCGGGCGGGGCGCTGGTGGTGATCTTTCGCGGCGATCCTGGCGCCTTGCTGAACCTGAAGATCGGAACCGGCGAGATCACCTATTTCTGGGGCTGCGTCGCGCATGCCGCCTATGCGCCCTTGGTGCGCAAGCTGAACCGGGGCGAGCCTGCGATTGTCTTTACCTTCGGGATGATGCTGGCGGGCACCCTGCTGCTGGCGGTCTGGGCCTGGCCCGCTATTCTTGCAACCGACTGGCGCGCCCTGCCCGGCATCGTCTGGGTGGCGCTGGCCTATGTCGCCGTGGCTGCCTCGGCGGTGACTTTCGTGCTTTTGCAATACGCCACGCTGCGGCTGCCGGCGGCGAAGGTCATGGCCTACACCTATCTGGTGCCGGCCTGGGTGATCCTGTGGGAAGCCGCATTGCATGCGGCGCGGCCTGAGCCGGTCATGCTGGCCGGGGTCGCGATGACGGCCATCGGTCTGTGGCTGCTGTTGAAGGAATGAGGGGCGCTCAGACCCGGTAGCGGTGTAGCCCGTCGGTCAGGTAGGCGTCGGCGAGGCTCAGCGTTCCGGCGGTGAAACCGGGGCCGCCAAGGGCCGCGGCAGTATCGCTGTCGGCGCGCGTGGCAAGCCATGCCCCAAGCAGCACCCGGCGCAGGAAGATCATCGACGGGATCATCGCACGGTCGGCTGCCGCAAGGGTGCCAGCCCGCGCATAGCCATCGCACCATGCCGCAGCGAGAGCGGGAACCCGCGGGTCGGTCTCGTGGAACGAAACCGCGGCGGCAAGGTCATAGACCCACCAGCCAAAGCCGCAATCGTCGAAGTCGATCGCCCAGAGCCCGTCCGCGTCGCGCATCAGGTTGGCAAGCCGCAGATCGGCGTGAACAAGCCCGAACACATCGGGGCCGGTGCCATAGGCGGCAAGCGCGCCGGTCAGCCGGTCCACGGCCCGCCCGAGGATGGCGCGGTCCGCAGGGGTCAGACCTTCGGCCTGCCACCAATGCCCCCAATGCGGCGACGGACCGAGGATGGTCTCGGCATCCCAGCGTTTGCGGGTAAAGCCCGGTGCCGGGGTCCAGCCCCTGGCGTGACGATGTAGCCGCGCGGTGATCTCGCCAAGCGGGGCGAACCAGTGTTCCAGATCATCGGTCAGTTGCAGTTCCGACCCTTCGATCGGGGCGAAGCCGACCACGTCGCGATCACCGGCACGGCCCACCATTTCGCCGGTCAGGTCCGCGACGGGTCGCACCACCCGCAAGCCAGGTGCGCCTTGCAGCGCGGTAAGCCATTGCAGTTCCGAGGCAATCTCGGCCCGACTGTGATAGCCCTTGCGGTGCAGGCGAAGAACCAGACTGTCGCCCGCGCGCCATGTCTCGTTCTCGGATCGGTTCAGCAGGGTGAGCGGCGTATCGGGGGCCAGACCATAGCGCGGCAAGGCAAGGCGCAAGAGATCAGCGGTCATCGCCGCGCCGCATCAGGTAGATATCCATGATCCAGCCATGCTCGGCGCGCAGGCGGGCGCGGGTGGCAGTGATCGTCGCGGCCACGTCGGCCAAAGGACCGTGGATCAGCGCTTGGTTTGGCATGCCGACATAGGCGCCCCACCAGATCGTCACCCCCTCCGGATCGACCGCGAGAAACGCGCCGCCGCTGTCGAGCATGACGGCGACACTGTCGGCACCGGGGGGCCAGCCCGCCTCGCGCAAGCGCCGCCCGGTGGTGATCATGACGGGGGCAGCGAGCGCGTTCAGCGGAATGGCATGTGCGGCGGTCAGCACCTGAAGGCTGGTGATGCCGGGAACCACGGTTGCGTGCAGATCAGGCAGCCGGGCGGCGATGCGCAGCGTGCTGTCGTAAAGCGAAGGATCGCCCCAGACCAGAAGGGCCACCCGCCCGCCCTGCGGCAGATGCGCGGCAATCGCCGCCTGCCATTCCGCCGCGATGGCATCGTGCCAGTCGGCAACCGCCCCAAGATAATCGGCCTGATCGGCCCGCTTCGGCACGTCGTATTCGGCCACACGCACCGGCGCGGTGACCACTGCCGCAACGATCTGGCGGCGCAGATCGGCAAGGTCGGACTTGTCGGCCCCCTTGCGCGGCACGAGGATCAGGTCCGCGCTGTTGAGCGCCTTGACGGCCTCGGCGGTGAGGTGGTCGGGATTGCCGGTGCCGATGCCAATAAGGAGGAGCGTGGTCATTGCCCCGCCCCGGTATCGGCCAGCGGGCCGAAGATGATCAGGCCGGGCAGCGGGCCGGGTTCGCCGGAAAGCCGCACGGCCAGGCTGGCGACGGTGCCACGAAAGATCGCCTGTTCGGGCTGACTGACCGCCTCGGCGAGCATCGCCGGGGTATCGGGCGGCAACCCTTGTGCGATCAGCGCCGCGGCCAGCGCCGGAAAGGTGCGCTTGCCCATGAAAACGACGGTGGTGGCCATCGGGTCGGCCAATGCGGGGATGTTCAGCCCCGGCGGCAACTGGCCCGAGGTGTCGGCCGCGGTAATGTATTGCACCCGCTGCGCCACAAGACGCCGGGTCAGGGGAATGCCTGCCGCCGCCGCAGCAGCCGAGGCGGAGGTGACGCCGGGAATGATCTCGCAGGAAATTCCAGCGGCGTGAACGGCGGAAAGCTCTTCCTCCAGCCGTCCGAAGATGCCGCTGTCGCCGGATTTCAGCCGCACCACCCGCGCACCGGTCAGCGCATAATCGACCAGCAGGCGGCTGACGTGATCTTGCTTCGGCGACGCGCGGCCAGCCCGCTTGCCGACGCCGACCAGATCGGCGCCTGACCGCGCCAACGCGAGGATCGGGCCGGACGAAAGATCGTCATAGAGAATGGCGTCGGCCGCCCCGATCCGCTGCACGGCCTTGACGGTCAGCAGGTCGGGGTCGCCGGGTCCGGCGGAAACGAAAGAGACAAAGCCGGTCATGACGCCTCGGCGATCAGGTGAAAATAGGTGCCGGTGGCGCGCCCGCCGCCCGCCTGCTGGCGGTAGGAGCCGGTTTCCGCGACCGTGGTGCCAGTGGCGTCGGTGACGGTGGCAAGCGCGCTGTCGGGTTGGTCGATGATGGTGGAGTAGTGAAACTCGTGCCCGCGCAACCGGCTGGCTGCGGCATGGCCAGGGATCGGGGCGGTCAGTGCCGCCTGCCGGTAGCCAAGGTGCATCTTGCGGCTGGCGTAGGAGGTGACGAGGCCCAAGAGCCCGGCCATCCGGTGCGGGGTCCCCTCCTTGTCGATCAGCGCCTCGCCCATCGCCATGTAGCCACCACACTCGCCATGGACGGGGCGGGTGTCGGCAAAATTCCGCAGGCGGGAGCGGAAGGTTTCGGCAGCGGCCAGCGCCCCGGCGTGAAGTTCGGGATAGCCGCCGGGCAGCCAGCAGGTGTCGGCGGTGGCATCCGGCCCCTCGTCAGCCAGCGGCGAGAACGGCAGGATTTCGGCGCCGGCGCTGCGCCAGCCGTCGATCAGATGCGGGTAGACGAAGGAAAACGCGGCGTCACGGGCCAAGGCGATGCGCTGGCCGGGTGGGCGGATACGCGCGGTGCCAGCAGCCTGCGCGGGGTGGGCGGCGGCCGCAGCCAGAAGCGCGTCGAGATCCAGCCGCTCGGCCACCAGTGCCGCCGCCTGCGTGATCAAGGCCTGCAACGCGGGGTGTTCCTCGGCCTGCACCAGCCCGAGGTGGCGTTCGGGCACCGAAATGCTGGCCTGCTTTGGCAGCGCGCCAAACACGGTCAGACCCGCCTCGGCCATGCCGACGCGCACCAGCGCCTCGTGCCGCGGGCTGGCGACACGGTTGAGCACGACGCCGGCAATCCTGACATCCGGGCGGAACCCGGCAAGACCCTTGGCGATGGCCCCGGCGGTCTGTGCCTGCCCCGAGACGTCGATCACCAGAACCACCGGCCAGCCCATCAGCGCGGCAACATCGGCGCTGGCCCCGGTGCCGGTCTCGCCCGGTTTGGCCACGCCGTCGAAAAGGCCCATCGAGCCTTCGGCCAGCACAAGATCGGCACCCGGTGCGGCGGCCAGCCGGGTGATCATCGCGGGCGGCATGGCCCAGCTATCGACATTGCGCGAGGCCTGACCCGAGGCCGCGGCATGAAACGCCGGATCGATGTAGTCCGGCCCGCTTTTCAGCGGCTGCACCGACAGCCCCCGGTCACTGAGCGCGCGCAAGAGACCCAGCATCAGCGTGGTCTTGCCGCTGCCCGACGACGGGGCGGAGATCATCAGGCCCGGCGTCATGACCCGGTTCCCGGAAAGCGTGGCTCGGTGCCGACCGGGCGATAGCGGCGGTCGTAATCGCCTGCGTAAAGCCGGCTTTCCTCGAACCCTTCGGCGGCAAGCGCCGGGCCGATCAGGATCAGCGCGGTCCGCTCCACTTCGGCCGGCACGGCTGCGACCAGAGTGCCAAGCGTGGCGCGGATGATCCGCTCGTCCGGCCAGCTGGCGCGCCAGACCACGGCGACCGGGCAGTCAAGGCCGTAATGCGGGGCAAGGTCGGCCACCACCTTGTCAAGAAGATGGATCGAAAGGTGCAGCGCCAGCGTCGCCCCGGTTGCGCCGAAGGCGGCCAGCGTCTCGCGCGGCGGCATCTGCGTGGCGCGGCCTTCGGTGCGGGTCAGGACGACCGATTGGGCAAGCCCCGGCAGGGTCAGCTCCGCCCCGAGTGTCGCAGCGGCGGCAGCGAACGACGGCACGCCCGGCGTCACGTCATAAGGTATGCCGAGTGCCCGCAACCGGCGCAACTGTTCGCCCATCGCGGACCAGACCGACAGGTCGCCCGAATGCAGCCGCGCGATGTCATGGCCTTCGGCATGGGCGCGGGTGATTTCGGCCATGATCTCGTCAAGGCTCATCGGCGCGGTGTTGACGACGCGGCCCCCCGGCGGGCAATGGCCGAGGATCGCCTGCGGGATCAGCGAACCGGCGTAAAGACAGACTGGCGAGGCGGCGATCAGGTCGCGCCCGCGCAGGGTCAGAAGGTCGGGCGCCCCCGGCCCGGCACCGATGAAATGGACGGTCATGGTGTTGCCTCCTCGGCGATGGCGGCGGTGGCGGTTCCGTCCCCGGACTGTGCGCGCGGCCCGATCAGCCGGGCGCCCGGTCCTGCGGCGGCCAGCGCTGCGGCTTCGGCCAGCGAGCCGGTGCCGTAAAGCGCCGAAACACGCGGCGACAGGGTCAGCACCGCCTGCCCGGCAAGGTCGCCCAGCGGCACGGCAACCAGCGGCAGACCAAGGCTGCCAGCCAGCCCGCGCAGGCCCTCGGCCTTGTCGGCAGCGGTGGCAAGCCGCGTCACACCCTCGGCCCCGCCTGCCCGCATCAGCGCGTCGCGCAGCGCGGCCTCGGTTGCGCCCTTGCGAAATCCGAACCCCGCCACCCTCATCGAACCACGCTCCACTGCACGATGGGCAGCGCCGAACGCCAGCCCCGCTTGGCCCCAAGGGGAGACGCCTCAGCCAGTTCGATGCGCAGAAGATCGCCACCCCGCCGGGCCGACCAGTCAAGCAACAGCGCCTCGGTCTCCAGCGTCACGGCATTGGCGACGAGCCGCGTGCCGGGGGGCAGCAAGGACCACAACCGGGAAAGCAACACTTCGGACGCACCGCCACCGACGAAAACCGCATCCGGGCGTGGCAGGCTCTCCAGCCCCTCGGGTGCGGCGCTGCGCAAAAGGCTGTAGCGATGACCGAGGCCGAAGCGTTCGGCGTTTGCAACCGCACGCGCGGCGCGGGTTTCGTCGGCCTCCAACGCATGGCAATGCGTGGCCCCGGCCAGCAGCCATTCGATACCGACCGAACCGGAACCGGCCCCGATATCCCACAATATCTCACCCGCGCGGGGGGCAAGCGCCGAAAGGGTCAGCGCGCGCACCGGGCGCTTGGTGATCTGGCCGTCATGCTGGAAAAGATCGTCCGGCAGGCCCGAAGCGCGCGGCAGGCCGACACCGCTGGCCTCGATCGCGACCGCGACGGGGGCTGCGATATCGGTGAGGGTCATCTCTGCCGCCGTCGTCTGGCGCACCCGCTCGCGCGGGCCGCCAAGGGCTTCGAGCACGAAAAGGGCCGATGCGCCAAAACCGTTGGCGGCAAGATAGGTTGCAAGCTCGCTGACCGCAGCGCCGTCCCGCAGCAGGCAGATCGCGCGCACCCTGCGCCCCAGCACGGGGGACAGGCGGGCCAGTGGCGCGGCGTGAAGGCCGAGGCAATGCACCTCTTCCAGCCGCCAGCCGAGCCGGTTGGCCGCCAGCGCGAAGGTCGAGGGTTGCGGATGCGACACCCAGTCGCCCGGCGCAAGATGCGGCATCAGCGACCCGCCCGCGCCAAACCAGAAGGGATCGCCCGACACCAGCACCGCAACGCGCCGCCCGCGTTCGGCCAGAACCGGCGCGACGTCGAACGGCACACCCCACGGGCGGCCATCGACCCCCGCCAGCGCCAGATGCCGCGGCCCGCCGAACACCACCTCGGCCTTGGCCAGCGCTTCACGGCTTGCGGCGGACAGCCCGGCCGGTCCATCCTCGCCGAGACCGATGATGGTCAGCCAGGGGTCAGCCATGACACGCATCCTTCTTCTCGGCGGCACCACGGAGGCGGGCCTTCTGGCGCGTGCGATTGCCGAGGCGGGGCTTAAGGGCGTCTATTCTTACGCGGGCAGGACCGACGCGCCTTTGGACCAGCCGATCCCGATGCGGGTGGGCGGCTTTGGCGGAGTTGAGGGTCTTTGCGCCTACCTCAAAGCCGAAGCGATCAGCCATGTGATTGACGCCACGCACCCCTTCGCAGCCCAGATGAGCGGCAATGCCGTCGCCGCATGTGCCGTGACCGGCACGCCCCTTCTGGCACTGGAACGCGCCCCCTGGGTGGCGGGAGAAGGCGACCACTGGCAGCGGGTGGCCGACATTCACGCCGCCGTCGCCGCGCTCTCCGGCCCGCCGCGCCGGGTGTTCCTTGCCATCGGACGGCAGCATCTGGACCCGTTTGCAGCCCAACCGCAGCATCATTACCTGTTGCGCCTTGTCGATGCCCCGACCGGGCCGCTGCCCCTGCCGCAAGCCGAGGTGGTGGTGGCGCGCGGGCCGTTCGATGTGGCGGGCGATACCGCCCTTCTGCGCCAGCACCGGACCGAGGTGATCGTCGCGAAGAACGCCGGCGGCAAGGGTGCCGTCGCCAAGATCGCCGCCGCGCGTGCCTTGGGTCTGCCGGTCCTGATGATCGACCGGCCCGCTCTGCCGGAACGGCAGGTGGTCACCACGGTGAAGGCAGCGATGGACTGGCTGCATCACAGCGCCCGCCTTGGCGTGTAGACCCAGCGCCCGACCCGCCGCGTCGCCGCGTTGCCGACGATCACGACGGTGCGCATGTCGGCCATCTCGGGCGTGGCATCGCCCAGTGCGACTGTGTTGATGACCTGATCCGGGGTCGAGACGGCGCGGGCGAACAGGATAAGCCGGTCCGGCCCGCATTCCTGCCGCAACACCTCCAGCGCCTTTGCAAAGGTGTCTGGCCTGCTGGCCGAGCGCGGGTTGTAGAACGCCATCGCGAAATCGCCCTGGGCCGCGTGGCGCAGGCGGGCCTCGATCACCTCCCAGGGCTTGAGGTTGTCCGACAGGTTGATGCAGCAGAAATCATGGCCCAACGGCGCGCCCGCCGCCGCCGCCGCCGCCAGCATCGCGGTGATCCCCGGCAGGACCCTGATATCCAGCCGCTGCCACTCCGGCGCATCCTCCAGCGCCTCGAACACCGCCGAGGCCATGGCAAACACCCCAGGATCGCCGGACGAGACGATGACCACCCGCCGGCCCACAGCCGCCATCTGAAGGGCTGCACGGGCGCGGTCGAGTTCCACCCGGTTGTCGGACGGATGCAGCGTCAACCCCTCGCGCGGCAAGATGCGCGCCACATAGGGGATATAGCCGACAACGTCGGTCGCCTCGGCCAGCGCGGCGGTCACCTCGGGCGTGACCATCGCTTCGGCCCCCGGCCCTAGCCCGGCTATGACGAGGCTGCCGCTCATGCGGATTTCCCTTTCGGGAGATTTCCCAAGGGGTCAGTTGGTTTCGCCATTGGTTCAAGAAACCCATGGACCGGGGGGTGTGTAACCCCCGGCGCTGGCGACAGGCGCAGCGGGCCGGTCATTCCGGAATCTCCGGCCGCCGACCGTGGCCATGCACCAGCACGATCGCGAAATACGGGCAGTCGGCGGCATCCACATCGACCAGCCGCGCGATGCGCTGGTTGGGCATCGTGCCGCGCTCCACCAGCCAGGCCGCATCCAGCCGCCCGGCGCGGTCGAGCGCGCGGCGCACGCGCGGCAGGTTGCGCCCGGTCTTCATCACCACGAGCGCATCTGCCGCCGCCATGTGACGCGCCAACTCGTCCTCGGGCAGCGTGCCCATCAGCACGGTCAGCACATCGTCGCCCCAGGTGATCGGGGTGTCGGTGGCGGTCCAGCAGCCGGTCATTCCGGTGATGCCGGGGATCACCTCAACCGGCACCCGGCCTTGCAACCGGCTGTGCAGATGCATGAACGAGCCGTAGAAGAACGGGTCGCCCTCGCACAACACGAGGACATCGTGGGTCTGGCACAGGGTTTCCAGCCGGTCCGCCCAATCATCGTAAAACCGGGCCAGAGCGCCGTTGTATTCCGGGCTGTCGAACGGCAGTTCGGTCGTCACGGGATATTCCATCGGGTATTCTGTGACGCCCGCCGCCAGCATCCCCTCGACGATGCGCCGCGCCTGTCCGGGCCTGCCGGCCTTGCGGAAATAGGCGACGTGTTGCGCCGCCCCTATCGCACGGGCGGCGCGCAGGCTCATCAGGTCTGGGTCACCGGGGCCGAGGCCTGCACAGATCACGCGGCCCATGGTCATTCCTTCCGGCTTGCAAGCGCGTTGACCGCAGCCACCGTGATCGCGCTGCCGCCAAGCCGGCCGGCAACGATCAGGCTTGGCACCGGCGGGGCTGCAATCAGCGCCTCTTTCGATTCCGCCGCGCCGACAAAGCCGACCGGGCAGCCGATGATCGCGGCGGGGCGCGGGCAGTCGGGGTCTTCCAGCATGTTCAGAAGGTGAAAGAGCGCGGTCGGCGCATTGCCGATGGCGACCACGGCACCGGCCAGATGGGGCCGCCAAAGCTCTACCGCCGCCGCCGAGCGGGTGTTGCCGATCCTCGCGGCAAGGGCCGGGACCGAGGGGTCTTGCAGGGTGCAGATGATCTCGTTGTTGGCGGGCAAGCGCTTGCGGGTGATGCCCTCGCTGACCATCCGCACGTCGCAAAGGACCGGCGCGCCCGCCTCAAGTGCCGCTCGGGCAGCGATGGCCATGCCGGGGCTGAACCGCACATGAGGGGCCAGATCGACCATCCCGGCAGCATGGATCATGCGGACGGCGACGACCTCTTCCTCCGGCGTGAAGCGCGCCAGATCAGCTTCGGCACGGATCATCGCAAAGGACTGGACGTAAATCGCGGCGCCGTCGGTTTCATAGATGTGGGGCATGAGGAGCCTTCAGAAGGTCAACGAGGTCGGCGGGCGAAAGGCCACGATGCTGCGGGGTATCGGACGCGGTTCCGCCGCGCACAAGCCCGAAACCCTGCGCCGAAGCGATCAGGGTAAGGTCGGCGGGGCCGGGATGGGCACAGCCCTTGGCACAGCCCGAGACGTGCAGGACAGCCCCCTCCGGCAGCAGCGCGGCAAGGCTGCGCGCAACGGCCCGCGTTTCGCCAAGCGCCTGCGGGCAGCCCGGCGCGCCGGTGCAGGCGGTGACGCGCAACAACGGCTCTGCCGGGTCGGTGATCAGACCGGCGATCGCCGGACAGGCCGCCGCCCCGACGAGAAACAGCATCCGCCACGGCGTGGGGCGGATTTCATGCCCCAGCGCGGCCAGCGCGATCAGCGTTTCGGCCTGCATCTGGCCAAAGGCGAGCGCGACAAGAAACCCCTCCGGATGCGGGCCGGGGGCGGGCTGCGGCAGGGCCGCAGCGGGAGCCACGTCAAAGCCCGGCGGCACGGTGCCACGGGCGATCAGCGCCGCCATCCGGCCCCGGCCAGCGGTGACACCGCCCGATGCCAAGAACCAGTCGGCCAAGGCGACAGCGTCTTGCGCAAGATCGGTGACGATACGCCCGTAAGCGTGGCCATCGGGGCGCAGCATCAGCCGCCCGTCCGCCGCCCGTTCCACCCGGATGTCAGCCGACGCGCCCGCAAGCACCGGCTGCGGCCCGCAATCCAGCGCAAAGCCGAACTTGCCGGGCAAGCGGGGCATCTGCGGCAGTGCCGCGGTGAGGGTAGCCGCCAAGGCATCGGTATCGCGTGGGGGCGACGCGCGGAAAGGCGTCACGATAAGGTTGCGCAACTGCTCGGTCTCGATGTCCGCGTCGATCAGGCCATGCGCCCGCAGATCGGCGATCAGCGGACCATGCGAGGCTTCGGTCACGCCGCGCAGTTGCAGGTTGGCCCGTGCGGACAGATCGATGATCCCGTTGCCATGCGCCAAGGCGGCCCGGGCTATCGCGTCGGCCTGCACCGGCGAAAGCTGCCCGCCCGGCGGACGCACCCGCACGATCAACCCGTCACCCGAGGCCATCGGGCGCAACGCGCCGGGGCACCAACCCTTGACCTCGAACGCGGTCACGCGAGCACCGCCGCGATGGAATTGCGCCGGGTCAACCACAGCCCGGCATCGCGCAGTCGGCGGAACAGATCCTCCATCGCGGCAAGTGCGGCGGGGTTTTCGCGGGCGAGGAAGTCACGCACCTCGTCGCGGCCAAGCGTCGCCTCGTGGTAAAGGTCGAACAGATGCGGTGGCACCACCTGCGCCAGATGCGCAAAGGCGGCCATGTGATCGAGCGTCGCGGCGATTTCGGCAGCACCCCGGTAGCCGTGGTTCATCATGCCGGCCGCCCAATCGGGGTTGGCGGCACGGGCGCGCACCACACGGGCGATTTCCTCGGTCAGGGTACGGGCGCGGGGAGTATCGGGGCGGGTGGCGTCTAGATGATAGAGCGTCGGTGCCTGCCCGCCCAGCCGCGCCACGGCGGCGGCAAAGCCCGCCTCATGCGCGGCATAGTCGGCGGCCATCAGCACATCGGTTTCCGGCAGATCCTGAGGGTGGACGAAGGTGTCCGCCGCCTTGACCCGCGCCTCGATGCCTTCGCGGTTCAGGGTGGACTGGCCGTCCGTCCCGATCGCCCAGGACGACGCGCGCAGCCATGCCTCGCCCGCCTCGGCGCGCGCCGCGTCGGTAAAGGTGTCGGCCGCGGTGCCCATGCCAAGCCCGTATTGCCCCGGCGCGGGACCGAACACCCGCGCGGCGCGGGCAACGTAGGGGTTGTCTTCAGGTGCCTCGTCGCGCGCCGAAAGCGCCTCGGCCCCGGCCTCGAACAGTTGCGCCAGACCGGGGAACACGTCGCGAAAGAGGCCCGAGACACGTAGGGTGACGTCGATCCGGGGCCGCCCGAGGAGGGCCAGCGGAACCACCTCGAAGCCTGACACGCGGGCCGAGCCTTCATCCCAGCGCGGCGCGAGGCCGGCGAGGTGCAGCGCCATGGCGAATTCCTCGCCCGCGGTGCGCATCGTGGCGGAACCCCAGAGATCGACCACCAACCCGCGCGGATAATCGCCGTGATCCTGCAAGTGGCGACGGATCAGTTCTTCGGCCAGCTTAACGCCTTGGCCGTGGGCGTTGCGAGACGGCACCGCGCGCGGATCGACGGAGTATAGGTTGCGCCCGGTCGGCAGCACATCCGACCGCCCACGATAGGGCGAGCCTGCCGGGCCGGGGGCAACCCGGCGACCGGACAGCGCGGCCAGCATCCCTTCGCGTTCACCCGCACCCTGCCCCAGCACATGCAACCCGTGGCCGAACTGGCTTTCCTTGATGTCGCAGACGAAACGGTCGATCCGGGTGATCGCCTCGGCGGGTGTCGCGTCGGGCGGCAGGCCGAGGTCGGCGGCGACGCCTGAGGCCTGCGCCTCGTCACGGATCGCGGCGATCAGGCGGTTGCGGCGGGCGGGATCGAGGCCGTCGGCAGTGGAGTATTCGTCCAGCAAGCGTTCCAGCGCGCCCATCCCCTCGGGCAGCGACGACGCCACCATCGGCGGCGGCAGGTGGCCCAGCGTCAGCGCGCCGATACGGCGCTTGGCCTGCGCCGCCTCGCCGGGGTCATTGACGATGAAAGGATAGACCACCGGCAGCGCTCCGATCAGCGCCTCGGGCCAGCAGGCATCCGACAGCGCCACCGACTTGCCCGGCAACCATTCCAGCGTGCCATGCGCGCCCATGTGGACCAGCGCGTGCAGACCCTGCGCCCGCAGCCAGAGGTAGAAGGCGACATAGCCGTGCCGGGGGGTGCGCGCGAGATCGTGGTAATCGTCGTCGCGGGTGGCAAGGTCGCCCCGTTCCGGTTGCAGCGCGATCAGCGTCCGGCCCCGGCGGGTCGCGGCGAAATGAAACGCGCCGTCGCGGCAGGCGGGATCAGCCTCGGGCTCGCCCCAGGCGGCCAGCGCTTGCCGCAACGCCTCGGGCAGGGTGGCAAGGGCGGCGCGGTAGGCATCCAGCGGCCAGGCAATCGTCGCGGCCAGCGCCTTTGGCAGCGGCGGGCCGCCGGGCGCGTCGAAGCCGTCTTCTGCCAGCGCCTGCATCAGCGCCTCAGTCGAGGCCAGCGCATCGAGGCCGACGGCATGCGCCATCTGATGCGCGCGGCCGGGATAGGTGGACAGCACCACCGCAATCGCACGTTTGGCGTTGGGCGTGGTTGCCAGCCGGTGCCACGCCTGCACCCGTGCCACCACGGCGGCGATCCGTTCCGCCTCGGCGCGATGGCCAAAGCGGGAAAACTGCAAGTCGGGGTCGCGTTTGCCGGGGCTTTTGAAACTGACGATCCCGGCGAACAGACGGCCGTCCACCTCGGGCAGCACTACATGCATCGCAAGGTCGGCTGGCGACAAGCCACGGTCCGATGCCGCCCAGTCGCGCTTGCGCGCGGTTGACAGCGCGACCTGAAAGGCCGGGCAATCCGCGCCGTCAAACGGCGTGCGGCCGTCTTGGCCCTGTGCCGAAAACGCGGTTGCGTTGATGATCGCCACCGGCGGATGCGCCGCGATATGGGCGCGCAGCCAGTCGCCCGCGCCCGGTGCCTTGAGGCTGGGGGCAAAGGCGCCATAGGCCGCGAACCCCGCCTCGCGCAGCGCGGTGATCAGCGCATCGACCGGCGCGGTATCACCCGCCGTAAGATAGGAGCGGTAGAACGCCACCAGCACCGGACGCTCGCCGATCGGTGCCGCCACGACGCCACGCAGAGGGTCGTAAAAGCCCATGTCCGGCACCGACTTGTCGCCGACCACCGGCCCGGCATAAAGCCCCGCCGCCAAGGCCAGCTGCGCCAACGCAGCTTGCGCCGCGACCGCGCCACCGGCATCGCAAAGATCCTGCAACCGCCGCAGCGTCGACACCGGCAGCGTCGACAAGGCATCGAGCCGCGCATCCGGCCTGCCGTCGGCGGGCAGCACTGCCAAGGCGATCGAGCGGCGCCGCGCCAGATCCTGCAAGGCGGCAAGGCCATAGGGCCAATACGCCTCGCCACCGATCAACCGCACGAGAATGGCCTTCGCGCCGTGCAGCGTTTTTTCGACATAGGTGTCGACCGACAGGGGATGCTTCAGCGCAACGATATTGCCCAGCCGGACCGACGGCAACGTCTGCCGCCCGCGCTGCCAGCCCGCGGCGAAGGCACCAAGGTCGCTGTCGGAGAACGACAGCACTACCAGATCGGCGGGGTCCTGCCCAAGGTCGAACGGGGTTTCCGTCTCTTCCAGACCGTGGCTTTCGCGGAAGACGACATGCATCGCTCAGGCCCCCGAACGCGGCAAGGTGACACCCGGCGCGCCCCTGCCCTGCGGGGCAGGAGGTGCCGTTCGGTCCACCAAGACGAGGGCGACGGTCACGTTGTCAGGCCCCCAGAACCTTGCGGACCGCCGCTTCGTCGATGTCATCATGTTCGGCGATGACCACCAGTTGCGACCGGCGCGGCCCGGTGCCCCACGGGCGGTCATACTGCATCCGCACCCGGCCACCCACGGCCTGCACCAGCATACGCATCGGTTTGCCCTGAACCGCAACATGGCCCTTCACGCGCAGAATCTTCTGCTCGTCCGCAAGCCGGACGATTGCGGCGGCCAGTGCCTCGGGGTCGGCCACTTCGGGCAGGTCGACGACGATGGTGTCGAAATCGTCGTGCTCATGGTCGTCATGGCCGTCATGGTGCGACGGGCGTGCCGCCAGATCATCTTCGGCCGCCGCGTTCAGGCCAAGGATGACGCGCGGGTCAATCACGCCTTCGGTCATCGCGATCATCGGCACCGTGCGGGTCATCTCGGCTGCGATCACGTCGCGGGCGGTGGCAAGACCCGACTCGCCGGCCAGATCGGCCTTGGACAGGAGGATCAGGTCGGCGCAGAGGATCTGGTCCTCGAATACCTCGCTGAGCGGCGTTTCGTGGTCGAGCGAAGGATCGGCGGCGCGCTGCGCGTCGACGGCGGCGACATCGGGCGCAAAGCGGCCTGCGGCGACAGCCTCGGCATCGGCCAGCGCGATGACACCGTCCACCGTGATCCGGCTGCGGATCGCGGGCCAGTCGAAGGCCTTGAGCAACGGCTTCGGCAGGGCAAGCCCGGAGGTTTCGATCAGGATGTGGTCGGGACGGACCGGCATCGCCATCAAGGCTTCGATGGTCGGGATGAAGTCGTCCGCCACGGTGCAGCAGATGCAGCCGTTGGCAAGCTCGACGATGTTTTCCACCGGGCAATTGTCATCGGCGCAGGATTTCAGGATGTCGCCGTCGACACCAACGGTGCCGAATTCGTTGACGAGGATCGCCAGACGCTTGCCCTGCGGGTTCTGCATCAGGTGGCGGATCAGGGTGGTTTTCCCCGCCCCCAGAAAGCCGGTGATCACGGTCACGGGGATTTTCGTCAGATCGGTCATTCGGCGGCCTCTTGCGGGGGAAATTGCGGCGGTACGCGGGCGATGCT
>LNFM01009490.1_pt1:7500-19529 | contig 19529 bp, 12 predicted proteins | sample 596031 | NCBI WGS metagenome assembly LNFM01 (sample SAMN04254537, study PRJNA301005) | activated carbon metagenome | isolation source: dual media filters at the Ann Arbor, Michigan drinking water treatment plant | place: USA: Ann Arbor | reverse complement strand
GCACGCTCACGGACCTCAGGTGAAAACTTGTTCGACTTGTTCATGGCTCCATTCTCTCAAATGTTGGAGCCTCCTCAAAACCCGGGGCGGTTCAAGGCAGCGGTTGTTCCAAGCCATTTCCGTAGCGCTCAAGAAATGCGCTTGAGAAAACAGCGCAGGAGCACGAACAGAGCACTTTTACTAACCAGACCGATACAGAATCGAGGTCTCACAGGTGAGTCTACCCGCTCTTCGTTCAGACTCATTTCTGGATTGGAAAATACTCCAGGGGGAGATTCCACAGGTGCGATAGCTCGTAGTGGGGTAAAGAAAATATTCCTGAGTTACGCAGCATATCATCCAGAGTCAGATAAGTTGATATAATTGACAAAAAATGTCAAAAAAGTATATAAAACTAACATCATGATGCTTTATGGCTGTAGTTGTGACATTTTTTGGCAAATTTTAAGGAGAAGGTCATGTTGATCGAATTCAGCGTGACGAATTTCAGATCTATCCAATCGCGGCAAACATTAAGCTTGGTCAAGTCTAAGCTTAATGAACCCAAGGAGTTAGATCAGAATAGCTTTACACCCAGTGAGCTGCCTGGTTTGGGTTTGCTCAGGTCCGCTGCTATTTACGGCCCTAACGCGGCTGGCAAATCCAATTTACTGCTTGCCTTGCGCGCCATGAAGGATGTGGTAGTGGAGTCGGCCACAGAGTGGCAGCGCGGGGATAAAGTGCCTGTGACTCCCTTCAAGCTGGATCCGCAATCTGCCACGGCACCCGCGGAGTTTGAGGTGACCTTTATCGCGGAAGGGGTGCGCTATCAGTACGGCTTTGCGGCGACACAGGCGCAGATTGTCGAAGAGTGGCTGATCGCTTATCCCAAAATGCGTGCCCAGCACTGGTTCGCTCGCCGATGGGATGAAGCGAATGGTGAATATGACTGGGAGATGGGTAATGCACTGCAAGGGCAAAAGCAGCTCTGGCAGGAGTCTACGCGCAGTAATGCCCTGTTTTTATCCACGGCTGTACAGTTAAACAGCCAACAGCTACAGCCCATTTATGATTGGTTTAAGAAAACATTGCGCACAACAACCGTTACGGATTGGGGGCCGGGCTTTACTGCGTCATTGTGTAGTGAACCTTTAAATAAGGCTCGCGTGTTGGCATTTCTTGGCGCGGCGGATATTGATATTCAGGATGTACTGATTGAGAAAAAAGTATTCGACGCTAACGACCTGCCCGATGATATGCCGGATGAAATCAAGTCACTGGTTGTTAAGAAGATGGAGGGGAAGGAGGTGCTTGCTGAATTGAATATGGTGCATCAAGATGCTGCCGGTAAGCCCATCGCTTTTGATTTTGAGGAAGAGTCGGACGGCACCCAAAAACTGTTTTCGTTTGCAGGACGGTGGCTGGATACGCTGAAAAATGGTTACGTGCTCTTCATTGATGAATTACACGATAACCTGCACCCTAAGCTGGTGCAGTTTCTGGTTGAACTGTTCCACAGTAACGAGAATAACCCCAAGAATGCCCAATTGGTATTTACCACCCATGAGACCTCCATACTGAATCGGGAGGTGTTTCGTCGTGACCAGGTGTGGTTTTGTGAGAAATGCGATCATCGTGCCACGACACTTTTCCCGTTGACGGATTTCAGCCCTCGCAAGGGCCGGGAAAATCTGGAGATGACCTATCTGGCGGGGCGTTATGGCGCTTTACCTTATGTGCGAAAATTGAAAACAGGCTGACGCCATGGGCACGGATAATCTTCACCATAAACACAAGGCCAAGTCGGTTAATGAGTTCGCCCGCAAAAAGGCCAAGCGGGCGCCCTATGCCAAAGTGTTGATCGTAGGCGAAGGTAAAAAAACAGAACCCAATTATTTCAACGGATTGAGAGATCATCTGGCGTTAAACAATGCCAATGTTGTTGTGACTGGCGAGTGTGGCTCTAGCCCTGTTTCTATAGTTGAATATGCCATGCAGCGTTATCGAGATGAACAGCGCGCGGGCGATTCATTTGACAAAGTGTTTTGTGTTTTTGATAGGGATGCACACGACACCTATCAGCAAGCCCTGGATAATATGGCCGCAGCCAAACCTAAAGATATCTTTGTGGCCATCACTTCCGTCCCTTGTTTTGAATACTGGCTGTTACTGCATTTTGATTACACCACCGCGCCATTTTATTCCGTCGGAAAAAAGAGCGCAGGGGATCAGGTGATAGATAAATTGCGAAAAGAGTTGCCGGATTATCAAAAGAGTAACAGAGCCGTTTTTGATCAGCTTGTAGAACGATTGCCACGGGCCAAGGCACATGCAGCCAAAGCATTGACAGAGGCACAGGCCAATAATTCAGATAATCCGAGCACCCATATTCATGAGCTTGTTGAGTATCTTCAGAACATAAGGATATCTCTATAAAATGGGGTAAAGGGGCCAGTGCGGTTTTGCGTGTTAGTAATTCACCCTGCCAGTCCATCCTCCATCGACGACCAAATTACTTCTGGTAATAAACGAGGCGGCGGTGGAACAGAGAAAGACAGCCGCATTGGCGATTTCCTCCGGATGCCCCATGCGCCCCATCGGGTTGCGAGCGAAATAGTGACCGTAGAGTTCCGGCATATGGCGTTTTGCGTTACCCCAAAAACCATCTTCAACATAATCGTACCCGGTGAAACCGTGTTCACGCGGAATCCTTGAGGGGCAAGGCGTCGCGCCAACCCCTTGGCATAATGAATGAGTGCCGCCTTGTAAGCGCCATAGGCGCTTTCCATGTCGGTTTTCGCAGCAGCGGCACTGGATAGACCCGACTTGAACTGGTGGCTTTGAAGATCAGCCTCCAGCGGCAACCAATAGCCACGCAGGCGGTAGTAATTGAGATGCTTCAGGTAGTAAATGGCGCTTTCATGGTCGGCGATCACCATGCCACGCGTTTTTAAAAGGTCGAGCTGTTCCTGGAAGGGCTTCGGGGGTTTGGTGAAGTGCATCACTACCCCAGAAAAAAGTAACCCGCCGGTTTGAGCGTGCCCCGAAGGGTATAGGCTTGGCGGGTTTTGTTAGAAATATTATCGGTCACTTTTCCCTGCATCTTAAGTTAAATATTTCACTAATTGAATACTACTGATTACATCGGGGTACGTCTACTTTGGTGATGAGGCCGGGGAAAAGTGTGCCGCAAGGTCTGGAGGGGGTGGTGAGGGTACAAATACTTGAAAAAGCACTGCAAGCCGTCTACATATCGTCTACATATAAAAATCCGTGCCTGGCGAATAATTATAACCGATTGATTTTAATGGTGCCGGCGGAGGGAATCGAACCCCCGACCTACTGATTACAAATCAGTTGCTCTACCAACTGTGCTACGCCGGCTGTGGGAGAATGACATGCCACGATTGATGCCTGTGTGGCAGTAGGCGCACATTCTATGGCACGCGTCCCTTAAAGGCAATCTTCATCCGCAAGGGCGCGGTTGCTGCCGAACACTGGGAAACTCCCCAGGAAAATTGCTGGAAAGCCCTTGCCATAACGAATCCGGCACGGTTTTGCCGTCGTTTGCACTTAAATCCAGCCAATATTCTTGCTGTCCCGTGGCACCGCTCATGCGCAGATTCGGCTTGAATCCGAGTTCCGCAATTTTGGTGATGACGCGCTGCGCATCGTCGCTCGATGCAAAAGGCCCCAGCGCATAACAATCCGTCTCGGGGGTTTTAACAATAGGTGCGGTTTCCGGCAAGGAGGTGCCCGCGGGTGGCTGCGGGCTAACCTCGCTCAACAGGGTCAATGATTTGACTGTGCCATCCAATGGCGGTGCCACGGGCGTTTGCGCGCTGGGTTCTCCTTGCTGGCTATATTGCCAGCCAAAAAAAGCCGCGTTCAAGAGCAGCAGCAGGATAAACAACCATTTCATTTCGTATTCGCCGCGATGATCGCCAATCCTTGCAATACCAGATCCGGCTCGTGACGATAGGCGCCTGCAAGCAGCACCAGGAGGGCGGGGGCATCGCCGCCGGTGATCACGCACGTCATCTCCCCGCGTATCTCGGTGGCAACGTCGGCAACCACGCGGTCAATGACTGCCACAGCCGCATACAATGTGCCGCCCTGCACACCGCCCTGGGTGTCGCGCGCCAGTAGGGTGGCGGTGCCGGTCGCGGGAGGTGATTCGTATCCTATGCCTTTGGTGTTGTCCATAAGGGAGCGGCGCATCATGGCCAGCCCCGGCACGATCAACCCGCCCTGGTGCTCGCCGTTCTTGGAGAGGATGTCAATGGTGATCGCTGTGCCGCAATCAATAATGCACGCCGCGCCTTTTACATGATGATAGGCGGCGACCATCGCCGCCCAGCGGTCTACCCCCAGTTTGCCCGGTTCGAGGTAGGCATTGCGTATGCCAAAGGCGGCACGCTGCGGCACTGCAAACTCGGCGCGCAACTCCCAGGTCTTCTTCACCCACACCGCCAGTTTGTCGCCAAACGACTGCCCCGCCACGTTTGCAACCACCACACGGTCAGGCCGGGGAAGGGCGCCCCAGGCCTCATCCGCGAAACTTTGGAAGTTTTCTTCAGGGCGAGAGGCGCATCCTGTACTGCTGAAATCGGGAGCATCATGCTCAACGCTGGCCCATTTGACACGGGTATTACCAGCATCCACTAATAACATTGTCACTGAATTCGCCTACTGAATAGGGCGTTGTCGCGCGCCTATTCCCTCAAGAAACCATCCTTAAACTTACTTCGCCATACGGGAAGTGCCGTATGACCCCATTATCATCCAGCATCAGTGCGCCGGAGGCATCAATACCTCGCCCCACGCCTGTTATGGAGTTATTGTGCAATTGCAAAGTAACCGGTTTGCCGTTGGCGGCATCAAGCCGCATCCACTCATCATGAAATGCAGATAAACCGTCCGCTTCAAATTGGCGCAATGCCAATGCCAGTTGCTGCAACAATCGTCCGGCGGCCTCATTGCGTGAGGCGGGGGCGTCCAGCGCTGTTTCCATGTCGACCCATGGCTGATCTATCATGGCTGCCGTTTGGTACGGCATGCGCACGTTCAGGCCTATGCCCACCACCACGCTGCATGAGCCGGAGAGCTCGCCCGTCATCTCCAGCAATATGCCGGCCAGCTTGCGCCCCCGCCATAGAATATCATTAGGCCATTTCAATTCCACGTCCGGCACCCCTGTGTCTTGCAGCGCGCGTGCTACTGCCACCCCCACGGCCAATCCCAGCCCCGACAGGGATTCTGGGCTTAGCGCAAAGCGCCACAAAACGGAAAGGTAAACATTGGCACCGAAGGGAGATATCCATATCCTGCCCCGCCGCCCGCGTCCGGCTTGCTGGCGCTCCGCCAAGCAAACGTGCCCGGAGGCGGCTCCCAGCCTTCCTTTCTGCATCAAATGGCGATTGGTGGAGTCGATGTCATGATGGATCTCCAGGTGCGGCAACAGGGCACGGGTCTCCTCAGGCACGAAACAGAGAATGGCGTCGCGGTCCAGTAATTCCAGGGGATGGGCAAGGCGGTAACCTTTGCCAGACACTGCATGTAGGACAATATCCCACTCCGCGAGGGTTTTCAGATGCTTCCAGACGGCGCTGCGGCCCATGCCCAAGGCGGCGCCCAGTGCTTCACCTGAGTGGAAATGCCCGTCGGAGAGAATGCGGAGAAGTTGATAGCGCGGCTGCATCCGGTGATTTTATACCAGACCGCCGGATTTTGTTGCATTCTGAGCGTAACGCCCTAAAAAAAGCAGCGGTTGGAACCGTGGCGAAGATTCCAGGGTCGCTCCCTGGCATCCTCGGCAGCTGCTCCATGAATCACTCTACCTTGCGCCGTTCTGGTGGCTGCACGGGCAGCGCCGGGATGGCGTCATATTTTTTGAAGCTTGCTGGATTCTTACTCGTAATCATCCATCCTGCCATCGGCCCAGTCTTCACGCATGAGCTCCATATCCTCGTATCCCTTGTAATCATCGCCATCGACATTGTCGTAAGCACCCGCCAGATCTTCAGGGGGGGAAGCGGCCTCCAGGCCCAGCGCCCCCCAGGTGTCAAGGTCGAATTCTTCCACCGTGCCGTCGTAATACTGCACGTCGACAGTGCCATCGTTTTCGTCAACGGCTACCACCTCGAACAAATTGCCTTCGGGCATTTTGTACCAATCACCGATAATGGGTTCAAATGGAATTTGCATGTTTTTTCCTCCGTTACATCACGCCAGCCAAGTCTGCCGTTATGCCGCTCCAAGCACGGTATCTGCAGTAACATGTTATTTAGAAAGTAAAATACGGCTCTCTCAAGCGGGATGGCGTAGCGGAATTCCGTTCCTGCCGCCACCACTTTCTTCGCTACCTCTTTTATAGTCGAAGAAGACGCTTCAGTTCAAGCTATGTATCGGCCAGGCAATTTGCATCTTGAGAGTCCTGTTGTCCAGGTAGTTGAACAACCCGAAATGCCCGGACACCGTAAAAATACAGGCATAGATATTTGAGAATTAGCGCTGAATCGGGTACCTTTAAGCTTACAGCCGCGCCGTTTGCGCTTGTGCTTGTGCTTGTGATCGAGACTTTGATAGCTATCGGAGGTTTCGGCCATCAATAGAACTCTCACTCATACCGATACAGATCAAGAACAACCTATTATTACACCTAAAAGGAGACCGACATGAAACTACCTTTGCAGATTACCGCCCGCGATGTCTCCCTGTCTGAAACAGCCGAAACGGCCATCCGTGAAAAAGCCGCCAAGCTGGATACCTTCTACGACAAAATCATGGGGTGCCGCGTGCTGGTGGAGGCGCCGCACCGCAGTCAGCACCAGGGTGTGCTCTATAATGTGCGCATTGATCTGACCGTGCCTGGCTCAGAGCTGGTGGTAAAGCGTGAATCTCATGAGGACATTTACGTGGCAATCCGCGATGCCTTTGACGCGGCACGGCGCCAGTTGCAGGATTTTGTGCAACGTCAGCGGGGTGAAGTGAAGGCTCACTTGAACGGATAGAAAAGGCTGGAGCGCTGAAAGGCGCCAAACCGGAACCCCTGGAAAACCCCATGGATGGAGGTTTTCTAGGGGTTTTTGTTTTAATGCATCGCTCAAAAGCTATGCGAAACGCCCATTATAAAACCATAGCGCGGCACCAGGTTTGTTTCATTCACATACTGATAAATGGGCAATTGCAGGTGGGCGTAAAGCGCTGTGCTATCCGAGGCCTGCGCCTTGATGCCGGGCGTGAGGTAGGTCCAGGTGCCGCCGGTGCTGGGCACATTGTATCCCTTGAAGTCATCTCGCGGCGCTTGGCGCATGTTGATCTGCAGGCTGGCAGTCAGCGCTTTCTCCACGACATGGAAGAGATAATTCACCCCGCCATTGACCAGCAAGGTGTTGCCAAATCTGTAGTCCATGTCATTTTTGGTGGTGAGCTGGTACGACGCGGAGACAAACGCATCCATACGATGCGGTTTGATCTGATAGCTGTAATAGGCCGAGGCAAGGCCGTCCCACGAGCCGGTGCCGGGCATGACAGTGGGTTCGTTGATGGCGCCACTGCTATTGAGGAGTTTGTATTCGCCAGTCGGCGCCTTTATACCCAGCCCGGCGACCAGCAGATGCCTGATGCTGGTATACAAGGCATATTTGCCGGTCAGGCGCAGGTCACCCAGCCCGCTGAAGGTTTGGGATGAGAAATGTTCTTCCTTGACGCCGTCGTGTTCATGGATGACGAAGTGTTCATGCAGACGGTTGTTCATTAGCGGCATGGCGAGGGTCACGGCGAATTTGCGGGTAACGCCGTAGCTGAGATCAAGCTGCATCAATTCATTATTCGTGCGCACCTCGCGGTGGTGATTAGGTTCAATCTCGCCTTTACCGAAATCGATGCCCGGCGTCAACGCTTCCGGGGCGCGCTCGCTGCCATGCTGGGCACGGCTCATCGGGATGAACCGGTAGGACAAGTCCATAATGAGCTGCCCTGGATTGGCGATGCCATCCTGCGTGCCGGTAACAAGAAAGCAGTTGGCTGAACCGCAACTGGCGTGGGCGGCGGGCATGCTCGTGACAAGCCACAAGGCGGTTATAGCGCTCACTGCGGCATAAGCTGACTTTTGCATGGAATTTCCTGTTGCGTTTTCTTTGAGGCCGGATAGCAAAAGAGATGATGATGTTAATGGAAGGGAGATGTCCATGGGGATGCGACATTATGTCGCACCATTCCATGGCGAATTCGAAATCTTTTTTGAGATCTCGCTGAAAAACGTATGGTCATTTCCTACATCCGCCATTCGAGGCCGGCGTATACCGCCCTGCCGTCGCCGGGAAGAAACTGGCGGGAATCCAGCCCCATGGCGTTTGCGATAACGCCCGTGGAGGCCGCATACTTCTCATTGGTGAGATTTTTGCCCTCGACAAACCAGGCGTATCCTTTGTCCACCCGATAGCCCAGCTTGAACCCCAGCAGTGTGTAGGCGTCGGCGAACAGGGTATTGGCATGATCCACGGCATATTTGCCCGGCGACCACTCTACGTTGGGTCCGAAATAATACCCTTCAGGGGTGCGGTAGACGAGATCGGCGCGGTAAAAATGTTTTGGGATGCCGGCCAGTTCCTTGTTGCCGAACACAGGGTCATTTCTGAAGCGGAAGTCGTTCCACATATAGGTCTGACGCAGCACCAAACGTTTGAGGAGTGTGGCATCAAGGCCCAGCTCGACGCCTTGGTGTAGGGTGGCATCCGCGTTGATAGTGCCACGCGGGTTACCCAGCGGATCGGTAAGGCTCAATAACTCATCCTTGACCTGCGCATAGTAATACGCCGCATCCCAGCGTATGTCGTTCGATGCCCCACGCGTGCCTAACTCCAGTGTGGTTGCTGTCTGTTGTCTGACAGGCGTCACAGTGGGTCCGCCGCTTAGCTCACCGAAACTGGGTGGTTCAAAGCTGTGGCTGATATTGGCGAATACCTGAGACAACGCGTTGATCTCATGGCGCACGCCGAGTTTCGGGCTGACGCCATAGTACACCTTGTCCACGCTGTTATCGGCCCCATCCGTGAGAAACAGATCTTTCAGCTTGCGCGAAGCGCGTGATAACTGTGCCCCGGCAACCAGGGCCGTGGCGGGCTGAATGTAATGCTGGTTTTCCGCATAGAGGTCAAGGTTTGCAGAGGTCTGCTGGCTTTCGTTGGTACGCGCTCCGCGCACGCCGTTGACGTTCCTGAAGCGGTCATCCTTTGCGGTGCCGCGCACCGGACTAAATCCGACCGTCAGAATATTCTTTCGTCCCCCCAGCGTAGCGTGCGAGACATAGCGCAGCTCCGCGCCGTAGTCATGTGAAGCTACGTCCAGCACCTGGAAAATCGGATGGAACATATCCTTGTACGAATAGAATAGCATTGCCTCCAGGCGCTGCTCGCCCCAGTGATAGACAGTTTTATTGGAAACGCGCGTCAAAGTGAAATCGCGCTTGTAATTGCCCGTAATATTTGCAGGCGCTGCGAGGCGCGGGTTGGTCTCAAGCTCGGCCTTGGTCAAGTTGCCGGGAAGTTCTGAATCCGTATTCACGTAGCTGAGATAAAATCGCGTTTCAAGGTTGTCGTTGAGGCGCAGGCCGTAATTGCCGAACAGACGCTGGTTGTTCTGCCGGGCGTGGTCGCGGAAGCCGTCCTGCGAAAAATGCGACAGCGAAACATAATAATCGGATCTTTCATGCACTCCGGCAAGGCTCGCCTGGCCGCGCAGATAGCCAAAACTGCCCGTCTCCAGCCGTGCCTGCACAGGTGGCGCGTCATATCCCGAAGGTGAAACAAAATTGATCGCGCCGCCGAGGGTGGTGGAACCATACTGAAGTGCGTTGGCGCCGCGAAATACTTCGATATAGCGTGCGGTGAGCGGCTCCACCGCCTGGAAATCACCGCCGCCATCGGCCAGGTTGAGAGGCACGCCGTCCTGCATCAGCTTGATGCCGCGCAGATGGAAGGTACGCTGAAGACCGGAGCCACGTATCGACAGCCGGGCCTCCTCCCCCCCGAATCTTGGCTGCACAAAAACGCCTGGCGAAAAACCCAGCGCATCCTGCAATGTGGTGGCGCGCCCGGTTTTATATGTTTCGGCATCAATAATATCGACCCCGCCGGGGACAAGATTGATCCGCTGCCGGGCGGTTTCGATGGAAGGTGGCGTCAGGATGGAGCCTGCTTCCGCTTTTGACGCCGAAACCACCACCTCCTTCAGCGTTGTAGGGTTTTTATGCTCCGCTGTCTCTGCCCGCACAGTCGTGCACGCCATGTATACGCACAGACCCGCCAATACAGAATGCAGCCTAATCTCTTTTTGCAGATTCATTGATGTTCCTAATAGTATGAATGGGTACTGGCCTGGCGGACGCACATGCCGCGCTGCACTGGCCGGCATGAAGAGGCAATGTTGATCATGCGGCGGTCGTATCGCGGCGGCTGAGCAGCAGACGCAAACTCTCAATGGCGACGAAGACTGCCGCGCTCGCGCCGAACACTGGCAGCGCGATAGATAGCGCGATGGCCGTCAGCCACAGCCACCACGGCGCCTCACGCACGTGATGCAGGGTGATCATGGGCGCGCCCAGGTGGCCGCGTGGACGCCGTTTCCACCACATCATCCAGCCAGAGATCACACTGAACATCACCGTCAACGCGGCCACCCCGAGCAACATCTGATTCCAGGTGCCAAACTCGGCACGATGAAACGGAATGCCAACCGCAGTCGCTTTTGAAAGCAAGGGTAATTGCTGCCAATCGCTGAAAAACAGCACTTTGCCACTGTAGGCGTCCAGCGCCAGGCGAAAGCGTTTGGTGGGCTGGGTGCGGTCGAAATTTTCGATACGCCACACGCCCGTCGCTTTATCGGGTGGTGATAGGCTCATCGAAATATCCGGTGCCACACGACGCGCATGCTCAAACGCTTCTTGCAGACTCAACGGGGCCAGGTCCTGCGGTATGGCCGAGGATAAGGACTTGGGAAAGCGTGGCGCGCCTTGATCCAGTGCCTGCTGCAAGATACGGAAGTTCTCGCCGCTGTACTTGGCCCAGGTCAGTCCTGTGACAAGCACCACACTCAGCACACCACACATAACTATCGCCAGCACCGCATGCAGATCGCGCCAGGTCTGGCGTCCCTGCCCCATACGCGGCACCAGCGCGCGCCAGCCGGGGCCACCAGCGGCCTGGGAACGTGGCCACCACAGCATTAAACCGGTGGCGAGCATCACTAGCATCCAGCTCGCCCCCAATTCCGCGAGCCAACGCCAGCCATCACCCTGCAACGCGCTGGAGTGGAGCTTTTTGGCCCAGGTCTGGAAGCGCTCCATCTCGTGCAAGTTGCCCACCACCTGTCCGGTATAGGGATTCACATACACGATACGGCCCTGCGGCAGGCCATGATCGTGTTCTTTAGAGTGGTGGTGCAAATCAAAGAACACTTGCGTCGTCCCGCCAGATTGGTGCGCGGGGACAATAAAGCGCGGCTTGCCGTGGGACTGATCGGCCTGCGCCGCTGCCAGTTGCGCATCGAGCGGCAATGCCGGGCCAGTCACGGCCACGCGGTCCACATCGGCGTGACGCCACGCCTCGATCTGCGGAGTAAACACATACAACAGCCCGGTGAGCGCGGCGAACAGCACGATAGGCGTAGCGATCAACCCGGCCCAGAAATGAATGCGCCAAAGCAGCTGATGCAAGGCTGGCTTGCTGTGGTCACCTTGCCCATCGGTGCGATGTGATGTATTCATGATGCGTCCTTACAGAGATTATGCATTTTACGGGCGCACCCTCTGAGGCCGGAATGTGACACGTTGCCGCGCGGCAATTTGCCGCACCTTGCCTCTGGCGCGTAATAAAGGCAACATGGCGCCATGCTGGTAAACCTGTCACCCTCATCCCGTTCCTCCGCGCTGAATCTGCAGCGCCTGCTTGCCCTGAGAGGGGTGGCTATTTCGTTCTACACGCTCACGGTGCTGGTGGCTATCTATGGGCTGGACATGCCTTTGCCCTTGCCCGTGGTGGGGGGTATCA